>ERZ1673738.492-NODE-492-length-71015-cov-24.599859_pt1 | contig 71015 bp, 78 predicted proteins | sample MGYA00580198_ERZ1673738 | MGnify/ENA primary metagenome ERZ1673738 (study PRJEB41218, sample SAMN15661784) | gut metagenome | host: Homo sapiens | place: Canada: London | collected 2015-08-20/2019-03-30 | study: EMG produced TPA metagenomics assembly of... | reverse complement strand
AGGTACACTTTGAACAGCTGTTGTAAGACGCACAGCCATAGGTACAGGACTTGTCGGAAACGTCACAGTCGGGATTGGACTTGCAGGAAGTACAACGGTCACAGGAGTTGTATCCGGCACAGCCATAGGTACAGCTCATGGAAGAAACCGTACATTCCGGCCTCATCTCACATCGATTGTAATTACCGTCGCAAGATTCTCCGGCCGGTCGGTATTCCCCGTTACAGTTTGAAGAGTTTTGACTGTATTCAGATTTGCAGACGCAATCATTATACTTTCCGTCACAAGAACCGCCGGAAACGGTATATTTACCGGAGCAGTTAGAAGACGTGTATTTATATTCATCCTTACAACGACAGTTAACGTGACATTTTAGAGAAGAGGTCACATTGTAGTTATACTTGGAACAGATATATCTGCCGTCAATATTGGAAGGCGTATGCATTCCGTAGTTTTTCTCACAGTTGCCGTCATGGTCCCCGCCGCCGGCATCGTCAGAACCACGGGAGCCCTGGCTGCCTTGCCAGTCTGGCAGCCACCAGGTTGCGGCAAGCTTAAGCGTGTCGCGAGACCCGGAGAGGGGTTCCGGCATTAACGACAGTGGTGTGTGTAGTGTGTGGTCTTCCAAAGGCGGTGCGGCATAAAGAGAACTGGTATTGAATAAGAGCATCAATAACAGGGAATAACAAACAAATTTGAAATACTTCATGTCACACCGTCCTTTGTTAAATAATTAATACCGGAACCCACAGGTTCGATTTTCATTATAACAAAAAACAAAATGAGAGTAAATAGTTATTTGTGCAGGGTGGACGGAAAATTACAGAGATTTTTAATGGATTTTTTAAGTTTTCGGGTGTAATGATATATATTATGTGTTCAGATTAGGAATTGCTGATGATTTATGCTGTTTACGGTTTTGTTTTTGGGTTGCTCATTCCTTATATATCCCGGCGGTTTGCCAAATTTATGCCGGCGACAATGGCTTATGCTTTGGTAAGTTTATGCAAGTTTTCAAAAAAAGTTACTTCTGAAAAATGGGAAAAAAGCCTGACGTATACTAAACTGCGTCGGGAATTTTTTTACCGCTCTTTGCTTTGCGGCATTGTTACCGCGGCAGTTTCATATTTTGCCTATGCACATTTTGGTTCGCGGGGATTATGGTGGCAGCTTTATTTTATTTGGTCTTTGCTGTTGCTTGCCGAAATCGATTACAGAATGTTTTTGCTTCCGGATATTTTGACGGTTCCGCTGCTTATTCTCGGTTTTGCCGCATCTTGTTGGGGATGGGGGCATATCAGCGGTGCCGAAAGCGCTTTAGGTGCGGTGGGCGGTTATTTTTTGCCGGTTTTGGTCAGTTTGTTGTTTGTCTGGAAAAACAAGGATGCCTTCGGCGGCGGCGACATCAAGCTTTTGGCAGCACTTGGTGCCTGGCTGGGTTTTGAAAAACTGCTGTATGTGATTGTCGTGTCGGCGGTGCTGTTTATTCTTTATGCCGTAATAAAACGTCAGCGCAGCGGAGCTTACGGCCCGGCAATCGCAATCGCGGGAATAATCGTTGCATTCTACTTTTTTTAAGCTAAAATAACAGTTAAACGTCATTATTGAAGGAAAGAAGATGACTATGAACAAAACTGCAGGAAAGGCCAGAAGCCGCAAGAACAAGTTTATTCACAAAGTTTTGGGAACGGACGATAAGCGCAAGCTTATAAAATTGGTCGGAGGAACCAGTTTCGACCTTTTTATCATGGGCATTATTCTTGCAGACGCAATTGTTCTGGGGTTGATGACCTCGGAAGTGATGAGTATGTATTTTGACCGCGGTTTGTTTTTGCTCGACCGTTTGTTTATGGGTATTTTCATCGTCGAGATGTTTTTGAAGATTTATGCTCAAGGGCGTCATTTCTTTAAGTCAGGATGGAACGTTTTTGATTTTGTTATCGTTGCGGTTTCTTCAATCCCGTCGGCGAGCGCTTTCATTATCCTGCGGACGTTTCGGTTGTTCCGCCTGCTTAAGTACATTCACCGTTTTTCTAAAATGCACAATATTATTGAGGTGTTTATCGGTTTGCTGCCGACATTTGTTTCATTTCTGGCGATATTTGCCGTTTTCTTTTATGTCTTTGCGATTATAGCGGTCAGTCAATACGGCGAGGTCTTTACCAGTTTTGCAACGCTGGGCAGTGCGATGTTTACGCTGTTGCAGGTCTTTACGCTGGATGGCTGGGCTTCGACGATAGCACGTCCGGTGATGGAAGTGTTCCCTCATTCCTGGCTGTTTTTCACCAGTATGGTGGTGTTCTCTTTCCTGATTGTGGTAAGTTTTCTGACCAGTGCCTATATTCAGGTGACAAACACCATTGCAGGCAAAAAGTAAAAAAAATCCCCGTTATCTTGAAAATGACAGCGGGGATTTTTTTTGAATTTTATTGAAAAATGTCAGGATTTTTTTCAAACTCGAGCACAGTTGCCTCGATTTCACGCAGACAGCTGAAATACTGCGGGTAGATGACAAAGGCGCTTAAGAACATCCGAAAAAATTTCGGGTTGTAGCTGTACCGGTTTTGTGACGTCAGGGTATGGACAATATCGCGCTCTAAAGTATGAAGCCGGTCGGACGGTTTTCGGGCATTGACGCGGAGCAGATATTCCAATTCCATATAAAAGCTGGCCATACAAGTATGTTGCAGGGAAGCCAAAACGTACGATTGGAGTTCCGAGTATGTCAGCAGGTTGAAATTTTCCCTTGAAAGGCAATCCTTTGATTCCGAGAAAAGATAACGGCGCTGGGTGTCGACGTTCTCGATGATTTTTTTCAGTCCGGCGGCGTCTTTTTTCTGAGCCGTGGCGATAAGCTGTTCAAGCAAATCTTCAGCACGGTAACAGTCAAACTTTAACGGTGCAATCAGTTCGAAAGTCCGTTTTCTCAATTCTAAAAGTTCCATATAAAAATTTATAAAGTTATTGAAATAGTAATAAGATTAATTGGCGGAAGCATAATCGGGAGCTTTTTTAATGTCAAACTTTTTTAAAATAACCGCTAATTTTTGTGAAATAGGCTTGACATCGGCAACGCCAGTAACTAACTAACGGATTAGATAAATTGTTGTAACTTTAAGGAGTTGATAAAAAAATGAAAATCAGACCATTACAAGACCGTGTTTTGGTTAAGCGGTTGGAAGAAAATACGAAAACTGCCGGCGGAATCATTATTCCGGACACAGCCAAAGAAAAGCCGAGCGAAGGTATTGTCGAAGCTGTCGGTCCGGGAATGGTCAGTCCGGAAGGAAAGGTTATTCCGATGACGGTTAAAGTCGGCGACAAGGTTTTGTTCGGAAAATGGTCGGGTTCGGAAGTTAAAATCAACGGCGAAGAGCGCCTGTTGATTAAAGAACCCGAGATTTTGGGTATTATCGAAGAATAATTCAGTAATTAAAAAAAGGAAGTAAAGATATGGCTGCAAAAGATATTGAGTTTGGTACAGACGCCCGCGCTAAAATGTTAAAGGGTGTTGAGACTCTTGCCAAGACGGTTAAGGTTACTTTGGGTCCCAAAGGACGCAACGTTATTTTAGACAAGTCTTACGGTGCTCCGAAAATTACCAAAGACGGTGTTTCGGTTGCCAAGGAAGTAGAATTGTCTGACAAGTTTGAAAATATGGGTGCACAGCTGGTTAAGGAAGTTGCGCAGAAAACCGCAGACAAAGCCGGCGACGGTACGACTACCGCTACGGTTTTGGCCGAAGCCATTATTAAGGAAGGCTGCAAAGCCGTTGCCGCCGGTATGAATCCGATGGATTTGAAACGCGGTATCGATATGGCCGTTGAGGCCGTTGTTGCCGACATTAAGTCTCGTTCGGTTGCCATCAAAACCTCTGAAGAAATTGCTCAGGTTGGGACCATTTCGGCCAACGGCGACCGTTCAATCGGCGAATATCTGGCTCGCGCTATGGAAAAAGTCGGCAATGAAGGCGTTATTACGGTTGAAGATGCCAAAGGTTTGGAAACCGAATTGGATGTTGTAGAAGGTATGCAGTTTGACCGCGGTTATCTGTCTCCGTATTTTATCACCAATGCCGAGAAAATGGTTTGCGAATATGAGAATCCGTTTGTTCTGCTGTATGATCAGAAAGTTTCCAACTTGCAGCCGTTAATTCCGGTTTTGGAAAGCATTGTTCAATCCGGCCGCGCCTTGGTTATCATTGCCGAAGATATTGAAGGCGAAGCTTTGGCCACGTTGGTTGTCAACCGTATTCGCGGCGGTTTGAAAGTCTGTGCCGTTAAGGCTCCGGGCTTCGGCGACCGCAGAAAAGCCATGTTGGAAGACATTGCCATTTTAACCGGCGGCCAGGTTATTTCTGAAGAGCTCGGCATGAAGCTGGAAAACGTTACTCTGGATATGCTGGGTTCGGCTAAACGGGTTGAAATCACCAAGGACGAAACCACCATTATTGACGGCGACGGAGAAAAAGATTTGATTGAAGCCCGTGCCGCTCAAATTCGCAAACAGATTGAAGAAACATCATCTGATTATGACCGTGAAAAACTGCAGGAAAGACTGGCCAAATTATCCGGCGGTGTTGCCGTTCTGCGTGTCGGCGGTGCTTCCGAGGTGGAAGTAAAGGAGAAAAAAGACCGTATTGACGATGCATTGAACGCTACGCGTGCTGCCGTTAAAGAAGGCGTTGTTGCCGGAGGCGGCGTTGCCTTGTTGTACTCGGCCAAAGTTCTTGACAGTCTGAAACCTGAGAATCAGGACCAAAAAGTCGGTATTGACATTATTCGTAAAGCTACTCAGGCTCCTATCCGCCAGATTGCCGAAAATGCCGGTGTTGACGGAGCGGTTGTTGCCGGAAAGCTGCTGGAAAGCACTGATACGAATTTTGGTTACAATGCCCAGAGCGGCGAGTATACCGATATGGTTAAGGCCGGTATTATCGATCCAACCAAGGTTGTTCGTACCGCTTTGCAGGATGCCGCATCGGTCGGCGGTCTGTTGATTACGACAGAGGCTATGGTTACCGAGGCTCCTCAAAAAGAATGTTCTTGCGGCGGTGCAGGTGCCGGCGCAGGTGCAGGTATGCCGGGTATGGGCTTCTAGTTCGAGCCGTTACCGCAGGTTTGCAAAGAGAGGTGTTTGTCACCTCTCTTTTTTTTGCTTTAATATTAGCTAAAAACGATTATATTAAGAGGGAAGGAGAAAAATATGCTGGATGCGGAAAAATTGAAAGAACTGCAGGCGAAAAACATTATCTGTGAGCAGGAGTTCGTTGAACAGAAGCATAATTTGTTTAATCGCATTATGCGTCACGAGAATAACCCCAAAGCCAAAAATGGTATTATTTACATTCTTTTGGCGTGGTTTGTGGGGACTATCGGATTGCATAATTTTTATGCGGGATATTATTGGCGGGGAACCGTGCAGTTGTTTCTGACTCTGGTGTCATGGCTGTTTATGTTTATTCCGTTGTTGTTTGTGGCAATTTGGGTTTTATTGGAACTGTTGTTTATCAATAAAAGTGCGGAGGGAATACCTTTTACCGGTAATCGGCGGGTTATTCTGCTGCTGAGGGTTTTGGCGGTCGTGATGCTCGGCGTGGCTTTTTCTTACAGCAATATTGTGGTTTATGACACCATGACGATAGATGTTTAACGATAAAACTTATGGTGAGAAGATGGTTTATGTTTATTTGATTATCGCAATTGTTTCTGAGGTTTTTGGCACGACGTTTCTGAAGGCTTCTCAAGGATTTACGGTATTGCTGCCAACGCTTGCAGTCGTTTGCGGCTACGGTTTGGCATTTTATTTTTTGAGTCTGAACCTGAGTTCCATTCCGGTAGGCATAGCTTATGCCGTTTGGTCCGGGTTGGGAGTCGTGTTAATCAGCCTGATGGGGTGGCTGGTTTACGGACAACGGTTGGATTTTGGCGCAATGCTCGGAATTTTGCTGATTGTGAGCGGTGTAGTGGTTCTCAAACTGTGTTCAAAGATGGCATAATCTTTTGATTTTTCAAAAGATGTCATTTTTTTCAAAAAAAATTTAAATTAGTACTTGCAATTTTTTTAGAGTATGGTATTAAATATTCCGTTCTACCGATGCGGGCGTAGCTCAGGGGTAGAGCGCAACCTTGCCAAGGTTGATGTCGAGGGTTCGAATCCCTTCACCCGCTCCAATTCAAAGCCACCTGGAAAGGTGGCTTTTTTGTGTTTTAAAAGACCGGGAGTTATATAACATTACATATGCATTTTTTTGTCTAAATGTGTGGCGAAAATGTTTGCTTTATCGGTTTGGTTGTGTTATATTTTTTCAATCAAATATATATAATTATGCCTATTAGGTTGTGAAATGTGGTAAATAATAACTTAAAAAAAAATACCATATGCAAAAGACAATTATCGGGGTAAAGACCGTGCGAGGCATGGCAGCCCTATGGGAATCAGGCGGTAATGACGGTCAGAGAGGTGTTGCTCGTTTGATTGCGAAAGCGGATGGATCAATGCCGGTTTCTCTTTTTATTAACTACAAAGAGGATAACATTAACGGTAATCAGGCGTTGGTTGCCGTTCACAAAAACTTTTTTGTGGCAGACGGAGAGCAGGGAGAAAACCAGATTGTCACCATCTATCGAATAAAGGAAATATCGATAGAAAAGGAGATAAAAATCGTTCTCTCAAAATTTAACCGTTGTTTTAACGGGCAGTGGGAAGAACCCTTGGTTTATAATTTAAGGTTTCTGGCTGATGCGGTCAAACAGAAACTTTCAGCTCTTGACTGCAGGCAGCCTTATTATGTATTTGCTCCTTATCCGCCAAGGCGGAAGTGACGGAAAAAGACAGGAATCGTTTGTATTAAAAATACGGTTCCTGTTTTTTATTTGATATTTAAGATTAAATTTATCTCAATAATTATATAATAGGATGTTCAATAAACGGAGAAGTTGGGATGGGTAATCTGTTTAACAAGGAGCGGCTCAAGATATTCGGTTGGTATAAACGCGAAAGGACTAAACTGGAAAAATGGTATGAACTGAATGAAAAAGTTCGTTTCGGATTGGTCGGTTTTGCCAATATGGCGATGCGTTATGTCTTTTTTGTGGCGACGGGGATGATTTTTTCAACCCTTCATTATCAGATTGTGTTGTTACTGACGTGGTTTCTGTCTTCCTTTATTGCATTTGCGGCCTATAAGATATTGGTATTCAACACGGTTGGGAACCATGTGAGAGAATATCTGAAAAGCATAATGATCTGGTCGTTGAGTTATCTTCTTAATGCCGGCATATTGGAAGTTTTGGCCGGATGGCTGGCGCTGAACGTTTATTTGGCTCAAGCGGCGGCCATTGCCGTCATTATGGTGATAAATTATGTTTTGTTCAAATATTTTGCCTTTAAACAACCGAAGCCGCAAACGCGATGGGAAAAAATACTGGATTTTTTCAATGTATTCAGTTGATTAAAAAAAGCCCTCAAACGAGGGCTTTTGAGATATCGGAGCGTTTATGTCAAGCTTCTTTGGCTTTGAAGTAGTCTTTCGGTTTGGTGTTCCATTCTACGCATTTCCAATTTTTGTCGGTGTCTTCTTTTTCAAAGATACAGACATTTCCGGTACCGACTTTAATATCGTGTTCTTTTGTAAATTCGGCAAAGTTTCCGGTAAGATAGGGAGCAAAACGGATGATGCCGTTGCTGGAGACGATGAGTATCGTTTCGTTATGGAAGTTTTTAAAAGCTTTTTCTCCCCAAAGCAGCCAATTGTTTATAATTGCCTGCGGATCGACTTTCCAGCCGTCAGGGACAATAGCATCTTTGTTCCATTTATCGAGGGCATCCTGTCCGATACGGGCGATAACTTCTTCTTCCGGTTTGTTTTCATCCGGGCCGTAATCAACCTCGCGGAAGGATTCGTCCAATTCCAAAGGAATGGTGCATCCCATGGCTTCAATCGCCAATTTTGCGGTTTCGACGGTTCGTTTTAACGGTGCTGCGAAAGCTTTTGCCGGGATAAGATTTCTGTCTTTCAGATAACGGCCGACGTTCGTTCCGCGTTCCGTTTCAGTCAAAGGCAAATCGGTACGGGCGCCGACACGGGTAATTATATCGCCTTTGTTAAAAGTGTTGCCGTGACGGGCGATGATGATTCTGGTTGTCATAGTTCATTCTCCTTAAAATTCACCACATTCGGCCAAAACGGCTTCAACTCTTGCGACATCTTCAGGCGAATCAACACCGGAAAGGGACGACATCTTTTGGAAATTCCGGTAATCGACTTTGACACAGCGAACTTTAATGCCGTTTTCAATCCAGCGAAGCTGTTCCAAGCCTTCCAGCTTTTCATAGACACCTTCCGGAAGTTTGGCAATCTTATCAAGAATATCCATACGATAGCCATAAAGTCCGATTTGGCGATAAACCGGCGACGTGGTTTGAGCCGTCCGCACCTTTTCTTCTTTGCGGATTGCCGGGATAATGTTTTTAGAAAAGTAAAAGGCATCGCCTTCACTATTGAACACCGCGGTTGTTCCGCTAAAGGGCGTGGTCTTTTTGTGTTCGCGGAGATTATCCAGTTCTTCCCAGCTGAGGTTGACAACGGGGGTAACGGTTTCGACCCGGTTGTCTTTGTAATATTCACCGATGACGGCCTCAATAAACCAGGTTGGGCAGATGGGGTTGTCTCCTTGGAGGTTAACGACAAACTCCGGCTTTTCGGGCATGGAATGCGCCAGTTCTACAATGCGGTCGGTTCCGGTGAGGCAGTCGGGCGAAGTCATCATCGCTTTCATATTATGCTGGTTGCAAAAGTCGATAATGCGCTGGTCATCCGTTGCGATAACCGGTTCACATCCTTCAAACTTGGCGGCAGCTTTTAAGGCGTTTTCCCATACGCGGAGCAACATTTCCTTGCCGGCTATTTTAGCCAAAGGTTTGCCCGGAAAACGAGTGGAGCCGTAACGGGCCGGAATGCCGATAAGAGTTTTCATCTGAAAGTCCTTTCTAAATTAACCATGATGCTTAATCCTAGCGAAATAGCGTGTAAAAGGCAAATAAATAAACTAAGATATACATCTTGCGATTTAGAACTTGGCAATCTTGCCAAATTGATTATACTTGAAAACAGGTTTGGGAGGAAGATGATGAAATATCCTATACTTGTACATGAGTTTTCATTTAATAAAATCAAAAACGGAAGCCGAAAAGTCGGGGTACATCTGCTTGATAAGAAAAGCCAGCAGGTTAAACTGCATGATATTCTGGAAATGCATAACCGGGCTAACGGCGAAGTTATCGAATGCGAAGTGAAGGGAATCGCGATTTTTGATAATTTTAAAGACTTGGTCGAGGCCTTGTCGCCTCAAGCGCTGGGGTATGACAGCGAAGAAGAGGTCTTAATCCGCTTAAACCGGATGTACAGCATAGATTTGCAGAGGGAGCTGAATGCGGTGGCTTTTTTTATTGCGCCGTCGTTTGTTAATATGCGGCGATTGGACCGCGGTGCACTGGAAAGAGAATAATTAAAAAAATTCCTTGCAAATTGAAACAGAAGTCATTAATAAAGAATTGTTTTAAAAAGTTTACGGATGAGTGGCAGAGAGGCTGAATGCGCGCGACTCGAAATCGTGTATACGGGGTGACTCGTATCGGGGGTTCAAATCCCTCCTCATCCGCCAATTAAAAAACGCCCTAAATAAGCTGGGCGTTTTTTTTGTCGGATGAATCCGTTCAAACATCGCCGCAGGCTTGTTTTCACGGGGAGGGATCCGAGTTTTCATAGTTTCGCCGCAGTCGCTGCCGCTTTCTTTGCTTAACAATGAAAAGCTAGGGATACGCGTCAAAAACCTGACGTTGGTCAGCTTTTTGCCTCTATCCCGGCTCCTCATCCGCCATTTTGATTAAAAAGACGCTTGAAAACAGCGTCTTTTTTCGTATCCGGTGGAAACACGGGCTTTGCAAGCAGTTGACTTTGCCGAAATGACTATGGTAAGCTCGTTTTATATCAAAAATCGCAAAATTTCTGGCAGTTACATACATTGCCGATTTTTGCAAAGTCACTTCAAGTATTAAAAGGAGAAAATAATATGCGTACTTTTCAGCAAACTTTTACAAAAGAGATTCACAATCATTTTGTATTTGAGGCATATAAAAAAATTGCAGAATATTATTTTTATATAGGATCCGAGAAAGCGGGAACTCAAAAACTCGGCATTAAAATTTATGAAACATTGGATAACAAATTTTCTTATGATTTAAGCCATTTTTATCATGGATCTAAACAAGCAAGCCCTTATGTGTCTTCCATTATGACGGGTTTTAATACTGTTGAAGAGGCTCTTTATAAAGCAAAAGGTGATTTGTTTTCTTTTTATGATCCTAAAGATGAACTTGCTCAGTGGGTGGAAAATACAAATTTTTAAATCTTTTCTCCTGTTCCTCAAAATTCAGGTTTTTAGAGGTGATTTCGAAGAGGGTTTGTAGGTTGATGGTTAAAGTGCCGTTAAGGAGTTGGTTGACTATTTTTGGTGAGAGGTAGGCGAGGTTTAGATATTTGTAGATGGTGCGTTTGGAGATGTGTTCTTGTTTAGCGATGTCATCAGTTGGCATACCGCTTTCGTAAAGTTTTTTATACCGCCAAGCATAGGCAAAGGCTCTGACGATAAGGCGATTGTTATCATTAACACTCATCAGTCCGACTTTACCGGCATTATAGACATTGCTTGATAGCCCGCGGTTTATGACGACCTGTTTTTCGTAGATGATTTGGTTGTTAGCGTTATCGGCAATAAACTCTAACGGGTTATTGTTTTCATTTAGCGAATCGCCAGTATAGGCTGAGAGGATTATTGGATCGGTATTAAAGAAGAAGGTCAAGCGATCCTTCTGATAAATCATTTTGTTAATGAAGTTGCGGATAAAATTGCGTTGTGCGAAGTAGTCCATATCGGTAAAGTTTATCAGCTTTAGAGCCATGGTGCTGTCTTTGTTCAGTCCATTAAGATTGCTGTTAAGGATTTCAATAATAGCGTCTTTGGCGAGCTTATCAATTTGCTCTGTGAGTAGGAACAAACCCTTAATAGAATAGTAATGTCGTTTGGTAGCTTTGTTTTGGCTATTGGCCTGATTGGTAAAAATAGTTCCGTTGCTGTCAAATAATTTGCCGGTCAACAGGTTATTGTTTCGGCTCCTTGTATGATTTTTGCTGTTGTCATTATCTTTGAGTTTAGCCTGTACCTTTTCCCACAGATCTTTTGATATGATAGCTTCATGCTGTCCCTTGAACGCTTGTCCGGTGCGTTTGTTCTCAATCATGCCAAGATATAATTTTTCATGCAATAGGCGGTGAAGCGCGGATATTTTGAAAGGTTTGCCGCCTCTGCCGATAAAGGCCAGTCAAAAATAAACGTTATTCTACTGGAGAATCTATCCACTCCCGAACAAGCCCGCAGCTTAGTTAAGATGATCGACTATGTGATGACATTGTATATGGTAGCTGCGTAGAGTGAATTGGTATTAAGGTATTTCTAAAAAATAGAGCTATTTTCCTAGATATAAAACACTGGCCAGCACAAAGTGGTAATACTCGTTTTGGACTATCGGTAATAGTGGGCATACCTTTCTAAAAAAAAGAAAAAGACAGTGTGGATATCATAGTTGTTACAGATATCGACCAATGAGATGAAGCGGTAATCAATAAGAGTGCTACTCTGAGTAATATTGAAGTTTTCTCAGTGCATTGGGGATATGTAAGATATGGTGGTGAAGATTAGTAATTGTAATCTTATAAAAAATATTTCTTATGAATGGAAAATTAAAATGTAATAAATATTTTAAATAAAGGTGGATAAGAACACCACCTTTATTTATTGATTTTATTTAACTATCTATCTACAGTAATAGGGAAAGCTATTAAGCCATACTGAGAAGCGTAATATCTCTTACCATTGCGAGTTATCCACTTTACAAAAATGACTTTTTTCCCGCTATTTTCCTTGATTTTTCTCATGGAAAATACCTTTCAAAAAAAGTGTTGATCCTATTTTTATTGATTTTTAACTTTTTTTGTGGTACAAATTTAAAGGAATCTAAAAAGCACCACGCTTTTGTTAAAAATTTCTAGGAAAGGACATTATCCTAGTTTTTGTATTTTAAAGGGTTTGTTAGCGCAAATCCTTTATTTTTACAAAATTCTCTATGAATCTTTTTCATTCTTATTTCTGCTGCTTGTAAACTAACTCCGCATCGACAGGAAAGTTCTTGAGCACAAGAACAATCAAGAACAATATCGACAGGCATCAATATCTCGGCAGCTAAAGTATCTGCTTGCCATTCAGCATCCATATAACAGGGATGTCCTTCTGATGTTGTCCTAGCGTAACTAGCTGGAATATTTCGATGGAGAAGTAAATGGGCGATTTCATGCATGATAGTAAAGCGATCTCGTCCATTATCTTTACAAGCACCTTCATATACATCGGTTCGAATAAGAATTTTTCCTTTGCTTGGATAGGTTAGCCCGTGATTTTGTCCCATTTTTTCTTTCCCTACGGGGTGAAAAGAAAAATTATCAAATAGTTGCGGGAGAATTATTTCCAAAAACAGTAAGACAGGAAATTTCTCTGTTTTAGGTTTTAACGAAGTACGAAAAATGTTGGCATATTCTCGTAACCTTTTTGTGCTGATTGGAGTAACAAGGGCTCCTTTTCCTTCTTTGTAAATCATTATTTTTAATCTCCTAAAATATCCTTAATTTGCTGTACTTGCTCATCGTTTAATTCTTCAATTTTACGAGCTAAAGCCCAAACCATTTCCTTTTGAAGATCTGATTTATCAGCCATGTTTACAGAAACAGATTTAACAGAATCTGAAATGGCTTTATCAAATTCCTTGATCTGTTCTTCGTTTAGTTGATAAGCTGAAATAATCTCATTATAAAACTTATCTTTGTTAAACTCCCTATTGCCTGTTTCAATGCAAGATAAGTATGATACTGATACACCAAGTTTATCTGCCATATTTTTCATTAGCTCTAATCTTTCGATACGTAGCTTTCTTAGAAACTGACCTAAAGATGTTAACTCCATGGTTATTTCCTTTCATTAGTTTGTTTTACACTAGATTAAACACATTTTACAGAGTTGTCAAATATTTTTTGTCGGTTGGAAAATTTTTGTTAATGTAATTCCCTGTTACTTGATAAAAATTCCCTGATAAATTTATGGACTGTTAGGTGCCATTCAAGCAAATTTGCATATTTGTGGGAATTTTACATATAAGATCTACTCAAATTTCCCTGTAGATTCCCTGTTATTTGCGGGTAGGGAAATGAAACATTTGTAATTAGGGAATCGAAAAGATTTGTGGTCATCACTAAGAAATTTAAAATAATTGTAGATTTATGCGGAGTAAATTTTTGATTGTTTTTAAATTGGATAATGATAAATATAAATCATCTTAATACTCAAAGAAAAATATAGGTTTTAATAATGATAGCCATAGGAATTGATGAACATTTTGGACTAGTTTATGAAGGTGATGGAGATTATGGAAGAGGTCTTTGGCCGACCCCAATGATTACTCCTGCAAGATTTGTTTGTCTTTCTGGTGAAAACTTAAGTGCACATAAGTCTTCAGATCGTTTCGGTTATCGCTTTAGAGAAGATTCTTTTGACCCGATAGCTCGTATTCGCCGTGGCCGTTTCTATTTAGCAGAAGGTGGTCAACCACGACAATGGTCTCGTTGTGCTCATCATCCAGGTTTTCCTTTTGATGCTATAGATCCTCATATTCACGCTCATTCAAAATGTTTAGAAACTTTTTATAGTGATCCTATATGGTTCAAGCATATCCAAGGTAAAAAAGAATTGCCTATAGTTTTGCTTGGATTAGATGATTGCTTTACATCTTGGTCGATTATTAATGTAGAAACGATAGTTACAGGAGAAAACCTTGTAACGCTTAAAGCTCGGAGCAGTTTTGGACTTTTACCGGTCATAAATAATGATAAAGTGCCAACATATTTTCAAGCTAAATTGAATGAAGCTTTAGAAGTACTTACTGATGAGTATCATCGTTCTTCTCCCGCATCAATTATTGATCGTGCTAGGGATGTTGCTGTGCATGCTTTAATGGCTTTTTGTAATTTGCAAAAAAATGCTGCAATGGATTTAGGTGACCTGATTAAGCGTGCCGAGTTGGAAAAACTCATTATAGCAAAAAATGTAGCAAATATTATTGCTCGTTTACATGCCAGATCAAAACCTAATGAGCAAGAAAAAAGAACGTTAAATCCTATTCGGGAGAAAGATGCAGACCTCGCTATTCAGAGTGTCGGAACATTACTTTGTGAAATAGGATTAGCTGAATGGGGTGGTTAACTTAAATTTAAAAACGATTTTGTTCTTTCGTATGCTCGATACCGTTTTGATTTACTACACCGCCAATTAAAAAACGCCCTAAATAAGCTGGGCGTTTTTTTGTCGGATGAATCCGTTCAACATCGCTGCAGGCTTGTTTTCACGGGGAGGGATCAGAGTTTTCATAGTTTCGCCACAGTCGCTTCCTTTGCTTAACGATGAAAAGCTAGGGATACGCGTCAAAAACCTGACGTTGGTCAGCTTTTTGCCTCTATCCCGGCTCCTCATCCGCCATTTTGATTAAAAAGACGCTTGAAAACAGCGTCTTTTTTCGTATCCGGTGGAAACACGGGCTTTGCAAGCAGTTGACTTTGCCGAAATGACTATGGTAAGCTCGTTTTGTGTTAGAAATCGTTAAATCTCCAAGATTAAGCAAAGGTTTTGATTGTTCATCCGTCGCGGGTGAAAGTATTTTATCGAAGATATTTTCTTGCTCTTTAGGATGTCCTGAGAATGGTTATCATATCATAACCAAGGTGCCGATAGTGATTAGTATACAGCCGACGATTGTTTTTAGAGACAAGGTCTCGTTTAGAAACACGACGGCCAGGATGACCGTCAGGACGATGCTGAATTTATCGACCGGTACGACCTGGGATGCATTGCCGAGCTGCAAAGCTTTAAAGTAGCAGAGCCAAGAGGCGCCGGTTGCCAGTCCCGAGGCAATCAGGAACCACCAGTTTCGTTCGGAAATTTCGGGAAGCTGTTTATAGGTTCCGGAAAACAGCACAATTCCCCAAGCCATAATCAAAATTATAATCGTTCGGACGGCCGTAGCCAAATTGGAATTTACGCCGTCCAAGCCGATTTTGGCCCAGATTGATACCAATGCGGCGAATACGGCTGATAAAAGTGCAAAAATGAACCACATTTTTTATTCCTTTTTTTATTTCTTTACATTTAACGGCAGCGTTATTTCAAAAGTTGTTCCCCGGCCTAACTCGCTTTCTACGCTGATTGTTCCTCTATGAAGTTTGACAATGGTTTCTGCCAGCGATAAGCCAAGTCCCAGCCCTTTTTGATGGCGCGATTTTTCGGCTTGCCAAAAGCGGTCGAAGATATGATTCAGGTCTTCTTTTTTTATGCCTATACCGTTGTCTTTTATTTGGATTTTGACAGTTGAGTGTTGTTTGGTCAAGGATATGATGATTTTTTTGTTTTCAGATGTGTATTTAATGGCATTGTCAAGCAAAATACAGAGCAGCTGTTGTATCATCACTTTGTCTGCGACAATTTCGATGTCGTTGTCGACGCCAGTTATGGTGAAGGTTTCGGGAGGGCATAAACCGGAAACGGATTTGACGACAGAAATCGTCAGCCGGTTGATGTTAACGCGTTCTTTATGCATAATGGCGTTGGAATTGTCATATCGGGCAATAGCCAAAAGCCGGTCCACCATATCGTTCATCTGTTGTATTTCTTCTTTTATTTCCCGGATGGTATCCTGTTTATGGGGATTATATTCCAACAGTTCGGTATATGAGTATAATATGGTCAACGGAGTACGAAGTTCGTGTGCGGCGTCGGAGACGAACTGTTTTTGCTTTAGGTAGCTTTGTTCTATGTATTTCATAGAGCGTGCGGCAAAAAAGCTACTGGTAAGGTATGCGACCAATATCATTATAAACGCCGCACTCAGAGCTATTTTTATATAAGCCCGGGCATTTTTGCGTACGGGGGTATAATTGGCGAGAACAAATATTTCCATATTGCGGGAGGGGGAAAGCTGTAGTTCGTCCTTGATAAGAATAAAATACCATTTTTGTTTGTTGTGCTTTATGTTTTCGTGATAGATTTTTCCGAGCTTATAGTTTTTGTTCAACAGCCGTTGTTCCAGTCGTTCGGCGACGGCAGAGTTTCCCGGTTGTTCCGCTCTGATGATTTTTTTATCGGCAAACCAGTAGGTAAAATTATGAAGGGTCGTTATATCGGTGTTGACTCTGTGGATTTCCGGTTCGTCTACGCCTTTGCGAATCGTCTCCCTGGCTTCCCAGAGTTCTTCCGTAAGGTAATCGCGCAGGCTGTCTTGCAGCATTTTTATGCCGGTATGTCGATAGGCTATATAACTGGCTGCAAATCCGATAAACAAAATGCAGGCAATTATGACGGTATATTTTAAAATCAAGGCTCTGCGGATTTTTTCTATCATGATTTTATTTCCATTTTGTAGCCAATATTTTTAATCAGCTTTATTTCAATTTGGGGAAATTTTTTCAAATTCTTACGCAATGTATAAATGTGCGAATCCAGACTTTCCATATTCGTATCGATTTTGTCGCTCCATATTTTTTCAAAAATGGCAGTTCGGGGAAGAATGTTGTTCAGGTTTAGAAAAAGCATTTCAAAAAGGGCGAATTCTTTTTTGCGCAGGTGCAGCTCTTGTTCGTTGCAGCGAACGGTATTGAGGTCTCGGTTGATTTCAATTCCTTCCTGGGCGTAGATTTGGTCGACGAAGGGTTTGTTTTTGCGGCGGCAAACGGCATGGAGCCGGGCAATCAATTCCTTTATTTTAAACGGTTTCACGATGAAGTCGTCTGCCCCGCTGTTCAGGGCCCGGACGCAGTCATCCAGTTCTCCTTTGGCCGTTACAAAGACAATGCCGCCCTGAAAACCATATTTGTTTCGCAGCAACCGGCAAATTTCTATGCCGTTCATTTCCGGCAACATCCAGTCGAGAATGATGACGTCGTAACAAGCTTCTCGATTGTCTTTTATCAGCATAACGGCTTCGGTGCCGTCCTGGGCCCAGTCTACGGAACATTTTTCATACGTTAACAGTTCCCGGGTTGCTTTACCGAGTTTTACGTCGTCTTCTACGAGCAGAATTTTCATTTTGTCTCCTTATCTTGTGCAACAGCATCATATTGTGAACGGACGTCAAAAGTAAATGAATTTATTTCAAATTATTTTCAAAAATTTCAGATTTATTTCAGTTTGCACCTTTATTCCTCCGATAAAGTTTGTTGTAACCGGGGAGTAACCATATGTCTGTCGTATTGTCGAAGTCTTTGAAAACGGAATTATATCGTAAAGCGGTACATTTAAGCTCTTTGTGGATGTCGTTGTTTATTTTGTGGGCGGATCGAAACGTGAGCATTGTCACTTTTTCATTGCTGCTGGCGTTGAATTTGATTGTTGAGTATGCGGCATATCGTAAAACAGCCGTCGTCGGGGATTTGTTTCGCAGAATGTTTATCCGAACCTTGCGGAATCGGGAAGTGTGTCGCGAGCGGTTTGTTCCCAGCGGTTCGGTGTATATTTTGGCGGCGGCGCTTATCGTTTCGGTTTGTTTTACTTCCAGGGCCGCAGCGGCGGCAATGGGCGTGGTGCTGGTGGCGGACACTTGTGCGGCGCTGGTAGGCAAGGTTTGGGGAACTTATCGTTTTTCCAACGGCAAGTCCATTGAAGGCGCGGCTGCTTTTTTCAGCAGTGCGGTTTGGGTGATTGTTTTATTTTTTCCGACGGTTTCGCCGCTGATTGTTTTTACGGCAGCGTTATTGGCTGCAGCAGCGGAGTTTTTTGAGAAGGAAACGGGAATCGATGATAATTTTGCGGTTCCGCTGGTATCGGGATTTGTGCTTAATTTAATTTCTTTATAAGGTATGCGACATATGAGCAAGACAAAGTTTATCCTAAGTTCGACGGCATTTACGGCGGTTATCAGCGCTTATTTTTCTTTTATGCTGAACATCAAGTTTTGGCAGTTTGCTTTTGAGCGAATCGAGATAAGCAATTTTACGGTTGCAATTTTTGCCATGACATTGCCATTTTTTATTTTTATTCCGTTGTTTTGGTTCTTCAGCCTGATTGTGGTGCCTTATATCGGCAAGCCGTTGATAATGCTTCTTTTGGTTTTGTCGGCGGCGTCCGATTATGCGCTTCAGAATTTGGGCATCGTTATCAATTCCGACATGATACGCAATTTTGCCGAGACTAACCTGCGCGAAGCGACGGATTTAATAACGCTGCATGCCGTTTTTTACGTCTTGATTGTCGGGGTTATTCCCGCGGTTTTGGTTTATCGTACGGAGATACGTTTCCAGACTCCGGGACGGGAAATCCGCAACCGGCTGATTTGTTTTTTTATCGGCTTATTGTCGGTTGGTGCCATTGCTTCCGTTTCATATAAGGAATATGCGTCTTTCGGTCGCAACAATAAGCAGGTCCGTTATTATATCAATACGTTTAACTATATTTATGCAGTGGGCCGCTACTATAAGCGGGCGATGGATGCCGGACGAAAGTTTGTCATCCTGGACGATGCACCGCGGATTGTCGCCGATAGAGAACGCAAGCCCAGGGTTATGGTCTTGATTGTCGGCGAAACGGCCCGGGCACAGAATTTTTCGCTTTACGGTTACGGACGGGAAACGAATCCGCTGCTTTCAAAAAACAAGGAGATTATTACCTTTGGCGACGTAAGTTCGTGCGGAACCGCGACGGCAGTTTCTCTGCCTTGTATGTTTTCGCATCTGCCCAGAAAAAATTTTGACGTTACGGATGCCCAATATACACAAAACCTATTGGATATTGCCAAGGCTTCAGGTTATGACGTTTTCTGGAAAGACAATGACGACGGCTGCAAAAAGGTGTGCGACCGGGTAGGTAAAATCGATGCCAAGGTTGGCAATAAACAGCCGTATTGTTTCGGAAGTTATTGTCATGATGACATTTTGCTGGACGGGTTGAACAGTCGTTTGAGTGCCGTTACCAAAGATACGGTTATCGTTTTGCATATGATGGGCAGCCACGGTCCGACCTATTACAAGCGTTATCCTGATGAATTCAAACGCTTTCAACCGGCCTGTGATACGGCGAATCTTCAAGATTGTTCCCGTGAGCAGATTATCAATACCTATGACAATACGATTGTTTATACGGATTATGTCGTTTCTTCAGTTATCGATGTTCTCAAAAAACATGGGAATCTGCAAAGCGGGATGCTTTATGTTTCCGACCACGGGGAATCGCTGGGAGAAAACAATATTTATCTTCACGGGCTGCCGTATGCCTTAGCTCCGGAAGAGCAAAAAAAGGTGCCGATGGTATTATGGCTGTCGGAGGCGGCGCTTCAGTCTTTAAAACTGGACCGGGCCTGTTTGGAACGTTATGCGGCTTCGGAAAAGTTTTCGCATGACAATTATTTCCATTCGGTTTTGCGGATGTTGTCAATAAAAACGACAGCCTATGATGCCGGTTTGGACGTTTTGCAGAAATGTGTCAAAGGCTGATGCCATGTCCTTTCTTTCAGAAAAAATTTGGGTAATGAAATAGGATTTAGTCCGGGTTTCAGCACGGTTGACAAAAGGTGAATCACGATATACCCTGATGAACATCAGAAGCTATTATTAACTTTATAAATTTGTAATATGGAAAATTATTTTATCAAGGTTGACGGCAACCAGGTTGCTTTCGCCTCAGGACAAGATGACAAAAATCCGTTGTGCGTAAATTATTTGGCAAAGGGTTTGCTGGCAATTGACAACAACGTTTATGTCAGGAATGACGAGAATCGTTTTGAATATCGGGGCGATGTGGAACAGACCGCCGTTTTTGAAGATGAACCGGGCTGGTTTGTGTTGGCTAAGGAATTGTATTTCTGCAATGAGGAGGGCAAAGTATGCAAGGTCTCTCCATCTGCTTATTGGCAGCGTCTCACCAATATGTGGTATAATGAAGCCAATTTGATTATCATTGGCAACAGCGCCTATTATTTGTGGTGGCAGGAGAAAGCTCCCCGGCGGATTTTTCAAAAAGCGGAACTCGAATTAATCGTTGTAACGGATGAATGCGAGTTTTGGCATCTTAAAGGCAGCGGAAGCGTCGTCAAAAAGTTTAAAGAGGAAGATTCTGCCTCGCAAAAATACGAATATTACGGGCCAGGCTATCTCCGGCTTAAAGACGATTTGTGGCTGATGGGCGAACATCTTTGGCAGGCCAAGGACGGAAATTGTTTTGATTTCGGTTATTACGAACGAGCAGCCGACGTTCATTATGATGAGCATCGTGACATCATTTCCGTCGAGATGGGATATTTTGACACTGAACAGCGCGAAGATTTGCGTTATACCGATTATTACATCAAAAATGAATTTGGTTTTTATGTAAAGAAGGAGTGGTAGTCGAATGTCGTAAACAAAAGGGGTTCTTTTGACAAAGAGCCCCTTTCGTTTGTCTGCGTTTTTTATTTTTCTTCCAGTGCGCCTACGATTTCTTCGGTGACTTTTTTGGCGTCGCCGTAGAGCATAATGGTGTTATCCGCATAAAACAGCGGATTGTCGACACCGGAATAACCGCTGTTTAGTGAGCGTTTGACGAAGAAAACGGTTTTGGCTTTTTCCACGTCCAAGACCGGCATACCGTAAATGGGGGAGCCCGGATCGGTCTTGGCCAGCGGATTGGTTACGTCGTTGGCTCCGATGACATAGGCAACGTCTGCGGTGGCAAATTCCCGGTTGATTTCTTCCAGTTCAAAAACGTCTTCATAGGGAACGTTCGCTTCGGCGAGGAGGACGTTCATATGTCCGGGCATACGTCCGGCCACCGGATGGATGGCGAATTTTACTTCTACATTATAAAGATTATGTAAATCCTGTGCCATTTCTCTCAGTACATGCTGTGCCTGGGCAACGGCCATACCGTATCCGGGGACGATGATGACTTTGTTTGCATTTTCCATAATAAAAGCGGCATCTTGCGGATTTCCCGCTTTGGCTATTTTGGCGTTTGCATCGTCATCCGCGCGGTGGGACGACGTTTCGGCTCCGAAACCGCCAAGCATAACGCTCATTAAAGACCGGTTCATTGCCTTAACCATAATGTATGACAAAATGGCTCCGCTGGCGCCGACGATTGCGCCGACAATAATCAGCAGCACATTGTTGAGGGAGAAGCCAATTCCTACGGCAGCCCAGCCGGAATAAGAGTTCAAGACGGAAATGACGACAGGCATATCGGCGCCGCCGATGGGAATGATGAGGAGGAACCCCAATATGATGGCCAGTCCGGTCAGCCAATAAAACATTTCGGTATCGCCGTTGATTACGAAAATGACACATACGGCAATGACCGCAATCGCCAGGAACAAGTTAAGCAATTGCTGGCGCGGAAAGACAATCGCTTTGGCAGGCATAAGTCCCTGGAGTTTGGCAAAGGCTATCATAGAGCCGGAGAAAGCTACCGCACCGATAATCAGGCCTAAAGACGCCTCGGTTCTGGCTTCGGAACCGGCCAGAATTTCGGCCAGGGAAATAAATACGGCAGACAGTCCGCCCAATCCGTTGAATGCGGCAATCATTTGCGGCAGGGACGTCATTTTGACTTTTAGGGCAAAATAGACACCGACCATGGCTCCCAGGATTATAACGCCGATGGTCAGGGCAATATCGCTGACCAGCGGAGAATATAGCGTAATGATAATAGCGATGGTCATGCCCAGCATACCCAGCAGATTTCCCTCGCGTGCGGTTTTTGGGGAGGCCAGTCCGCGAATGGAGAGAATGAACAAAACGCTTGCCAGCAGATAAGAAAAAGGAAGCAGCCATTCAAACATTATTTTTTCTCCTTTTTCTTAAACATTAAGAGCATTCGGTGCGATACGGCGAAACCTCCGAAAATATTGACCGCAGCCAAAAAAACGGCAACCAGTCCTAAAATTTTCGGGGTATCCATCGTGGAGACGCCGGCCGTTATCAGGGCGCCGACGATGACGACGCCGGAGATTGCGTTGGATACGCTCATCAACGGCGAGTGCAGCGCAGGGGTCACGCCCCAGACCACAAAATAACCGACAAAGCAGGCAAGAACAAAAACGGTTAAAAGCATCCATAGACTCATATGCCTTCCTCCTACATTAAAAGTTCGCCGCTTTTGGCGACGCAGGTTTTACTGATGAGTTCATCATCATAATTAAAGACAATCTGTTTGGTTTCTTTTTGGTACATCGGCGCCAGAAAGTTATAAATATTTTGCGCAAACAAACGGCTGGCAGAAGCGGGAAGTTCGGAAGCGAGGTTGCTGTTTCCGACAATGGTGACGCCGTTAACGTTAACGGTTTGATTGTCGATGGAACCTTCAACGTTGCCTCCGTTGGCGGCTGCCATGTCGATGATTACGGAACCGCGCGGCATATGTTCGATCATCCCCCGGGTTATCAAAACGGGAGCCTTTTTGCCGGGAATTAACGCCGTTGTGACGGCAATGTCGGTTTTGGCAAGCTGTTCGGCAACGGCAAGCTGTTGCTGCCGGCGGTATTCGGGAGAGGTTTCCTGGGCATAGCCGCCCGAGGTTTCGAAGGTTTCTGACGTTTTGACCTCAAGAAATCTGGCACCCAAAGATTCGACCTGCTCTTTAACCTGAGGACGTACATCGGATGCAAACACCTGAGCGCCGAGCCGTTTGGCCGTAGCAATCGCCTGCAAGCCGGCGACACCTGCGCCCAAAACGAGAACTTTGGCAGGGGAGACGGTTCCGGCGGCAGTCATCATCAAAGGGATGGCGCGGGGCAACAGGTTGACGGCATTGATGACGGCTTTGTAGCCGGCAAGATTACTTTGTGAGGATAAAATATCCATACTTTGCGCCCGGGAAATACGGGGGAGCATATCGAGAGCAAAACAGGTCAGGCCTTGTTTTGCAAGTTCGGCAACACGGGCGGGATGGGCAAGCGCCTGAAAATTGGCGATAATTGTCTGGCCCGGCTTCAGCAGTCGGTCTTCGTCAGGGAGGGGCGCCCATATTTTCAGAATTATATCGGCATTCTGATAAGTTTGCGCCGCGTCGGGCGCTATTTCGGCTCCTGCTTTGAGATAGTCGTCGTCATCGAATCCGGAAGCGGTGCCGGCTGAAGTTTCTATTTTAACCTGAAACCCCCATTCGCTGTATTTTTTTACTTGTTCCGGCGTTACGGCAACGCGGTTTTCGCCAATGGTCGTTTCCCGGGGAATGGCAATAATCATTATCTGGCCTCGTTTTTTAACTTTATGTAAAACTAAGATAAATATAATGCTGCCAGATTTAATAAACAATAAGAAATGGATTTTTATGAGAAAACTGCTGCATTTATTTTTGATGTTTTTCAAAATAGGCTTGTTTACTTTCGGAGGCGGCTATGCGATGCTGCCGCTGCTGCAGGCCGAAATCGTGAAAAAGAGGCGCTGGGCGACGGATGAGGAACTGCTTGACTTGTACTCCATCGGGCAATGCACGCCGGGCATTATTTCAGTGAACGTTGCCACATTTATGGGGTACCGGCAGGCCGGCATCGCCGGAGCCTGCGCCGCTACCCTTGGCATGGTGATGCCATCGTTGATTATTATCACGCTGTTGGCGGCGGTGCTTGACCGTTATATGCACAACCGTTATGTCAGTTATGCCTTTGCGGGAATCCGCATTTGCGTCGTGGCATTGATTTTAGACATCATTTACGATTTGTGGAAAAAGGGAATTACCGATTATAAGGGAGCGGGGATTTTTGCGGGTGCTTTGCTGCTGCTCTTGGGCTTCAATTTGTCTGCGGTGTGGATTGTCATATTGGCCGGCATTGCGGGACTGGGGCTGAAAGGAGCTGCCGGAAAATGATTTATCTGCTTTTGTTTTATGAGTTTTTTAAAGTTGGTTTGTTTGCCATCGGCGGCGGTTTGGTCACGGTTCCCTTTTTGTTTGATTTGTCGGCAAAATACAGTTGGTTTACCACCAAAGAACTGGCAGACATGATTGCAATTTCCGAATCGACGCCGGGGCCTTTGGGCGTGAATATGGCTACTTTCGGAGGATTTCATGCTGCCGGAATTTGGGGCGGAATCATTGCGACTCTGGGGTTGGTTACGCCTTCGGTTATCGTTATTATCATTGTGGCCAAGCTGCTGGACAAGTACCAGTGCAATATCCGTGTTCAGCGGATATTAAGCGGGATACGCCCGGCAGTTATCGCCTTGATTTTGTTTGCAGGGCTGCAGATTGCCAAACTGGCGATTTTTGACGTTAAAACTGCAATCGTGTTTGCAGTGTTTCTAGGGATGATTCATTTTTGGAAAAAAAGCCCGATATTTTATCTGGTATTGGCGGCATTGGCCGGGATTGGCCTGCAGCTTTGATGTGAGAAAAACCTGCCGAGATGATTGCGGCAGGTTTTAGAGGCAGCTAGGATTACCGGCTGCGCTGAGGCATAACGATTTGTCTGTCTTGCTGTTGCAGGCCTTTGGGGCTGATTGACAAGCCGTGTTTGCGCAGTTCTTCATTGTGAGATTGCATAAACTTTTGTTCAGGATTACTGAGTTTTTCTCCGTTTTTTTCTCGTTCGGTCAAGTCTTGATAAACCATATGTTTGACAGCAATACGAGAAAGATCCTGTTTTTCGGCGAGCAGGACATCTTGTCGGGAGGAACCGACATTTGGTCCGCAGCGATATGTGCCGTCGCTTTTCTGATATAAGTTTGGTTGTAAATTTTTGATGTCGATAAGGCCATCGTAAATAATGTTTAACTTCCCGTCGATAAAAGAATAAGAAAAGCTTTCTTGGTGATTGCCGCCAGTGGAATGAGTGCTTTTACTGTAGTCAGAGATGCTATTTTCAAAATTTCCCTCAACTTTAAAACGGTTTTCGGAAAGCGGTATGTCGGATAAATCTTCGGAGCTAATTTCTTTTTCTTTGGTGACTTTCGGTATAGTCATTTCAAAGGCTTTGTTGACCATAACTTCACATTGTTGCTTGGTAAATTCATTGAGTTCTACGGATCTTCCGAAAATCCATGGCATATTTTTGTCGGTGATTCCCTGCGGGCTGTTTTGAAGTGTGACGATATTTTTTATAAATGCATCAAGCTGGTTTTCTTTCAACTGTGCCGCAACGACTATTTCCCAGAGCTGATCTCGGGAAAGTTTAAGCGGCTTTTCGCCGTAAATCGGCGGGACGTCCATTCCGATTTTTAATTTTGAATATTGCGGTTTGGCGTCTTCAAATTGAACTTCGTTTTTTTTGTTGTCGTTATTGTCCTGCTGGGTGTTTTGTGCTGCAGTAACACCACTGATTCCTGATGAAGCAGAAAGAAATATGGCGGTTCTCAGTAAAAATGATTTTGTCGCACTCTTGATTCTGTCTTTGGTTTTTTTAGTCATAAGGCGTTCCTTTCATATTGTTTTTCATTTATAATAAGTATTGTATTATAAAATTGGTCTTAAATCAATATATTATTGTACGTAAGAGACAAAAGACATAAAAAAACGCCGGGAACGGCGTTTTTCGAAAAAAAAGTTAGGCGTGAGGTTAAATGTCCAATGCTTTGCGGTAGGTTTCAAGAAGAAGCTCCTGCTCGTCGCGGTCGGCGGCGTTCATTTTGCGCAGTTTGATGACTGTTTTCATAATTTTAACGTCAAAACCGGCAGATTTGGCTTCTGCAAAGATATCGCGGATATCGGAAGCGATGGCGGCTTTTTCTTCTTCCAAACGTTCGATACGCTCAATCAGGGAGCGCAGACGGTCGACGGCTATTCCGCCTACTTCGGGGTTAGTTTCATCACTCATTTAAGAATCTCCTTAATTAAAAACGGGTTGTGTTGAAACTAGCAAAAATGATTGTTTTTTACAAGTAGTAATTTTTGTGATATGTGGGATGAAAAATAATAGCTTATTAACTTATTCTCGTATATAGTAAGCGCAAAAGAATCTTTTAATTTTAAGGAAAATTAATATGCCTCAGGATACTCATACTAAAATTCTTGCGACCATAGGACCGTCTTCGGCTACGCGTGAACAAATTGAAAAACTGATAGACGCCGGTGCGGACGCTTTTCGGATTAATTTCAGCCATGGCACGCATGAAGAGCATAAAGAGCGGGTCAAGATTATCCGCCAGCTGGAAAAGGAAAAAGGCCGTTTTATTTCCATTCTTGCAGATATGCAAGGCCCGAAACTGAGAGTCGGCGTTTTCAGGGAAGACAAGGTTTTGCTGAAAGAGGGGCAGACGTTTGTCTTGGATATGAGTCCGGAGCCGGGAGACGACAAACGCGTGACCCTGCCGCATAAAGAAATTTTTCAAGCCTTGCAGCCGGGAGACGATTTGTTGGTTAACGACGGGTATATCGTTTTGCATGTTGAAAGCTGCAACGCGACTTCTGCCGTAACCAAGGTTAAGGTCGGCGGTTATATTTCCAGCCATAAAGGCGTTAATCTGCCGAATACGCATTTGCCGATTTCTGCCATTACCGAAAAGGACCGTGAAGATTTAAAGTTTGCGCTTAAGCTCGGCGTAGACTGGATTGGCTTATCCTTTGTGCAGTCTGCGGAAGATGTCCGTGAAGCCAAACAGCTGATTGACGGCAAAGCCTGGTTGATTTCCAAGCTGGAAAAACCGAGTGCAATTGATGAACTTGACGAGATTATCCGGCTTTCCGACGCAATTATGGTTGCCCGCGGCGATCTCGGCGTGGAATGTCCGATTCAAACGGTCCCCGTTTTGCAAAAGAAAATCGTTTCCGCCTGCCGCCGATATGCTCGTCCGGTTATTGTGGCAACTCAGATGCTGGAATCGATGATTAACAATCCGAATCCGACCCGGGCAGAGGTATCCGACGTGGCTACGGCCGTTTATGACGGTGCCGATACGGTTATGTTGTCGGCGGAAACTGCGGCCGGAAAATATCCGACGGAAGCGGTCAGAATGATGCATGGCATCATTTCTCAGGTTGAGGCAGATCCGTTGTTCTTTGAGATGATGCAGAATTCCCGTCGTCATCCCTGTGCGGCAGGCGAAGCTGATTCCATCACCTATGCGGCCAGCGAACTTTCTTGCGTTTTGAAGGATGTTAAAGCCATTGTTACTTATACCACCTCCGGACTGACAACTTTTCTGACGGCTCGTGAGCGTCCGTATTTGCCGATTTTGGCTCTGACGCCGGATTTGGAGGTAGCTCGCCGGTTGGTTTTGGTTTGGGGGGTGAAGCCGTTTATCAATAAAGAAAGCTTCAAGAGTTTTGACAAGGTTGAAGATTGTGCGGTTAAAACGGCGGTTGACAACGGTTTTGCAAAAAAAGGCCAACATATTATCATTACTGCAGGATTTCCGCTGAACGTCAAAGGACGTACCAATATGCTGCATACGGTTTTCATCAAATAAACGAATCGTTGGAAGACAAACAAAGCCCCGGGATGTTAAGTCCCGGGGTTTTGTTTGGGTTAGTTTTTACATTTTTTTGATTCATATGAATTTTGTTGGCTTCTACATGAACTCTCATATGAGAAGATTTCTTCAAAATAGCCACCATTACATGAGGAGCCGGTATCATAATCAGTACATTGGTCTATGCCGAGTATCCAGTCTTGTCCATTTTTTGAACAGCTGTTTATGACGACATAACAGGTATCGCACCAAACACAAGTTCCACCGCTGCAGCATCCTGTACTGCAATCATATCCGGTACAACACTGGCTTCTGGGAATACAGCTACCGCCGCAGAGATGGTATCCTGAATTGCAACTACAAGATCCACCAGAACAAGAGGCATTAGCACCACAGGTAATACCGGCACAAGGGTCTTTTGTAACACAAGAACCGTTTTTACATTCTTTACCGCTGGGGCATCCACCGCAGCATTCGGAAGTGCTGATGCATGAACCGTTGCAGTCTTTTTTGCCTTGTTCAGCACAAGTTTTAGCGCGGCAAGTATAGTGCATTGTACCAGAGCAGTCTTTACAAGAAGCGGTCTGTACCTGAGAAGAAGAGCAGCTTGATGTTTGTCCCGAGCAAGAGCTGTTTCCGCCGCTGACACAGGTATCCACCTTAGTACATCCGGAATTTGCATTACCTGTATACCCGGAGTTGCAGTAACAAGAACCACCGGAGCAGTAGGCGTTAGAGCCGCAGGAAACGCCGGAACAAGGGTCGGACGGTGCATCATTGCATTTGTACCAGGTTCTTCCGTAACAAGTATCATAACAACTGTCATAGCCGTACAAACAAGAAGACGATGACGATTTTGTATAACTTGGACAAGTATCTGAACAAGCAGGTTCAGACTTGCACTCGGTGCATTTAGAGCAAGAGTTATAAGTCAGGCATCCATTAGAACAAGACAGCGAACTTACATCGCAATCCGGATTGCCCGAACAAGAAGTGCAGATACCGCAGGAGTTGGTCGATGCACATCCGTAGGTGCAGGATTTTGAGGTAACGTCGCAGTCTGGATTACCTTTGCAAGACGTGCACTTTGAACAGCTGTTGTAAGAAGCACAGCCATAGGTGCAGGACTTGTCGGAAACGTCACAGTCGGGATTGGACTTGCAGGAGGTACACCGGTCACAGGAGTTGTATCCGGCACAACCATAGGTACAGTCTTTAGAGGAGACGGTACATTCGGGGCGGATGGTACAGCCGTTGTAGTTACCGCCGCAGGAAGTTCCCGATACTTCATATTCTCCCGAACAGTTGGAAGAATTGTGTCTGTATTCGGCTTTGCAGGTACAGGCGTTGTACTTTCCGTCACAAGAACCGCCGGAAACGGTATATTTACCGGAACAATTGGAAGAAGTGTATTGATATTCCGAAGGGCAATAACAAGACTTCTGACAGGTCATTCCGGCGACGGGATGAACCACGCCGGTAGAAAGCTTAGGCGAAGGGCAAGTAGCATAAAGATTGTAATGTTTCATACAATCGGAATCGTCTTTGACAATATCCCCGCCGCCGATGTCGTCAGAACCACGTGAACCCTGACTGCTCTGCCAGTCTGGGAGCCACCAGGTTGCGGCAAGTGAGAAGGTGTCGTGAGACCCGGAGAGGGGTTCCGGCATTAACGACAGTGGTGTGTGTAGTGTGTGGTCTTCCAAAGGCGGTGCGGCATAAAGAGAACTGGTATTGAATAAGAGCATCAATAACAGGGAATAACAAACAAATTTGAAATACTTCATGTCACACCGTCCTTTGTTAAATAATTAATACCGGAACCCACAGGTTCGGTTTTTATTATAACAAAAAACAAAACAAATGTAAATGATGATTTGTACAGGGTGGACGGAAAAGTTTATAAAAAAGACGGGGATAGTTATTTTTTATAATGAAGCTGTTAAAGAAGGTTAGATTCAGACACAAAAAAAGTCCGTGTAAATGCAACGGACTTTTTTATAAAAACTGAGATTCGGTAATTAACCCTGACGAGCCTTTAATTTGGGGTTCTTTTTGTTAATTACATAAACGCGACCTTTGCGGCGGACAACTTTACAGTCCTTATCGCGAATTTTTTTAGTTTTTAATGAGCTGTAAACTTTCATTTCTCTATCCTTATTGTCAAAAGTTATCCGCAACTTATGCTAAATCTGTGCCGTTGTCAACTTTAAATTTAATTCTTTGGTAAAAAAGTAAGATAGATTTTGCTTTTCGGAATAAAATTTATATAATCAAAACCAAGGAGATAAGAGAAAATATGAAAAAAACAGGCATCATTCTGGGGTTATGTTTGTGGACGCTGCCGGTTCAGGCGCAAATGCCCTATATGGAAGAGGTTAAAGCTTTGGGAGCGATATCAGGCCAGGGGCTGGCCTGCGGATCGACAAAATATGATACGTTTGAACTTTTGGCACGGGCAATCCTTTTGACCAAGTCGCCCTCGGATAAGCTGCAAAACGACGCAATTTACGCTTATTCCGAAGCCAAGGCCAATGCTTATATGTCCAAGGAAATGGACGGTTTTTTTGATTGTGCGACGATTAACCGCCGCTTTGAGAATCAGGATATTTTTAAGGCCGTGCTGTATGCCGACGGTACCATTAAAATGCCTGACGGACAGATTTTGACGCCGCGTCAGCCATATGATGCAACGATGATTTATAAGAAAAACGACAAAGTTCGTGAAAATGCCAAGGCGATTTATAACGGTGCGGAAGCTCAAATCGTTAAAGTTGACGTTAAAGACAGCACCGTTGCGGATTCTAAGGCAATGAGAGTTCAGAGTCCGGTTTCCCAGCCGGTGGCACAGCCTCAATCCCGCAAAATCAACCGGGACTATGAGCCGGATTATGAAGATTCCGGAATCGGGCATATTTCCCGAAGAGGGCGCTAGCCATGTTAATAAGGCCGGAAGTTCCGTCTGATTTTTCCGAGGTGTATCGGTTTGTGAAAAAGGCATTTGCCAGTGCATATGTCAAGGACGGAAGCGAGCAGGATTTTGTAGAGAAGCTGAGAGCCGGCGCAGGTTATCTTCCTGATTTGGCACTGGTGGCAGAAGAAGCGGGACGGCTTGTCGGTTATGTTATGCTGACCAGGATTTTTGCCGTTGAGGGAACAACGAGGTTTCCGTTGTTGTTGCTGGCGCCGCTGGCTATTGCCGAGGAAGAGAGGAATCGGGGAAAAGGGGCGTTTTTGGCTGAAAAGGCCTTGCAGCGGGCAGCAGAATTGGGAGAAGAGGCCGTCGTTCTGGTTGGGGATCCTCATTTTTACAATCGTCTGGGTTTTTCCGAACTTGGCGGTTTCGGTTTGAAATGCAATATGGAAATTCCCGCCCGTTATGTTTTGGCCAAAGAACTGGTTCCGGGAATTTTGAAGGATGTTCACGGTATCGTGGAAATAATGTAGTTTTTTTATTTTTCTTGCTTAAGTTCAAATCTTCTATATACTCAGCACCAAGTTAAATAAATTTATTGATGGAGAATAGCGATTATGGCCGCAGTGCAGTATGTTTTTGTCATGCAGAATTTAACCAAAGTTTTTCCGGGCGGAAAGGAGCTGTTTAAAGGGATTACGTTGTCGTTTTTGCCGGGTGCAAAAATCGGCGTTCTCGGTGTCAACGGCGCCGGTAAGTCGACTTTGCTGAAAATTATGGCCGGCGTAGACAAGGAGTTTAACGGCGAGGCCTGGGCCGCGGACGGCGTTAAGGTCGGGTATCTGGAACAGGAGCCTCAGCTTGACCCGAAAAAGAACGTTATGGAAAACATTATGGACGGATTGGGGGAAACCCGCGATTTGCTTAAGCGTTTTGAAGAAGTGTCAATGCGCTTCGGCGAAGAGATGACTGACGACGAAATGAACGACCTGATTAACGAGCAGGCAGAATTGCAGGAAAAAATCGATGCTTGCAACGGCTGGGATTTGGAGCGGACGATTGAAATCGCCATGGATGCGCTGCGTTGTCCGCCGGCCGATGCTGACGTAACCAAGCTTTCCGGCGGTGAAAAACGCCGTGTTGCATTGTGCCGTCTGCTGCTTCAAAAACCCGATATGCTGCTGCTTGACGAACCGACCAACCATCTGGATGCCGAATCGGTTGCATGGTTGGAAAATCATCTTAAGGAATACAAGGGAACCGTGGTAATGGTTACGCACGACCGCTATTTTCTTGACAATGTTACCGGCTGGATTTTGGAACTGGACCGCGGTCAGGGTATTCCTTATGAAGGCAACTATTCTTCCTGGCTGGAACAAAAACAAAAGAGAATCGAGCAGGAAGCCCGCGAAGAAACGGCTCGCCAGAAGACGCTGGCCAATGAGCTGGAGTGGATTCAGAAAAACCCGAAAGCCCGTCAGGCCAAATCCAAGGCGCGTATCAACGCTTATGATGAGTTGTTGTCTCAGGCTGCCAAGGAAAAGATTACCACGGCGCATATCAACATTCCGATGACGGAGCGTTTGGGCGATTTGGTCATAGAAGCGACAGACATCAGCAAAGCTTACGGCGACCGCGTGTTAATCGACAACCTGTCTTTTAAAATTCCCAAAGGTGCAATCGTCGGTATCATCGGTCCTAACGGTGCCGGAAAAACAACATTGTTCAGAATGATTGCCGGCGAGGAAAAAACGGACAGCGGCGACATCCGTTTGGGAGAGACGGTTGACCTCGGTTATGTTAACCAAAGCCGTGACGAGTTGAATCCGGACAAAACGGTTTGGGAAGAAATCTCCGATGGTTTAGATATGATTGAAATCGGCAAACAGACGATACCTTCGCGTGCGTATGTCGGTCAATTTAATTTCAAAGGCAGCGACCAGCAGAAAAAAATTGGTCAGCTTTCCGGCGGTGAACGCAACCGTGTACATTTGGCCAAGATGCTCAAGAAAGGTGCCAACGTGATTATGCTCGACGAACCGACCAATGATTTGGATGTTGATACGTTACGGTCGCTGGAAGAGGGTATTATGAATTATCCGGGGTGCGTGTTGGTTACTTCGCACGACCGTTGGTTCCTTGACCGTCTGGCGACTCATATTCTGGCGTATGAAGACGAAGGCCACGTCGAGTGGTTTGAAGGAAACTTTGAAGAATATGAGAAGGACAAGCGCCGCCGTCTCGGCGACGAAGCGGTCAACCCGCATCGTATCCGCTACAAGAAGCTGGAACGTTAGTTTACAAAAAACAAAGGCACCGGAATTAAAAACGGTGCCTTTTTTGATTTTAAGATTTAGTGCGTTTTCATGTCGGCAAATTCGCCGGTGAATTTTTCAATCTCGCGCATACTGCTTTTGCCAACCCAAATCCAATAATTGCCGCAGGGAAAAAAGCTGCCGCCGAATTTGGACTTAAGTTTATGGCACAGGCTCCAAGGTCCTGCATATCCGTTAAGTTTGTTATCGTCGCTTTCGGCATTGAGGTCGGCTAAAATCATTTTTTCCTTAATGATTTTGCGGGTGATATAAACCAGGTCGACAGACGGGACGATAAAACGAAGAAATTTTTCGGAAGTGCAGTCGGGGTAAAAGCTTTTTATGGCTTCTATGGCATTGCCGGCGCCGCCTTTGCCTTGCCAGTACCAGATGCCGCGATAGCGACAGCGTTTTCCGTTTCCGGTGATTTTTTGCAATTTGCAGATGATTTTGCAAGGAGCAATCACCGTCATTTCGCCGCTGGGAACAGAGTTGAAAATAACGAATCTCGAGCAGGCGAGCACGACTCTCTTCAGGTCATCGATAAAAATTTTTTCAGAACTGTATCCGATGGTATATTTTTTCCAGACGGAAAAAAATATCTTTACGGCGTTACAAATGTCTTTTTCTCTTTTAGGATGCATAATAAAAAAATAATTTAGGTGGAACAATAATTTAATTTGAATGGCCTTAAATTAAGTAATTTTTGAAATTTGTCAAATGAAATTCGATTTTTTTGAAGGCGGCGGGTTTAAAAGCGAAAGCTGAAAGTTATATGACTCTGACGTGGATATCCTGTTTTGTTAAGGAAAGGAAAAACTGATGCGTTTATGGTCGATACATCCAAAGTATTTGGACAGATACGGGCTTGTCGCCTTATGGCGGGAGGCTTTGTTGGCACAGAAGGCTTTGGCGGGAGGTGCCGCGGGGTATCAAAATAATCCGCAGCTCATTCGTTTTAAAAACAAGGAGAATCCGCTTAAGGCGATTGGTTCATATTTGAGCTTTGTGGCTTCGGAAGGAGCCCGCCAGGGGTTTAAACTGAATCATGAAAAAATTATTTATCCTAACTTTGACGAAGAAGTCATCAAGGTTGAGCCGTCTCAGCTGGCTTTTGAGGTAGAACATCTGAAAAATAAGCTGAGGCAGCGTGACAAGGCAAAATTTAAGGCGCTGAGTCAGGTTAAGAAGGTAGAAACCAATCCGATTTTTAATATTCAATAATAAAAGGGGTCGTCAATGTCAAAAGGTACTGTTAAGTGGTTTAATACTAAAAAGGGATATGGATTTATTCAGCCCGAGAGCGGAGAAAAAGATATCTTTGTCCATATTACCCAATTGGAAAAAGCAGGCATTCGCCGTTTGTTCGACGGACAGGCCGTTAATTATGATATTTATGCCGACCGCGACGGGAAACCGGCCGCCGGCAACATTAGAGTTTTATAGTCCGGACTACAGGAGTGTTGTAAGGGAACGGTCTTCAGAAATGAGGGCCGTTTCTTGTATTAAGAAAACTCCCGCTCATGGGCGGGAGTTTGATGAAGAGAGGGAAGCGGCTACAGCTCCTTGACCATTTTGGCAAAGGTGATGCCTTTTTCTTCAAAAATTTCGCCTTCTTGACGGTAACCGTTTTTCTCATAAAAATGAACAACGGTCAGCATGGCGTGCATAACAATTTTGTGATAGCCGGCAGCCCGGGCGCGCTTTTCGGCATAGCGAACCAAATCGCGGCCGATGCCTTCACCCTGATATTTGGTGTCAACGGCAACCTGCATCATCCGGATGGTATCGTTGTCGACGGGAACCAGCATCAGTCCGCCGACGAGTTTGTCGTCCAGACATTCAATGCACCCGATGTGCAGATAATTTGCCTCCTGAACCCGGTGAGAATCCAAAAACTTTAATCCGAGAGGTTCCAGTAAAATTTTGTAACGCAGCTCAACAAGCTCGTCATAGCGTGTGGAACCGAAGTCTATATCAATCATTTTTCTCATGACGCACCTCCCGGTCTTAATAGTTAATTTGATTATAGTCCTTTTTATATAGTCTAGTCAATCGGAATAGAAAGGGCGTTTCAAAAATTTATTAGTTGCGAAATTAAAAAAATCCTTTATTTTCATTGTAAATATTAAAAACGACTACAGGAAAGATTTTATGAGCAGTCATGATTTAAGTTTAATCCGCAATTTTGCAATCATTGCGCATATTGACCACGGAAAGTCAACTCTGGCCGATCGGATTATCGAAGCCTGCGGCGGTTTGGAAAAGCGGGAAATGACCGAGCAGGTGCTTGACAATATGGATATTGAGCGCGAACGCGGCATTACCATCAAAGCTCAGACCGTGCGGCTGGGATATCAGGCCAAAGACGGCAAAACCTATCAGTTGAATTTGATTGATACGCCGGGGCATGTTGACTTTTCTTATGAAGTTTCCAGGTCTCTGGCCTCCTGCGAAGGTTCTATTCTGGTGGTTGACGCTACACAGGGCGTTGAAGCGCAAACTTTGGCGAACGTTTATCTGGCACTGGACAACAATCATGAGATAATTCCGGTGTTAAACAAGATTGATTTGCCGTCGGCTGACCCGGAAAAGGTCAAGAGCCAGATAGAGGACGTTATCGGGCTTGATGCTTCCGATGCAATTGAGACTTCGGGAAAAACCGGGTTGGGCGTTGACAATCTGCTTGAGGCTGTCGTGCAGCGTCTTCCTGCACCGCAGGGCGATGAGAACGCGCCGTTGAAAGCATTATTGATTGACAGCTGGTATGACAGCTATCTGGGCGTGATTATTCTGGTTCGAATCCATGACGGGATTTTGCGCAAGAAAACACAAATCCGCATGATGTCCAATAATGCCACATATCTGGTGGACCGGGTGGGGATATTTTCACCCAAAATGACCGAGGCGGAAGCTCTTTATCCCGGTGAGGTCGGTTACATTACCGCCAGTATCAAAAGCGTCAGCGATTGTAACATCGGCGATACCATAACGGACAACAAAAAGCCTTGCGAGGCTCCTCTGCATGGTTTTAAGCCTTCGGTTCCGGTGGTCTTTTGTTCTATTTTTCCGGTTGATTCAAGCCAGTATGAGGCATTGAAGGACGCGTTGGCCAAGCTTAAGCTCAATGACGCCAGCATTGATTATCAGAATGAAAATTCGGCAGCGCTCGGGCTTGGTTTCCGCTGCGGCTTTTTGGGGCTGCTGCATATGGAAATCATTCAGGAGCGTTTGGGGCGCGAGTTTGATTTGGATTTAATTACGACGGCGCCGTCGGTCGCTTATAAGATTCATCTGACCAACGGAACTGATATTACGCTGCATAATCCTGCCGATATGCCGGATGTGACGGCCATTCGCTCTATTGAGGAACCAATGGTCAAGGCTACGATTTTGGTGCCGGATACATATTTGGGATCTGTCCTTAAACTGTGTACCGAACGCCGCGGCGAGCAGGTCGAGCTGACATATGTCGGCAGCCGGGCGATGGTCGTTTATAAGATTCCCCTGAATGAAATCGTTTTTGACTTTTATGACCGGCTGAAGTCGATTACCAGCGGTTATGCCAGTTTTGACTATGAACTTACCGGTTATGAAGAAGCTGATTTGGTCAAGGTTCAGATTTTGATTAATGAGGAGCCGGTTGACGCTCTGGCGTTTTTGTGCCACCGTTCCGAGGCAGAATCGCGCGGCCGCCAGATTTGCGAACGGTTAAAAGATTTGATTCCGCGGCATCTGTTTAAAATTCCGATTCAGGCGACCATCGGCGGCAGGGTTGTTGCCCGTGAGACCATTTCTGCTCTTCGCAAAGACGTAACGGCCAAATGCTACGGAGGAGACGTAACCCGCAAACGCAAGCTTTTGGACAAGCAGAAAAAAGGTAAACTACGGATGCGCCAGTTTGGTAAAGTTGAAGTGCCGCAGTCGGCATTTATAGAGGCGTTGCGTATCGGTGACGAATAAGAAGGCTGTATAATGGTCATCTAATACAGAAATTTCAGAATGGAAGTTTCCTCACGTACGTTTTATGTACGTTCCGGTACTTCCATCTTTATTTCTTATTATATGCCGCATTCTCCAGCCTTCTTCGGGAATCGCATAATGGTCGTCTAATACGGAAATTTCGGAACGGGAGTTTCCTCACGTACGTTTTATGTACGTTCCGGTACTTCCATCTTTATTTCTTATTATATGCCGCATTCTCCAACCCTCTTCGGGAATCGCATAATGGTCGTCTAATACGAAAGCTTCGGAACGGGAGCGTCCGTATATTGCCGTATTTTAGTTTTCGTTTTTTGGGGAAGAAGTCTGTCGGCAGGCAACTAAATTTTTTATATGGGTATTCTTTTTTTAACTTCTTGCTGATAATATTTTCTCAAATTAATCAGGAGAATCGGAATGGCAAGAGCAATCATATTAATGATGGATTCATTCGGTATCGGCGGTGCACCCGACGGTGCCAAATACGGCAATGACGGTGCCGATACGCTCGGGCATATTGCCGCAGCCGGAAAAGGATTGAATATTCCGAATTTACATGCGTTGGGATTGTCTGAGGCGGCCAAAGGTGCCAGCGGCAAGTATCCGGCCATCGGCACTCAAAAGGCACCGCGGTTGCAGATGCCGTCGAAATACGGGCATGCCAAAGAAATCAGCATGGACAAAGATACGGTTTCTGGCCATTGGGAAATGGCGGGATTGCCGAATCTCAAAGGCTGGGGGCATTTTAAGCCGGATTATCCTTCTTTTCCGGCAGAAGTGATTGAAAACATCGTCAGGGAAAGCGGAATTCCCGGCATTCTCGGCAATAAAGCCGCTTCGGGTACGGTGATTATTCAGGAACTTGGCGAAGAGCATATTCGGACGGGCAAACCTATTTTCTATACTTCAGCCGACAGCAATATGCAAATTGCCGCCCATGAAAATCATTTCGGTTTGGACAGACTTTACAGGCTTTGCGAGATTGCTTACAAATATGTTCAGCCTTATAATATCGGGAGAATTATCGCCCGTCCTTTTGTGGGAGAGAAAAACGGAGCGTTTTCCCGTACGACCAATCGTAAGGATTATGCAGCGCAGCCGTTTGGCGAGACTTTGCTCGACCGCATTAAATCTGCGGGCGGAAACGTAATCGCTATCGGTGCCATTAACGATATTTACGCCCATCGCGGCATTACGAAGGAAGTCCATGCCGCGAAGCTGCCGCAGTTGTGGGATGCGACGCTGCGCGAAATAAAGGAGGCACCGGATTTCAGCTTGGTATTTACCAATTTTGAAGACTTTGACATGTATTTCGGCCATCGCCGCGATATAGACGGCTATGCCGGGGCTTTGGAGTATTTTGATTCCCGGCTGCCGGAAATTGCCGGTGTTTTGCAAGAAGACGACATTGTTTTTATAACGGCAGACCACGGTAATGATCCTACATGGGAAGGCACTGACCATACCCGGGAGCAGGTGCCGGTAATTATGTTTGGTCCCAAGGTTGCGGCTGCCGATTTGGGACAGAGGGAAACTTATGCCGACATAGCCCAGACAATAGCCGAATATTTTAATCTGAAGCCGTTTGAGTACGGCACCAGTTTCTTGAAGGACAAGCAATGACTTATTTTGCAGCAAACCTCCCCAGAGACAAACATTGTTTTTTTGGAGCCGAAGGCGGCGTTTCGAACGGTATTTACAAAGGGCTTAACGTTAATACCCGCAGTGACGACAATCCGGAAGACGTTGCCCGAAATTTGGAGATTGCGGCGAATCGGCTGGGCGTACACAGCGAAAATCTGCATCTGTTGATTCAGGGGGTAAGCAGCCGTGTCGAATTTGTTGAGCAAGCCTCGCACCGTCAGATGGAAGCCGACGGGGTCGTGACGAACAAAGAGGGTGTCGTTTTGTGTATTCGGACGGCGGACTGTGCTCCGGTTTTGCTGGCCGATTATGAGAACGGCGTCATCGGTGCGGCTCATGCCGGATGGCGGGGCGCTTTCGGCGGCGTTATTGAAAACACGTTGGATTTAATGATTGCCAAAGGAGCTGTTTTGGGTAATATCCGCGCGGCGGTGGGGCCTTGTATCGGCCAGCAGTCGTATGAGGTGGACGATTGTTTCCGTCAGCAGTTTACCGGGCGGGACGCGGCTTTTGAAAAATATTTTATAAATTCTGCAAATGCGGGACATTATATGTTTGACTTAGAACGTTTTTGCGGGGACCGTCTAAAAGACTGCGGCGTGGCCAGCATTACGGTTTCGGGGCTGGACACCTATGCGCTGGAAAACGATTATTACAGTTTTCGGCGTTATACGCATCGCGGCTTGATAAAGGCGCCAAAGTGTTTTCCGGTGGAGTTGTCAGCAATAAAACTTTAGCTTTGTGGGCAAAAACGGCATAGTGCTTTATTTTGTCGCGAAAACTGCTATAATGCAAAAGGTTTTAACAATATAGAAGTTTTTTATGTCTCCGCTCGGAAAATTTACTCTGGCTTTGTTGGGTTTGCGTTTCTTCGGCGCCGAAGGTTTTTTTATCGGCCTGTTTCTGGGGCATATGCTGATAGACCGCACATTGGTTATTACCGCTTTGGAAAAGCGTTTGAGTTTGTTGGACGACAACATTCGCTTGATGTTGCCTTATAAAATCTATCGGTACTATAATCGGATTGACGGTAACTTTTGGGGCAAGATTTGGGGAATGCTGTTTGGGTCACTGTTATACGGCGTAAACGGCTTTATTTTGTTTTTTATTGTCGGGCATTTTGTCTTTGACACGCCGAACAGCCGTCATGCCCGCAAATTCCGCAAAGAGCTGGATTTCTTTTTTGACAATAACTGGGGCAAAATCGGCGGGGCTGTTCTGGGGTTTGTCAGCCATAGCCGGATTTTGTTGTTTTCCGGAATTATCGCGGGCTTTTTCATTGACTATTATCGAATGGAAAATGCCAATTTGTTTCCGTTTGCACGTATCCGGCAGTTCTGGTACAAGGTTAATCCGTTAAAATTGTGGCGGCATTCGCAGGAAGCGCGGCATGTGGCCTTTATTCAGGCGATGGCGGGGCTTGCCGCCAAGGTTGCCAAGGCCGACGGACAGGTGACCGAAGAGGAGGTCCGGGCTTTTAAAAAGGCCTTTGCGGTAAAACAGGAAGAAAATTCAAAAGTTGCAAAAGTTTTTAATAAAGCAAAAACCTCCAGTGAGGGAATTGAGAAATATACTCAGCAGTTGAACTGGCTGACACAAGACAATTTGCCGCTTAAGGAGAACGTGGTTGACAATCTGTTTAAGATAGCGGTAGCGGACAGCGGCGGCGCAGCGGCGGAAGCGCTGGACCTGCTGAGGCGCATAGCCAGGCAAATAGACTTGCCGGAAGGTAATTTTGAGGTTATTCAGGACATCTATACGCCAAAGAGCAAAAATGCCACGATGCAGAGTTTTTATGACGTCTTGGGAGTCTTCTGCAATGCCAGCGATTGTGAAATAAAACGCCGCTGGAAAGAGCTTATCGTCAAATACCATCCGGACCGGTTGCAGGCTCGGGGCGCCAGTGCCGAAGAAATCGAATCGACGACCTTAAAAATGGCGGAAATAAACAACGCATATCAGGCGATTATGAAAAGCCGGAAAATAATCTGAGGAAACGGAGATGAAAGAACAGCTGCTGCCTTATTTTGAAGAGCGGACGACACCGGTGGACATGATTGTGCTGCATGCCAGCGCCTTTCCGGCAGAGAAGCTTCTTTATTATCTTGATTACTATAAATGCAGCTGTCATTATGTTTTGGATGAAAATGCCGAGCTGATTAAAGTCTGTGGAGAAGATAAATGCGCTTTTCATGCGGGAAAGGGATATTGGCGCGGAGCTGAGAAAAGCGTTAACCAGCGCTCGATAGGCATTGAAATTTGCAACATGAGTCTGGGGCAACATCCTTATGACGAAAAACAGATAGACAAGTTGATTCCTTTTTGCCGGAAACTGGTTCGCAAATATGCGATTCCGCTTTGCAATGTTGTCGGGCACAGTGACGTGGCGCCCGCGCGCAAGGCTGATCCAGGTCCTGCATTTCCGTGGAAGCGGCTGGCAAGAGAGGGATTGGGGTTATGGTACGAACCCAAAAATGCCGCTAAAATGGCGGAAGACGATACGGCCAGACTGCTGAGCATTATCGGGTATGACACCGCGAGCGAAGAGGCGGTCAGGGCTTCAGCCTATGCGTTTTGCCGTCGTTTCCTGCCGCAGTTTGTTCAGCTTGACGAAGACGTTGCACATTTGGTTGACAACGTGCTGCCGGATGAATTTGGATTTATGGCCGAAACTAAGTTTAAGCAGGTTTTGAAGGCGGCAGCTTACAGTTATCTGAATTACAAATAGTGCAGTGCGTCCAGGACGCCTTGCAGAATGTAAGCGGCAGACGAGCTGTCCAGAATGTCTTTTCGTTTTGCCCGGGACATATCGACTTCCTTTATTAAGAAATTTTCCATGGCTTTGGAGGACAAACGTTCGTCCCAAAAAGCGTAGGGCAACGGAATTTCCTGCGCCAGTTTTTGTGCAAAGCTTCGTACGGCTTTGGCTGTGTCGCCTTCTTCGCCGTTCATTTGCAGCGGCAGGCCGTAGACGAGGGCGCCGACTTCCTTTTCGGCTACCAGTGTGCGAATGGCTTTGAGGTCCGCGTTCCAATCAGACCGGAAAATGGTTTTTTGAGGGGTTGCCACCGTCCACAGCAGGTCAGAGACGGCCACGCCGAGGCGCTTGGTTCCGAAGTCGAAACCGAGGATGGCTTTATAAGGTTTTATCTGTTGTTTAAAATCGCGCAAATCCATGAAATTCTCCTTGATTGTTTATCCTAGATGATTGGCCGCCGCTGTCAAGCGGATAAATAAGTCCGGGACGGCAAAATATTTAAGCATAACCAAAAAGTTATGAGTGTTTTTTCTATCTGCTAATTGAATTTTAAGAATCTTTGTATAGTATTAGCGACAAGTAAATCCATAACTCTTTTACAAGGAAAAAAATATGAAATTGCGTTTTTTATGGACAGTTTTGGCTGTTTTGGCGCTTGCGGCTCCGGCTCGGGCCGAATTGCAGATTGACGTTTCGGGGGCAATGCGCGATCCGATGCCGATAGCTTTTCCGGAGATGATTCATGACGGTTTCTTTGTAGGACAATACGGTGATAAAATCCGCAATGTGGTTATTGCCGATTTGGAGCGTTCGGGACTGTTCAGGGTTATTGACGAGAGCAGCTACATTCAGGATTTCAAGTCTATGGAAGAAGAACCGAAGTTTGTTGACTGGAAAGCGATTAACGCTCAGGCGCTGGTCCAAAGTTCGGTAAAGGAAATCGATGAAAAGAATCTGCGGGTTGAGTTTCGTCTGTGGGATGTTTTTGCCGAAAATCAGATGAAAGGGCAGTCTTTTACGACGACAAAGGACAATTGGCGCAGAGTGGCCCACGTTATGGCAGATGCCATTTATGAGCGTCTGACCGGAGAAAAGGGATATTTTGACACCCGGGTGGTTTATGTTTCCGAGACGGGGCCCGCTACCCGCCGGGTCAAACGGTTGGCAATTATGGATCAGGACGGCGAGAACCACAAGTTCCTGACATCCGGTCAGGCAATGGCGCTGACGCCGCGTTTTTCGCCCAATTTGCAAAAAATTACTTATATGTCGTTCAGCGGCAATACGCCGAGAGTGTATATTCTGGATATTGAAACCGGCAAACAGACCTTGCTCGGAAACTTTCCGGGGATGACGTTTGCTCCGCGCTTTTCTCCGGACAGTTCCAAAGTTTTGCTTAGTTTTGCCACCGGCGGAAAAACCAATATTTATGAGATGGATTTAAACTCCCGCCGCAGCAAGCAGCTTACTTTCGGCAATTCAATTGACACTTCGCCGAGTTATTCGCCGGACGGCAGCAAAATCGTGTTTAACTCCGACCGCGGTGGCAATCAGCAATTGTACGTAATGAATGCCGACGGTAGCGACATTACCAGAATCAGTTTTGGTTCCGGCCGTTATGCGACGCCGGTATGGTCTCCGCGCGGCGATTACATCGCTTTTACCAAAATGGCAGGCGGTCAGTTTTATATCGGAGTGATGTATCCTGACGGTACTGGCGAGCGCTTGTTGGCCAGCGGCTATTTGGTCGAAGGGCCGACCTGGTCTCCCAACGGACGCGTTTTGATGTATTTTCGTCAGGAAAAAGGAAGCCGCGGCCGTTCGGCTCCGGTTAAGCTTTATTCAATCGACCTGACGGGGTATAACGAACGGCAGATTATTACGCCGGCCGACGGATCCGATCCGGCCTGGTCGCCGCTGCTGCCGTAAAACGCATCGTCTTTTAGTGAAACAAAGAGCCACCGCAAATTTCCCGGTTTGGGAAGATTTTGCGGCGGCTCTTTTTTTATGAAGATGCTTTTTGTATTTTTGTCAAAAAGCCGGTTGACATGAACAAATTGTGAGCTAGTATGAAGTTTCTTCAAGAATTTTTATGACACTTAATATTAACTTTAAAATTATTAGTTTGTATGAACGAAATTCAGAAACAAAGGTTAACCTCTCAGGACTGGGAGATTAAAAATGCGGCTTTTAAGCTGGGTGTGTTTGAGATTTTCACCAATAAAGAAGACGATAATTTCTTTGATTATCTGGTTGCATTGGATCGTACTCGTTTTTTGAACAATTCGCTGGAAGTTTTGAAACTTTATCCGGACAAGGGTCTTATTTGGGAAAATTTTTTGAAGTACAGCGGTAAACTCAGTGCGGAATCCGACGTATTGACAATGCTAGCAAAAGCATATGAGGCGGCCAAAGGCGTCAAGAAAAAGCAGTCAGTTCTGGAGGCTATTGAAAACTACCCGGCAGGTGCTGCGGAGAAAGTTGTGATTCTGATGCCTCTAACGGTTAAAACAGCACAAATGAAGGCTTATGTTCACAAGCTTCTGCCGTTTTGCAACGACAATGCCCTTAATGAGATTCTTCTGACGATGAAGCTTCCGCAGTTGGAACTTTATCCGGAGCTGCTGCACAAGGTTAAGCCGGCCTTTATCGGAAGAGTGCTGAACATCATCGGCAACGGCTGCTGGTGGAGAGAGAGCGGACAGCATTTGTTGGACATTTTGCTGGACGGCAAGATTGATTTCGTCAATCTGTATGCCGATGCTTTGTTCCCGCTTTTGATCTCAAGGGAGTTTCCTTCATGTGTACCGTGGCAGCTTAAGACAATCGTCAGCATTATTGAAAGCCGGAAGCTCAAGGCATCCTGCTGGAAAGAATGGAGCGAAGCTTTAGCGGTGAAGGTTGTTGAAGAAGCACGCAGAAATGCAGAGGTTTGGGACAGAATCGAACCTGTCTGCAAAAAAGCGGCGAGAGCCGACAAGGAACAATTGCCTTTGATAATAACCTTTGTCGAAGACTGCGCCAGATATGCGGCAACTGATAAACCCGAGGGCACAAAGTTCATTTGGATGAAGTGCGCCGCCGGAAAATATGTTGCTCCGGTCAGCCGCAAAGCGTTGCTTTTGGAATTTTTCCTAATCCGTCATTTGGTTAATGAGGAAGCAAGAAAAGAGTATTCGGCGTTTTATCCGCAGGTGATGATGTTTTTAGCGCGTTTCCACGGTAATCGTCAGCAGAATGAACGCCGGGACGAGGCTTGGGAAAAGCTGAAAGCCATGACGGTGAAATTTAGCTTTGCCGGAGCGGAACATCTGATAGAGCAAGCCAAAGACGCATTACAGCTTGAGTTTGACAACCGGCACAAGGTTCTTGACTGGCTTAACCGTCTGATTGCCGATAATGATGATTTGTTTGTCGACAAAGAGGATTACGGTTTGGACTGGGTGAGTGATTTTAATACGTTTTGTTTGGAAAATCAGCTCAAGGTTCCGGCATTTACCCGCCGGTACGGTTCCGAAGTTCACAAACTGACGGAAGAACGCCATAACAAAGAGCGTATTCTTGCGGAATTGGCATTGCCCCAGATTTAATCGTTCAATTGTTATTGAAAAACCGTTTAAGCTTTCAGGCTTAAACGGTTTTTTTTTAGCTGATTTTTTCGATTATGCTGCTATGTGCGAGCGGGTGAGCGGCACCGACTTCAATATGTTTTCTTAATGCCGCGGCAGCGTGTTTGTATTCATCTTCGGTTTGGGCATGGACAACAGCGAGAGGCGTGCTGTCGTCAACCAAATCGCCGATTTGGCAAAAACGGCTGTAACCGGTGGCATAATCAAGTTTTTGGTCGGGACGGACGCGTCCTCCTTTTAATTCAATGATGCTGAGGCCGATGTCCCGGGTATCCATAGCCGTGACATATCCGGGATTTTCAGGATAAACCGGGCGAACGATGGCTGCACGGGGCAGATAATGGAGCGGCCGTTCGCAGAAATCTGTCGGGCCTCCCAAAGCGGCAACCATTTTAGCAAAGATTTCAAGCGCTTTTCCTGAATCCAAAACTTTTTGCAGTTGTTTTTTTGCTGAGACCAAATCTTTGCTTAATTGAGCATTTACCAGCAGTTCGGCACAGAGCTCCAGAGTGATTTGATGCAGACGGGCATCGACTTTTTCGCCTTTCAGATATTCGACGGCTTCAATGACTTCCAATGCATTTCCGACATTGCGCCCCAGTACCTGGTTCATATCGGTAAGGATTGCGCTGGTTTGCGTTCCGGCTTCATTGGCCACACTTACGATTGAATGAGCCAGGCGGCGGGCATCTTCAATGTTGTCCATAAAGGCGCCGTTTCCGCATTTTAGATCCATCACCAGACAGTCCAGTCCGGCTGCCAGTTTTTTTGACAGAATCGATGCTGTTATCAGTTCTACCGACTCCACTGTTCCGCAAACGTCGCGGATGGCATAGATTTTTTTGTCGGCAGGAGCGAGGTTTCCGGTTTGTCCGATGATTGCACAGCCTACTTCTTTTACGGTTTTGCGAAACAAATCGTTATCCGGCATTGTCTGGTAACCGGGAATGGAGTCAAATTTGTCGAGCGTGCCTCCGGTGTGACCAAGGCCGCGTCCGGAAATCATGGGTACAAACCCGCCGCAGGCGGCTATCATCGGAGCCAGCATCAGGCTGACCTTGTCTCCGACCCCGCCGGAGGAATGTTTGTCTACTACCGGACCGTTAAGTTCTTTCCATTTGAGAACGTCTCCGGAATCGCGCATATTAAGGGTGAGGGCAGTTGTTTCCTTTACATTCATTCCGTTGAGAAAAACGGCCATGGTTAAAGCTGCGGTCTGAGCGTCAACGATGGTTCCGTCGGTTACGCCGCGGATAAAAAAAGCGATTTCGGCAGCGGTAAGGGCTTGGCGGTTACGTTTTTTGCGAATGATTTCCTGTGGCAGCATGGTGATTATCCTTGATTAAGAACTTGTAGCAGATTAGTGAGAAGCGAGCTGGCTCCGATGCGGAAAGTCTGAGGGCTGACCCAGCCCGGTCCCATAACGGCATTGGCAAGCACCAGATATTTTTTTGCCTCCTCTAAAGTACGAATTCCGCCGCTGGCCTTAAATCCAACTTTTTGTTTGGAGGCGAGAATCGTTTCCAAAACGGCATTGGCCGCTTCCGGCGTTGCAGAGATTTTGCTTTTGCCGGTGGAGGTTTTGATGAAGTCGGCACCCCCTTCAATGCAAAGTTGAGCCGCTTGTTTAATATTGCGGGTGGTTTTTAGCTCCCCGGTTTCCAAAATGATTTTGAGCGGTCTGTTTTTGCCGCAGTTTTTGCGGGCCAGGGCGACGAAATCGATACAGGTTTGAATGTCTCCGTCCAAAAAACTGCGATAAGGAAATACGGCGTCGATTTCATCAGCGCCGGCTTTGACCGCTTTGGCTATTTCGGCTTCAACCTTTGCAAAGTCGGTTCCTCCGTGGGGAAAGTTGACAACGGTGGCGATTTTGATGTTTTGCGATATGAGTTGCAGAGCCAGGGGAATGAATTTCTGATAAATGCAAACTGCCGCAGTATTGCCGTAAGGGGTTACGGCACGCCGGCAGATATCGGTAATCACTTCGTCGTCATCAGTGTCGTTAAGCGATGTCAGGTCCAAACATCTGATAATGATTTTAGCTGCGGTTAAGTCGTCCATTTCAGGCCTCCTTTATAAAGCTTTTAACCAGAGAGGTCAGGTTACGGGCAGCTGCGGCTGCGTTGTCCAACGTTTCCTGGTGGCTTAACGGCGTGGTTTGCAAACCGGTGCCGTAATTGGTGATGACCGAAAAGCCGAGGACTTTGATTCCGCAGTAGACGGCGGCCAAGACTTCCGGCACGGTTGACATTCCGACGGCGTGGGCTCCGAGTATCTGAAAAGCCCGGATTTCGGCCGCAGTTTCAAAGTTTGGTCCGCTGACCATCAGGTAAGTTCCGTCATGCAGCTTGATACCGGCATCTTTGGCCAGACGGTGTGCCAGATTACGGAATTCCCGGTCGTAAGCATTACTCATATCGGGAAAACGCGGGCCGAAGCTGTCGTCGTTAGGACCGATGAGAGGGTTGCGTCCGCTGAAATTAATATGGTCGTTAATCAGCATCAGGCTGCCCGGGGGGAGACTTGGCATAAGAGAACCGGCCGCATTGGTTACAATCATTTCAGATATGCCCAGTTGTTTGAACGCTTTGATGACTTCGGCTATTGCCGAGGGCTGGTAACCTTCATAAAGATGAATCCGGCCCTGCATGCAAATAACATTGCGGCCGTTTATTTTTCCGGCAATCAGGCAGCCGCGGTGACCGCTGACGGTACTGACGGGAAAGCCTTGTATCTCGCTGTACGGAATAATGAGTTTATCTTCGACATCGTCGGCCAAAGACCCCAGTCCGCTGCCGAGGACAATCAAAAAGCGGGGAGCGAAGTTTCCCAGCCGGTCTTGTATCTGCCGGGAAAGCGAGAGGTATAAATCAGTCATGGCGGAGACTTTCATCGGTAAAGCTGCAAGGCAAAAGCTCCTCCAGCGTTATGGTTTGGCGAATGCCGTTAACGTCGGCAAGATGAACCAGCATCCCGGGGACGGCAAATTCTTTCAGCCGCTGCCGGCAGGCGCCGCAAGGGGTAATGAGATTTTGTCCGTCGGCAACGATGACGATTTCAACGATTTTGCGGTCTCCTCCGGCAACCATTGCCGCAATGGCTCCGGTTTCGGCACAGGTTCCGTTGGGGTAAGAGACATTCTCAACGTTGCAGCCGGCATACATTCTTCCTTCTGCGGTGAGAACGGCGGCGCCTACCGCAAAGCGGGAATAAGGAGCATAGGCGCGGGTAAAGGCGTCTTTGGCCAGAGACCATAGTTTTTGCCGATTATTCATATCTTGCCTTTCGCTGTTAAAAGTTTTATTAATTATTATGGTTTATAATAAAAGCAGTTTATTCAGATTGCAAAGATTATTTGCTGTTCGTGCAACCGATAAGGAGACCTTTCTTGAAAAAGCTTCTGTTTGTTTTTGTTACGCTGTTAGTGTTAATTGCCGCGGGGTTGGCCGTTTATGTGGCTTCGATCGACTGGAATCAGCATAAAGACAAAATCGCTCAGCAGTTTTCCGAGCTTACGGGAAAAAACATTGTGTTTGAGGGACCGGTGTCTTTTCGTATCCTGCCGTCTCCTTATTTGAGTGCCACGAACGTTAAAATTTATAATCCGGGGGCAGTGAAAGACGTACCTCTGGTGGAGATTAAAAAGCTGGTGGCCAATTTGTCGCTGGTTCCTCTGCTTAAGGGCGATTTTGACGTTAAAAGAATGGTTATGCGGCAGCCGCAGATAAATTTTGAGGTTATGGACGACGGTACGCTCAACTGGCAGTATCCAATGTCGCCGGAACAGCGAAGCCGTTTGGAGACCACGAGCATTAAACTCAACAGCGTTAGCCTGGACAACGCGACCCTTAGTTTTGAAGATCCGTATCACGACATTAGCCTTAAGCTCGACGATTTGAACGGCGAAATTATGGCAGACAGCGTTATGGGGCCGTTCAGAATTGAAGGTAATTATATCAAGAACAATAATCCGGAAGGTTTTGCCATTTCAATCGGCAAGCTGTCAGACAGTTTTCCGACGACCTGCAATGTGGTGTTTACCCACCCGGGGTCAAAAAGCTATGTGCGTTTTGACGGTAATTTTATGTTGGGAAACAAGGTTCTGAACGGTAACCTTATTGTGGAATCGGAAAAGTTGATAGATTTTGCCAAGGCCAATTTCAAAGCCGCCGAGAATTTTCAGCCGGCGTATGACTATCCGTTGGCTTTGACTTTTGACTTAAGCGCCAACGAACAGCAGGTTAACCTTTCAAATATGGTTATCAAATACGGCGAGACGCAGGGAGCCGGCAATGTGCAGATTCCGTTAAACGACGGGTTGGCTCAAACGTCTGACGGCGTTAAGCCGCGTATGGAAATGGCATTCAATTTTACTGATTTTAATTTGGATCCGGTCGTCTATACGGTTGAACAGTTTGTGAGCAAATATCATAAAGGCGAGGACGCTTACGAGCCGGATTTGGGGATGGATATGCTGGTTGACGTCAAATCGTTGAAGACGCAGTACAACGGTCAACCGGTCAAGAATTTTGAAGCCAGTTTTGACGTGATTGACAATATCGTTTCAGTCAACACTTTAACCGCTACCCTGCCGGGAGACACCGACCTGAAGTTAAAGGGAGAACTGACGACGCTTGACGGCGAGCCTTTTTACAATATGGACGTGTCTTTTAATTCCAGCGATTTTCTGCAAACGTTGGAGTGGCTGAAAATTAAACCTGATGTCAGCGTGGCTTCGACTTACCGCAAGGCGGTGGGCAGCGCCAAATTGTCAGGTACGTTTAACAAAATTCAATTGTCGCCTTTTTCTCTGACAATGGACAAGAGCTCTTTGTCGGGAGAGGCCGGGGTAAAGCTTAACGGTCCGCGCATGGACGCTTTGCTGGTCCTGAATGCGGATATGATTAATTTTGACAATTACATCAGCCAACTGCCGAAGGAAGAAGCCGAGAAAAACTGGGCGCAGCGGATGCAGTATCGTTTTTCGAAGCTGGGTTTTCTCAACGATTTTGATATGCAGATTACCGCCAAGCTGGATTTGGGAATTTATGAAAGCCTGCCGTTTGAAAAGGTTGATTTTAAAGCCAATCTGCTGAACGGCAAACTGGAAATAGAGCGTCTGTCCATTAATTCGGTTGCCAACGCGCAGATGGCGTTTGGCGGGGCAATAAGCGGTTTCGGCAATGTTCCCGCTTATGAAAATCTGAAATACGAGGTTAAGACGGACGATGTTTCGGGGTTGATTAACAAATTTGAGTTCAAAGCGCCGAATCTGGATTATAAACAGTTAAAGCATTTTGAAAGCAAGGGTATTGCGACCGGCGATTTGGAAAAATTTGCCGTCAAAAATGTCGGACGGCTGGAAAGTCTGGAATTTGTTTACGGCGGTCAGGTTATCAAACAACCGGACGGATTTCAATATAACGGAAATTTGGAGTTGAAGCATCCGGATTTTGTTAAGATGCTGAACGACTTTAACGTAAAGTACAATCCGCAGGTGTATAGTCTGGGCCTGTTTAATCTGAAAACCAAGTTTATCGGCAACGGCAGCGCGTTCCGTGCCAATCCGGTCGAGTTTAATGTCGGTTTCAACAGTTTTGCCGGTGATGTCACTTATACCGAGAGCGAAGGGCGGCCGAGCATTCTTACCAATATGACGATTAACAAGTTCGAGTTGGACCGGTTTATGAATTCCGCAGTGTCTGTTGAGGCTGACCAGCCGCAGATTTCTCTGCCTCAAGACGATGCCAAGCCCGAATTTCTGGCAAAGCCCTATTGGAGCAGAAACCGGTTTGATTACGCTTTTTACAACGGCTTTGACTTAAGCGGCAATTTTAAGGTGCAGGATTTGTCTTATCGTGACAACAATTTCAAGGATGCGTCTTTTGACGTTGCCCTGACGAAAGGCAATGCGGCCCTGACTAATTTCAAAGCGGCTTACAAAGACGGCGAAATTCAGGCCGAAGCGGCGTTGAATATGCAAGACAAAAGCAAGTTCAATTCCAAGATAAAACTGACTAATCTGGATGCCGGGCGTTTCAACTGGGGCGGAAACCGTTACGGAATCAGCGGCGGAAGGTTCAGCTCGGACATGGTTTTGAACAGTGACGCCTCCAGCGAGGAAGCGTTTGTAAAAAATTTGAACGGCAATATAGATTTTGTTCTTGATAACACGGTGGTTCGGGGATGGAATCTGAAAGAAATTTATCAGGATATTACCAAGCGCGAAGTGCCGGACGGATTATTGGCGGCGGTGAAGGAAAATCTGCAAAGCGGCAATTCGGCTTTCAGCAAAATTGCAGGAAAGTTGAACCTTAACAACGGTACGTATAATTTTGCAGAGACGACCATGACCGGGAGCGGTGCCAAAATCGGCGTTTTCGGAGACGGTAATCTGGACAGCTGGGATATGAACGTCTCATTTAACGTGAAATATGACGAGCCGAAATATCTTCCGGGATATTCCTTTGCTCTGAAAGGGGCAATGAATGCGCCGCTTCTTGATGTCGACGTAAGCGCTTTGTTTGATTTGTATAAGAGTAAGCAAGACAAAATTGAAGCTCAGGAGAAAGCAGTAATCGAAGCAGAAGAAAACCGGCTTAGAAAACTTGTCGAAGAACAGCAGAAAACGGCAGACGCGCTGCTTGATACGGCAAGGAACGGTTTAGCCGTCGATTTGGAAGGCAAGCTTAAGAACGCTTCCAGCAGTGAGGCCGTTCAGGAATATAAAAAACAGCAGCGGCTGTTGACTGCCGAAATAACCAAGATTGCCAAAACCGTCAATCTCGGGATGAGTAAAGATTTGAGCGACGCTTTGATTAATCAAATGAACGAAGCCAACAAAAATTCGACGGCGGCATTAGAACAAATCAAAAAAGAGGTGGCCCGGATATATCTGAACGACGCCAAAAGCAAAATGGAGCAGATGTACAATCAAGTTGTCGATGCTTACAACCGTTCAAAAGTCATGACGTTTGACTTTCATACCGCACAAGAAAAATTTAAAGCCCGGCTGGCAGACATCGAAACCGACTTCAACTGGGACGAGGATGCCAATATTATGGGCTGGATACAGTTTATTGACGAGAAGTCAAAAGTTTTGAACGAGCAGAATAAAACGGTTTTAGACAGGTTTGTACAAACATCGCAGTCTGGCGAGGCGGATGTGGTTGAGGCTTACAACCGGGAACTTAAAGAGCTTGAGACTCAGGTTTCTCAGGACGTCGGGCTGATGAATGATAATCTGAACAAGTTTAAGGACTATGCCGAAGAAAAAATTTCGGCAGCCGAAAAGGCATATGCCGATCGGCAGAGGGAGGAGGAAATCCGCCGCAAGGTTGAGGAGAACACCGGACATATCAGTATCAAGAAAACCGGAAAAAGCGTTACGGTTAAACGTGACATTGAGGAAATTGAAAAGACGGAAGAACTGACATCCAACGAAAAAGTCAAGGTTCTGGATTTCTCCAAGAAAACGGTCAGTGAGGAAAAGCCTGCTCCCAGAAAGGAGAACCCGGTAAAAAGAGGTAGAGTAATTCGAAATTAATCTTGTCGACGTGTTTTTTTGTGTTATATTTTCCTTATAAAATTAACGTTATGTTATTATTGGAGTTATGACATGAATAAGAAACCCGAAGTCTGCATCTTACCGGTTGCAGGATTATCAACGCGAAACCTTCCCTCCACCAAAGCTTTACATAAAGGTTTTTTGACTCTTCACAGCAAACCCATCATTCAATATGCGGTTGACGCTTGTGCCGAGATAGGGATAAAGGAAATTGTTTTCATCTACAGTGACCAGTCCTGCAAGCATTTGTTTGAAAAACATTTTTCGCCGTATCCCTGGTTAGAAGAACACCTGAAAGAGAAAAACAAGCTTGATTTGCTGAAAGTCGTTCAGGACATTATTCCCCACGGTATGAAGTTTTCTTTTGCCGAACAGTCGGAACCCAAGGGTAACGGTCATGCGATATTGATGGCCAAGGAAATTGTCGGAGACCGTGATTTTGTGGTTATGTGGCCGGATGACGTTTATGTCAGCCTCCACGGCAAGGGTATTTTGGCACAATTGTTGGATGCTTATGAAGAATTTGGCGGCATGGTGGAAAATATCATGGAATTTCCGCGGGAACAGATGGTCCGCTACGGCGCCTTGGTCGGAGCTGTTCGCGACGGTCGTAAAGTTCATGCCAAAGGGCTGGTAGAAAAGCCGGCTTTGGATGAGGTTCCTTCCAATTACGCCAGTATGGGGCCTTATATTCTGCCGAATGTGATTATGGATATTTTGCCGGAGGTTCGCAAAGGAAACAACGGCGAAATCAATTTGACGGATGCGATGCAGTTGGCTTGTGACCGCGGTATCAAGCTTACGGGCGTTTTGTGCGACACGATGCGGTTTGACTGCGGAACCAATAAGGATTTGGAAAAGGCCAATCTGAAATTAAGCCTGATGGAAGATCCGGAACTTCGTTCTTATTGCAAGGATTTGCTCGACACGATGTTCGTTTAAGGGTCGGTCATTTTTGAAAGAAGTAAAAACCCCGGGATGTTAAGTTCCGGGGTTTTTGTAATCAGCTATTTATAATTAAAGTACGTTAATCATAGCTACAGCAATGTGCCTGAAAATCACCAAAACTTTCACAACATGTACAAGTAAAAGTGGGACAGGTATTCTCTGCGCAATCTTGTCCGTCATAGCTATTCATAAATTTATAGCAAGTAGTTACTGCACCACAGGAACAGGTACCGGATGTGGTTGGAGCATTGGGACAATCTGTACCAAGCGCGTACCCGCTGGGACAGGAGTAACTGTGGGTATGGTCTTTTTCACAGCTTCCATTTTTACAGGAGTAACCGCTCGGGCATCCGCCGCAGCATTCGGAAGAGCTGATGCAGGAACCGTTGCAGTCTTTCTTGCTTTGCTCCGCACAGGTTTTGGCTCGACAGGAATAACAGGTTCCCGAAGTGGCTCCGCAAGAACAGACTTTAGAGGTTGTCCCTGTTTGGGTTTGGGAGGACGAACAGCTTGAAGACTGATACCCGGTCGGGCAAGAGTAGCTGTGGGTATGATCTTTACAACAGGTTCTGGTACCACCACAGCCATCGGAACAAGATTCCGTACCATAAGAACATCCGGTTTCGTCTGAAGATGGTGTACAGGAGGGGCCATCCTTACAACAGGTTCTGGTACCACCACAACCATCGGAACAAGATTCCGTACCATAAGAACATCCGGTTTCGTCTGAAGATGGTGTACAGGAGGGGCCATCCTTACAACAGGATCTGGTGCCGCCACAACCATCGGAACAAGATTCCGTACCGTAAGAACATCCGGTTTCATCCGAATATGGCGTACAGACAGGTTCAGACGAACATCCGGAACCGCCGCATCTGGTGTCGCAAGCTTCTATAGAACCGTCGGAACAGCAGTCCCCATGGCAAGTGGAGTGAACGGAACACCAGTTTGAGGAGCTGGAATCACAAGGAGCCGACTTGCAAGAAACACATTTTCCGCAAGAGTTATAACTCTCACATCCGTGGTCGCAGCTTCTGTCAGTTACGTCACAAGCCGGATCAGTCTCACAGGAAGTACACTTACCACAGGAATTGGTGGAGGCACATCCGTAAGTACAAGACTTGTCGGTTACGTCACAGTCAGGATTACCATTACAGGAGGTACACTTTGAACAGCTGTTATAAGAAGCGCAACCATAAGGACAATACTTGTCGGAAACATCGCAGTCGGGATTAGACTTGCAGGAGGTACATCTACTGCAAGAGTTATAAGAATCACATCCATAAGTGCAGTCTTTAGAGGTTACGGTGCAATCCGGTCTCATCTCACATCGGTTGTAATTACCGCCACAAGCTTCACCGGCAGGCTGGTATTCCCCGTTACAGTTAGAAGAGTTTTGGCTATATTCGGACTTGCAGACGCAGGCATTGTACTTTCCGTCACAAGAACTGCCGGAAAGGGTATATTTACCAGAACAATTGGAAGAAGTGTATTTGTATTCGGAAGGGCAAACACATCCTTTTTGACAAGTCATACCTGCAACGGGATGAACCACACCGGTAGATACTTTTGGAGAAGGACAAGTTGCATAAAGATTATAGTATTTCATACAATCAGAATCGTCATTAACAATATCCCCGCCGCCGGCATCAGTAGAACCTCGGCTGACATTTCCTTTAAGATAATCGGGCAACCAGTAAATGCCGGCGACTTTGAAATCGGAAACGGAAGCAAACGGCTGCGGCGTTAATGACATTGGTGTGAAATGTGGGTTTACGGCAAGCACGTCGGAAACAAAGAATACAGTGACGAATAAAAACATCGACACTGCAGATAAAATAAAGAATTTTACATGCTTCATGACCGTCATCCTTGCTGTAATAAAAACCAAAGCCGTTTGCTTTAATTTTTATTTTAACAAAGAATTGTTCTGGTGTAAAGAAAATATTACGCAGGGTGGACGGAAAATTACAGAGATTTCAGCTAAATATTATTACGCTTGAGGCGTTTGCGCTCGGCTGAGGTTGGAATGTTTTGCGCTTCGCGGTATTTGGCGACGGTTCGACGGGCTATTTTAATTCCTTCCCGGGCCAGAAGTTCAACGATTTTATCGTCAGAAAGGATTTCCGTCGGAGCTTCTTCATTGATGAGTTGTTTGATTTTGTTTTTGATGCTGAGGGTGGAAATATCTTCGGCTCCGGTGTATGTACCGGCTGCGGCGGAAAAGAAATATTTTAGTTCGAAAAGGCCGCGAGGCGTTTGCATATATTTGCGGTTGGTTACACGACTAACAGTGCTTTCGTGCATTTCCAGATTATAGGCAACATCTTTCAGGCTCATCGGTTTGAGCCGGTCAATGCCGTGTTCAAAAAATTCGTGCTGTTGTTTGACGATTTCTTCGCTGACGCGTAAAATGGTTGTTGCCCTTTGATGCAGCGCTTTAAGCAAAAAGTTAGCCTGAGCGAGATTGTCTTTGAGGTAACGTTTTGCCTGCCGGTCGGTTTTGCCGGAAAGGATATCGGCGTAATATTGACGGTTAATCAGCAATCGCGGCAAGGACATATTGTTTAGCTCGATATGATAGCTAGCGTCTTTGTTTCGGCGGACGTAAACGTCGGGAATGACGTAAGTAGTCAGGTCGTATTTGTAAGAAGCGGCAGGCTTGGGGTTTAATGATTTTATATCGTCAATCATTGAAGCGAGATCTTCATCATCAACCTTGCAAAGTTTTTTTAATTCTTTGAATTTGCGTTCGGCCAACAGCTCTAAATTGTCCAACAAACAAGCAATGGCCGGGTCGTAACGGTTGATATCGCGAAGCTGGATTTCGAGACATTCTTTCAAATCCTGTGCGAACAGGCCGGAGGGTTCAAAAGTTTTCAGTTTTTGAAGGACGTCTGTTATTTCATTTTCGGTGGTTTTTAGCGCTTTGGCTATGTCTGCCGTTTTTCCGCGAAAATAGCCGGCCGCGTCAAGCTGCTCACTTAGCAGTCCGGCGATAATGCGTTGGCGCGGGGTAGTGAAGTTCAGGGTTATTTGATTTTCGACTTGGCGATATAAGGACTGGGTGTCAGCCAACTTTTTTTCAAAATAATCAAAATCTTCGTCTGTTCCGCCGGTTTTGCTGCGATTATAATCAGACCAGGCGTAGTCGTTATCGGTCTCGTAACCTTCGCGGTCGCTGGCAAAGTCGTCGTCAAAGTTATTGTCATAGTCGACGTCCAGCTCAAAGTCTCCGCTTTCGGGAAGCTCCCGTTTGTCATCGGCATTAAACTCGTCTATCGACAATGCGGGGAGGTCCGGGCTCTCGTTGAGGCGGTCTTCCTCTCTTTCCAGCAACGGATTACTGTTCAGCTCCTGTTCCAGCAGCTCGTTGAGTTCCAAGTTGGACATTTGCAGCAAATTAATGGCCTGGCGCAGCTGAGGCGTCATTAATAAGGATTGGGATTGACGTATTTCCAGTTTAGGAGTCAGAGCCATTACATATTCCTTATTGCCGCGCAGAAAGAGGCAGGGTGATGATTTTACAAGGAGAAACTGTCACCGAGATAAACCTTGCGTACTTCTTTGCTGGCGACGATTTCTTCGGGGGACCCTTCCATCAGTACCGAACCGCCGTGAAGAATATAGGCACGGTCGGTGATGTCCAGCGTTTCGCGAACGTTGTGGTCCGTAATCAATACGCCTAAGCCGCGATGTTTCAATTGAGACACCAGATTGCGGATTTCACCGACGGCAATGGGGTCGATACCTGCCAACGGTTCGTCAAGCAGAATATAATGCGGCTGGCTGGCCAAGGCGCGGGCAATTTCCAAACGCCGCCGTTCGCCGCCGGACAAAGCTATAGCCGGACTTTTGCGCAGATGGGCAATTGAAAATTCCGATAACAGTTCCTCCAGCATATTTTCTCTTTTGCTTTCGTCGTCAATGACAATTTCCAACACAGCCTTGATGTTGTCTTCAACCGACAACGAGCGGAAAATGGAGGCTTCTTGCGGCAGGTAGCCGATGCCCATGCGGGCGCGGCGATACATCGGCAGATTGGTGATGTCCTGGCCGTCAATGTGAACGTCTCCGTAGTCCGGGGTTATCAAGCCGGTGACGCAATAAAAACAGGTGGTTTTTCCGGCGCCGTTTGGTCCGAGCAATCCGACCGCTTCCCCTCTTCTGACGTTAAGCGAAACATTGCGCAGAACCGGACGGTTCTTATATTTTTTGCCGATGTTAAAAACCTCTAGTTTTGATTCAGTATTGTAGTTGATAGTCATTGGTTTCACTTTTCTGTTTTGCGGTATCTGGTTTGGGAGCCTGTTGTTCAGACGCCGTTTTTTTGTCTTTTTCTTGTTTTTCTTTGAAAACGCCTTTAACCCGTCTTTGTTTGGCGGACGACAATAATTTGCTGATGCCGGTGTTCAAGTCGGTTTCGGCAAGGTCTCCTTTTAAAATGTTGCCGTTTTGTTCAATTACAATGTGGTCATAGAGTTTAATCTTGCCGGTGCGGGGAAGGTATGTTCCGCGATCGGAGCTGACATCGGCATTCGGGGTTTTTATTTTGACATTGCCGGAGATTTCAACTTTGTCAAGGGTGAGGCCTGATGTATTGTCGTTGTTTCCTCCTTTGATGAAATATGCGACCATTTTGTCGGCAAAAATCCGGTTGGAATCCTTGTCTACGGCGATGACATTACCAAAGGCGACAGCTTTTTGCTGGGAAGGATAATAGGTTATGTTGTCTTCAGCACTGATGGTTTCGGTATCGGTTTTTATTTTGGCGGGTTCTCCGCAAAGGATAACAACATCCTGAACCAAGTCGTAGTCCATGGCGCTGCCGAAAGCGTCAGCTTTGGGAGAATGCATGGCAACATTGCCTCTGGCTTCGACTTTGGTTATTTTGCTTTTGCCTTTGGCCGTATTTTGTCTGCCGGCATAATAGCCGATGAGGCGGTCGGCTTTGATGTTCATATCGTCCTTGGTTGCAACGGCATTGCCGACGGCGACGATCTTCTGGCTTTTTTGATGCCATTCAACCTTTTGGTCCGCAGTCAGGTTAACGTCCGAGGCTTGTGCCGCGGCGGCAACCAGAGTTAAACATATGGTGAGCAGGGGCAGTTTCATGTTTATCTTCCCTTTAGGCTTTCTTCTTTAATGGTAATGTCATTACGTCCGGTGAAGATTAAAATATCATCTTTTCCGGAAAATTCAAATCCGTCGGCAACCAGACTTCCGAAATAGCCGTCGGCGTGTACCCGGGTTGTGCCGTATCCTTTTGACTGGTTAAAATCAAAGGCGGCTTCCTGGGTTTGCAGGGTCATACCTTCACTGTAGAAAATTTCGACATTGTCGGTCAGGCTGAGAATGTTGGCATTTTGGTCGTAATATCCGGTCGGAGCCTTGATGTTGGCCCAGTTGGTGAAGTCGACGGGAATCAGTCCTTCGGGTGCGGTCAGTTTTATGATTTTAGAACCGGGAGCCGTCTCGTCAATATTTTGAGCCAGAAAATTGTTGACCTTGTTGTCCTTGTCCGTAATGTAAAAAACCGTATTTTCAACATGGAGCTTTTCCAGTTCGCCCTGTTTGGGACGGGTGATGTCCAGTTTAAAATCACGGGTGTCTTTCTTTAAGGACGGGAAGACCAGCAATAGGCCAATTAAAACGGCGGCGATGCTGGGTAACAGCAGCTTGGCAAGACGGACAAAACGCGTGTGCCGGCTGGTGCTTTCACTGTTGCGGCGGGCCGCCGGCAGTTGGGAATCCCAGTTGAAATAGCTGTCTATTTTTTCTTTGTCAAACAAGGGTTATGCCACTCCCGCGCGCAGACAATCGTGAATGTGAATGATACCGACAGGTTTGCCGTTATTGACGACGAAAAGTTGGGTAATGCCTTTTCCGGTATTGTTCATGGTGTTCAGAGCTTCGGCAGCCAAGACGTCCGGAGCAATCGTTTTGGGATTGCGAGTCATGACGTCAGCCGCTTTTTCGGTCAGCACCTGGGGACTCATACAGCGGCGCAGGTCACCGTCGGTGATGATACCCAAAAGTTCGCCCTGTTTGTTGATGATGCCGACACAGCCGAGCATTTTAGAGGTCATGGTCAGCAAAGCATCCTGCATGGAAGCTTCTTCGCCGACCAGAGGCATGTCGTCTCCGGTATGCATAAGGTCGGAAACCTTTTGCAGAAAGGCACCGAGCTTGCCGCCGGGATGTCTTTGTCTGAAGTCGGTTTTGGAGAAGCCTTTGCGCTCCAGCATACAAACGGCGAGAATATCTCCCAGCACCAAGGTTGCCGTTGTCGACGATGTCGGAGCCAGGCCCAGGGGACAGGCTTCGCCGTCATCCGGCAGCTTGAGGAGGACGTCTCCGGCACGGCCGAGGGCGCTGTCAGGATTTTTGGTTATTGCAATTAAAGGAATGCCGTATCTTTTGCAGTAAATGATAATGTCTGAAAGCTCTTTGGTTTCGCCGCTGTTCGAAATTGCGACGACGGAATCGCTGGCAGTGAGCATTCCGAGGTCTCCGTGACTGGCTTCGCCGGGATGAACGAAGAACGAGGGCGTTCCCGTGGATGCCAGAGTTGCAGCGATTTTGGACCCAATATGACCGGATTTGCCCATGCCGGTGATAATGACGCGGCCGGTCGTTTTCTGCATTACGTCGAGCGCTTTGCAAAGGCTGTCGTCAAGCTGATCTTCCATCATGCGCAGAGCTTCGATTTCCTTATCAATGGTTCTTTTGGCGGATTGGATATCCTGGGCATTCGTAGTCATGGTTTTTCCTTTAAATTTAAAGTCCTTTTACGGAGGAAAGGGTAGTATCTTATTGCCGGAATAGCAAGTTTTTTTTGCCGGTTATACCTTAGAGACGCCATTTTTTTAGGTGTTTTTGGACTCAATTTGACTCAAGAAGGGCGCCGGCTCCGGTTGAGGGGCTGTCCGAGCCGAACGACTCAAACAGACTCTTTCCAACGGGATTGTTATTTTCTAAAGCCTGAAGGTTAAGCAAAGGTTAACAAAAGTTAGACTCAAAAAGCATTTTTTTTGTAAAAAAGGGTTGACTTCAAGGATTTATGAATCTAGTATGCCGAGACTCGTAAAAGAGATTAAGGCTATAAGTCTATCTTGTACACGGCTTTTTTATGAGAGAATTTGTAACAATAATAATACTTTAAGGAAATTTGTGATGCCTACAATTAATCAGTTAATTCGTAAATCACGAACACCAAAAGTGAAGAGAAACAAAGTTCCGGCTTTGAAAGCTTGCCCACAAAAACGCGGTGTTTGTACAAGGGTTTATACAACAACCCCGAAAAAACCAAACTCAGCTTTGCGTAAAGTGGCTCGCGTTCGTCTGACAAACGGCTTTGAAGTAATCAGTTATATCCCTGGTGAAGGTCACAATCTTCAAGAACACTCAGTGGTACTGATTAGAGGCGGCCGTGTAAAGGACTTACCTGGTGTTCGTTATCATATCATTCGTGGTACCTTGGATACTCAAGGTGTATCTAAACGTCGTCAACGTCGTTCTCTGTACGGCGCCAAGAGACCGAAATAAGGAGTATTGAAAGATGTCACGTCGTCACACTGCTGAAAAAAGAATCGTACTGCCTGACGCCAAATACGGCGACAAGGTAGTTGCTAAATTTATTAACAACGTTATGGAGCATGGTAAGAAAGCCGTAGCCGAGAAAATCGTTTACTCTGCTTTTGACATCATTGCCGCCAAATCAAAACAGGATGCTTTAAAAGTATTCGGCGAAGCCATTGATAATGTTAAGCCGGTGGTCGAGGTTAAATCTCGCCGCGTCGGCGGTGCAACATATCAGGTTCCGATGGAAGTCAGAGCTGACCGTCGTCAGGCTTTGGCAATCCGCTGGATTATTGATGCCGCCAAGAAGCGTTCGGAAACCACTATGACCGAGAGACTGGCTAACGAATTGTTAGACGCTGTCGCCAATAAGGGTTCTGCCGTTAAAAAACGTGAGGATACTCATAAGATGGCTGAAGCTAACAAAGCTTTCTCCCATTACAAATTTTAATCGTAATATAGGAAAAATACAATGGCTCGTACACATAAATTGGAAATGTATAGAAACATCGGTATTATGGCTCACATTGATGCGGGTAAAACCACAACAACCGAGCGTATCCTGTATTACACCGGTGTTAACCACAAAATCGGTGAAACACACGATGGTGCTGCAACGATGGACTGGATGGAACAGGAACAAGAGCGCGGTATTACAATTACCTCTGCTGCTACGACCTGCTTCTGGAAAGGCAATCGCATTAACATCATTGATACTCCGGGCCACGTTGACTTCACTGTTGAAGTTGAGCGTTCTTTGCGCGTCCTTGACGGTGCAATTACCGTGTTTGACTCTGTTGCCGGCGTTGAGCCGCAGTCTGAGACAGTTTGGAGACAAGCTGACAAATATGGTGTTCCCCGTATCTGCTTCTGCAATAAGATGGACCGTATCGGAGCCAACTTCTACCGCTGTCTGGATATGATTGTTGACCGTTTGGGCGCCCGCCCGATGGCTCTGCAACTGCCGATCGGCGCCGAAGCCGAGTTTCGTGGTATCGTAGATCTGTTGAATATGAACGCTATTGTTTACAGTGGCGATACAGCGGATTCTCCGATTGAAGTTACTGAAATTCCGGCTGATTTGAAAGAGAAAGCCGAAGAATATCATCATCAGTTGGTTGAAATGGCCGTCGAAGAAGACGAACAGGCTATGGAAGACTATTTGGAAGGTAAAGAAGTATCGGTTGAGACTTTGAAGAAATGCATCCGCAAAGGTACGCTTGCTCAGAGTTTTGTTCCGGTATTGTGCGGTACCGCATTCAAAAACAAAGGTGTTCAACCTTTGTTGGATGCCGTTATCGATTATCTGCCTTCTCCGATGGATATTCCTTCCATTAAAGGTATCAATCCCGATACCGACAAGGAAGAAGTCAGACATCCGGGTGACAATGAGCCTTTAGCAGCTCTTGCATTCAAAATTATGAACGATCCGTTTGTCGGTTCCTTAACTTTTACCCGTATTTATTCCGGTACAATGACCGCCGGCTCTTACATCTATAACTCCGTTAAAGACAAGAAAGAGCGCGTTGGTCGTATGCTGTTGATGCATGCCAACAAACGTGAAGAACTGAAAGAAGCTCACGCCGGCGACATCATCGCTTTGGCCGGTTTGAAAGACACCACTACCGGTGATACCCTCTGTGACCAGAGCCGTCCGATTGTTCTTGAGAACATGGTTTTCCCGGATCCGGTTATTGAGTTGGCGGTTGAGCCGAAGACTAAAGTCGATGTCGAGAAAATGGGTATGGCTTTGTCTCGTCTGGCTATGGAAGATCCTTCTTTCAAGGTTTCCTCCGATCCGGATTCAGGCCAAACCATTATTAAAGGTATGGGCGAACTGCACTTGGAAATTATCGTCGACCGTTTGAAGAGAGAATTCAAAGTTGACGCCAATGTCGGCGAACCTCAGGTTGCTTACCGCGAAACCATTACCAAACCTTGTGATATTGAATATACGCACAAGAAACAGTCTGGTGGTGCCGGTCAGTTTGCTAAGGTTAAAATCAAGTTTGAACCGATTGAAGGTTACAACGGCTTTGAATTTGAAAACACCGTTGTCGGCGGTAACGTTCCCAAGGAATATGTACCGGGTGTTGAAAAAGGTTTGCGTACCGCTATGGATGCCGGTGTTATTGCCGGTTATCCGGTCAGCGGCGTTAAATGTACATTGTATGATGGTGCTTACCACGAAGTCGACTCCAATGTTATGTGTTTTGAAATTGCTGCCCGTGCTGCTTTCCGTGAAGGTATGCGTCAGGCCAATCCGAAACTGTTGGAACCGATTATGAAGGTTGAAGTGGTAACTCCTGAAGAATATATGGGCGATATCATCGGCGATTTGAACTCCCGCCGTGGTATGGTCAGCGGTATGGATCAGCGTGCAAACGCCCGCGTGATTGATGCTTCTGTTCCTTTGGCCAATATGTTCGGTTACGTTAATACTTTGCGTTCGTTGTCTCAAGGCCGCGCTCAGTTCACGATGGTGTTTGACCATTATGCCGAGGTGCCGAAGGATATTGCGGACAAGGTAAAAGCCAAAAATTCTTAAGGCGATTGCAACGGGCATCCGAAAGTGAGATGCTTTAGAGAACGCGATGTATTCAGTTTGGAGCTGTTTCTTTCGGTTGTCCCGTTGAAATTGTTTTAAGGCAAAAAGTTTTTTTATTTTTTTATTTAACTAATTTTATTTTATTGGAGAATAAAATGGCAAAAGAGAAATTTGAGCGGAATAAGCCGCACTGCAACATAGGTACGATAGGTCACGTAGACCACGGAAAGACCACTTTAACGGCAGCCATCACAAAAGTATTGGCAGAGCAGGGCGGAGCTTCGTTTACAGCATATGATCAAATTGATAAAGCACCGGAAGAGAGAGCCCGCGGTATTACCATTTCTACGTCCCACGTAGAATATGAGACAGCGAACCGCCACTATGCACACGTAGACTGCCCGGGCCACGCCGACTATGTAAAGAACATGATTACCGGTGCCGCTCAGATGGACGGCGCAATCTTGGTTGTATCAGCAGCAGACGGTCCGATGCCGCAAACGCGTGAGCACATCCTGCTTGCCCGTCAGGTAGGCGTTCCTGCCATTACCGTATTCATGAACAAAGTAGACCAGGTAGACGATCCTGAATTGTTGGAATTGGTAGAGATGGAAATCCGCGACCTGTTGTCGTCATATGATTTCCCCGGCGACGAAATACCGATTGTCAAAGGTTCAGCTTTGGTAGCATTGGAAGACGGCGATCCGAAGATTGGTAAAGAAGCTATCATCAAATTGATGGAAGAAGTAGACCGTTACATTCCGCAGCCGGAACGTCCGAAAGACCAGCCGTTCCTGATGCCGATTGAAGACGTATTCTCGATTTCCGGTCGTGGTACGGTAGTTACAGGTCGTGTAGAACGCGGCGTACTGCATGTAGGTGACGAAATTGAAATCGTAGGCATTAAGCCGACCCAGAAGACAACATGTACTGGCATTGAAATGTTCCGCAAGCTTTTGGATCAGGGAGAAGCCGGCGATAACATCGGTGTATTGTTGCGCGGCACGAAGAGAGAAGAAGTAGAGCGCGGACAGGTATTGGCAGCCCCCGGTTCTATCACGCCGCATACAGAATTCAAATGCGAATGCTATATTCTGACGAAAGAAGAAGGCGGCCGTCATACTCCGTTCTTCAGCAACTATCGTCCGCAGTTTTATTTCCGTACAACGGATGTAACCGGTTCTATAGAACTTCCTGCGGGAACGGAAATGGTAATGCCCGGAGATAACATTACGATGAAAGCTACGTTGATACACCCGATTGCAATGAACGAAGGTCTTCGTTTCGCAATTCGTGAGGGCGGTCACACGGTAGGAGCCGGTGTCGTATCACAGATAATTAAATAAGAAGAGTTTTGACGTAAGTCAAAAAAAACAAAAAACTCCCTGCTGACAGTTGTGTCGGTCGGGAGTTTTTTTTAGGTATTTAAATAGGTTGGGGCTATGTTTGCGGGTATTGTTGAGGTAATGTTTGGGGTGGACCCTTCCGGCGCGGCATCTATTTGAAGGTAACAGCGGATATGTTAAGAAAAACCGGGATTTAATCGGTTTTTTATTGTCTCACTATAGTGGAGTATTTTTTATCAGGAAAGTTCTTTTATAATGTTTATGATATTCAGGCTGATACCTTCTTTGGTCAGCACCGGCTTTGTCGGTTTGGCTATAGCCCGGTAATATAAAACTAAGAACAAGCGAGTAGAATAAGTTAGTCCGAGACGTTCGGTTTTGGCGTTTTCAATCATTTCAATAAGGCGGTTTCGGTTAATGCCTTCTCTTTTGCAGATGTCGTCGAGAGCTTCCCATTCTTTGGAGCATAAACGCATACTGGTCTTGCGCTTATTAATGTTAATTATTCTATTTGCTAACTTAGTCATTATAAAACATCTTTTTAATTTAAATAAATCTAATATATGATATAAGTACAGCATATATCATATAAATATAACTCGCAACCAAAAAATGCAAAATTGGATTATTACCAAGTAAAAATTAATAACTCTTTGAATCCACATAATTCTTTTGGTTTTCTTTTTGAGTGTAAAATATATAAAATTGATGATTAGGTAGTAAAATACAACTTAAGTGATATTCCTTTTTCTACTGGTTTGTAGCTGTCTGTCGGTTGTTTTTGGGTTTTTCATTGCTTTTGCACAAAGGGGCGGAGGGAAATTTTTTTGTCTTTTGCAGCATAACCTCTGCTAACGCTTGTTTCTTTATAATTTTTTGGCAAACTCATCACATTTTCTTTACCAGTTTTTCGGCTGCATTGGAAAGATGTCGAAAAGTTAAAGTTTTGTTCGGACCATCCTTATTTATCCGTGTCGGCATTGTAGGTATAAAATCCTATTTTGTGCATAAAAAGTCTATTTATGCTGAAAAATTTGTCTATTTCAGGCGCGCGGAGAGTTCGAACTGGAGGGTTGCGGGCGAATCGCCGAGGAGACTCAACAAGAGTCGCACAAAGGGATTCCGCTGAAAATATTTTCAGAAAATCGTATTTTTTCTCTTGCAATATAAGTTTGTCTATGTTACAAGGAGCGCACGAGAACTGCAAAAGAGGCGGAATCCGTCTCGGCGGTTCGGATATAAAACATACCGCATCCTTTGGTTTTCAAAGGTTTGCAGAGTTTAACATTTAGATGGCAAACTTCTAAACATTAAAGTTTTGCCATCTAGTTATAGGAAAAGTATTTAAATGATGGATACACAAAATATCAGAATTCGCCTCAAGGCTTTTGATCATCGTTTGCTTGATTTGTCTACCAAAGAAATCGTGCATACCGCCAAAAGAACCGGGGCTAATGTCAGAGGGCCCATCCCTCTCCCGACCAATATTGAGAAGTTTACGGTTAATATGTCTCCGCACGTTGATAAAAAATCTCGTGAGCAGTTCGAAATCCGTACTCACAAGAGACTTCTCGATATCGTAGATCCCACACCGCAAACCGTGGACGCTTTGATGAAGCTCGATCTGGCTGCCGGTGTAAATGTTGAAATTAAACTGTAATTTTAATGTTGGCTTTTTGAAATAATAAAAGTCAACCAATTAGAAAAGGAAATAAATAATAATGCGTACGGGTCTAATCGCAAAAAAGCTTGGAATGTCCCGCATTTTTGAAACAGACGGAACTCATGTTCCGGTAACTGTTTTGGCTGTGGACGGTTTGGAAGTTGTTGATGTCAGAACTCAGGAAAGAGACGGCTATACCGCCGTTCAGCTGGGTACCGGCAGCATCAAGGCCAAAAATGTTTCTAAACCGATGAAGGGGCATTTTGCCAAAGCTAACGTTGAGCCGAAGAGAAAATTGGCAGAGTTCAGAGTGTCTGAAGACTGCCTGCTGTCTGTCGGCGATAAATTATCTGTAGAACATTTTGTTCCGGGACAGTTTGTTGACGTCTGCGGGACTTCAATCGGTAAAGGTTTTGCCGGCGTTATGAAACGCCACAATTTTGCCGGTCTTGAAGCTACCCACGGTGTGTCAATTTCTCACCGTTCCCATGGTTCTACAGGACAAAGACAAGATCCGGGTAAGGTGTTCAAAGGCAAAAAAATGGCCGGACATATGGGTAATGAGCGTGTAACCGTTCAAAACCTGAAGGTTGTGGCTGTTGATGCTGACAAGGGCTTAATTATGGTTAAGGGCGGCGTTCCCGGTTCGGAAAACGGCTGGGTTTATGTTACCGATGCCATCAAAAAGCCTGCTTCAGTCAAGCTGCCGATGCCTGCCGGATTGAAAAAAGTTGATGAACCTGTTGCAGTTAAAGCTGAGACCTCAGCTGAGAATGCATAACGTAGAGGAAAAGAAATATGAAACAGGACATCTTAAATTTAGATAATAAAAATGTTGGTTCCATCGAACTTGACGAATCCATCTTCGGTTTGGAAGTTCGTCCCGACATTTTGCACCGTGTTGTTACTTGGCAGCTGGCCAGACTGCAATCCGGCAACCATAAGACCAAAGGTCGTTCCGAAGTCGCTTTGACTCCGGCAAAGCCGTTTAAGCAAAAAGGCGGCGGCCGCGCTCGTCAGGGTTCTCGCAAGGGTACTCAGTTCAGAAAAGGCGGCGTTGTTTTTGGTCCGGTTGTTCGCGATCATTCACATGAGCTGACTAAGAAATTCAGAAAACTCGGTCTTAAAACTGCTCTTTCTGCGAAAGCAAAAGAAGGTAACCTGATTGTTATCGATGAAGCTAAACTTGCTGCTCCGAAGACTAAGGATTTGGAAGCCAAATTGGCGGCCTGCGGTCTGACCAACAGCCTGTTCATCGACGGCAAAGAAGTTGACATGAACTTTGCTCTGGCTACCAGAAACCTCATCGGCGTTGACGTTTTGCCGACTATCGGTGCCAACGTTTACGACATCTTGAGAAAAGACAAACTGGTTTTGACTAAAGATGCAGTTGCTTGCTTAGGAGAGAGATTGAAATGAGTAACTCTAAAAAAACAAACAATGTAACTGCAAAGATGTATGACACGCTCGTACGTCCGGTCATTACCGAGAAGTCAATGATTTCTTCGGAAGCTGGTAAAGTTACGTTTTTAGTTCCTTTGTCTGCCACCAAAGATGAAGTTAAGGCTTCTGTCGAAGCTATCTTCAACGTTAAGGTAAACAAGGTTAATACAATTCGTCAATTCGGTAAGGAAAAACGCTTTAAGGGTTATATCGGACAGCGTTCTGATTTCAAAAAAGCGGTTGTTACCCTTGCTGAAGGTCAAAATATTGATGTTACAACAGGAATTTAAGACATGGCATTAAAAAATTATAAGCCCACATCTCCTGGACTTCGTCAGCTCGTTATCGTAGACAGAACCGAGCTTTATAAAGGTAACCCTGAAAAATCTCTGACAATCGGTTTGACCAAAACCGGCGGTCGCGATAACTACGGGCATGTTACAAGTCGTAGAATTGGTGGCGGTCATAAGCGCAAACTGCGTATTATTGACTTCAAACGTAATAAATTTGACAGTGAGGCTACTGTAGAGAGAATCGAATATGATCCTAACCGTTCCGCTTTCATTGCTTTAGTCAGCTATGATGACGGCGAAAAGGCTTATATTCTGGCTCCGCAGAGATTGAAAGCCGGTGATAAGGTTGTTTCTTCCGCCAAGGCAGATATTAAACCGGGTAACGCTATGCCTCTTAAAAATATGCCGGTCGGTACTATTATCCACAACGTTGAGTTAAAAGCAGGCAAAGGCGGACAGTTGGTTCGTTCTGCCGGTTGTTACGCTCAGCTTGTCGGTAAAGACGCCGGTTATGCTCAATTGAAGTTGAGCTCTGGTGAGTTAAGGGTTGTTCGTGAAGAGTGCCTGGCTACCGTAGGTGCTGTTTCTAACCCTGATAACCAAAACAAATCACTTGGTAAAGCCGGCCGTAACCGTTGGTTGGGCAATCGTCCGGTTTCCCGTGGTGTTGCCATGAACCCGGTTGATCACCCGATGGGTGGTGGTGAAGGTCGCACATCCGGCGGTCGTCATCCGACTACTCCGTGGGGCAAACCTACCAAGGGTTATAAAACTCGTACTAATAAGAAGACGGATAAATTCATTATGAGAAGCCGTCATGAAAACAAAAAGAAATAAGGAGAAACGCTAATGACACGTTCCGTATGGAAAGGGCCGTTCGTTGATGGCTATCTTCTCAAAAAAGCTGAAGCCGCTAGGTCTTCCAGCCGTAATGAAGTGATTAAAATTTGGTCTCGCCGTTCTACAATGTTGCCTCAGTTTGTAGGTTTGACATTTGGTGTCCACAATGGTCACAAATTTATCCCCGTACTGGTTACCGAGGATATGGTTGGTCACAAATTTGGTGAGTTTGCTCCGACCCGTACATTTTACGGTCACGCAGCAGATAAAAAAGCTAAGAGAGGTTAATGATGAGTAAATCTAAAGATGCAAGAAGAGTAGAAGCAAATGAAGCTTTGGCTATTTGCCATTCTATTCGCACTTCTCCTCGTAAACTGAACTTAGTCGCTCAGTCAATCCGTGGCTTGAATGCTTCTAAAGCGGTTGCCGAATTAAGCTTTTCCAAGAAGAGAATTGCAAAAGTTGCTTTGGCAGTTTTGCAGTCAGCAATTGCTAACGCAGAGAACAACCATCAATTGAACATCGATAAGCTTTTTGTTAAAGAAGCTTACGTGGGCAAAGGTTTAGTAATGAAACGTATGCACGCTAGAGGCCGTGGTAGAGGAGCAAGAGTTCTGAAACCTTTCTCTAACATGACAATTATCGTTGCAGAGCGTGGGGAGTAAGTTAATGGGACAAAAAGTAAATCCTATCAGTCTTCGTTTGGGAGTTAACCGTACTTGGGATTCTCGTTGGTATGCAGATGAAAAATATGCTGACTACCTTCTCGAAGACGTCAAAATTAAAGAATTCTTGAAAGAGAAACTGGCTCAGGCCGGCATCAGCAGAATCGTTATCGAGCGTCCTGCCAAGAAGGCCAGAGTTACCATTCACTCTGCAAGACCGGGTGTTGTTATCGGCAAAAAAGGACAGGATATCGAGAATCTGCGCAAAGAGATTCAGAAGATGACTGATTCTGAAGTCCAACTCAACATTCTGGAAGTCAGAAAACCTGAGCTTGATGCAAAATTAGTTGCAGACAGCGTGGCTCAGCAGCTGGAACGCCGCGTGGCTTTCCGCAGAGCTATGAAGCGCGTTATGCAGTCAGCTCTTCGTTTGGGTGCAGAAGGTATCAAAGTTAGCTGTTCAGGCCGTTTGGGCGGTGCTGAAATTGCAAGAACCGAATACTACCGCGAAGGTCGTGTTCCTCTGCACACACTGCGTGCTGACATTGATTATGCAACCTCTACGGCTCACACAACTTATGGTGCTTGTGGCGTTAAGGTATGGATCTACAAGGGCGAGATTATGGCTCATGATCCGATGGCACAAGATAAAAAGTTGGCTGAACAAAAATAAGAATGAGGTTTTAGAAAAATGTTAAGTCCAAAAAGATTAAAGTTCCGCAAGCAGCACAAAGGCCGTATTCACGGTCTGACCAAAGGCGGAGCAGAATTAAGTTTTGGTTCATATGGATTGAAGGCTCTTTCTCCGGAACGCATTACCGCTCGCCAGATTGAGGCAGCCCGTCGTGCCATCACCCGCGAGATGAAGAGAGCCGGAAGATTATGGATTAGAATATTCCCCGATGTGCCTGTATCCGACAAACCGGCTGAGGTTCGTATGGGTAAAGGTAAAGGCTCAATTGAATTCTATGTTGCCAGAGTTAAACCGGGTCGTATCATGTTTGAGTGCGAAGGCGTTGATGAGGAAACCGCTCGTGCGGCTTTTGCTCTCGGTGCCGCAAAGCTCCCGATTAAGACCAAGTTTGTCAAGAAACTGAATTCAGAGCAAGGAGTAGCATAATGTTAAAAATTAAAGATCTTCGTGCGATGAGTATTGATGAATTGGAAGCTAAATTGCTCGAAAAGAAAAAAGAACAATTTAACTTAAGAATTCAACAATCTACTGGACAATTACAAAATACTGCGGTATTAAGAAGCGTCCGTCGTGAAGTAGCAAAAATCAACACGCTCATTAATGAGCGCAAGAAGAATAGTTAGGAGAAAAAACTATGCCTAAAAGAATTCTTCAAGGTGTTGT
>ERZ1673738.483-NODE-483-length-72218-cov-11.572440_pt1 | contig 72218 bp, 71 predicted proteins | sample MGYA00580198_ERZ1673738 | MGnify/ENA primary metagenome ERZ1673738 (study PRJEB41218, sample SAMN15661784) | gut metagenome | host: Homo sapiens | place: Canada: London | collected 2015-08-20/2019-03-30 | study: EMG produced TPA metagenomics assembly of... | reverse complement strand
TCTTTCGTGGACTCGTAAGAACAAAAACGGAGAAAAAAATAAAATGAAGGAGGCAGAAAAATGAAGTCGGATACAAGTTGAAAATGGTTTTTTAAGAGTGTTTTTCAGTGCATAACGTAGAGAAAACTTTGGAAGCAAATGCGAAGCGAAACAGAAGGCTTATGAGCAAAGTGTAGCCCACTATACTTCGCAGGCGAAGTTGTGGGCTCTGCGAGGCTGTGAATCCACTATAAAAACAGTAGTCAGAAATTATCTACACACTTTGCTCAAAGAGAATAAAAAACAAATTTCAGGAGGAAAATCATCATTTCATATTTAGTGTGTCATATGGAGAAATACCATAAACAAGACGTAGCCCCTATCGAAAAGGAAAACGAACGGGACGAGAATTACGAAGCGTCAAATCCACAGATAGACAGCGAACGGACGAGAAACAATTATCGCTTTACGCCATATTTCGGTAAGACTTACACAGAGTTCATAAACGGCAGGATTAAAGAGTTAGGATTATCCCCGCGCAAAGACGCGGTTGTTATGAATTCGTTTGTGTTAGGTTCGGATAAAACTTTTTTCGACGGTTTAGCCAAGGTCGAACAGTATAACTTTTTCTCGGACTGTTACAAATTCTTTGCAGAACGTTACGGCGAAGAAAATATCATCGCGGCGGTAGTACATAACGACGAAACAACCCCGCATATGCACTTTAACTTAATGCCCGTAACGAAAGGCGGACGGCTTTGCAGTAAACAACTTTTCGACAAACCGCAGTTACAGCAGTTGCAGACGGATTTTTACGAAACCGTCGGAAAACGTTGGGGCTTACAGCGCGGCAAAGAAGGCAGTCAGAAAAAACATCTTTCCACCGCCGAGTTCAAAGCGAAAAAGATAATCGAGCAAGCCGAAGCCATACGGGAAGAAAATCAAGTTTACGCGGACGCTTTAACCGAGGCAAAAAGCGGGAATATTCCGAGAAAACGCGGCAAGTTACAAGAACAAGTTATTGCTTTAACGGCAGACAACGCCGACCTTTCAAAGCGGCTTACAAAATCTATGGACGAAACGCTCGAATATGCCAGAAAAGCAGAAACTTTGCAAAAGGAAAAGGATAATAATTCCCACTATACAAACGTCGGCAAAGAACTTGCAAGAACGAATCCGACGGAATATCGACGTATAGTCCACGGAAAGCCGAAAACAATCAATAACTTTTTCGATTCCGTTCTTTCGCTCTTTACGCCCGACGTCGTTCGGCAAGTTCCCCGCTTACAACAAATAGAAGCGGAAATCGAAGAAGAACGCAAAAAGCAAGAAAAACAAGGCAGAAACAATAATCATAAGTAAAATTTAAGGCAGCTTTTACTCTCCGTTCACATAAAAGAGCTTGACTCTGAACGCAGAAATCGGTAAAATATAATCGTCGTATTGATACGATGATATATTTACGGAGGGTTTAGGAATGAAACCGAGAAGCGAAAGAGATAAAAGATACGAAGAAAAACATAAAAACGAGAGAAAAGCCAAAAACGTGGTATGGGGAACGAGTATACCGAGAGAAACGGCGGAAGAAATAGACGCATTTTTGAAAAAACACGGGTATACGAAAGTTAAACTCATAGAAGAAGGATATAAGTCGCTGTTGGAGCAGGCGGGAGAAATAAATACCGACCTTGCGAAGATAATGGACGGCTACGACGATTTCTTTGATTTTGAGTTGCGCAAATTCGAGGAAGAGAAAAACAACAATAAAACGTAACAAAAACTAAAATATCTGACAGGAGGATTTTTGTGTTTATGGAGAGAGAACATAGTATCCATCCGGAGAGAGAACATAGTATCCGCACAATAAAGTTAAGGAGATTTGGAGCAGAAACAATATAACTATGTACACGAGATAGACGGCGCGGAGTATGTCGTTGTCGTAAAAGAACGGGAAAATGCAAGAGAAACGCTGATAAACAAGATAAAAAGCGTGCTTATCAAGGACTTGTCCGTTGAGGCGCGTTCGGAAGGAGAAACCTTATGAACGCAAAATTAACGGAAAACAATAAAAGAAAATTTAACGGAGGTGAAGAAATAACCGCCTTGTATGCAAGGTTAAGTTGCGACGACGACCTGCAAGGCGACAGCAACAGTATCGTAAATCAAAAAGGCATACTCGAAAAGTATGCGAAAGAACACGGATATGACAGGTTCAGATTTTACGCCGACGACGGCTATTCGGGAACGAATTTTAACCGTCCGGATTTTCAACGGATGATTAAAGACGTGGAAAGTGGCGAAGTGAAAAGAATCATCGTCAAGGATATGTCGCGTTTCGGCAGAGATTATCTGAAAGTCGGATATTACACGGAAGTGTATTTCGTCGAAAAGAATGTGCATTTCATAGCGATAAACGACGGTGTAGACAACCACAGCGAAACGGACAGCGATTTTACGCCTTTTCGGAATATCATCAACGAATGGTACGCGAAAGATACGTCGAAGAAAGTACGAGCCGTTCTGAAAGCCAAAGGCAATTCGGGAAAACATCTTACTAATTGTCCGCCGTATGGTTATTACAAAGAAGGCGACGACAAGCAGAAATGGTACGTGGACGAACAAGCGGCAAAGGTAGTCAAAGAGATTTATTCGCTTTGCATAAAAGGTTTCGGACCGACGCAGATAGCGAGAATGCTCACCGAGCGCGGCACAGACTCGCCTATCGTATGGAAGAAAAAGTACGGCGTGAAGTATCAACTCGAAAAGTTTGACAAGCCGACCGAGTGGTCAACGCATTCGGTTACGCAGATTTTATCCAATCCGACGTATTTAGGACATACCGTGAATTTTCGCACGAGAAAGAAGTCGTATAAGACAAAAACTGTAATTTATACGGACGAAAGCGAATGGGTAACGTTTGAGAACACGCACGAAGCGATAATAGACCGAGAAACCTATGACACCGTGCAAAGGCTGAGAGACGCAAAGCGCAGACCTACGAGAATGGGCGAAATGAGCGTGTTTTCGGGAATGCTGTTTTGTTCGGACTGCGGAAAGCGGCTGTATCTTAACCGTTGTAACGTGCATAGGAGTTACACGAAAGACGTCTTTGTGTGCGCCACTTACCGAAAAGGAACGGCGGGGCGCAGAGGCTGTACGTCGCACTCGATAACGCTCGAAGCGATAGAGAAAATCGTACTTGCGGACTTACAACGCGTTCTTTCTATGGCAAAGGCAAACGAAAAAGAATTTGCGGAACTGTTGCGGGCAAGTAAAAGTAAGGAAACAAAGCGAGATTTATCTTCTAAAACAAAAGAGTACGAAGAAGCGGAAAAGCGGATAGCAACGCTCGACCGCATTATACAGAGTTTATATGAAGATAAGGTTTGCGGAAACCTTACGGAAGAAAGATTTAAGAAAATGACGGAAGCCTACGAAGCCGAACAGGCAACGCTGACTGAACGGGTAAAGGTTTTAAGAAGGGAACTCGTTACGGCAAAAGAAGAAACGGAAGGTGTGGACAAGTTTTTGCGGATAGTACGAAAGTACACGGAAATAGCCGAACTGACGCCCGAAACGGTACGGGAGTTTATAGACCGTATCATCATTCACGAAGCGGAAAAGACGGACGGCAAGAAACGTCAGATTGTAGAAATTTATTATAACTGCGTGGGCGTGATACCTAACCCCGCGTGAAGAGTTTTCAGGTATAACGGGCGGTACGAAACCAACCGCACCGCCCATTCTATTCACTCACTTCCCTATGGAACATAAAGGAAGGTAGATGTTTTTATAAGTCAATTAAACTTACATCAAATACTTGCCTTTTGTGGATGATAGTATGTAACGCGCTGTAAGGTATGGCTTAAAAAAAAGGATAGTAACTATTTTGTGTGCCGGAATGAAGTTGCTATACCGCTGACCTCGGTTGCTTGTGGAGGAAACGAACCGAACGAGAAGGAGGACGGCACCAAAAGCGATTCGATGAGCAGAAGCGAAAGAGGGACTTCGTCACCTGTTTCTCGGGAGTTATCAACGCGATACGGTAATGGAATCGACTCTGGGCGGATAAGGAACATTTTACGGCCTGTTTTTACGCACTGTAAATAGGTGCGGGAGCTCTCGGAAAATTCTTTACACATGTAAAATTTAGGGACCTGGAAAATTCGTTATTCGATGCTTGACTTTTTTATTTTTATGGTCTGCTCCGGTCCAAAAGTAGGGGAATGCCGCTGGGACGAGAAAAGCGATGGATAAATACCTTGAAAATTTATATTATGAGTATGAGTCCGTTATAGCCGCCGCCGATTTGGCGTATATTAAACGATATACGATAGAATATTTCGGGAACGATTTATTCCTTGAAACGACAGGGATTGCCTCTATCAGAACGGAGCCTGTTGTTCTTGACGGGGCTCGAAAAGAAAGTCCCCTGCAAGTTGAAGCATATCCTCCGCGAAGCGGTTTATGACGCTCTGCGAAACAAAGTAAGGTATGTTAGGAATATGCTAATGCCCAAAAGGCATGAGTCCGCGCCCGATGGGCTCGGAAACGTTTAAGGCCGTCGGAAATTGCCGACGGCCGATTTTTTATAAAATGAGCCCGCCCGATAAAAAATTCGGGCGGGCTCGAAAACATAATGTATAATGTTCATCAATCTTTGTTTTCGCGTTCCTTTTGCGCTTCTTCTTCCTTTTTGCGGGTGCGGTAATCTTTGTATCCGGCGCGGTGATTATCGCCCTCGTCCCATTTTTTACCGCCTACGGCAACTACGGAAATCACCGCGGCCAGCGCGATAATTACCGCAATAATCGGCCAAATATAGCTCTTGGGAAGGGAAAGGGCAAAAATGACGCTGACTGCGGCGATGATAAGGAGCAGTGCACCTAAAAAGATATCGGATTTTTTAAGGATACCTGTCTTTCTTGCGCCCAAACCGCGGAAAAGAAAAGCAATTCCCGCCGTTCCGCAGATGACGACGATAGCCCAATTAATATTGAAAAATCCGAACGTATCCGGCTTGATTACAGACAGAAGCCAAAGCACTGCCGCTGCCAGCCATGCCAGCGCGATGAGAAGTTTTGTAAAGAAATGTTTGCTCATATTTTCTCCTTTCGGGTGATAAACCGATTATGAAAACGGATAAAGTAAACCCGCCTTAGCTTGATATTATTTATCTCAGAAGGATATACCGTAAAGTTACAGTCTATCTTAAAATTACCGGAGCGGATACGGCGGTAATTTCCTCGCCTTCCGCCAGCACCACGCTGTCCCCGTGCGCGAAGTTTTTGACAAATCCTCCGATACGGAGCTTGAAATTTTCTTCCGATCCGCTCGCCGAGAGCGCCGTATAGACTCCAGGAAGGAGTTTTCCGCCCTTTTCCGCACGGTAAGTCTCGCCGCGGACGAGTATGAAATCTCCCGGCGCGTGAGTGACGTTCATGCCCTCGCCGTCCGCGATTGCGTCGTCTTCGCTGTATCTCACGCCCTTTACGATTTTAACTTTGTCCGCGTGTTTTTCCTCCGCTTCCGCGCGTTTTCTGATGATATTCAGGCGAAAGGACACCGCGACGAGCGCAATCAAAAAAATGATGGCCAGCCCGCAGACGACAAGGAGCGCAATATCCTTGCCGCTCATAGCGAGCAGGGCAGGTATCTTTGAAAAAACGAGTGCTGTAATTCCCATAAAATTCCCTCCTTATGGCTTTTCAGCCGAGAAAATGCACGAGTAAGCCCACTGCGGCTATGAGAACCGCTCCGATCGCTACGGCCAAGGATACCCTGAACGGGGAGACGGGGGATTTTCCCGTCATTTTTCCGCTTCTGCCGTTTATATAAAAGGAATAGGGCTTGTTTTTATAGCTGTAATTTCCGATATACATCGGCAGCAGCATATATTTATAGGTGACGTTGGCATAGGAAGTCCTGACGTCCAGATACTGTACGGTATCGTGCGAATATTGTGACAGGATTCCGCTCCTGACATTGTTTTCCGCGATTCTCTGTGCGTCCGTCCAGCAAATTTCCCCGTTTCTCGAATAAAGAAGGGCGGAAAAACCATACAGAAAATCCTCCTGATAGGCGACGCAACCGTGATAGTCATAGTGCATGAGTTTGCTCATGACTCGCGGCGGGACGGCGTCCGTAGCATTCACCGCGATATCGTCGAAAAACTCCCGATAGTTTCCGGAGACGGAAAAATATCTCGTACGCTGTTCGCGTACGCTCTTTCCGTTTCGTCTGACGGTCACGTAATAATATTCGCCCAATCTTCCCGAATAAGAGGAATATGTATCCGCGTCGAACGTGAAAGCAGGTAAATATACGCCGTTGATCGTTTCGGGGCGAAAATAAGTCTTGAAGTCCTTAGGGGCGAACCATTTTTTCTTTGCCCACACCGAAACGATTTTCGTTGCGTCGTCCTTATCGATTTTGAAGGGAAGAAGCGCGTTCGGACGGAGTGTATCTATCTCCTCCCGTTCGACGACCGAAGGCGAACCGCAGAAAGGGCAGATATGGGCAATTTCCCGCCTGTCTAAAACTTCCTCGGCGTTGCAGTTGGAACAGTGATAGATGTGCGTTTCGTTCTGCCAGTTGCCGTTTTGCCCTATGAGGGAGGAAAAAGCAATTTCTTCTCCCGCCCGCGTAAGAATTTCCTTTTCCGTCCCGCAGCTGGGACATTTGAGCTTTCCGGTTTCGGGATCGAATTCGAGGTTATCCCCGCAGCCCGGACATTTTTCGCCGCTGACCGCTGTCCGTTCCCGTTCGGAATCGAAAAAAGCGTCTTTTGTCGATTCTATTTCCATAAAAATCACCTCGATGTTTCTTTACATTTTTCGTAATTTTTCTCTCGCGATACTGTCTGGTGTGCAATTATTTTAATTTTTGTCCGCATTCGGGACAAAACTTTGCATTTCCCGAAAGTTTTGCTCCGCACTTCGGGCATACCGACTGCGTGGGGGTACCGCATTCGGGACAAAATTTCGCGCCGGGAGTGAGTTTCGCACCGCATTTTGCGCAGATTCCTCCGCCGGCGGCTTCGTCCATGCGCGCGCCGCAACGCGTACAAAATTTTGAATCGGCGGGTACCTGTGTGCCGCATTTCGGACATGCCTTCGTCGCGGCGGCAGATTTTCCCATATTGCCCATCGCGTTCATCATTTGCATGCCCATGCCGAGCCCCAGTCCCGCACCCATTGTACTGCCGGCCATGCCGGGATTTTTGGCCGCGTTTTTCAACGCTTCCGCCTGCGCGAGCTGCGTATAGACGTCTACGTTCTTGCGCATCATTCCGAGCCGCGCATTTTCGTCCATGGCTTTTTCGAGCTCTGCGGGCAGAGATACGTTTTCAAAGTTGAAGTCGGAGAGTTCCAGTCCCAGCTCGTCGAAACGTTTTTCGAGCGTCTTTTGTACCTCTTCGCTCAACTCCATGAGGTTGGAGGCCATATCCACTACGGGAATTCCGCTTTCGCCCATCGCGTCCGAAATCGCCATGACCAGCATGCTGCGAATATGATCGGAAATATCCTCCGTGCGATAGGTGGAATGGGAGCCGGAAAGCTCAGTCATAAATACGTAAGCGTCCTTGACGCGGAAAGAATAAGTTCCGTAACCGCGGACGCGCACTGCTCCGAAATCGGGATCGCGGAGCATGATAGGATTTGCCGTACCCCAACGCTGTTTGGTGAAACGGTTTGTATTTACGAAATAGACTTCCGATTTGAAGGGAGTCTCGAAACCGTATTTCCAAGATAACAGGGAAGTGAGAATAGGCAAACTGTCCGTATCCAGCTTATAATAGCCGGGCTGAAAGACGTCGGCCATACGTCCCTTGTCGCAGAATACTGCTACCTGTCCCTCGCGGACAGTCAGCGCGGAACCGCGCTTGATTACATTTTTCCTCGTATCTACTTTATATACGAGCGTATTGGACGAATTATCCGCCCATTCGATTACTTTAAGAAGTGCCATGATATTTCTCCCTCCCGACGCGCAGAAATTCCGCGTCGATTTCTTCATACTATTAGTATACTACTTTTCGTAAATAATGTCAAATGCTGTTTATAAACATCTTTTGTTTCCGAAAAATTCTATAATATTCGTTTTTTTCGCACTTATTTTTTCCGCTTGACTTTTTCAGGATTTTTCTGTATACTTTTTTGTATACATTCTCAAATACCGGAGGCGGAAAATGAAAATGATTGAAAGAGCGGTAAAAAAGCTATTCTTTTTGAGTATGCTCTTTTCCGTAATGTTTGTCGCGGGGATTCCCATGATTGTACTCGGCGCGTCGAAGGGAATCATGCCCGTAATGATTATCGGAATTATATTCACTGCGCTGGGATTTTACGGAACTCCCATGTTTTGGGTGTCCTATGGAGGAAAGGTCGGGCTCAAACGGCTCGTGTATGCCGTCACGGAGGAACATCTTCTCACGGTACAGGAAATTGCTTCCCAGCTCTCAAAATCAGAAAAGGAGGTAAGGAGTTTGCTCGATACTTGCTTCCAAAAGGGATATCTGTCCGGATTCGTTCGCAAGGGCGACGAGCTTGCGCTCAATGAAGCGCAGGCTCCCTCCGAAAAATTACACGCGGCGGAATGTCAGTATTGCGGCGCAAAATTTACCTATAAGGGCACAGATGCTGTCTGTCCCTATTGCGGCGCGATGAACGAGGAAAAAAAGCGGGTATGAAATGCAATAAGATTTTTTGTGCCTCTTTGCTGGCTGCCGTCTTTGCGGGCATGGTCGGCTGTTCGGGGAAAAACTATTCCATAGAGGATAAGGAATGGCAATTTTCTACGCTTCAAAATACGAGCGACGGAAAAGTGTTGTATTGTTCGGAAGAACTGGCGCAGAATTGGCCGGAGGCAGAGGTTCTCGACATGGTCTGTGAGGCGGCGGACGGGGCGATAACATTCGTTTCGGGAGAAAGGGAATGGAGTGGAACTTATGAAAAATACGGAGAGGAAGCGATCGGAGCTTCATTGTATCGGGCCGATTTCGGCGAGGGGGAGGCGACTTTTCTGACCGTAGGCGCAATAGAGTATGCCGACGGAACGAGAGCGGAAACTTTGATCGTGTCGGGAAGAAAATATACCTTGAATTTTATCGCCGCGCCTAACATACAATAGAGAATCGAAAATATCGAGGAAAAGAAGGACGATAGAGAAAAAAAGAGAGCGCAGGCTCTCTTTTTTGCGGACAGGTATTGCTTTTTTCGGTCGAATGTGATATAATAAATATATAGTTATCCGAATGATATATTATCATGCTGCCCGTTCGGGCGGAACGGAAAAAATTTTTCGATCGTAAAAAGAGAAGAATAAAAAATCAGTCGGCGTCAAAGCCGAAAAGAGGTATTGTTATGGGAAATTACATATTGAGCTGTTGCTCCACGGCAGATTTGACCAAGGCACATTTTGAAGCCAGAGATATTCATTACATTTGTTTCCATTATGCGCTCGGGGAACAGGAATACCCCGACGACCTCGGTGAGACCGTCCCGTTTGACGAGTTCTATCGCCGTATGGAGGAAGGGGAGATGACCCGGACTTCACAAATCAACGTCGAAGAATTTGTAGAATATTTTACTCCTTTTTTGGAGTCCGGCAAGGACATCGTGCATGTTTGCCTTTCCTCGGGAATTTCCGGCGTATATAATTCCGCGACTGCGGCGGCGTCTCTTCTCAAAGAAAAATTTCCCGAAAGAAAAATTTATATCGTGGATTCCCTCGGGGCTTCCTCCGGTTACGGGCTTCTCATGGATAAACTTGCAGACCTTCGCGACGAGGGCATGTCCGCGGCAGATCTCTTTTGCTGGGCCGAGGATCACAAACTCAATGTGCATCATTGGTTTTTTTCCACCGATCTCAAATATTATGTCCGCGGCGGCCGCATTTCCAAGGCTTCGGGCTTTATCGGAAATCTCTTGAAAATTTGTCCGCTTCTCAATATGGACGATCTGGGCAGACTCATTCCGAGATTCAAAATCCGCGGCAAAAAGCGCGTCATCGAAGAAATCGAAAAGAAAATGGAGGAGTTTGCCGAAGACGGTCTCGATTATTCGGGCAAATGCTATATTTCCAATTCCGCCTGTTATGACGACGCCCGCGCGGTTGCGGATATTATAGAATCCCGCTTCAAAAAATTGAACGGAAAAGTCGAGATTTACAGCGTCGGAACGACGATCGGCAGCCATACGGGGCCGGGAACGGTAGCGTTGTTCTTCTGGGGCAAAAAGCGCACGAGATAACGATAAACATGGGAAATTGCGATAAATATATGAGACGACTGTCAATATACGAGGCGGCTTAGAATAACGATAAGCATACGAAATTTCATATCGGGAAAAATCCCCGCCCGCCGCAGGAAGCGGCGGGCGGGATTTTATTTGACATTCAACGGGCAGGGGCGAGCCGAAGGCCCTTTTTTCGTTTGAGCCAAAGAACCGTATCGCGGAGAGTTTCGTATAAATCTCTCGGTTTGTAACCGAGTTCTTTCGTCGCCTTTTCGTGAGAAAATTTGTCGTTGCTGGAAAGCGTATACAGGGAATATTTCGTATACAGCGGACGGCGTTTTTTGAGCTTTGCGCCGAGCCTGACGAAAGGCAGTCCCAGCTTCGCCAGCCAGACGGGAAGGACGGGGAGTTTTCTGCCGCCGGAAAGCGATTTGACAATATCGAGAATTTCACGGATTTCGTAGTGACGGTTGGAGAGGATAAAACATTCCCCGTTTTTTCCCTTTTCCGCCGCGGCCAAAGTACCTGCCGCGACGTCTCTGACGTCCACGAAGTCGTAACCGCCCTTGACGCAGGCGGGGAGTTTTCCCGAAACGTAGTCGGAAACCAGCTGTACGAGATGATTTCCCGAGCAGTCGTAAGGACCGAGGATTCCCGACGGGTGAACGACGACGGCATCGAGTCCGTGCCTCGAAAATTCCAAAACCGCCTTCGTGGCGAGGGCTTTCGTCTTGGCGTAGGCGCCGTGAACGTTTTCCGCAGAGAAATCCGACGTTTCTTCCAGTACGTGCAGGGGCTTTTCGGGAATGGCGTGCACGGAGCTGACGTATACGAATTTTTTGATATGGTTTTCGAGGGAGAGGAAAAGGAGATTTTTTGTCCCCTCCACATTGACTTGCAGGAGTTTATCGGTCACGCGGTCCGCAATCGTGACGATTCCCGCGGTATGAATGAGGACGATTTCTTCGTCCTCGCCTTTGAGAAAGAGCGGGCGCAGGGAAGCCGTATCGGTCACGTCGCCCTTGACGTATTCGACGTTTTCGGTAAATTCGGGGACTTCGGTCGGAAGGATGAGTCCGCGGACTTTTTCGCCGCGTTCCGACAATAATCGCACGATGGTATTTCCGAGGTGTCCGTTTGCTCCCGTTACTACGTATAACTTTTTCATAAATATCACCTCTTTTTTGCAAAGCGTATTGATTTTTAGGTTCAAATTTATTATAATATAGTTAGAAGAAAAAGTAAACAGTCAATTTTAACGTCGCTGCGGAGTTTTTCCCGTAAAACGGTTGTTTTGGCAGGTTATTCGACGTTTTTTCAAAAATTGTCGGACAAGAAGAGTCCCGCGCGGGGACTCGGCGACGTGTGCTTTTCAAATTCATTTTATGATAGGAGGCCGAACGTATAATTATGGAAAAAGATTATCGGGTACGGGTGACGAAAATGCTCATTCGAAAGGAATTTACCGAACTGCTCAAAAAGAAACCCATTCAGGAAATTACCGTACGGGAGATTTGCGAACGTACGGGCATCAATCGCAGTACGTTTTACAATCATTATCAGGACGTATACGACCTTTTGGAACAAATCGAAAATGAAATGCTCGGCGAGCTTGCCGAAAATCTCAAAAACGTCGTTTCCGAAAACGATCCCATGAATATGGAGCTCTTCAAGGGGATTTTCAGAAGTCTCATGGAAAATTCGGACATGTGCGTGATTATGCTGGGCGAAAACGGAGACAAGAGTTTTTTATACAGAATGTTGGAGACGGGAAAGGAGAACTGCGTCGCCGCGTATACGAAATATTTTCCGAAAGCGACGGAAGAACAAATCGAGGATTTTTATTCTTTCGTCAGCAACGGTTGCGTGGGATTAATGTCGCGTTGGATTCATGCGGGCATGAAAAAGACTCCCGACGAATTGGCTTCGACGGCAAAAGCGATTATGACGGGTGCGCTCAAATATTTTGAGAACGTATAAAAATACTCTGAATTTTTGGGAGACGGTAAGAAAAGTATATCAAAATACCGAAAAGCCAAGCCCGTCAAAAAAGTAAATTCCATAGAAAAAAACAAATTTCGCCGAAAAAGGCGTGTGGCTTACGCGGCTACACGCCTTTTTGCCGAAAAAAGGGCGTTACCGTTGACTTTTTTATATTCCCGCCGTACAATAAAGCCGTAAAAAATTTTACGGGAGGATTTTCAGATGAAAGACAAAAAATCATTCGGACGATTTATCGCCGAAAAGAGAAAGGAGCGCGGCCTCACGCAGGCGGACGTCGCCAAAGCGCTGTATGTGACGGTTACCGCTGTCTCGAAATGGGAAAGGGGAGTCACCTATCCCGACATTACCTTGATTTCCGATTTATGCGAAATTTTGGACGTAAGCGAGCGGGAACTGATAGCGGAGGGCAACGACGCCGAATACCGCCGCATGAAAGCGGAAGCGGAAAAGTACAGAAAAATTTCCGACGGTTGGTTTTTCGGGCTGACGGGAGCATATCTTCTCGCCCTGGTGATCTGCTTTATCTGCAATCTCGCAATAAACAAAACCCTGTCTTGGTTCTTTATCGTACTCACCGCCCTGATGACGGCCTTTTCGCTGTTCCCTTCCTGCGCGAAGTTCGTCCGCCGCGGAAAACTTCTCGCCGTGAGCGGAAGTTTTGTTATCTCTTTGCTTCTCTTGCTTTTAAGCTGTTGTCTCTATACGCACGGGGATTGGTTCTTTATTGCTCTGACTGCGGTTTTGTTCGCGTTTTCGGTAATTTTTCTGCCGATTTTTCTCGCTTTGTATCCCGTTCCGAAGGCTGTGAAGCGGAATAATCCCATAATCAGCGTGGGTGCGGATTTTGTGCTGCTGATCGCGTTGATTTTAGCCTGTGAGTTCGGACGGTGGAGCGGATTTTTGCGGGGTGTGGAAATTTCCGCGCTGTGTTTCGTGCCCGTATTTGCGACTGCGGCCATTCTTTCTTACGTGAGGGCGAACGGCTGGACGAAGGCGGCGTTTTTATGCGTCCTGTGGGGAACGTTCTTCTTATTTGTCGACGCTCTGGTTTCCCTGATTTATCATCAGCCGTATGCGTTCAGGATCAACCTCGCCTGTTGGGAGGAAGAATATCTCAACGGAAACATCATTTTTGTGACTTGGCTCTCCGCCTTTTTATGCGGTTTGGCGCTGTTTATCGTCGGAATCGTCAAAAGAGGCGAAAAGCGGAAAAAACCGAGCGAAAACAATAATTAAGGCAATGGCAAAAAACGGGAACGCGGGGAAGCGGCGCAGATAAAGACCGAACGGAAAGTAAGGGGGACTAACGCTCATAAAACCGAACGGATAGGCATATTAATAAACGAATAAGCCTTGGAAGGAGCGGTTTCATGAAAGAACAGATTTTGCCCCGCGGCGTCGCCGCGGGGCTGACGGACGAACAGGTGCTTGCCTCCCGCCGGCTCCACGGCGCCAACACCCTTACGAAGCGAAAAAGAAAGGGTTTTTTTCGTCAATATCTGAGCAGTTTCGGCGATCCCATTATCAAGATTTTACTGGTTGCGTTGGCGATCAACGTCATTTTCCTTTTCCGAAATTCCGATTGGATGGAGTCCGCGGGAATCGCCGTGGCGGTATTTCTCGCCACCTTTGTTTCTACTCTGTCTCAATACGGCAGCGAATCGGCCTTTATCGAATTGCAGCGCGCTTCGGCGAACATCGAATGCCGCGTGCGGCGTGCGGGCGGAGTCCGTTCTCTGCCCGTCGGGGAGCTCGTCGTCGGAGACATCGTTCTTCTCGAAGCGGGCGAAAAAATTCCCGCGGACGGCGTGCTTTTATCGGGGAAGCTCAGCGTGGACCAATCCGCGCTCAACGGCGAAAGCGCGGAGGCGGAAAAATTGCCGCTGTCCGCCGGCGGGGATTGGGATCTGATGCACAAAAATCAGCTTTTTCGCGGCAGTATCGTCTCCGCGGGGGAAGGCGTCATGCGCGTGGAGCGAGTGGGAGATAAGACCTTTTACGGAGGGCTGGCGCGGGAGATGCAGGACGAACCGCCCGAAAGTCCGCTTCGCGTCAAGCTGGCGGGACTTGCCAAGACGCTCAGTCGTCTGGGATATATCGCGGCCGTTCTCATTGCCGTGGCGGATCTCTTCAACAGCTTTTTCATCGATAATGGAATGAATTTCTCGCTCGCCTTTGCGGATATGCGGAATTGGAAAGTCTGCGTTCCCCGACTCATGCACGCCCTCACGCTGGCAATCGCCATCGTGGTGGTCGCCGTGCCGGAAGGGCTGCCTATGATGATAGCCGTCGTTCTCTCCTCGAATATGCTGAGGATGTTGAAGGATAAAGTCATGGTCAGAAAGCCCGTCGGCATAGAGGCGTCGGGAGGGGTGAATATCCTTTTTACCGACAAGACGGGCACGCTCACGAAAGGCGAATTGGAAGCGGTAAAATACATAGACGGGAGCGGGCAGGTCTCCGACGGCGTCGATTCCTGCGGAAAGATTGTCGCGGAGCTTTTAAGGCTGAACGGAGTGTTCAATTCGGGCAGCGTCGTGTCGGCGAATAAGGCTTTGGGCGGAAACGCCACCGACCGAGCGCTGCTCAAAGGCGTCTTGCCGCTTTCCTTCCGCGCGGAGAATTATCTTAAAGTCAGCGCCTTCCCTTTCGACAGTGCCCATAAATTTTCTGCGGCTTGCGTGCGCGCGGAAAACGGCGGAAGCATGCCGATATTCGGGGCGAAATGCACCTTCGTCAAGGGCGCGCCCGAAAAAATTCTGCCGTTTTGTCAAAATTACGTGTCTCCGAACGGCATGCTTTGTCCCTTCGACGCCGAGGAAATGGGCCGAAAACAACGCGCCATGACTTGCAGGGCGATGCGCGTGCTGGCAGTGGCGGTCGCTCGCTCGGACGTGACGGGGGAAAAGGATCTGCACGGGCTTACCTTTGTCGCGCTCGTCGGAATCCGCGACGATATTCGCGCGGAGGTCCCCGCGGCGATAGAGGAGGTGCGGAGAGCGGGAATTCAGGTCGTCATGATTACGGGCGACAATATCGAAACGGCAAAGGCAGTCGCGGAAGAAGCGGGACTTTTACAACCGTTGCGAGATCTCGCGCCCACGGCAAAAAATAAGGGATTTTCGCATTTCGCGCACAGGGGACGGAACGGATTCAACAGGAAAGACGGAGTGAAAAAACATACGGAAAACCGTATGGGGAATTATATGGAAACGCGCATGGGAAATGATGGAAGAAAACTTGCGGAAATGCGCGGGGAAAATCGCGGGAGAAAGCCTGCGCGAATATATACGGAAGATCGTAGGGGAAATCTTGAAGAAAATTCCGTGGGGGATCGCGTAGAAAAGAATCGCTTGAATTTTGCGGCGGATAGGGATAACTCCCCGCTGGTGATTACGGGGAAAGAACTGGCGGCGATGACGGACGAAGAGGTTTTGAAGCTGTTGCCGCGGCTTCGCGTGGTGGCGCGGGCGCTGCCGACGGATAAGAGCCGCCTCGTCCGTTTGGCGCAGTCCAGGGGGCTGGTTACGGGCATGACGGGGGACGGAATCAACGACGCGCCCGCGCTCAAAAAGGCGGATGTCGGCTTCGCCATGGGAACGGGCACGGAAGTCGCCAAGGAGGCGGGCGACATCGTTATCCTCGATAACAATTTTGCCTCGATTGCAAAGGCGATCCGCTATGGCAGAACGATTTTCAAGAGTATCCGAAAATTCGTCGTCTTTCAGCTGACCATGAATTTATGCGCCGTCGGCGTGTCGCTCATCGCTCCGTTTATCGGCATAGATACTCCCGTCACGGTCATTCAGATGCTTTGGATAAACATTATCATGGATACGCTGGCGGGATTGGCGTTCGCGGGAGAGCCTCCTTTGAAGGAATATATGGAGGAACGTCCCACCAGGCGAAACGAGCCCGTTTTAAGCCGTCACATGATTCGACAGATCGTTTTTACGGGCGTCTATACCGTGGGGCTCTGTCTCGTTTTTCTGAAAGCGCCTTTCTTTCGGGAATTTTTCCGTTACGAGGAAAATAAACTGCCCTTCTATACGGCGTTTTTCGCGCTGTTCGTCTTTTCGGGCGTATTCAATGCCTTCAATGCGAGGACGGAGCGAATCAATCTGCTCTCGCATTTGAAAAACAATAAGACTTTCGTCGTCTTTATCCTCATCGTCATCGCCGTACAGCTTCTGCTCGTCTATTTCGGCGGCACGCTCTTCCGCTGCTGCGGACTTTCGCCCAAAGAACTCGCGCTGACGCTGGCGCTGGCCGCGACCGTCATTCCCGTCGATTTTATCAGAAAAGTCCTCTATAAAAAGGCGGTAAAGAGCCGGGAGCGTATTCTCGGCAAACGCTTGACGAAAGGGAAGAAATACAGTATAATAAAGAAAAACTTAGGGGAGGAAAGAATTTGACGGAAGAAGAAAAGTTTGCGGCTTACGAAAAAATGCACGAGTGGGTGAAAGACGAGGTCGCGCGGCTGACGGAAAAGCTGGAAAAGCTCAAAGCGGAGGAAAAGACCAAGACGGTCTCTTACCGTGAATCTTTGGGCTGGCGGACCTATTACAAAGGGCTTTTGGAGCTGTATGAAAGATTCGGGCTTTAAGGGGCAAATTTTTCACAAAGGATTTACAAAACCCGCACATTCCACAAACGAATTAAATTGACTTTTTTCGCAAATAATAGTACAATCAAAGCATGAGTAAGATTTGTCGAAAATGCGGCTATGAGGCCGACGATAACGCGAAATTCTGTATTCGCTGCGGCGCGCATTTTTCCGAAGACTCCGAGGATAAGACGGAAGCGAAAACGGAACGGGCGGCGGGCGGAACGCGGGAAAAAGCTCCCGACGAAACTTTGTCGGGACAGGATTTTTCCGCGCCTCGGGACGAGAACGAGACAAAAATCGGGGCGGAGTGGCAGGGAAACGACTGCCGTTGGTACGGTTCGTCGCCGTATTCGAATTCCGCCGACGGAAAATTTTCTGCGGAAGATTATGAATCCCGCCGCAGAGAACAGGTCGAGGCGGCGAAAAAAAAGCGCCTTACGGAGCGCAGGAAGGTACTTTTTGCGCTGGCGTTCGTGGGACTTTTGCTCGACTTTATCTGCGGCATCGGTTTTCTGATGTGCCTGCCCGTGGCGATCGTCGCTTCGGTGGACGCAAAGCGGCTGTACGTCTCCGAAAAAAAGACCAGCGCGCAGCTCATCTGGGCCATGGTGGTGGGATATGTCGGCGCGGTACTCGGATTGATTTTCTTTATTCTTCTCATATAGACGCGGCGTTTCGGCGCGGAGCATAGACATAGCGGGCTTTTTGCGGCTTTGATAAAATTTCATAGGCGTTTCGGCGCGGAGGTACATATTTCTGCATATGGGAGTGCATATGTTGGACAAAAGGACCTCCGCGCTTTTACAATCCATCAACGATTTTTGTTCTTCGGGAACGTACAAAATTTTTTCCGAAGAGGATTTTCTTTCGGCTTTTCCCGAAAAGTGGGGCGTCACCGCGGAAGCGCTGGCGCAGATGCTCGATTATCTGTCGGAAAACGGCTACATAAACGTCAAGTATTCGGGCGGGGGCATGTACTGTATCTGTCCTCTTCCCCTCGGCCGCGGCTATTGCGAACAGGAGGCGGAAAAGCGCAGCGAATGCGTTTTGCAGCTCAAATACTTCATGTCCGCGGCGTTTTTCGGTTCCTTCGCGGGCTCGGTGCTCGGCGTTTTGATTTTCGCCGTCATTTATCTCATCATGCGATGAGTGAGGCAGGAGTGCGCCGAAAGGCTTGACGGGCAAAGAAAACGGACGGATTGTAAAAAGACCGTACTGCGGAATCAAAGGGGAGGAATTATGCTGAATAGAAGGGAAAGCGAAGTAATGCAGGCGGTATATTCCCTCTGTCGGGAAGACGGCCGTTGTCTCGTCGCGCCGGCGGATCTCTTGAAATTGTTGCCGAAAAAGGAAAAATGCACCGAGGAAAAGCTGGAAAAAATTTTGAAGGCCCTCGAATTGGACGACTATTTTGAAATGATTTCTTCGGACCGAAAGGGCGAAAAAATGTACGTCATCACGCTGCACCCCAACGGCTTCGCGTTCAAGCGCTCTTCCGTGCAGATGCGCCGCGATTTGTTCTTCAAAGTCTCCTGGACCATTCTTTCCGCCATCCTCGCTTTCCTCGTCGGTCTCCTCATGAAACGAATCTTTTGAAGAAATTGCATTTATATGCCCGAATCGGTTTACTTTTTCGGCATAATATGCTATAATACAAACGAATGTTCGTAAAGTATGGCGATAGGGCGCTGCTTCGGGAAAAGGAGCATGAGGAGCGCGAGGTCGCCTGCAACGGAGGAAGAGTTATGGAATTTAAGCTTCATTCCCCCTTTCAGCCGACGGGCGATCAACCGCAGGCGATAGAGAAACTGACGGAAGGGGTGCTGGACGGAATCCGCACGCAGGTATTGGTGGGCGTGACGGGGAGCGGCAAGACGTTCACGATGGCGAACGTCATCAAAAACGTCAACCGCCCGACGCTGGTCATCGCGCATAATAAAACGTTGGCGGCGCAGCTCTGCAACGAGTTTCGGGAGTTTTTTCCCGAAAACAGGGTGGAATATTTCGTTTCGTATTACGACTATTATCAGCCGGAGAGCTATATTCCCTCCACGGATACTTACATTGAAAAGGACCTGAGCCTGAACGACGAAATCGATAAATTGAGGAATTCGGCGACCTGTTCCTTGATGGAGCGCAGGGACGTTCTCGTGGTGGCGTCCGTGTCCTGTATTTACGGACTCGGCGCGCCGGAGGAATATTTCCGCCTTTCCGTTTCGCTCCGCCCCGGCATGGAAATGGAACGGGACAAACTTTTGAGGCGGCTCATCGAGTTGCAGTATTCGAGAAACGACGTCGATTTCAAGCGCTCTACCTTTCGAGTCCGCGGCGACGCCGTGGAAATTTTCCCCGCATCCAATTCGGAAGTGGCGATCCGCGTGGAATTTTTCGGGGACGAAATCGACAAACTTTACGAAGTGGAGGCGCTGACGGGAAATAAGATCAACGAGCTGGCGCACGTGGCGATTTTCCCCGCGAGTCAATACGCCGTGGGTACGGAAAAGCTGCGTGGCGCTCTCGCCATGATAGAGGAAGATTTGAAGGGCGAAGTGCGCGCTTTCGAGGACGCGGGAAAGATTCTGGAAGCGCAGAGGCTTAAACAGCGCACCGAACACGATCTCGAAATGATGCGGGAAATCGGCTATTGCAGCGGCATCGAAAATTACAGCCGCTATTTCGACGGCCGCAAACCGGGCGAACCGTCGTTTACGCTGCTCGACTATTTCCCCGCAGGGAATTTTCTCGTCTTTATCGACGAAAGCCACATGACGATTCCGCAAATCCGCGCCATGTATCACGGGGATTTTTCGCGCAAGAAAAACCTTGTGGATTACGGTTTCCGCATGCACTCCGCCTACGATAACCGCCCTCTGACTTTCGAGGAATTCGACGCGCGGGTGCCGCAGCTCATCTGCGTGTCCGCGACTCCCGCCCCCTATGAGCTGGAACAGGCGGGGCAGAAGGTGGAGCAGCTCATTCGTCCTACGGGACTGCTCGATCCCGAAATATCCGTCCGTCCCACCAAGGGACAGATAGACGACCTGCTTTCGGAAATTCATACCGTCGTAAAGGACGGGGGCAGGGTATTGATTACGACACTGACGAAGAAAATGGCGGAGGAGCTTACCGACTATCTCAAAGAACATTCGGTAAAGGTCAAGTACATGCACAGCGATATCGATACGCTGGAAAGAATCGACATCGTAAACGGGCTGAGATTGGGCGAATTCGACGTCCTTTGCGGAATCAACCTGCTGCGCGAAGGGCTGGACCTTCCTGAGGTGAAGCTGGTGGCGATTTTGGACGCGGATAAAGAAGGCTTCTTGCGGAGCGACACGGCGCTCATACAGACCATCGGCCGCGCCGCGCGAAACAGCGAAGGGCGGGTTATCATGTACGCCGATACGATCACGGACAGCATGAAGCGGGCGATCGGGGAGACCGAGCGCCGTCGGAGGATTCAGAACGAATACAATAAGGCGCACGGGATTATTCCGAAGACGATTATCAAGGAAGTCAAATCCACGCTCAATATCACCAAGAAGAAGGCGGAGGGCGAGGACATCAAATTGAAGGATATTCCCGAGGAGATAGAAAAGCTGAAAGCGCTCATGAAGGTGGCGAGCGCGCAGCTGGACTTTGAACGGGCGATAGAAATCCGCGATAAAATCGGGGAACTGAAAGCCAAGCTCAGAAAGGCGGAACGCAAAGGACAAGCGTGACGCGCGGGAAAATGAAGGGAAAATACGACAGACGGAGCATAAGGATATTAAGGATATGCAGGAAGAAATCGTAGTAAAAGGCGCAAAGGAAAACAATCTCAAAAATATCGACGTAAAGATTCCCCGCAATACCCTGACGGTGTTCACGGGGCTTTCGGGCAGCGGAAAATCGACGCTGGCGTTCGACACGATTTTTGCGGAGGGGCAGCGGCGGTATGTGGAGAGTCTCTCCTCGTATGCGCGGCAGTTTTTGGGGCAGATGGAAAAGCCGGACGTGGAGAGCATAGAAGGCTTATCGCCCGCGATTTCCATAGACCAGAAGACCACTTCGCACAATCCGCGCTCGACGGTGGGCACGGTGACGGAAATCTACGATTATTTCCGTCTCTTGTTCGCGCGCGTGGGAGTGCCGCACTGCCCCAAATGCGGCAGGGAAATCCGCCGTCAGACGGTGGACGAAATCGCAGACAGAGTCATGGCCATGCCCGAAGGGAGCAAAATTCTCGTCAACGCGCCCGTCGTGCGCGGCAGAAAGGGCGAGTACGTCAAAGAGCTCGCTTCCTATAAAAAGAGCGGCTACGGCCGCGTGAAGATAGACGGACTCGTCTACGATTTACAGGAAGACATCAAGCTGGAAAAGAACATAAAGCATCATATTTCCGTCGTTATCGACCGCCTCGTCGTAAAGCCGGGGATCCAGAAGCGTCTGACCGACAGCTTGGAAACGGCTCTCCGCCTCGCGGACGGGCTGGTCGTCATCGACGATACGGGCGCGGGAAAAGAGGAGCTGTATTCCGTCAATTATGCCTGTCCCGATTGCGGCATTTCCATCGAGGAGATAGAGCCGCGTTTGTTTTCATTCAATACGCCCTACGGCGCATGCCCCGAATGTCTCGGGCTCGGCTTCCGCCAGACGGTAGATCCCGACCTCATCTGCCCCGATAAGACCAAGACGCTCCGCGAGGGCGCGATTCGCGTTTCGGGCTGGAATCTCGACTCCTCCACGCAGACGCAGATGTATCTCACCGCCCTGTCTAAGCATTACGGCTTCTCCATGGACGTGCCCGTCAAAGACCTGCCCGCGGGGATTTACGATATGCTGATGTACGGCAACGGCGGGGAAAAGATCGATTTGAACTATCATACCCGTTCGTTCAGCGGGAGTTATAAAACGTCGTGGGAAGGCTTTGTCGTCAATTTGCAGCGCCGCTATTCCCAGACTTCCTCGGACGGCGTGAAATACGATATCGAAAGATATATGCGCACGGCGCCCTGCGCCGCCTGCGGCGGAAAGCGCCTGAAAAAGGAAGCGCTGTCCGTCTATATCGGCGGGAAAAATATTTGGGATTTGTGCGAAATGTCGGTGGACAATCTCTACGATTTTGTGGATAATCTCGTTCTGACGGAAACCGAACACAGGATCGCCGACGCCATCATCAAGGAAATCAAAAACCGCATCGGCTTTCTTCGGAACGTGGGGCTCAACTACCTCACGCTGGCGCGGACGGCAAATACGCTGTCGGGCGGAGAGTCCCAGCGGATTCGGCTGGCGACGCAGATCGGGAGCGCTCTGACGGGCGTGTTGTATATCCTCGACGAGCCGAGTATCGGGCTCCATCAACGGGATAACGAAAAGTTGCTCAATTCTCTCAAAGGCCTGCGCGACCTCGGAAATACGTTGATTGTCGTCGAGCACGACGAGGACACGATAGAAGCCGCCGACTATATCGTGGACATCGGGCCGAAAGCGGGCGTGCACGGCGGCGAGGTCGTGGCGTGCGGAACGCAGGCGGACATCATGGCGGAGCCGCGCTCCATTACGGGCGACTATCTCGCGGGGCGGAGAAAAATAGAGGTGCCCGAGGTCAGGACACCGACGGGCGACAGGTGGCTGACGGTATACGGCTGCAAGCAGAACAATCTCAAAAATATCGATATTCGTATCCCCGTCGGATTGATTACGGCGGTGACGGGCGTTTCGGGCAGCGGAAAATCCAGCTTTGTCAACGAAATCGTCTATCCCGTTTTAGCCAATCGCCTGAACGGTGCGCGTCAGCCGCTCGGCAATTTCGACAAAATAGAGGGCGTGGAATATTTCGACAAGGTCATCGCGATAGACCAGTCCCCCATCGGGCGGACGCCTCGGAGCAACCCCGCCACGTATACGGGCGTATTCAACGCGATCCGCGATTTGTTCGCCATGACTCCCGACGCGCAGGAGCGGGGATATAAGGCGGGCAGGTTTTCGTTCAACGTTTCGGGCGGTCGGTGCGAGCACTGTTTCGGAGACGGCATTATCAAGATAGAGATGCACTTTTTGCCCGACATTTTTGTGCCCTGCGAGGTATGCGGCGGAAAGCGCTATAACCGCGAGACGTTGGAGGTAAAATATAAAGGAAAGAGCATTTCCGACGTCCTCGAAATGACCGTGGAGGAGGCCTGCGAGTTTTTCCAAGCCGTTCCCTCCATTTACAATAAGCTGAAAACGCTGAACGAGGTGGGACTGGGGTATGTCAAGCTCGGACAGAGTGCGACTACTCTTTCGGGCGGCGAGGCGCAGCGCGTCAAGCTCGCCACCGAGCTTTCCAAGCGTTCGACGGGCAAGACCTTCTATATTCTCGACGAGCCGACGACGGGGCTGCATACCTACGACGTGGATAAACTGATCAAAATTTTGTTGAAGCTCCGTTCGGGCGGGAATACCGTGCTGGTCATCGAGCATAATCTCGACGTCATCAAGACGGCGGATTATATCGTCGATTTAGGCCCCGAAGGGGGTGCGGGCGGCGGAACGGTCGTCTGCACGGGCACGCCCGAAGAGGTCGCGAAAGTAAAAAAGAGCTATACGGGACAGTTCTTGAAAAAGGTGCTCGCAAAAAAATAGCTGGCAGATTTTGGTATAAAAAGGGCTTTGAAAGCGCATAATAAGCGTATGATTAAGCCTACCAAAAACATAGCGGACATCAAACAAATGGTAAAGGACTGCTCCTATAAGCACGTAGCGGTACGTGTAAATCTGGGCAGAAACAAAATTTTGAGCTATTCGGGCGTACTGTCGGGAATTTATCCCGCACTGTTTACAGTGAAGCCCGACGACGATGATTTTTTGGGCAAGACGGCGTACTCTTATTCCGACGTGCTCTGCGGCAGCGTCAAAATCAAACAGATACAGTAATTCAGAAAACTGCGACGAAAAACGGCGAAAAAGAAATGCAGCGATTAACGGAAGAGAACGATGGGAATTCAATCGACGAAAGATAATAACGAGCAAAAGAAAACAATCGGCAAGGAAAGAAATCGTTAAAACTTGTCGGCCAAAGAAAAATGATTCCGAAAGAGGTATCTGTTCAGGTCCGTCGGGTTTTCCGACGGACTTTTTGCATGCTTTTTTCTCTTTCGACAAAAAGCCGAAAAACTTGCGGGGATTTTTCTCTCGGGAAAGTCATAAATCGGATTTGCGGCACATAAAATGATAAGGCAACAGAAAACAAACGGGGTAAAAGCAAAATGTCTATAAAACCGCATTTCGAAACTTATCGCTATACGACGGAAATCTGCCGCACGGGCAGTCAGTCCATCGTCGAGTGCCGTCTGCCGGGGAGTGAAATTTCCGGTATACTCGCCATTTACGCGAAGGCGGTGCCCACTGAATGTACTTGTGCGGACGGGGAGGTTCGCTATAACGGCAAGCTCTTTTTGAACATCGTATACGAGGATGCCGAACGCAAGGTCTGCCGTGCCGAGCGCGGCGCCGAGTTTTCCCACCGTGCGGAATCCGAGGCGGTGACGCCGGCGTGTTTTGCGCGGGCGGAACTGAACACGGATAACGTGTCTTATCGTCGGGAGGGTTCGGGACTGTATATTTCCGTAATTATCGGGGCCGATATTTCCGTATACGGGACGGCGCAGGCGGAGTATCTTTCGGACGGAGAAGGGCTCGTATCGAAAAAATGTCCGCAGTCGATCGTCAAGACGGTATGTGTTTCGGGAGAATCGGAAACGGAGGACGAATTTGAGACGGATTACATAGGCGACATTCTGATGCACAGCGAAAACGTGTGCGTGAGCTATGTCGGTGCGGAAGCGGGACAGATTTCCGTTTCGGGGGAAATCAGTCTGAACATCTGTGCGTTAAAGAGCGACCTGTCCTTGTGCTCGTACGAGCGCCTGATTCCCTTCCGTCTGGAAATTCCCTGCGACGAATCGATGCCGAAACTTCCCGCGTCCGCGAAAGTGCACGTGAAATCGGCCGTGCTCACGGCGGGGACGGACGAAGAAAAGGGGAAGTGCAAGATCGACGCGGAATTTATTCTGAGTGCGGATTGCGAATTGTATATCCGCGACGAGCTTCCCGCCTGCGAGGACGTATTTTCGCCCGAATGTGAGATTACTTATAAAAAAGACGCGAAGAAGTGCAGATACGTTGCGGATATTCTCCGTTTTACCGAGCGGGTGAGCGGTTCTGCGTCTTTATCGGTTCCGATAGATTATTCCTCGGCGTTGCAGGCGGCGGTGCTGCCGCGGGCGGAGATTTCGTGCAAGCGCGGCGAGAACGGCGGGGAAGCGGAAGGCGCGGTTTTTGCGGACGTCATTCTCTGCGATCCGGACGGCGTGCACCGCAGCGCGGAGCTCTCTTTGCCCTTCCTGTTCCCCGTCAAATTCGAGGAAGGCTATATCGCCGAAGCGGAAGCCACCGTCTGCGGCCTGAGCGTCCGCCAGCGCCGCGAGGGGGAAGCGGAGGCGGAAGCTACGTTGAAGGTGACGTTGAAGCTGTATAAGGAGACGACGGCGGAATATATTTCGGAAATCGAAGAAGGGGAAGCGTATAAGGAAAACGATAGTGCAATATCCATATTCATTCCCCGCGCGGGCGACGGATTGTGGGAAATCTCCAAGCAGCTCCGCCGTCCGCCCGAGGAGGTGGAAAAGAGCAATCCCGAACTGAAATTCCCCGTGAAAGAGGGGGAGAGAATCTTTATTTATCGCCAAAAGACGGCGGATAATTGATTGAAAAAGCGGGATAAAACGCCGAAGCGCGGAAGCGCGGCCGAAGGATTTTGCGGAAAAATAGCGGTAAATGCGTGCATTAACGGGTAAAATTTCCGCATAAAAAACGGCTGAAAACCGGAAAAAATCGGAAAACGGGAAAAAATTTCGCAAAATCCTTCTAAAATCTTGAAATTTGGGGAAAAGTATGGTACAATAGAAACAGAAATTTCGGCGGCGGGGATTTCCTCGCCGCTGTCCTCGGAAACCGCGCATGAATACCGTAAAAGTAAAATCGTATGCAAAAGTCAATTTGACGCTGGACGTCGTGGGGACGGCGGGCGGGTATCACCTCATCGATTCCCTCGTCGCGAGCATAAATCTTTACGACCTCGTGTGCGTGAAAAAGCGTAAAGATAACCTGATTTCCGTATCCATGCACGGCATGGACAGCGAGGGGATTCCGCCCGAGCAAAACAATGCTTTTCGGGCGGGCGAAACCTTTGTGCGCCGCTTTTCCACCAAGGGCGCGGATATAACCGTGTATAAAAATATCCCGATAGGCGCGGGACTCGGCGGTTCGTCCGCCGATGCCGCGGGCGTGCTTTCGGGACTTGCGCGGCTTTACGGCGCGGACGACGAAAGAGCGCTTTGCGAAATTGCGGATTCCCTCGGCAGCGATACCCGATATATGCTGAACGGCGGCTATTGCCGCATGCAGGGTCGGGGCGAGAAGCTCACTCCTCTGCCTGAGCCCGAACGTCCCTTGAATCTTTTTTTGATTTGCCCGCGGACGCCCGTTTCGGCTGGGGCGTGCTATAAGGCTTTCGACGAAGGGGAAAAAATTGCCCCTTCCACGGAAAATTGTCTCGGGGCGTTCCTGAAAGGCGACGCGGAAGGCTTGGGCAGGGGATTATCCAACGCGCTTTATCCCGCTGCCGCAAGGTTGAACGAGGATGTGGAGACGGCGCTTGAAGAGGCGCGGAGTTTTTCTCCTCTCGGAGCCTGCATGACGGGATCGGGCAGCGGAGTTTTCGCTTTGTTCGAGACGGCGGAGCTGTGCGATTGGGCGCGCAGCCGTTACAGGGGCAAATTCCGCACGTATACGGTAAAGACGGTCGTGCCGAAGGAAAAGAAAAAGTCGTTCCGTTCGCCGTTCGCGCTGACGGACGAGGAACGGGAATTATCCTCAGACGAGGAATAAACGGGAGACAAGCTATGGAAGAAAGAATTATCGACGACGAATACGCGAGAGGTATCCGCCTGAAAAAGACAAAGGACGGTTATGTGGACGTAACGGACGAGCTTTCGGAGGAAGCGAAAGAGACGCCTCCGGAGACGGAAGAGGATTCCGTATTGGAAGGCGAGCTGACGGAAAGTCTCGAAGACCCGGAAGCGGAACCCGAGGAGGAAGTCTCCTTTGAATTTCCCGAATTGGAGGAGGACGACGAGGATCTCGTCAATCTTACGCCCGAGGAAGCGATTGCGCTCCGCAAGAAAAAGGAAGCGGAGGAAGCGGCCCGCAGGGCGGAATATAAGCGCCTTTGCGAGGAAGGGGAAGAGCTCCTTCTGTCGGGCAGTTTCAAAGCCGCGGAACTGAAATTTGAAAAGGCTCTGCCGTTGGACGAGGAAGCCGCGGACGCCGCCGTCGGATATTGGCGCGCCAGGACCTCCGATTTTTCCGAGCCCGACATTCTCGCGGAGGAATATGCGGAGACGGGCTACGAAAGTCTGGAAAACGACCTCGGCGACGGAGCGGTGGAAAAGCTCAAAGCGAATTACCGCGGTATATTTGAAAAGCGGATCGCGGAGCTCGAAGCGGAAGAAGGTCCGCTGGCGAAGGAAGTGGAGAGCAAGCAGAAGAAACGCCGCGTGATTTTGAAGGCGCGCATTTCGTCCGCCCTGAAAAAAGTAATCGGGACGGGAATTCCCTTTCTCGTTTTTGTCGTCTGCACGGCCGTTTTCGGGCTTCGGATAAACACCCGTCCCGATATGTTGTTTCCCGTTCTCACGGCGGTATTCGGCGTTCTCGCCGTCGGCTGTTTCGTCGCGTTCGGGATTTTTACCAATAAACTGGTGAACGCCCGCCGAATCAATCGCGACAACGAGGATTTGTCTTCGACGGAGGACGGGGAAAGACTGCTGAAAATTCGGGCATATAGGGAATTATATTCGCATTTCGTCGATTGACGCGGCTTAAACGCCCCTGCGTATAGGATAGGCGCTCAAAAAAGAGCGGGAGAAAATTCTCCCCGCTCTTTTTGTTCGGTCGGAAATTCTTGATTTTTCCCGTTAAGCATGTTATAATGAATCGATACCGTAAAGCGCCTTTCGTGCGGTAAAACAATGGATAAAGAAAGATTATGAAAAAAATTCTACCCTATTTCAAGCCATATAAGGTACAGAGCATTCTCGGCCCGCTGTTCAAACTTCTGGAAGCGTCGTTTGAACTGATCGTGCCCGTCATCGTCTCTTTGATCGTCGATAAGGGGCTGGGTGCATACGTGGACGGCGGATACCCGAACGCGGATCGTTCCTATATCGTTTCCATGTGCCTCGTGCTTTGCGCGTTCGGGCTGGTCGGATTGGCCTGTTCGGTAACGGCGCAGTATTTTGCCGCAAAGGCCGCCGCGGGCGTGTCCGCTCAGGTGAGAAAGGCGCTGTTCGGAAAATTGCAGTCCCTGAGTTATTCGGATATGGATAAGCTGGGTACTTCGGCCATGCTGACGAGAATGACCAACGACGTCAATCAGTTGCAGGCGGGAATCAATATGGTTCTGCGTCTCTTTTTGCGTTCGCCCTTCATCGTATTCGGAGCCATGATCATGGCGTTTTTCATCGACCCGACTTCGGCTCTCGTGTTTGCGGGCGCGATTCCCGTCCTTGCCGCCGTCGTGTTTGCGATCATGCTCGTGTGCATGCCGCTCTATAAAAAATCTCAGGCGAAGCTGGATAAAGTTCTGCTCTCTACCCGCGAAAATCTGACGGGCGCCAGAGTCCTCCGCGCGTTTTGCAAGGAGGAGGACGAAAAGCAACTGTTTTCCCGTCGCAACGGGGCGCTTACGAAAAGTCAGAAGTTTGTAGGCGGCATCAGCGCCCTCATGAATCCCCTTACTTACGCTCTCATCAACGTGGCGATCGTCGTACTCATCTATGTGGGTGCGCTCCGTGTCAATTCGGGACACATTTCTCAGGGCAACGTTCTGGCACTTTACAATCTCATGTCTCAGATTCTCGTCGAGCTCATTAAGCTCGCCAATCTCATCATTACCGTTACGAAATCGGCCGCGTGCGGCAGCCGTATCGAGGGCGTGCTCGTCATGGAAAGCTCCTTGCAGCTTTTTCCGTTCTCGGATTTTGAATCGGAAAAGCAAGCGGAAAGGAGCGGAGCACTCGCGTCCGATTCTGCCGATTCGGTCAATTCTGCCGATTCTGCCGCTTTTATCGAATTCGACCATGTGAGCATGCGCTATCAGGGGGGCGGGGAAAACGCGCTCACCGATATCGATTTTTGCTTGAAGCGCGGAGAGACGGTGGGGGTCATCGGCGGGACGGGTTCGGGAAAGACGACGCTCGTCAATCTCGTGCCGCACTTTTACGACGTGACGGAAGGGAGCGTGAAGGTCGCGGGAAAGGACGTGCGCGCTTACGACCCGAAGGCGCTTCGGGACAAAATCGGGGTAGTGCCGCAAAAGGCGCTCCTCTTTAAGGGGACGATTCGGGAGAATCTGCTTTGGGGAAAGGCGGACGCGACGGACGAAGAATTGATGCTCGCGGCGAAAGCGGCGCAGGCGGATAAAGTGATAGAGGACAAGGGCGGGCTGGATGCGCCCGTAGAGCAGGGCGGCCGCAATTTTTCGGGCGGACAGAAACAGCGCCTGACGATTGCCCGCGCGCTGGTGCGGCGGCCCGAGATTCTCATTCTGGACGATTCGGCTTCCGCGCTCGATTACGCGACGGACGCGGCGCTCAGAAAAGCGCTCAAAAATCTCGACTATTCCCCGACGGTGTTCGTGGTTTCCCAACGCACTTCCGCCATGAACGGAGCGGATAAAATCGTCGTTCTGGACGACGGAAAAACGGCGGGAATCGGCACGCAGGAGGAGCTTTTGGAAAATTGTTCCGTATATCGGGAAATTTATCGCTCTCAGCACAAGGAGGAAAAAGCATGAACGCAGTTTCTCCCAAGAAAAATAAAAGGGCGGTTTCCCCCGAAAAGCATAAAATAAGAGCCAAAAAGGGAACGATAAAGAAGATTTTCCGTTACGTCGGAAAATACCCGATCGCTTTGGTGTTGACGCTCTTGCTCGCCGTCGTGACGGTGGCGTTAACGCTGTATGTCCCCATTCTCATCGGCGACGCGATCGATTGCATCATCGGCGAAGGCAATGTGAATTTTTCCGCTCTGAAAACGATTTTTCTCAAAATCGGGATTTCGGTGGCGATTACCGCCGCGGCGCAGTGGATCATGAGCGCGCTGAATAACCGCATCACCTATCAGGTGGTGAGAGATCTCCGTTCCGACGCCTTTTCGAAGATTTCCTCGCTCCCTTTGAAATATCTCGATTCCCACCCCCACGGAGAGACGGTCAGCCGCATTATCGCGGACGCGGATCAGTTCGCGGACGGGCTTTTAATGGGCTTTACGCAATTTTTCACGGGCGTCATGACGATTCTCGGCACGCTCGCGTTCATGCTGGTAATGAATTGGAAAATCGCGCTCGTCGTCATCTTCGTCACGCCGCTTTCGATGTTTATCGCAAAGTATATTTCTTCGCATACTTATGCGTTTTTCAAAAAACAATCGGAGACGCGCGGGGAACAGACCGCCTTTGCGGAAGAAGCCATCGCGGGGCTGAAAACAGTTCAGGCCTTTTCGCACGAAAGGGAGAACATGGAAAAATTCGACGAAATCAATACCCGCCTCGAAAAGAGCTCGCTGAACGCCTCGTTCTATTCCTCTTTGGCCAATCCCGCGACGCGGTTCGTCAATAATATCGTCTATGCTTTGGTGACGCTCATCGGGGCGTTCCATATCCTTTCGGACGGTGCCTTTACGGTGGGCATGCTCACGATTTTTCTCTCCTATGCCAACCAATACACGAAACCGTTCAACGAAATTTCCGGCGTCGTCACGGAGCTGCAAAACGCCGTGGCCTGTGCCGCGCGCATTTTCGAGCTTTTGGACGAAAAGGAGCAGCCCTCCGACGAAGGCAAGAGAGAACTTCCGAAAGCGGAAGGGAACGTGGAGCTTAAAGACGTTTATTTCTCCTACCGTCCCGAACAGAAGCTCATCGAGGACTTTTCCCTGTCCGTGAAGCCGGGCCAGCGGGTCGCGATCGTGGGGCCGACGGGCTGCGGCAAGACGACGCTCATCAACCTTTTGATGCGTTTTTACGACGTGACGGGCGGGAGCGTAAAGGTGGAAGGGGAGGACGTGCGGGACATCACGCGCAAATCCCTACGCTCCAATTACGGAATGGTCTTGCAGGAAACTTGGTTGAAGAGCGGCACCGTGCGCGAAAACCTCAAAATGGGAAAGCCTGAAGCGACGGACGAGGAGATGATCGCGGCGGCGAAGGCCTCCCATGCCGACGGATTTATCCGACGGCTGCCCGAAGGATACGATACCGTGCTTTCCGAAGACGGCGGAAGCCTTTCGCAGGGGCAGAAACAGCTTCTTTGTATTGCGAGAATCATGCTTTGCCTGCCGCCCATGCTCATTTTGGACGAGGCGACGTCCTCTATCGACACGCGCACGGAGATGAAAATCAGCGACGCTTTCGACACGTTGATGAAGGGGCGGACCTCCTTTGTGGTGGCGCACCGACTTTCGACCATTCGCACCGCGGACACCATTCTCGTGATGAACGCGGGGCATATCGTCGAACAGGGCCGACACGAGGAATTATTGGAGAAAAAAGGTTTTTACCATAAACTGTATAACAGCCAATTCAGTTGAGAGGGGCGCTATGTCCGAAAAAAAGAGAAAAAACAGAGGCAGCGTTTACAGAAACGCCGTTCAGCTCGTGGCCGTGGGCGCGGTGACGGGGATTTTTGCCGGCGCGGTGGTCACGCTCTATAATTTATTCGCATCGTCGGGAGAGGAGATTTCCCGCGATATTTATGCCTACATTCGTCAGAATCCCGTCTTTATTCCTCTGCTTTTCGTCGTATTGGCTCTGGGCGCGTTCCTGTTGAGCGCGGCGGTGCGGCTGGTGCCCATGATCAAGGGCAGCGGGATTCCCCAGACGGAGGGGGCGACGCGCGGCATTATCCGCTTTCGGTGGTATCGGGAAGCGGTGGCGATGTTCGCCGCCAGCCTTCTAAGCATTTTCATGGGCCTTTCCGCGGGCAGCGAAGGTCCCAGCGTGGAGATCGGCGGCGCCTGCGGCGACGGCGTCGCGTGCATGCTCCGCAGAAACGAGATGGTGCGGAGGTATCAGGTTACGGGCGGCGCGTGTACGGGGCTTGCGGTCGCGTTCAACGCCCCTCTGACGGGCATGGCGTTCGCCTTCGAGGAAGCGCATAAGCGCTTTACGCCCGAAGTCTTTATCTGCGCTTTTTCCTCCGTCATCATGGGGCTTCTCACCCGCACGGCGATCTATGCCATGTTGGGAAAGACGCCCGCAAATTCCTTTGCGAGCTACGTCTTTTATGAAATGCCCGTCTCCGTCTATGGCTTCGTGTTTCTTTCCGCGATCGTGTGCGGACTGTTCGGCGTGGCTTTTTATCATTCGGTGTTTCTCAGCAAAAGATTGTTCGGAAAGATTTCTGCCCCGAAACCGTGGATCAGGGATTGGATGAAAATTCTCGTCGCCGTAGTTCTCGGCGGGATTTTCTCTTTCGTCGCCATAGACGTTATGGGCGGGGGACATGGCCTCATCGAGGGACTCGGAACGCACGGCGGCGCCATTGAACCTTCCGTGTCGGGACTTTTCGGACTGCCTTTCGTCGCGGCGCTGACCGTGGTGCTGGTCATGAAATTCGTCATTACCTGCGTCAATATGGGCGCGGGAGTGCCTTGCGGCGCGTTCATTCCCATGCTGGCGATAGGGGCGTGTATCGGAGCGCTTTTAAGTCGGGGCTGGATTGCACTCGGAATGGACGAAAAATATGCCGATCTGTTGGTTATGATTTGTATGGCCGCCTTTTTTACGACCATCGTCCGCGCGCCGATTACGGGCATCGTCATGGTCTGCGAACTGACTTGGAGCTTCTCTCCCCTTCTGCCCGTAGTCATCGGGGTATCCGTCGGGTATTTTATCGGAGATATTTCCCGCACTGATGGCATTTACGAAAAGCTGCTTTCGCTCTTTGAAAAGGAGAACGGAATCCGTGAGCGCGCTCAAAAGGAGATTTTCACGATTTCCGTGAAAGAGGGCTGTATCGCGGAGGGGCGCTCTGTCCGCGATATCCTGTGGCCCGCGGGAGCCGTCGTGACGGAAATCTCCCGCGGCGGTGCGAGAATCCTTCCAGACGGAGACACGGTAGTGCACGGCGGAGACATTTTGACGGTGGTCTGCCGCACGGATCGTCCCGAAAAGGTGGAAGAGGATCTGCGCGACATTGCGGGCGACGAGAAAAATAAGGACGAGGAGCCGCCCGAAAACGACTGATTGAAAAATAAAAACGCAAGGGAAAAAGTCCGCCCTTTCTCTTCACGGGAAAGAGCGGGCTTTTCATATCCTTGCGCGGCGCCGCATACAATAGAAGGAATAAAACTTTGTAAAAAGGTGCGGCGGATGCGGTTATATAACGAAATTCTGAAAAAACTCGGCGACGGGGAGTCGGCGCTGTCTGCGGGCGCGCGGTATACCGTTCTGCCCGGCAGAGGCGGGTATTTCCAAGGCGTAAAGACGGTGAGCGAATTTTCTTCCGAGCGTGTAATTCTCGGCTTTCGCCGCGTCGTTCTGGAAATAGAGGGCAGCGGCTTCGTCATCGAAAAATATTGTGACGGCGACCTCGAACTGTCGGGACGCATTTCAGAGATCCGTTCCAAGGAGGCCTGAAAAAATGCTTTTGCAAAAAATCGTCATAGAGGGAATTATGCCCGAACGCGCCCTTTCCAAGCTCCAAAGGGAGGGAATTTGCGTCTATCATGCAAAAAAACTCAAAAAAAACCAAATACTTTTGAGTGTAAAGAGAAAAGATACCGAAAAAGTTTTTGCAATTTATCCAAATGTATGTTATAATATACCTGTATACAGTCCTTATACTGCCAAAAAGGCGGGGACGGAGGGCTTGCTCGCCGCGTTCGAATGGTCGAAGAAACGTTTGGGCGTGTTTATCGGAATTTTGCTTTTTCTTTCCTGTACGCTCGTGGCCAACCGCTTTGTGTTCCGAATCGACATCGTGGGTACGGACGCCTATCGTCGGGAAATATTATGTGCGCTGGAAGAGAGCGGCATCCGTACTTTTGCGCCCTATAAAAAGGGCTGTGAAGGAGAGGTGAGCGCCAAGATACTTTCCCTCAAAGACGTCAGTTATTGTTCGGTCAAAAAGACGGGCATGACGGTGCGGGTGGAAGTTCGCCTCAGCGCCTTTTCGGAGCCGGCGCCTTCCGCGGGCGACATGACGGCGAAGCATACGGGAACGCTGGTGCAGGCGGCGGTTTTAAGGGGAACGCTCCTCAAACAGCCGGGGGAGAGCGTCGAGGCGGGCGAACCGCTGGTGGGGGCGTATTTTCTCACCGAGAGTGGTGAGCAGGTGCCCGTAACCGCGATCGCGCGCGTTTCCATTGCCTGTATATACGACGAAATTGTCGAGGCGGAGACGGAGGAAGAAGCGTTTGCGGCGGCGTATCTTGCGATAGACGGAGAGATAACGGAAAAATCGTGCGAGGAAGCGGAGGGCGGTTTTCGGGTAAAAATTTCGTATACGGTCACGGAAACCATAAACTTTTAGACATAGTAGACGTACATTGTCGTTTCGGAAACGGAAAATATCGAAAAAAGGCTGATTTTAAGATATACAAGAATACGGTAATTGCGTAAAGAAAATTTTTATAAAATCGGAAATCGCGTCGGTGCGGGAGCGGCGGCGTATCGGAGGAGTTTATTACGGCACACATCAGACAGGCAATCGACACGAAATCGGTGGACAGGCTGTCCCGAATTTTAGGCACGTTCGACGAAAATCTCACGCTTCTTTCCAGGGAGTTGAATCTCGTTTCCTATGTGGAGGGAGTGAAGATCATTTTGGAAGGCGAGGAGCGGGACGTCGCATGCGGCGAGGAGGTAATTTCCGCGCTTCTCACGTTTGCGGAGTCGGGGGAGAGCGTGGATAAGGGGCGGCTCGTGTATTGTATCGAGCTGGCGAAGGAAGGCCGCGTGGGGGATATTTTGGGAATTTTGGAGGGAGTGGTCGCGGTCACCTCCCGCGGAAAGCAGATCAAGTGCAAGACGGTAGGGCAAAAGCAATACGTGGATGCGATCAAGAAGAATACGGTGGTATTCGGCGTGGGGCCTGCGGGAACGGGAAAGACGTATTTGGCGGTATGCCTTGCGGTTGCAGCGTTCAAGAGCAAGCAGGTGGAAAAAATCATACTCACGCGCCCCGCGGTGGAAGCGGGGGAGAAGCTGGGTTTTCTGCCGGGGGATTTGCAGACGAAGGTAGACCCATATCTTCGGCCGCTGTACGACGCCTTGCAGGAAATGCTGGGCATGGAGACGTATGCAAAACTCATGGAAAAGGGAGTCATCGAGGTGGCGCCGCTGGCGTATATGCGCGGCAGGACGCTTTCGAACGCCTTTATTATCCTCGATGAAGCGCAGAATACGACAAAGGAACAGATGAAGATGTTTTTGACCCGTATGGGCGAGGGCAGCAAGACGGTGGTCACGGGGGACGTGACGCAGGTAGATTTGCCCGAGGGCAAGACGAGCGGTCTCGTGCATGCGGTGAAGATACTCAAAAACATAGAGGGAATCGGGATTTGCCGACTGACGGATAAGGACGTCGTGCGGCATCCGATGGTCATGCGGATTATCCGCGCCTATGAAGCGGATGCGGAAAAATTCCGCGGCCGGGCGCAAAAGAAGGAGAGAAACGAAGGATGAACATTCGGGAAGGCGAATCGGTCTGGACAAAAAAGGAAATTGTGAAGAGCTCGCTTTTATTTGTTCTTCACCTGGTCATACTCATATTCATCGCAGCCATTTTGTTGCTGGGAGATAAATTCGACCGTTTTTCTCAAACCATTAAGGAAAATCGGACCAATTATCTCTATATGACCTTCTGTATTTTTCTGCTCGTCCTGATTACGTATTTCTATTATTTCTTTGAGGATAGGCGGATGCTCATCGGCGGAAAGAATATCGCGCTGATTTTTACCGTTCTCGATTTGAGTCTCATCGTATCCTTCCTGTTTGGAAAATACGTGCATATTTATGCCCGTCCCGTGGCGCTCGCCGCACTGCTCGTATTCGTGCTGGTCGGCCGCAGGGACGCCATTTTCATGAATATGATCTGCGCCATTTTAATGTTCGTCGTCGATAATTTCTCCGACGGGACCGCGGCTGCCAATAACGTCTATTCTTCCTTCATCATCGCTTTTTCCGCGGGCATGATTGCCATTTTCTTCGGCAATAAGGCAAAGACCCGTTTCCAGATCGTCGGTATCGGACTGATTATCGTCATTCCCGTCGATTTTATCATCTTCCTTTTGGAGGTCTCCGGACTTTCGGGCAGCAGTTCGGGTTCGGCGACGGCCGTCACGGGGATCGAAAAAATTTTCCAGCAGATGGGCTATGGCCTTTTGGGAGGAATCATGTCCGCCGTGCTGTTTTTGGCGATTTTACCCGTGTTCGAATCCCTGTTCAATTGCCTGACTGTGTTCCGCCTGCGCGAATTGACCAGCTCGGACGCCAAGCTGCTTAAAAAGCTGAAAGAGGAGGCGCCCGGCACGTTTAACCATTCCATGGTAGTGGCGCAGCTTGCGGAAGCATGTGCCGCAAACCTTGGGGAGGACGTGGATTACGCGCGCGCCGCGGCGTTCTATCACGACGTGGGGAAATTACACCAGCCCGAATATTTCACCGAAAATCAGGGCGAGTACAACCTTCACGACGAATTGACGCCCGAACTTTCGGCGGATATAATCCGTTCGCATACGCAGGACGGCTACGAACTCATCCGCGCCCATCATTTGCCGCAGTTTCTCGCGGACGTCGCTTTGCAGCACCACGGCACTATGCCCATTCGGTATTTCTATGCCAAGGCGCTGAAAATGACGGACGGAGAATTGAATATAGAGGACTTTTCCTATCCGGGCCCCAAGCCCAAGACGAAAATTGCCGCGATCATCATGATTGCGGACGCATCGGAAGCGGTGGTGCGCGCTCTCCCCAAGCGCACGCCCGAAGAAGTGGAAAAGGCGGTGCGCGGGATCATCGAGGAGCGCATGGACCTCGAACAATTCTCCGATTGCGACATCACCATGGCGGATCTGACGACGATTCGCCGCACGCTGGTCAGTACGCTGACGGGCGTGTATCACCACCGCGTGAAATACCCGTCGATCAAATATAAGCACGCGGACGGCAAGACGACGGGCGAAAACCAATGAAGGACAATTTCCGCATTTATTCGGACGGGGAGGAGTTTTCGGCGGAGGACGCGCGGCGTCTCGAACGGGCGATGGACGGTTTCGTGAAGTCGGACGTTCCGCTCGCCGTGGAGTTTATTTTCACGGACGAGGAAGAGATCCGGCGGCTCAACCGCGAGCTGCGTTCCACCGACAGGGTGACGGACGTTCTGAGTTTTCCCGCTCTGGACGGAATCAAGGGAAAGGCGCTGAAACGTCGGGATTACCCTTGCGATGTCGACGACGAAGGGAATTTGTTCGTCGGTTCGATAGCGGTGTGCAAAAAGCGTGCGGCGGAGCAGGCGGAGGAATACGGACACTCCTACCGTAGGGAACTGAATTACCTGCTCGTTCACGGAATCATGCACTGTCTGGGTTACGACCACATGACGGAGGAAGAGAAGTCGGAAATGCGGGAAAAAGAGGAATGTATTCTCGGCAAAATGGGAATAACGAGAGAGGACTGACGAAAGAGGATTTATGAAAAGCGGATACGTAGCGGTCATCGGCAGAGCGAACGCCGGAAAGAGCACATTAATTAACGTCATGGTGGGAGAGAAAGTGTCCATCGTGTCGCCCAAGCCCCAGACCACGCGGGACAGGATTTTAGGCGTGATGAACGGGGAGAATTACCAGGTGGTGTTCGTGGACACGCCGGGGATTTATAAGGCGAAGAACGCCCTGACGGACATGATGATGCGGACGACGGAGGAGAGCGCGAAAGCGGTGGACTTGATTTTGTATGTCCTCGACGGCCACGAGGGAGTGCGGGAGGAAGATTTTTCCCTCATGAGAAAATACAAGGAGTTAGGACTTCCGATGGCCGTGGCGTATACGAAAATCGACATTATGCCGAAGGAGAATATTCCTCTCGACATGGCGAAGTTTGCGGATTCGGGGATCGACCTCGACGTTTTTCCCGTCTCCGCGAGGAAGGGCCGCAATATCAAAAATTTGAGGGAGTTTCTCATATCTTCCATGCCGGAGGGCGGGAAGGTATTCGAGGAAGAAATCGTGTCGGACAAGAGCGAACGCTTTATGATCGCCGAAATCATGCGCGAAAAGATTTTGCTCAAATACGACAAGGAAATCCCGCACGGAGTGGCGGTCGTCGTGAATATTTTCCGTTTGGGAGAGAACGGCGTATACGAAGTCAATCTCGACATCGTGTGCGAAAAACCGGGGCATAAAGCCATTCTCATCGGCAAGCAGGGACGGGCTATCAAGGAGGTTTCGTCTTTCGCGCGGCAGGACATGGAAAAATTCCTCGGCAAGAAGGTATTTCTCACGACGTACGTGAAAGTCAAGGAAGATTGGCGGGACAAGCCGGGGCTCATGAAGGAGTACGGCTACGAGGAATTTCGGGAACTTTGAGCGGAGAGAAACTCCTTTCTGAAAATTGCACAGCGCGTTTTGTAAAACCGTGACAAAAACCGTGGTGTCTGATTTCCCTTCGAAATTCCTTTGGGGGTCGTTTGGGAAAGGCTTGTCGGTTGTTCCTGAAAAGTCTTTTGGGTTCGTCGGGAAAAGAGGCGTTGTTCTTCAAAAGTCTTTCAGGGTGTGTCGATTCGTTTCGGAACGGCCTGTCGGTTGTTCTCTTAAAAATCCTTTGCGGGTATTTTCGGAAAAATTTTCCGTTTTTCCGCACGGCGTTTTTTCCGTATAAAATTCGGCATTATTCCCCACCCTAACGGTAAAGGGGGAAAAAGAAAAATGCACGATAAAAACGGGGATTTCGGTGCGGCGCGCCTCGCGTGGGAGATGTTCACAAAGACGGGAAATATCAGCTATTACATGCTGTATCAGGAACTGAAATCGGAATATAAGTCCCGAAAAAAACACTGACCGAATGTAGGGAGAAGGCAGGATATGGAATTCAAGACGGACGCGCTGGTGTTAAAGGCGACGGACTATAAAGAAAACGATAAACTGCTCACTCTGTTCACTCCCTCCAAGGGAAAAGTGACGGCGGGAATCCGCGGCGTCAGAAAGCGGGGAGCAAAACTTTCTTTCGCGGCGCAGCCGTTCTGTTTTTCGGAATACGTTTTGGCAGAGAAGGGGGGCAGGTATACGGTGACCGCCGCCTATTTGTACGACGGGTTCTATTCTTTGCGCACGGACATCGCGCGCTATTATGCCGCATGTTCGGTTTTGGAAATCTGTAACGCTCTTCTCGTCGAGGAGGGGGAGAGCGAAGCGGTGTTCATCGCCGCGGTCGAAGCCCTCAAAGGTCTGGCCCTTACGGAAGGGGACGCGGCGGAGCTGTTGCTTTCGTTTTCTTTGACCGCGCTGCATCAATCGGGATACATGATCGATCTGGACGGGTGCGGGATCTGCGGCGGCGAAGTGAAGGGAAACGCATACTTCGACTTCGAAGCCGGTTATTTTACATGTTCGGACTGCGCGTCCGGCGTTCGCGCCAGCGAATCTACTTATCAGACCCTGCGCAAATGCGCGGGGCTGTCCTATGACGAAGAAAAGACGTCGGGGGGCGGAAAGCGCGCCCTCAGACTGATAAAAACATACCTCGCCGAAAAGACGGAGGAAGAATATCCGTGTTTCGGCGAATTTATCCGTCTCTGCGAATGAAAAGAGGCGCCTTTTCGGCAGGGCGCTTTTTCAGAATTTCAGAGAGCGGACGGACGGGGAAGGATCAGGGAAAAACATACGCGGACCCCCGCCGCAAGCGATTTTTATGGAAAAAGTAATGGACAAGACACAAAAACAAACGGAGAAAGTGCCCGTGACCAAAAAGGAAAAGGCGCTTCGCATGAAGGTAATTCTCAAAGAGCTGCTCGAAAAGCGGTCGTATAAATGGAATGAGCTTCTCGACGCGGCGGTAAAGGCTCATACCGAACGTTATCCCGAAGAATCGGGCGACGTCAACGATCTGAAAGGCCGTATCGGTTCCGTGCTCAGTCTTATGGAGGACAATAAGGAAATATCGGTTAAAGACAACGTATATTCTTTGCCGATGAAAGCTAAAAAAATCTCTGATAGAGCGGAGGAGAAACAGACGAAGGAAAAGAAAACGAGAGGAAGAAAATCTGCGGAAAAAGTTAAATCCGGAAACGAAAACGTTTCTGCGGCTCTCAGAACGGCCGAGCCTGTCTCAGAGACTGCTTCTGCTGCCGTTTCAGAAATTACTTCTGCGCCCGTTTCGGCCGTAACTCCCGCCGCTTCTGACGAGGTCTCCGAACAGTCCGCCGCGGCGGCAGAAAAGCCCGCGCCCAGAAAGCGCGGCAGAAAGCCCAAGGCAAAGGCGCTGCCCGCTTTGCAGTCCGAGACCTCTTCGGCTCCCGAAGCGGTCGAGGTATCGCCCGCGCAGACGGTACCCGTAAAGGAAAATTCGGAAAAATTTGTGAGGGAATCCGCGGCAGAAAGCGATTTTGCGGAAAAAATCGACACCGCGCCCGTTTCGGCCGTAACTCCCGTCATTTTTGCCGCGGCTTCCAAAGAGTCCGATACGGCGACGGCAGAAAAGCCCGCGCCCAAAAAGCGCGGCAGAAAACCTAAGGCAAATTCGCCTGTCCTTTCCGCGCCCGTTGCGTCCGCGGCATCGGGACAGTCCGATATGGCGGCGGAGAAACCCGCGCCGAAGAATCGTGGCAGAAAACCCAAAATAAAGGCGGAACAGATTCCCGTTTCGGAGGAAAAGGAAAAAAACGAAGAAAAGGGGAATACCACGGCAGAGACGAAGGAAATCGAACGGGAAGTTTCCTCGTCCGAAACGCCCGCGGCGTCGCAGACGTCAGAAGTCTCCGCGCCCGAGCTTCCCGAAGCGGGGAAAACGCTGAAAGAAGTTTCTCCGAACGCTCCAATTTTAGAGAAGGAATCGGAAAAAGCACCCGCGGAAAAAGAGCTTGCCGCAAAGAATGCCGTTCCGGAAAAAGAGCTTGGAGAAAAGCGTTCCGAAAAGGCCTTGACGGTAAAACCGGAAGCGAAAGTAGCTCCGGTTTTCGATATGACGCTGCTTTTCGGCAAAAAAATGTCCGATAAAAATTCCGTAAATAAGAGCGGAAACGCGAATGTGAAACCGTCGGCGACAGCGCCCGTTTTTTCCGCGGAGACCGTTTCGGCGGAAACGTCTGCGCCTTCCCCCGCGAAAACTTCTTCCGAAAAGGCTTCCGGCGTATCCGATTCGGCTCAATCGGCTGTGCGTTCGTTTGAGGCGACGCCTTCGGATTCGACGGCGGGTTCACCGATTCCGTCCCTTTCGAGAAAACCCGTTTTGCCCGAATTTGCCTTTTTGGGCAACGCGGGACTGAAAAATGCTTCGGAAAAAGCGGAAAAAGTTTCTTATGCCAAGGATAAGGATACGCGGGATTCGCGCGCGGAGGCTTCGGCTTCGGTTTCTTCCGCCTCCGAAAAATCTGCCGAGCGCCGTTCTCCCGCCGAGCGGAGAGAGCGTGCGGAACAGAAAGACCCGCGTTCGGGGAATGCTCCGTCGGAAAACAATCGGAGTGCGAGCCCCCGCGTCGAAACGTCCGCACGGCAGACGGCTTCCGCACAGACTAGTCAAATTCGGTCTGTTTCTGCGTCAATATCCGCGTCGGCGACCTCGTCGCAGACAAATCCGGGAACAGCTTCGGGACAGACGGCGCCCGTTCAATCCAAGGCGAATGCGGCGCGCGACGGCAGACAGACCCGCCGCGGCAGGGGAACGGCCGCGCCCGCGGCGCCCGCGACGGAAGAAGAGGCCTTGAAGGCGGAATTTCTCAAACGGCTCAGGAGCTTGGGCGGAGATTATTTTGAATATTATTCGGTATACCTGCTGGAAAGATATTCGATGAAAAACGGCAGGCGTCTGGAAGGGATGAAAGTGTCAGGCGGAGAGCGCGACGGCGGTATCGACGGGGAGATTACGCTCACCGACAAATTCGGATTCCGCGAGACCATCTACATACAGGCGAAGAACTGGGATCCTTCCAAGGGGAAGGTGGAATTGTGGGTGGTCGGAGAGACGCTGTTACAGCAATTTATCGGCGCGGTTGCGTGCCGTCAAGCGAAAGAGGGCGTCCAGCACAGCCGCGGGATTTTCGTGACGACGTCGCACTTTACGCCCGAGGCGAAAGAGATTCTCGAACGCATGTCGGATAAATTCGTCGGCTATGACGGAGACGACGTGTTCGAGGCGGCGAAGGAATGTTCTTTCGGACTCAGGCAAAAGGACGGCGTCTGGACGCTGGACGAGGAGCTCCTTTCGGGCGGAAAGGCCTTTTTCAATCTGTTGTGAGCGCATTTCCGCCGCGAAAACGCGGGATTGCTCGGACAGAGGACTTGAAAAAAGACTCGGCCGCAAACGGCGCGGCGGAAAGCAGGTCGCTTTTCAAACGGTAAATTTGTAACGATTAAAAAAGACGGGACGGCGGGTCGAAAGGCCTCGCCCGTCTCGCTTTTTCGGGCAAAAACGCCTCGAAGCGCAAAAAATTTTGATAAAAATGCGAAAAAATCCGAAAAAGCTCCCGCGAAAGACTTGATATTTCTCGCGTTTTGTATTAGAATGAATTATGGTAAAAAATACAAGGCTCAAATGGGCCGATAACCATTAAAACGATAAAGTAAATAATCAGATGGAGGAAATAATCAACTATGGCAAAAAAGTATTGCTACCTCTTTACAGAGGGTAATGCGAAAATGCGCGAGCTTCTCGGCGGTAAGGGCGCCAATCTTGCGGAAATGACCGGTCTCGGCCTTCCGGTTCCTCAGGGCTTCACCATTTCCACGGAGGCCTGCACGCAGTATTACGAGGACGGCAGACAGATCAATCCCGACATTCAGGCGGAAATCCTCACCTACATCGAGAAGATGGAAAAGATTACGGGCAAGAAATTCGGCGATCTCGAAAACCCGCTTCTCGTTTCCGTCCGCTCCGGCGCGAGAGCTTCCATGCCCGGCATGATGGACACCATTTTGAACCTCGGTCTCAACGAGACGGTTGTCGAAGTCATCGCCAAGAAATCGGGCAATCCCCGTTGGGCGTGGGACTGCTACAGAAGATTTATCCAGATGTATTCCGACGTCGTCATGGAGGTCGGCAAGAAATATTTCGAACAGCTCATCGACAAGATGAAGGAAGAAAAGGGCGTCACGCAGGACATCGAGCTCACCGCGGACGACCTCAAAAAGCTCGCCTCCGAGTTCAAAGCGGAATATAAGGCGAAAATCGGCGTAGACTTCCCCGATGATCCGAAAGAGCAGCTCTTCGGCGCGATCAAAGCGGTGTTCCGTTCGTGGGACAACCCCCGCGCGAACTATTACAGAATGCAGAACGACATTCCGTACAGCTGGGGCACGGCGGTAAACGTACAGATGATGGCGTTCGGCAACATGGGCGATACGTCGGGAACGGGCGTGGCGTTCACGCGCGACCCCGCCACGGGCGAAAAGAAGCTCATGGGCGAATTTTTGATGAACGCGCAGGGCGAAGACGTCGTTGCGGGCGTCCGTACCCCCATGCCCATCGCCAAGATGGCGGAGGTCATGCCCGAATGCTACGCGCAGTTCCAGGAAATCTGCAAGACCCTCGAAAACCATTACCGCGATATGCAGGATATGGAGTTCACCATCGAGGACAGAAAACTCTACATGCTCCAAACCCGTAACGGCAAGCGCACGGCGCAGGCCGCTATCAAAATCGCCTGCGACCTCATCGACGAGGGCATGATTACCGAACAGGAAGCGCTCATGCAGATCGATCCCAAGACGCTCGACGCGCTCCTTCACCCTCAGTTCGACGCGAAGGCTCTGAAAGCGGCGAAACCCGTCGCTTCCGCGCTTCCCGCATCTCCCGGCGCCGCCTGCGGTAGCATCGTGTTCACGGCCGAGGACGCCGTCGAAGAAGGCAAGAAGGGCAAGAAGGTCGTGCTCGTGAGATTGGAGACCTCCCCCGAGGATATCGAAGGCATGCACTATGCGCAGGGTATTTTGACCGTCCGCGGCGGCATGACCTCCCACGCGGCAGTCGTCGCGCGCGGCATGGGCACCTGCTGTGTCTCCGGCTGCGGCGACATCAAGATGGACGAGGAAAACAAGAAATTTACTCTCCACGGAAAAGTTTATAAGGAAGGAGACGTCATCTCCCTCGACGGTTCCACGGGAAACATTTACGGCGAAGCGATTCCCACGGTCGCGGCGGACACTTCCAGTGGCTATTTCGGAAGAATCATGCAGCTCGCGGATAAATATAAGGCGCTCGGCGTAAGGACGAACGCGGATACTCCCAAGGACGCAAAGCAGGCTGCGGCGTTCGGCGCGCAAGGCATCGGCCTTTGCCGTACCGAGCACATGTTCTTCGACCCTGACAGAATCGGCGCGTTCCGCGAGATGATCTGTTCGGATACTGTAGAAGAAAGAGAAGCGGCGCTCGCGAAAATCGAGCCCATGCAGCAGGCGGACTTTGAAGGCTTGTTCGAGGCGCTCGGCGGGTATCCCGTGACCATTCGTTTCCTCGATCCGCCCCTTCACGAGTTCGTTCCCACCGAGGAAGCGGACATCGAAGCGCTCGCAAAGACGCAGGGCAAGACTGTCGCGCAGATCAAGCAGATTATTTCCGATTTGCACGAATTCAACCCGATGATGGGGCACAGAGGCTGCCGTCTTACGGTCACCTATCCCGAAATCGCGGTGATGCAGACGAAAGCGGTCATCAAGGCGGCAATCAACGTCAAGAAAAAGCATAAGGATTGGAACATCGTTCCCGAAATCATGATTCCCCTGACGGGCGAAGCGAAGGAAATGAAGTTCGTGAAAGATATCGTCGTCAAGACGGCGGACGAAGTCATTGCCGCGGCGAAAGCGGAGCTCAAATACGAGGTCGGCACCATGATCGAAATTCCGAGAGCGGCGCTCACGGCGGACGAGATCGCGAAGGAAGCGGAATTCTTCTGCTTCGGAACGAACGATTTGACGCAGATGACATTCGGGTTCTCCCGCGACGACGCCGGCAAGTTCCTTCCCGCATACTATGCGAATAAGATTTACGAATCCGATCCGTTCGCGCGTCTCGACACGGTCGGCGTAGGCAAGCTCATGGAAATGGCGGTAGAGCTCGGTCGCAAGACCCGTCCCGGCATGTCCTGCGGCATCTGCGGCGAACACGGCGGCGATCCTTCTTCCGTGGAATTCTGCCATAAGATAGGCCTCACGTATGTTTCCTGCTCGCCTTACCGCGTGCCCATCGCAAGGCTCGCGGCCGCGCAGGCAAATATTAAAAATCCCAGAAAATAATCGGATAAATCCTTAAGGAAGAGAAACGGCATAGGGTTCGCCTATGTCGTTTTTCCCTTACGGAAAAATACATCCGAACCCTACGGATTTCGGAAAAGAAAAAATCTTAATTGATGGAGGGGAATTTTATGATATCCAATCGCGAGCTCAAACAAAATGCCCGTAGCCAGCTCGGGGGCGGAATTTTCGAGAATTATTGGCTGACGATTTTGCTCGCCTGCCTTATCGTGAGCGCGCTTTTGAGCGCGTCCGCATTTACGTTTGTCGGAGTGTTCGTTCTTACGGGTCCGTTGCAATACGGGCTCTTTCGGGTGCTTACCGACCGCGTCCGCGGAAGGGAAAAAGTCGAATTCGGAGATTTGTTCAAGGGCTTTGAGGAAAATTTTTCGGGCGCGCTCGTGCTGGGGCTTTTGCAAAGCATTTTTATCTTTCTCTGGTCGTTGCTGTTCATCGTTCCGGGTATTGTCAAGAGCTATTCCTATTCGATGAGCTATTATCTCCAACAAGAGGATAAGTCGAAGGATTGGAAGGCGTGCCTCGACGAGAGCAGAAGCCGAATGGACGGGCATAAAGGGCAGTTGTTTCTGCTCGATCTGAGCTTTATCGGCTGGTATATCGTCGGATTGTTATGCTTGGGCGTGGGGACGCTGTTCGTCGTTCCGTATCACGACATGGCACGGACGAATTTTTTCATGGCGCTTCAAGCGGAACAGGACGACGAGATTGAGGCGCTCCGTGACGGCGGAGGGTATCCGGAAGAAACGAAAAATGCGGAAAGCGGGGAAAACGGCGAGGTTTTGAGATAATCATTCAATCATTCGGGAGGGATAGGAATGTTCAATCAGGATATGTATAAACTCGGCAGCAAGCGTTCGGTCATCAGGGAAATTTTTGAATATGCAAAAGTCCGTTCGGCGGAAATCGGCGGGGAGAACGTGTTCGATTTTTCTATCGGAAACCCGTCGGTTCCCGCGCCCGACTGCGTGAACGAATCGATTTGCCGTATCGTAAAGGAGACGCCGTCCGTGCAGCTGCACGGCTATACGTCGGCGCAAGGAGATAAGACATGCCGCGATAAAATCGCCGAGAATTATAACGCCCGTTTCGGGGCGTCGCTTTCGGGCGACGACCTCTATCTGACCTGCGGAGCGGCGGCCTGCCTTACGATTTCCGTTCACGCGCTGGCGTGCGCGGGAGACGAATTTCTCGCGTTCGCGCCCTATTTTGCCGAATATCGGGTATTCGTGGAGGGAGCCGGCTGTAAATTTACGCCCGTTCCTGCGGAAGATAAGACCTTTCAGCCCGATTTTGAGGCGTTGGAGAGGGCTTTGAACCCGCATGTAAAGGGAGTTATCGTCAATTCGCCCAATAACCCTTCGGGCGTAGTATACGGAGAAGAAACGATCGAGCGCCTCGCCGAACTTCTGAAAAGGAAGTCAAAGGAGTACGGTCACCCGATTTACATTCTGTCCGACGAACCCTACCGCGAACTCGTCTACGATAAAACGACAAAAGTGCCCTGTATCTTCAATTATTACGACGATACGATCGTCTGCTATTCCTACTCCAAATCCCTTTCCCTGCCGGGCGAGAGAATCGGCTATATCGCGGTGGGACCCGAAGCGGCCGATTCTAAGGCTTTATATGCGGCTGTATGCGGCGCGGGGCGCGTCCTCGGGTTCGTGTGCGCCCCCGCGTTGTTTCAGCGCGTAGCGGCCGAATGCGACGGTAAAACGGCGGATCTCGGCGTATATATGCGCAACCGCGATTTGCTCTATGAAGGATTGACGAAACTCGGCTTTTCCTGCGTGTATCCCGACGGAGCTTTTTACCTGTTCGTAAAATCTCCCGAAGCGGACGCGAACGCCTTCTGCGCCCGCGCGAGAAAATACGAGCTCCTTTTCGTGTCGGGGGACGATTTCGGCTGCCCGGGCTATGTGCGGATTGCATACTGCGTGGAGACGGAAACCATTCTCCGCGCGCTGCCGCTGTTTGCGAAATTGGCGGAAGAATATAAGAAGTAAAAAAGATTCGGAAACGACAGGAAAACAAAAACGGACTTGGAATAAAAAAGCTGAATAGATTTAACGGAGTGCTAAAATGAAAATAATGAATAAACCATTCCCACAAAAATGTACCATTTCAAACGATGAATATACAGTCGATCCTTTTAATGGTAATAGAGGAGCTCATGGTTACAAAATATTTGAAAAAAATGGAAATTTGATAGGAGTTGTTCTTTTAGATCCGAAATACGAAGGGAGAGCTGTTATTCGATTTTTGAATACAGTAAAGTCTCAGTATGGAGTTTGGCACTTAATACAAAAGGATTATCCTTTTGCCTATATTAGTAATAGACTTGCTGTCGAATCGTCAATAACGTTTACGGTAGAATAAGGTTTATAATAAAAATTATAGCTTTTACATTATCTGAAAATTTTGCGGCGAAAAGCCGCTTTTTTGTTATAGTATAAAAATTTATCATAAAACACTTGACAAAAAACACGGGGGGGGGGGTATAATGAAGATATAATTTCCCGTAAAGGAGGAAAAAATAATGAAAAAAGTAAAGGCGGTATTGTTTAGTGTATTGGTGTTCGTCGTGGGGCTTTTTTGTCTTGTCGGCTGCGGTAAAGCGGAAAAGACGGGCGTATATAAGTTTGAATCCATGACAGTGACGCAGGGAGGAGTTTCCACCACGTTGAAAGTAGGCGAAACATATCTCGGCATGATTTCGCTGACGGAAGACTTCGTGTCGATCGAATTGAAGGAAGACGGAACGGTTGCGGCGGTCATCGCCATGGTGGAAGAAGCTCCCTCTACCGGTACATGGACGGAAGGGGAAGAGGAGAACACGGTCGTCATTACCATTGACGGAGATTCTCAGACGGTTACCTGCGACGGCGAGAAGATGACGATGTCCATGGAAGGTGCGCAGCTTACGCTGAAAAAGAAATAAAGAAAAAGGGAGCGCTTCGCGAAGGGGAATTTGCGGGGCGCTCGAATTTTAGAAAAATTTTATTTTTCGATAGGCAGGTAGTTTTATCGGTCGGAAAAAAAGAGAAAAAATATTTTCAAAACAGGTCAAAAAGGATTGACAAGCCCCCCGCAAGTGTGATAAACTTTGTTTACGCACCTAAGAGGGGTGTAATTTTTTTGTATGGAGTTTGCGATATGGCAACAAAGACGGCAAGGGCCAAAATTACATTCGAATGCACGGAATGCAAGCATAGAAACTATGACAGCATCAAGAACAAGAAGAACGATCCCGACAGATTGGTTCTCAAAAAGTATTGCCCGTTCTGCAAGAAGCACACCGAACATAAAGAATCCAAATAATCGATAAGCGGGCGCATGCCGCGAATCGGTAAGCGGGAGTATTTTGCGCGGAGAGGTAAACAATGGCAAACGCAACGAAAACAAAAAACAAGAAACCGAATTGGTTCCGCCGCGTAGGGGCGAAGATCAAGGAAGTCTTTTCCGAATTAAAGCGGGTGACATGGCCCACGTTCCCGACGGTTTTGAAGACCACGGGAGTGGTTCTCGTCATCGTATTCGTTTTCCTGGTCGTCGTTACGGGGGTAGACTTCGGTCTTGCCGCCCTTCTCGAACTCATCTCGTAAGGAGGGAGAAGCATGGCGGATTTGGAACAGCCGAAGTGGTATATTCTGCATACTTACTCCGGATATGAAGCGATGGTCAAAGACAGCTTGGAAAAGCTGATCGAAAATAATAATCTGGGGGATTATATCGTCGATTTGAAAATCCCCATGGAACAGGTCATCGAGGAAAAGAACGGAAAGCGGAAGGTAGTGGAGAGGAAACTGCTGCCGTGCTATGTTTTTATCAAGATGATTTATACCAATCAGATTTGGTATTACGTGACGAGTACGCGCGGAGTGACGGGATTTTGCGGTCCGCAGGGGCGGCCTATCCCCATGAAGGAAGAGGAAATCCGAAAGATGCGTCTCGAAGAGTTCGTCACGGACATCGATTTCAAGCCGGGCGATACGGTCTCTATCGAAGAGGGGCCGTTGAAGGGGTTCTTCGGCACGGTAAAAGAGCTGAACGACGCCGCGCAGAAAGCGAAGATTTCGACGACGATGTTCGGCCGCAGCACCGATGTGGAAGTAGAATATATTCAGATCAAGAAGGTAGACGCACCTCTGCCCGAACCGAGCGAGGATTCCGCGGAATAAACGTAAATCTGCATAGAGCGCTGCGGCGGAAAACGTCCCGTTTGCGGAGAATTTGCGTAAAACAGCCGTGCGGAAAACATTCCTTCGGTAAGGAAGGCGCATAAACGTCGAGGCGGAAAATATTCCGTCGGCGAAGGAAATTACAAACAGAACAGCGGGACGGAACGGATCCCGCCGAATGAAAAAACAGTCAAAAAGTGGGAGAGGCGTCAAATATTTTAAGGCGCCTTGCAAGTACCACTGAGGAGGATATATTTATGGCTAAAAAGATTACTGCGGTCGTAAAATTGCAGCTTCCCGCAGGAAAGGCAACTCCGGCACCCCCCGTCGGTTCGACGCTGGGTCCCTTCGGTATCAACCTGCCGGGATTCACGAAAGAATTTAACGCCAAGACGGCGGATAAAGCGGGGCTTATCATTCCCGTCGTCGTCACGATTTATCAGGACCGTTCCTTTACGTTCATCCTGAAAACGCCGCCCGCACCCGTTCTTATCAAGAAGGCGCTGGGTCTGGAAACGGCAAGTGCGAAGCCCAATTCCGTGAAGGTGGGCAAACTTACCAAGGCGCAGGTGGAGGAAATCGCAAAGACGAAGCTTCCCGACCTCAACTGCACCTCTCTCGAAAGCGCGATGAGCATGATTGCGGGTACGGCTCGCAGCATGGGCGTCACGGTGGAAGAGTAATTTCAAGGAGAACGCGGCAGGGAGGAATCCCGTCATCGACCGCAAGGAGGATTTAGAAAATGAAACACGGAAAGAAATATACGGAAAGCGTAAAGGCGTTTGACCTGACGAAGCCCTACGAAGCGGCGGAAGCAATCGGAATCATGTTGGAGACGGCGAAGGCGAAGTTCGACGAAACGGTGGAAATGCACGTTCGTCTGGGCGTAGACCCCCGTCAAGCGGATCAGCAGGTTCGCGGCGTGCTCGTTCTTCCGAACGGCACGGGTAAGACGAAAAAAGTTCTCGTCATCGCGAAGGGCGCGAAGGCGGATCAGGCGGCGGCAGCCGGCGCAGATTATGTCGGCGCGGAAGAGATGATCGCCAAAATCCAGAACGAGAACTGGTTCGATTTCGACGTCATGATCACGACGCCCGATATGATGGGTATGGTCGGACGTATCGGTAGAGTGCTGGGTCCCAAGGGCTTGATGCCCAACCCCAAGTCGGGAACCGTGACGATGGACGTCGAGAAGGCGATCAAGGAAGTCAAAGCCGGTAAAGTGGAATACAGACTCGATAAGACGGCGATCATTCATTGCCCTATCGGCAAGAAGAGCTTCGGCAAGGAGAAGTTGCTCGAAAACTTCACGGCGCTCATGGACGCGATTGTGAAGGCGAAGCCCTCCACGGCGAAAGGACAGTATTTGAAGAGCGTTGCTGTCGCTTCCACGATGGGGCCGGGCGTTAAAGTAGCCGTCAGAGGCTGAGATAAAGAAAAATATTTTCGCGGGAAGCGAGAAAAACGATTGACTGCTTTCCGCGAAGATGATATAATGATTGAGTAAAAAATCGAAAGCCGCAGAAGGCGAGTACCGAAAGGTTCGATGGGAGACCGCTCGCTCAGGCAGAGGGATTTGTTATTTTGAAAGATAGCGAAGTGTCCTTATGCCGTTGCGGCGTGGGACATTTTTTTAATGTCGGGCGGCATAGCCGCTTAAAGGAGGTATTCATGTCAGCGAATTTAGAGGCCAAAAAACAAGTCGTCGAGGAAATCAAAGCGAAGATCGAAGGTAGCAAATCGGTGGTATTTGCCGATTATAATAAGCTCACCGTCCTCGAAGTCACGGCGCTGAGAAATAAGTTCAAGGCGGCAAATTGCGAGTATAAGGTGTATAAGAACACGCTCGTGAGAAAGGCGTTCAACGAACTGGGCGTGACGGATTTCGACAAGGACCTGAACGGAACCACGGCTACGGTGTTCTGTCAGGACGAGACGAGCGGTGCTGCGGTGTTCGCGAAGGCGGTCAAGGAGAATGCGGCGCTCACGGACAAGATCGTTCCCAAGTGCGCATATCTCGAAAAGAAGTATCTCGACAAAAACGGCGTAAAGGAACTTGCGGCGATTCCGTCCAAGGAAGTCCTTATCGCGAAGATGCTCGGCTGCTTGCAGTCGTCCATTTCCAAGTTCGTCTATGTTTTGGACAGCATTGCCAAAGCAAAAGAAGCGGCGAACAACTGATTCAGAAATCATTAATATAAAAATTCGGAGGATTAAAAGTTATCATGGATGTTCAGAAACTCATTGAAGAAGTAAAAGCTATGTCCGTTCTCGAACTGAACGAACTCGTTAAAGCGCTCGAAGCGGAATTCGGCGTAAGCGCAGCCGCTCCCGTAGCTGCTGCCGGCGCTGCCGGTGCGGCGGAAGCTGCTCCCGCGGCGGAAGAAAAGACGGAATTCGACGTCGTTCTCAAAGACATCGGTCCCAACAAAATCGCCATCATCAAGGTTGTCCGCGAAGCGACCGGCCTCGGCCTTGCGGATGCGAAGAAAGCCGTCGAAGCGATGGGCGTCATCAAAGAAAACGTTCCCAAGGCGGACGCGGACGCTCTCGTTGCGAAACTCAAAGAAAACGGCGCTACCGCCGAACTCAAATAAGTTTCGGAAAGGACGTTTTTCGGATAAGAAAACAGAAAAGTACGCAGTGGAATTCGCTGCGTACTTTTTTTATGAAATTTTTCTTTTCCCTCCCGAAATGCTTGACAAAAATTCGCGGGGGGGGGGTATAATTGTTATAAGAAAATAAATATAGAATAATATATTTTTATGACATTGTTTATTAAAAACAGTTGACAAAGACTGCGGGGGGGGGGTATAATCAGTATAGGTGTTCAGTATAATAAAAAGCGGTGGATTTTGAGTTTTATGCACTTTCTTCTCAAGCCGCCGCGACGAAAAGAACTTTTATAAAATTTGGAAACAAGAAGGAAATTATGGGAAAAGGGATATCCAGAAGCGCAAGAAAACAAATTTTTAATATCCTTTTTCTCCTCGTTCTCATCGGGATTACGCTGTTCATTTTGTTGACAAGCAACCGGGAGTTAAACTTTGAAAATATAAAAAAATTTATTTTGGGCTGTAATCCGTGGCTGATTGCGGTCGCTTTCGTGTGTATGCTCCTGTTTATCGGATTTGAGGGCATGAGCCTGCATCTCATTTCGAGGCGGCTGGGGCATAAAAACAAACTGTATTCCTCCATGGTGTATTCCGCGGCGGACGTCTATTATTCCGCGCTTACGCCGTCGGCTTCGGGCGGTCAGCCCGCTTCCGCGTATTACATGGTCAAGGACGGAATGGATACGGGGACGGCGACGTTCGCGCTGGTGTTCAATCTCATCGCATATACGTCGGCCATACTCGTCATCGGAGCGTTCGCGTTTATTCTCCGTCCGCACATGTTTGCGGAGTTTGAATTTTGGATTAAGTTTCTCGTGGTGGCGGGATTTGTTGCCCAGACCCTTCTGCTTGCGTTTTTTATCGCGTGCATGTGCTGTCACGGAGCGGTATTGAAGTGCGGGAACGGGATTATTTCTTTTCTGACGAAGATAAAGCTCGTCAAAAAGCCGGAAAAGTGGCGGGGGAAACTTGCGGACGAGGTGGAGAAGTACCGCGCGGGATTCGAGGAGATCAAAAAGCATCGGGCGTTGTTTTTTCAGGCGTTGATTCTGAATATCGCCCAGCGGGTTTCGCAGATTCTCATTACCTGTTTCGTCTGTCTCGCGGCGGATAGAAGCGCGCCTTTCAGGGACGTGTTCGTGATGCAGGCGTTCGTGCTGATCGGGTATAACTCCGTACCTCTGCCGGGCGGCGTGGGGGCGTTCGAGTATCTCTATCTGCACATTTACGGATTGCTTTTCGAGAACGCCTTTATACTCGCGGCGATGATGGTGACGAGAGCGATTTCCTATTACATCTGTATCGTAGTGAGCGGAACGATGACGCTCGCGTATCATATACATATCATCAAAAGAAAAAAGAGAGAAAATATACCGCAAGAGAAATGTGAAAATGAAAAACCAGAGTAAAAAAATAGTAGGATTTTATCATTACGGAGTCATTCTTACCTATCTTTCGGTGATTGCGGCAATCGTCGGAATGTGTTTTTCCGTCGGCGGGAATAAGCCCGCGCGTCCCGAAATCGGCGTGATTTGCCTTTTGATTTCGGGCGTGTGCGACGCCTTCGACGGAGCGGTGGCCAAGACACGCAAAAACAGGACCAAGGAAGACAGAATGTTCGGGGAAAGAATAGACTCTCTCAGCGATTTGATCGCCTTCGGAGTCGCCCCCGCGATGATCGGCTTCGGCATGCGGCTCAACCGCTGGTATTTTATGCCCGTGTATGCCGTATTCGTATTGTGCGCGCTCATTCGGCTGGCCTATTTCGACGTGACGGAGGAAATCCGCACGAGCGACGAAAATTGTGGCCGCAGACGCTATTACGAGGGTCTGCCCGTTACGAACGTGGCTTTCGTGCTTCCGATTTTCTATCTTGTCGCCACGATGTTCGCGGTCAAATCGGTGGGATATAACGCCGTCATGCTTTCGGGGTATCTCGCGCTTTCGGCGGCGTTCGTCATACGCTTCAAAATGCCCAAGCTCGGCGTCAAGGGCTTGCTGATCGCCATGGCGGTGCTGACGGTCATTCTCGTTTCTCTGTTCTTTATCAGGCGGGCGGTGATATGAGAGAGGTGCTGAAAAAAGAGGCGCTGCGTCCTGCGGCGTCTCTGCGTTTTTTATACGGCAGCAGACTCGGCGGACTCTTTCTCCGTCTGCTCGTCTGCCGCCCCGTTTCAAAAGTCGTCGGCTGTTTTCTGGACAGCCGATTTTCCCGTATTCTGATTCGCCGATATGTCCGAAAACATAAAATCGATATGTCTCTTTACGAAAAAGAGAACTATAAGAGCTTCAACGCCTTTTTTACCCGCCGTATCCGTTCGGAGCTTCGCCCCTTCGACCATTCTCCCGAAGCGTTCGTTTCGCCCTGCGACGCGAAATTGTCCGTTTTTTCCGTGGACGAGGGGAGCAGGTTTGAGATCAAAGGATTTTCCTATTCCGTCGAAAGCCTTTTGCGGAATAAAGCGCTGGCAAATCGGTATCGTGGGGGACAGTGCCTTGTTTTTCGCCTGACGGTGGAGGATTATCACCGATATTTTTATATCGACGACGGAATAAAGGGGGAAAACGTCTTTATCCGCGGAAAGCTGCACACCGTACAGCCCGCGGCCTTGGAAAAGCGGAGGGTATTCACGGAAAACTGCCGCGAATATACGACTATGGAAACCGAGCATTTCGGCTTGGTGACGCAGGTAGAGGTGGGCGCGATGATGGTGGGTCGGATCGTCAATAACGACGGAGCGGGCGCCTGCCGCCGCGGCGAGGAAAAGGGCCGCTTCGAGTTCGGCGGCTCTACCGTCGTCCTGCTGATAGAGAGGGGCCGCGCGGTTCTGGATGCGGAACTTTTGGAAAACACGGCGAGAGGGGACGAGACGCTCGTAAAGTGCGGCGAGCGGCTGGGTTCGGCCGTCCTTTCTTTACCCGAACGTACCGTATAAACGCGTCAAAGGGGGACTTTTTGGGGGAATTTACCGTTTGGTAAATTCCCCCAAAATTATTGACGGGGTAAATGAAGCTGAAAAACTTACCGTTCGGTAAAGGGAAAAGTATTTTTCATATTTTTCCGAAAATTTTTGTTATGGGTATTGACAATATTGAGAAACAATGATATAATTAAGGAAAATATAGGTAGGGGGGATTTGATAAAATGCAGCTTATTGCGGAGAAAGACGGGAATTTATATTCCTATACGGAAAATATATGGACGGGCAAAAAGGAATTGACCTTAAACGGCGTGGCCTTGGAGAAAAGGAATAAAAAGGTTTTTGCCGTCAATCGGGACGGAGCGGAAGAGCTCATCGCGGTGAAAGGGAATTTCATTACGGGCGTGACGTTGGTGGAAGGAGACGGAAACAATATCGTTCTTGCTCAGAATAAATGGTATGAATGGGTTTTGATTGTTTTGCCGTTGCTCGGATTAGGAGTCGGTATCCTGGGCGGAGCAATCGGCGGCGGGTTGAGTGCGCTTTTCTGTCTGTTGTGCGCGGGGGTCAATGCGACGATTCTGCGTAGCAATGCGAAGTTTGGCTTGAAGATAGCCGGCTGTATTTTTATGGCGGTAGTGATGAATTTGGCGTGGTTTCTTATCTATGGGGCGATTGCGGGCGGAATCACCAAAATATTTTTCGACTGAATCGGCGATGACGAAAAACGGGTTCCCTTTGGCGGGGGGACCCGTAATTTTGTGTAAATTATGGATTTTATGTAAAAATCGGCGGCAATCGCTCAAAAGTACTTGACGGAAACGCAAATAAAGGGTAAAATATAGAAGTATAAAAATCCGTCGATGGAGAAATCGAATGTTACGTAATTCTTTCAAAAAACTTATGAGCGCGGCGCTTATCGGCGTCAGTGTGTTCGCGTCTGCGACACTGTTCTCCGCATGTACCACTTCCCACCCCGAGGTGGAAATGAAGCTCTCTTTTAACGATAAAACGTATACGCTGGAATATAAATTATATCGGAAAATCGCTCCTTCCACCGTTCAGCACTTTTTGGAGCTTGTGGAAAAGGGCTATTACGACGGCATGTGTATTCATGATTATCAGGCCGATTCCGCGCTGTATACGGGCGCATACACTTATGATGCGGCAGTCTCGGACGATAACGGATTGGTGGAAAAGGACTACTTTTCCACGGTTTCCGCGTGGGGGCTCACACAGACGGTGTGGGACGACGAGGAAAGAACGACTCCCGTCAATACCGTGTACGGAGAATTTTCCGATAACGGGTTTCAGGTAACGAACGGAGCCTTGAAACAGACATACGGTTCTCTGACGATGTACTACACGCCCAAAAATACCTATAACGGCGTGGTCATGACCCAACGCGCGGACGGAGAAGGTTACGATTGGAAGCCCTATAAATATAACAGTGCGACGTCCATGTTCTATATTTCCCTTTCGTCGTCGTCGAAGAGCAATTCCAATTACTGCACGTTTGCCACGCTGGAAGACGACAGCAAGGACGTTTTGGACGAGTTGAAAGACGACATCAATCAATATATTGAAGAAGAATACGGAGAGGAAGACGCGGAGTTTACGACCGAGACCACGGTTTTGGTAGACGAGAATGACCCGTACATGTCGTCCGCAAAAATTTCTGCGACCTATGACGTTCCTAAGACGCCCATTATTATAAAATCTATAAAAGTTAAGAGCTATTGATTCGATATATATTCAATAAGAAGAAGCCGCCTTTCCCGTCGGGAAAGGCGGCTCTTGATTTGTTTTTTTCGGTTGTTTTTCTGCTGTCGTAGTTTTCTTATCCTCTTATATCGACGATTTTCCCGTCCTTGACCTCCGCGGTGAAATAATATACTTCAAAGAGCCGTTCTTTCTTTTTTCGCACCAATCCGCAGGTATTCGGCCGATCGGTGAGTACGACGGAGACGAAATCCCCCAGAAAGGCTTTTATGTGCTGCGCCCGTTCTTTGAGCTCGTCGCTCAATAATTCCGAGAAATCGGCGCCGATCAGCACGCTTTCGAAAAAGGCATACGGTATGAGTTCGCCGCGCAGCGCCTCCTCGTCTTTTCCCGCGGCGGTCTGGCGAACCTTGAAAGAGGTCTGAAAACATGCGTCCTCAGTCAAAGCCCAGGCGCATTCAGCAAACCGTCCCAAGCTGTCGGAAAGGGGGAGAACGGCGGAAAGAACGTCGTTTTCTATCCTGTATTCGGAAATTTTTTCGTTGAGGACGCACTCCCCCGCGGCGTTGAATGCGGCGAGCGCTCCTTGCCCCTCAACGAAGAACAGGCCGTGTTCCCAAAAGATTTTGCACGGCTCGAAACAGGGGGACAGGGGAGAGATAAAGAATCCTTTTGAAGTCTCTATGGAGATTTGTAAGTCGCCCTGTCGGAATACGGTGACGAGATTTTCGCGGAAGCGCTGCTGAGCGACGAGTTTTAAGGCGAAGTCGGAAGGGGGGAAGGATTTTGCGAATACGGCGATGCCGTCTTTGAGGATATAGACTTCGCAGTGATCGGGCGGGGAGAAACGGAGTTTTTCCGTAATGAAGAAGCCGACGGGCAGAGCGCCTTCGGGGATAAATTCAGCGAATACGTTGTCTTTGGGCTCGATTTCGGCGAAGCGTTCGAAACCGTCGGTCATGCCGAAAAAGACGCCGCCGAGCATGAGCGCGCAGGGGCGGGAGGATAAAAAATAAATTTTCATAGTTAAATATATTCTTTTATTTTGTCTGGCATGTATAAATCGAAGAAAATATGTTAATAATTCCTTCAAAACGGAGGTGAACTCATGAATAAGATCAACGGTTACACGGAAGAAGAGGCCAAAAGTTTGGTGGAATACATTTGGGCAGGCAAGCAGGCGGGAAAGACGCTGACGTATCTTTTCGAGACATACGGAGCGCAGCACGGCCGCGCGAAAGGGAGCGTAAGGAATTACTATTACGCGCTCATGAAGAACCCGAAGAAGGACGAAAGGGTGGTAAAGCTCCTGGACGGGAAGCAGCTTTCGGTGGAGCAGATCCGTGAATTTACGGAAGAGGAAACGGACAAAGCGCTTCGGAGCATTCTTGCGGAAAAGAGCAAGGGGATTTCCGTGCGCCGCGCGATTTCGAACATTGCGAAAGGTGACGATAAGCTCATGCTGAGGTTGCAGAATAAATACAGGAATATTTTGAAAAAGCAGCCCGAACGGATCGACGCAATCGCTTCGGAAATGGGGCTGGGAAAAGATACGGACAGAAACTTTCTGCAACGCCGCTTGGAGAATGAAATCAACGCGCTTTACGACAGACTGACGCAGTCTTTGAAGGAGGAGAACGCGCGCCTTTCGGCGGAAAATTTCCGTTTGAAGCGCGAAAACGAGGCTCTGCGCCGCCGTTCCACGTTCAGAGAAATATAAAAATTCAAAGCGAGGGGGCCCGGAAGAATTTTCTTCCGGGCCCCCTCACTTTACCGTCAATCTTCGAGACAAAGGATATAAGCCGGGTCGACGTCCAAAATATTGCAAAGATTGGCAAACGTGTCTAGGGCGGGCATAATATCCCCACGGATATAATGTGCGATGTTCGATTGAGAAACATTTAACTTTTTTGCGATTTCCGTCTGCGTCATGCCGCTTTGCCGAATTGATTCAATCAATCGTTCACGAATTTGTTCGTGTGTAATCATTGAAAACCCTCAAAATTTATTTTATGAGCATGCATCGTTTGATTTTTTGCGATAAATGATTGTTGTTCATGATTGACGACGTTATTTATCGGAAAGACAAAGAATGTACATAGGGTCTACATCGATGATTTTACATAGATTTGTAAATCTGTTTGAGAGTAACGATAAAAATATTTATACGGAATCCGACCTTCCGACGAGATAATCGAGGGAAACTTCAAAGTGGTCTGCTAAAATAATCAAATTTTCGACGCGAGGGATTACTCCATGGCACCACTTTGACAGATTTGCGATGGAAGTATTACAACTTTTTGCAACAGAAATTTTCTCTTTTTTGTTTTGCTGAATTAAAAGATATAATCTTTGTTCAAATGTTTGATTTTCTATCGCTTTCATATATTCTTTTTTATCCGTTCTTCCCGCAAGAAAGTCTAACAAACAATTAAAAAAGTCCGCTATTTTAATAAAAGAACTCAATTTTGGAAAAACTTTATGCTCTAACCAAAAAGAAAAATTTTGATGAGGTATTCCCGTCGCTTTTGAAAGAGCGGACTTCGTTAGATTATTTTCGTCTAAATATTCCTGTATCACTTCAAAAAAATTTGTATAGTCCATAATTTTTCCTTTCCTTAAAAATATTACAACAACAGGACGGTGTTTTGCTTGACATGCCAATAAAAGAAGTTTACAATTAAAGAAAAAATTAATTATACGGAATCCGATCTTCCGACGAGATAATCGAGAGATACATTAAAATATTCCGATATGGAAAGAAGGGTGGTAATATTCGGAATTTTCCCTTTTTTCCATTTTGCAAAAATGGAGTCTCCAAAACCGCAGGCTTTCGCCAGCTTAAAGGCTGAGAGATTATTATTTTTCAAAAGCAAAGATAAGCGTTCATTAAAAATGAAACCGTTATCGGCAGGAACATATTCGGGGCTCTGACTGCGACCTACGAGGTAATCGAGGGAACAATTTAATAAATTGGCTAGGGATATTAATAATTCCAACGAAGGCCCGTTATGTCTCGTCAGCCAATTTGAAACGCATTGTTCGCTGACGCCTAAGCGCTCTGCAAATTGTGAAATGTTCAGATTATTCTGTATCCGATATTCATTGATAGCTTCTGTAAAAAATTCTATATAATCCATTGTTTACACCTACTATCATTATGAAAGAACGGGACGGTATTTATTATTTTTACAACATCGGGACGGTGTAAAGGAGGTGAAATAGTGGACGTTAAGAGTGTAATAGAATATCTGAGAGTCTTACTTTCAGATGAATTTGAAGCAAGCGTAAAAATTTGCGGCGATACGATTACTCTTACATTTTCCGACGGAGCGGAAAGGCGTATTTCCGTATCTTGACTTTTGAAAAGGACGTCGCCGTCTTTTTGAGGGGGATAAAGTTTTTTTTGTCAAAATTTGTCGAAAGCTATGAATAAATCCGAGTAAATAGACTCATACTGACTGTACGGGAAATCCGCGCGGAGCGAATTTTCCGTAAGGAGGATTTTTTGAATATGGAGAAATTTACAATCGGGCTTTTGCTCGGTGCGGTAGGCGGCGCGTTGCTTGCGGCGAACAGCTGTAAGATGCGCACGCTCGTAAGAAAAGGGCAGGAGGAAGTCAAACAGCGTCTCGACGAGATGATGGACGAGAAACTGAAAGACATTGAAAACGGAAAGGGCGTATTTTCTTCCCAATCTTCGGAAAAGAGCGGAGAGGGAGAACAGAGTAAAGGCGACATGGAAAAGACGGAGAAGAAGTCGCGCGGAAAATAATTTTCCCCGAGCGGACGAATTTTTTCGGCCGTGCGGAAAGCAATTTTCCGAAACGCATGAATTCTTTCGGCCATGTTTTTAACGGCGCGGCGGTTTTTAACCGCCGCGTTTTTATGTAAAGTCCGTTGCGGCGAAAAATGAAAAAAATAAAAAATGTTTGCGTAAAACAATAGACGCGGGGGACGGTTTTGTGCTATAATGCTTTTATGACAGGAAAACGGGCGATAGCCTTTGACATAGGCGACAAGCGGATCGGCGTCGCGGTAAGCGACCCGTTCAACGAATACGCGATTCCCGCGGAGACGTATTTCCGCACGCGCAATTTTCGGGTGGACGTGGAAGCGATAGCGAAGATTGCGAAGGACAGGGGCGCGGGGGTAATCGTGTGCGGAATGCCCGTCAATTTTGACGGGACGGAGAGCGTGCAGACGGAAAAGACCCGTCGGTTCGTGGAGGCGCTCAGAGAGGCGAGCGAATTGCCCGTGGAGTTGGAGGACGAGCGTTTCACGACGATGCAGGCGCGGGAAGTGCAAATCATAGGCGGAGTGAAGCGGGAAAAGCGGAAGCAGACGATAGACTCTATTGCGGCATCGTATATATTGGAGGGGTACCTGCTCCGCATGAAGAAGAATAAATAGAGGTGAAAGAAATGGACATGGAAAATCTGACGGAAGACGAAGAATACGAGGATAATATTCTCGAACTCGAAGACGACGAAGGAAATGTGGAGAAATATCTCCATATCGGGACAATCGAATATAAGGGCGAATGGTATTGCTTTTTCCAGAAAGCGGAGCCGGAGACGGAGGAAGAGGAGGACGAAGTAGTGATGTTCCTGCTCAAAGGCGAGGGCGACGAACAGGAGCTTCTCCCGCTCGAAGACGAAACGCTGATGGACGAAGTATTTGCGGAATTTTGTAATCAATACGAGCAGTATGAAGACAGCGAAGACGCGAAGAAATTAGACGGAGCGGAAGACTGATAGTTTTTCCGTACACGGATTTTGCTTGTAAAATTTTTATTCCGAAAGAGCCTCTTGCCCGAAACGGGAAAGAGGCTCTTTCAGAAAGTGAAAAGAAATAAATTCGGAAAGGGGAGGCAATATGGCGGATAGGGAAAAACTCAAAGAGCGGCGCAAGGAAATGTCGGAGGCGCTGAAAGAAAAATTGAAGGAGGCATTTCAGGCAGTCTTTCCCATAGCGCTCATCGTATTGGGGCTGTCTCTCACGTTGACTCCCTTGGAGACGGGCACATTTCTTTTGTTCGCGGTCGGGGTCCTGCTTTTGATTTTCGGAACGGCGCTGTTTGCATTGGGCGCAGACATGTCCATGCTCGTCATCGGTCAAAGGGTAGGCTCGACGCTGACCAAGAGCAAGAAAGTATGGCTGATAGCCTTTGTCAGTTTCGTGATAGGTGTCATCGTGACCATGGCGGAACCCGATTTGCAAATTCTTGCAGAACAGGTTCCCGACATCGACAATATGGTGATGGTTGTCACGGTATCGGTGGGAATGGGACTTTTTCTCATGGCGGCGATGTTGCGAATCGTATTCGGCGTGAGCCTTTCCGTCCTGCTGGCGATATGTTATACGGCGGTGTTCGCGTTGGCGCTCACGGCAGTTCCGTCGAGTTTCTGGGCAATTTCCTTCGACGCGGGCGGAGTCACGACGGGACCCGTGACAGTGCCTTTTATCATGTCGCTGGGCGTAGGCGTGGCGGCAGTGAGGAGCGGTAAAAAGAGCGGCGACGACAGTTTCGGCCTCGTGGCTTTGAGCAGTATCGGCCCGATTCTGGCGGTGCTCGTTTTGGGGATTATTTATAAAGCGCAGGGGGGCGAATATCCCGTATCGGACATCGTGCCGCCCGAGACGACGCAGAGCGCCTTTATCGATTACGGCAGGGGCTTGGGGGAATACGCGCTGGAAGTGCTCCGCGCGCTGTCGCCGATTGCGGCGTTTTTCGTGCTGTTTCAACTGATAACGCGGGCATTTCCCCGCCGTCAGCTCATAAAGGTAATTATCGGGCTCGTATATACGTTTGCGGGACTGACGTTCTTTTTGACGGGCGCAAACGTGGGGTTCATGCCCGTGGGGCGGGAAATCGGCAAAGCGCTTGCCGGTTTTTGGAACGGCTGGCTGCTGGTGCCCGTGGGAATGCTTTTAGGGTATTTCGTCGTCTCGGCCGAACCTGCGGTGTACGTGCTCAATAAACAGGTGGAGCACATGTCCGCGGGTGCGGTTTCCGCTTCGACGATGAAGAAGGGCTTGTGTATCGGCGTGTGCGCGGCGCTGGGATTTTCCATGCTTCGGATCGTTCTCGGTTTCAATGTAATGTGGCTTTTGCTTCCGGGGTATGCCGCGGCGCTGGTGCTGATGATTTTTACGCCCAAGCTGTTCACGGGTATCGCGTTCGACTCCGGCGGCGTCGCCAGCGGAGCCATGGTTTCCTCATTTGTGCTGCCCATGGCAATCGGAGCATGCTCCGTGCTTGCGCCGACGGAGATTATGACATTGGCGTTCGGATGCGTGGCGCTCGTAGCGCTGGCGCCACTCATCAGTATTCAGATTTTGGGAATCCATTATAGGCGTAAGACGGCGACATACAAGAAGAATTTCCTTTCCGAAGAGGACGACGTTGTAGAATACGAGGTGGACTGACATGAGCGGGATTGAAAGATTGACTTTGAAAAAGGGGTTTGCGGGCGGAAAACTGAAAAAGCTGCGCGTAGCGCGGGAGAAAGACGGTTCGAATCCGTTGCGTTCAAAGGGCGGACAGCCGCCGCGACTGAAACTCCTTGCCGGAATCGTGGGGCAGGAGGACGCCGCGGAGGTCGTGGAGCTCTGCAACGCTTCGGGCGCGGCATTGAGTTATTCCTTTGAAGCGCACGGTACGGCGCGCACGGCGGTTCTGGACTATCTCGGTCTCGGGGAGACGAGTAAGAGAATGGTGCTTTCGCTGATTCCGGAGACCTCGGAAAGGACGGTTTTGGAGGGGATACAGAAAGAAATGGAGCTGTATCTCGTAGGGAAGGGTATTTGTTTTACCATGCCGCTGACGAGCGTATCGAGCATCGTCGCGAACGGGCTTTTGAAAGCCGCGCCCAAGGAAGCCGCGGCGGGGAGGGAAAGAAAAATGAACGAAAATTCGAGAATTTACGATTTGGTGATAGCTGCCATGCAGAGCGGTTTTGCCGACGAAGCGATGAATGCGGCTCGGGAAGCGGGCGCGGCGGGCGGAACGCTCATACACGCGACGATGCTGAACAATCGGAAAGCGGAGCAGCTTATCGGGGTAACGTTTCAGGAGGAGACGGAAATTCTGATGATTCTGACAAAGCGCGAGGGAAAACTGCCCATCATGCGGGCGATTCAGGAGACTGCGGGACTGAAAACGGACGCGGGCGGGGTTTTGTTTTCTCTGCCGGTGGATAATTTGATCGGCGTAGGCTCGATGTCGCCCGATTCCGATACACCGTCTGCGAAAAAATAACGCTTTTTCCATACCCTTTTGAAGCGATATTTTGCGTCGTTGGGACGTTCGGAAGCAAATTTTCGCATTGATAGCTTGCCGAATGTTCTGTTTTTTTGCGGCTTCGCTCAACTCTTCCGCAAAAATATGACGAGAAACAAAATTAACGGGAAATCGAAAACAGAATGAAAGATATACTCAATCGACTCAAAAAATACCGAATGCCGCTTTCCGCGGCATTCGTCATGCTGGTGTTGTCCACCGTGTGTTCGGTGGCACTTCCGACGCTGATGACGAACATCGTCGATTACGGAATCGGGGAAAAAAATATTTCTTACGTTTATAGGACATGTGCGGTCATGGCGGCCGTAACGGTCGCGGACGTGATTTTAATCGTATTTGCATATAAAATCGGACAGGGTGCGACGGCCCGCTTTTGCAGCGACCTTCGCGCGGAAATTTTCGCGAAGGTGAATTCCATGCCCGCAGATACATTCAAAAAGATGGGAACGGGCGCGTTGATTACCCGTTCCATCGAAGACGTGGATCGGGTGGGGGACGTCATCAACACTCTTTTGAGCGCTCTTTCCGCCATTCCGTTCACCATGATTTTGGGCACGGCGCTCGCCTTTCGTAAAGATTGGGTGTTGGCGCTCATTCTGTTTGCGTTCGTGCCCGTCATTTTGGCGGTGGTTCTTTTGGTTTCTCGGCGTATTCATCCGCTTTGGAAAATTTCCGACGAATACATGGATAAGCAGAACGCGCTGATCAGGAGCCGCCTTTCGGGAATCCGCGTCGTGCGGGCATTCAACCGCGAGGGAGCGGAACAGCAAAAAATCGACCGAGCGACGCACGTCATGGCGGATAACATCATCAAGGCGAATATTCGGGCGGGGCTCATCAGTCCCGTGTGTATGCTCGTTTTGAATCTCGTGACGGTGCTCATTCTGTACGTGGGAGCCTATCGTCTTTCCCTGCCCGACAGCCGTCTGACGGCGGGCGGTATTCTTGCGGTCATCGAATACGTGGGCATGATTATGTCGGGGATTATGAGTATTTCCTTCACCGTTTCGGAAATTCCCCGAGCCAAGGTGAACTGCATGCGCATATCCGAAGTCCTGACGGCGGATTCCGTCCCCGAAACGCGTGCGGAAGGGCAGCCGCCGTTGAAGGGCGGAATCCGCTTAAAGGGGGTCTCCTATCGTTATCCTGCGGGTTCCGACGACGCACTTTCGGGGATAGACATGGAAATTTTGCCTGGTCAGAAAATAGCGTTTATCGGCGGTACGGGTTCGGGAAAGAGTACGGTGGTTCGCCTGTTGCTGGGGCTGGCTTCGCCGACGGGCGGGGAGCTTTCCTTCGACGGAATCCCCGCCGAAACGTTGGGCGAACGTCGCCTTCGGGAGAATATTTCCTGTGTTTTGCAGCGGGATACGATATTTTCGGGAACGATACGGGAAAACGTTCTGGCGGGCCGTGAGGTGGAGGACACGAAAGTGCTCAGAGCCGTTTCCGACGCGCAGCTCATCGATTTTGTGGAGGCGCAGAAAGAGGGGTTGGACTATCCGACGACCCAGCGCGGCGGAAACCTTTCGGGCGGTCAGAAACAGAGGCTGGCCATTGCGCGCGCACTGTTGAAGCCCGCGGCGATATACATATTCGACGACAGTTTTTCCGCGCTCGACTTTCTCACGGAATCCAGGCTTCGCGCCTGCTTGGCGGAGCGCTTGAAGGGCAAGACGCAGATTATCGTTACGCAGCGTGTGACGACGGCGATGAACTGCGATAAAATTTACGTGTTCGACGGCGGAAGGATAGACGCCTGCGGCACGCATGAGGAACTGATGCGTTCCTGCGGGATTTATCGGGAAATTTATCTTTCTCAAACGCGCCGAAGCGCGCCTGAAACGGGGAGGTGAGCGCTTTGGAAGAAAAGCAGAAACAGCCGAAAAAAGGCGTTTTGAAACGCATGCTGGCGGACGTATCGAAAATCCGTTTTCAGCTTTTTGCCGTAGTAGGAATGGCGCTCGTCATCATCGCGTGTAATATTCTTTCCCCGCAGATTATCGGCAGCGTCGTCGGAAAAGCGGATGACTTTATCCGCTCGGACGGAGCCGACGCATCCGCGTTTTTGAAGAGCCTTGCGGTCCCGCTCGCGGTGCTGGCGGGGATTTACGCGGTGTATTCCTTCTTTTCATGGCTGAAAATGTATACGCTCAATAACGTCGTTTCCCGCCGCTTTACGTGTCAGCTCCGCATCGCGATGGCGGATAAGATTTCCCGCCTGCCCGTGTCCTATCTCGATAAGACCAAGACGGGAGAAATTCTCGCCCGCGTAAATAATAACGTCTCCATGATGGGAAACTCCATACACGAGGCGATCGACGTTCTTTTAATGGGCGTTTTGCAGCTCACGGCCATCGCGGTCATGCTCTTTTACGAAAACGTTCCGATGGCTCTGGCGGTCATTCTTCTGGTTCCGCTGTCCACGGTCATTTCTACCGTAATCGCTCGTAAAAGCATGCGCTATTACGATAAAATGTGGAAGAGCTACGAGGACCTGTATTCCTGCGTCGAGGAGGATTACGGCGGGATAGAGACCGTAAAATCCTATAACATGGAAGAGACCATGCGAAAAAAGCACAAAAAAATCAACGACGGACTCACCGAAGTCAACCGCCGCGCCGTATTTTTGTCCTCTGCGGTTCAGCCCGTCATTTCTTTCACGAACCACGCCTCGTTTATCGCGGTGTGCCTGCTCGGCGGACTCCTCGCGGTGTCGGGAACGCTGGAAGTCGCGACGGTCGTCACGGTCGTCCTGTACTCCAAAAACTTTTCCGGCCCGCTCATGCAGATCGCAAACGGACTTTCGTCCATTCAGCACGTAGGCTCTGCGGCCAAAAAGGTGTACGGATTTCTCGACGAAGAGGAGATGTCCGTCGAAACGGAGCTCCTGCCCGAAAAAATTGCGGGAAACGTGGAATTTAAGGACGTGGATTTCTCCTATACCGAAGAAAAGCCGCTCATCGAACATCTGAGCTTTTCCGTCAGAGCCGGCGAAAAAGTAGCGATCGTCGGTCCCACGGGCGCGGGCAAGACGACGATCGTCAATTTGCTGATGCGCTTTTACGATCCCCGAAGCGGAAAAATCGAAATCGACGGGTTTGACATTTCGGAGATGAACCGCGAGAACGTGCGCGAACAATTTTCCATGGTTTTGCAGGATACGTGGTTGTTTGAAGGCACCGTGTACGAAAATATCGCCTATGGCAGGGAAGGAGTGACGAAAGAGGAAGTGGAGGCCGCCTGTCGGGCTTCCTATTGCGATCGGTTTATAAGGCTCCTGCCGAAGGGGTACGATACGGTGATCACCGATTCGACGTCGCTTTCGGGCGGTCAGAAGCAGCTTTTGACGATCGCGCGCGCGTTTTTGTCGGATAAACCGCTTTTGATATTGGACGAAGCGACTTCCGACGTCGATACGCGCACGGAGATTCTCATTCAGAAAGCGATGGATAAGCTGATGAAAGGGAAGACGTGTTTCGTCATCGCGCACCGCCTGTCGACGATCGTAAACGCGGATATGATCATTGCGGTGGATAACGGAAAAATCGTCGATATCGGAACGCATAAAGAGCTGCTGGAAGAGGGCGGTTTTTACGCGAAGCTCTATAACAGTCAGTATTCGCGCATATCGCAGCCCTCTCTGGCGGCGGAAAATTGAGAAAAAGCGGAAAAAAGTGCCGAATTGCCCTTAAAATAGCTTGCCAAGGCTCGTCCGATATGGTAAAATAGAAACGCTAAAAATTCACACCCGGACTTTGACGCGCATTCCGTGTCCGTAAAATTTTTGAGTGCGGATATCGTTGCGGCTGTAACGCCAACCGGGGAGGTACAACGGAGGTATTGAATTATGGCAGTTATCACGATGAAACAGCTTCTGGAAGCAGGCGTCCACTTCGGACACCAGACGAGAAAATGGAACCCCAAGATGAAGAAGTACATCTTTGCGGCGAGAAACGATATTCACATTATCGACTTGCAGATGACGGCGTCTCTCATCGAGGAAGCGTATACGTTCGTATGCGAGAGCGCGAAAGCGGGCAAGACGGTTCTTTTCGTAGGCACGAAGAAGCAGGCGCAGGACGCGATCAAGGAAGAAGCGGAAAGATGCGGTCAGTTCTATGTCAACGCGCGTTGGCTGGGCGGCTGCCTGACGAATTTCAAGACCATGCGTTCGCGCGTAGAGAGACTTGAAAAACTCGAAAAAATGGAAGCCGACGGGGAATTCGAACTTCTTCCCAAGAAGGAAGTCATGCTTCTCAAAAAGGAAATGACGAAGTTGCAGACCAACCTCGGCGGTATCAAGAAGATGAAGAGCCTTCCGGGCGTAATGTTCGTGGTGGATCCTCACAACGAAGAGATCGCGGTCAAAGAAGCAAAGAAGATGGGAATCCCCGTAGTTGCGATTACGGATACCAACTGCGATCCCGATGAAATCGACTATGTAATTCCGGGCAACGACGACGCCATTCGCGCGATCAAGCTGATTTCGTCCGTCATGGCGAACGCGGTGATCGAAGCGAATCAGGGCGCAGAGGCGCTTGCGCCCGTTGCGGAAGCGGAGGAAGCGGCGGCTCCCGAATCGATCGAAGAGGTCGTCGCGGCAGCGGAAGAGCCTGCGGCGGAAACTTCGGAAGCGAATGCGTAATTATCAGGAGGAATAAAGAAAATGGCATTTACAGCAAAGGATGTAATGGCGCTGCGCGAGAGAACGGGCGCAGGCGTAATGGATTGTAAGAAAGCGCTCACCGATGCGGACGGAGACATGACGAAAGCGGCGGAGCTTTTGAGAGAGCGCGGAATCGCGAAAGCGGAAAAGAAGGCGTCTCGTATTGCGGCGGAAGGAATTGTTTCGTGCTATATCGACGGCAATACGGGCGTATTGCTCGAAATCAACTGTGAATCGGACTTCGTGGCGAAGAACCCTCGTTTCGGGGAAATCGCGACGGAGATCGCGAAGGTAATCGTAAAGGAGAATCCTGCGGATACGGCGGCGCTGCTCGCGTGCAAAATCGACGGAGCGGCGAACGTAGAGGAATATCTGAAAGGTCAGATTGCGATCATCGGCGAAAAGATTGCGGTCAGACGTTTTACGGTGTATAAGACGGAAGGCTTTTTGGCGAGCTATATTCACCTCGGCGGAAAGCTGGGCGTCATGCTGGACATGAAGGGCGAAGCGACGGATGCGGCGAAGGAAGTAGCGCACGAAATCACGTTGCAGATTGCTTTCACGAAGCCCGCATATCTTACGGAAGAGGAAGTTTCCGCGGAGACGTTGGAGCGGGAGAAAGAAATTCTCAAACAGCAGGCGATCAACGAAGGTAAGCCGGAAGCGATTGCGGAGAAAATGGTTCTCGGCAGAATCAAGAAGTTCTATGAGGAGAACTGCCTTTTGAAGCAGGTGTTCATCAAGGACGATAAAAAGACGGTTTCCGACCTTTTGAAAGCGGCGGGGAACGCGGCGGTCAATCGTTTCGTGTTCTATGTCATGGGCGAAGGCTTGGAAAAGAAGAGCGAAAACCTGGACGAAGAAGTCAAAAAACAGGTTGCCGCGATGAAGAAATAAGCGAAAAAAAGAAATCGGCCGTCCGAATTTTCGGACGGCCGATTTTTATATGATCTGTCAGTTTCCCGTATAGCCGTAGACAAACTCGATATTGCATATAATATTCAGCCAATCGGCTTCCCAGCCTTCGGGAAGCTGATCTTTTTCAAAAGGAATATAAACGGTGGGGGTAAAATCGCCCAATCCCCAGTTTGTAAATACATCGTTCCCGATTTTTTCCACACTTGCGGGAATGACGAGGGAAGCAATTTCACAGGCATAAAACGCCCATTCCTGTATTTCCTTCAAAGAACCGTTTTGGGGTAAAATCAATTCGTCTAAACGAGTGCACATAGAAAAAGCGCGTTCTCCGATGACTTTTACGCTATCGGGTACCGTATAGGAAGTAGCTTCCTTCTTGGCGGGATAACAGACGAGTTTCGTCTCGTCCTTGCTGAATAATACTCCGTCTATGGTTTTATAGTAAGGATTTTCCGTAGATACAAAAATTTGCGAACAGTTGTTTCCGTGTTCGTGAGCAATATCTATTTTTTCAATCACCGCGGAAAACTCTACATTTCCCAGCGAATATTTGGAATCGGCGGTTGCTTCCAGAACGGGCAGATAGTCTTTGTCTCCGAGCCCTTTATAATATCCGGGCACGATGACGTCTCCTTCCGCGGAATCAATATCGGCGATATAATATTTTCCGTTTTCGGAAAGAGTATATTCGATTTCGCCTTCATAAAGAGCTTGCCCGCAATGCTCGCAGATATTTCCATTGCCCGTCGCGCTGATTTTATGTGCGTTTTCCATGGTATCGTCGCCGCAGGCGACGGCACCGGTCAGAACAGAGCCGATAAAAAGGGCCGTCAAACAGACTCCCCAAAATTTTTTCATGCCAATTTCCTTCCCGTTAATTCATTGACATCATTATATCACGGCAGGCGGAAAAAGTCAATAGACAAAATAAAACGGATAGATTTGTTCAATCCCTTTTCACCAATTTTGCTTATCCGTCGTTTCTTTGTAAAATGTAGTCGAGAGAACATTTGAAATATTCGGCTAAATCGATTAAATTTTCGATTGTCGGAAGTCTTTTGCCGTGATACCAGTCGTCTATGGTCTGCTTGGCGAATAACTTGGCGCTTTTCAGCGTGCTCCGTTTGCACCCTCGTTCCGATAATAATTTTTGAAAACACTCGGAAAATGGTTTTGCGGGTTTACAATGAATTTTCTCGAATTCGTCTTTCCTTCCGAATAAAAAGTCCATGGAACAGCAAAAATAATCCGCTATTTTTATGGCCACGGTTAAACGCGGAAGATTTTTCCCTTTCAGATATGCGTAAATGTCCGTCAGGTCGATCGCTAATACAGCCGCTAATTCTTTCGGCGTAATACCGCTTTCAAAAACCAATTCGCTGAACCGTTCGGAAAAGATTTTATTAATTTCCATAATTTTTCTTTCTTTTTTCTATTATTATGCCTAACTTGTCCAAAAATTGCTGGACATTTGGAAATGTTAGGCTTATAATAGAGGAAAGAAAACTTATAGGAGAAACAAAATGAATCCCAAGGAATTATTAGACTATTTGCAGGTTATTCTCAGCGATGAAGCAGAGGCGGAGGTAAAAGCAGAAGGAAATTCGCTTATTCTGATATTTTCAAATGGAAACGAGAGGAAAATAACGGTAGAATAAGTTGCTAATTTTTTAGTCCCGTCAATTCGTCCAAGGAACATTCAAAATACTTTGCAAGGACAAGAAGACTTTCGATTTCCGGAATTCTTTTTCCGTGATACCAATCGTCGATACTTTGTCTCGCAAGGGAAGTTTCCTTTTTGAGCTTATATCTGGAAATATGTTTTTCTTGTAAGATAGCTTTGAAAATTTCGGAGAAAGGTTTTTCTTCCTTTGGGATATTGACGGGAGAATCGTCCTCACTCAATCCGAAAAGAAAGTCCAAGGAAAGGCGGAAAAATTTTCTTAATCGAAGGGCCGTCTTGTAAGAAGGGAGATGTTCTTTTTTTAGATAGTCGTAAAATATTGTAAGATCAACACCTAAAACTTTTGCAACTTCTTGTTCATTTACTTTTTCAAATAAATGCTTTAATCTTTCACTAAATATTGTTTTTGTTGGCATAACATATTTATTATGACATAATATAATTTGAAAAGACAAAAAGTGATACATGTTAGGAATATTGAAATGGCAGAAAAAGAAGATAAATGGGAGCAATTCAAAAACCTTCCGAATACGTATACAGACATAAAAGTTTGGGAAAGAATAGAAATGAACGATTCGGAGTTTATTTTCTGTTTTTCGGACGGTACAGAGAAACGTTACAGTATAAAAAAGCGCAAAGGAAAAAGAAGCGTAAAAAAGGATACCCGCGATTAATATCGCGAGTATCCTTTTTTATTCCTTCCCACCCGTCCCGCCTCGTTTCCCGTCCTGTTCTCCGACCCGTTTCGTTTTCCGCCCGTCCTGTTCTCCGACCTGTTTCGTTTTCCGCCCGTCCTGTTCTCCGACCTGTTTCGTTTTCCGCCCGTCCTG
>ERZ1673738.474-NODE-474-length-72964-cov-8.940926_pt1 | contig 72964 bp, 69 predicted proteins | sample MGYA00580198_ERZ1673738 | MGnify/ENA primary metagenome ERZ1673738 (study PRJEB41218, sample SAMN15661784) | gut metagenome | host: Homo sapiens | place: Canada: London | collected 2015-08-20/2019-03-30 | study: EMG produced TPA metagenomics assembly of... | reverse complement strand
CGCCCCTCATTTCTATTTTATCTTGTTTGTACCCCTTGTACACCGATGTTTTCTTTTCTTTTTGCAAAATACACTTATCATTTTTTTCAATTGCTTTTTTCAATGCATTTGCTGTCTTCTTAGGTGTAATACGGGCTTCCAGTTTTTTAATATGCTGATTTAAAATGGTATCACGAACAGCCATTTGTAAATACACAGGTTCAAACGGTGTTCCCTCTATAAAATATTCTTTACGATTCTGATATAAAAGGAAATTATCAAACCCAACATTTCCATTTGCCTGTATCATTTCCGATCGAACATTCTCTTTAATCAGCAAATATGCATAAAACCAATTAATATTTATGTCTCTTTTATTTTCTCTACTATATATTTTTTGAAACATCTGATACAATAACCAACGCTCACCATCAATAACCTCATTAATTCCCTGATTGGGATTTTCTCGCAAATATTTTTCACATAGCGTATAATCCAGCATTTGAGGTGCGTGGTTTTCACGCATATTTTCAATCAGATTTCCAATTTTTATTAAATAGTTTTGTAAATCGGTTGCATCCTCTAACAAGGCTGCTACATCCGCTTCCATAAGCCCGTATTGAAAGTTTTTATATTCTTCCAATGAGTAGAATTTACTTTGATATTCGGACAGCTTTACCCTTTTATCTTCATCTTCACGATTAGCATCTTCATTGTTTAGATATTTTTTTATTGTTCCATATCTTATCCAATCACCTCTAACCACAAATGGATCATCTACAATACATGCAAACAAATACAACCGGATCAACGCTGCCTGAAGGTAAGCTTCATACAACGTATTCTCCTGATAATTCACATGATATGCTACTTCCAAATGCAGCCTGTTTCTGTCATATTCGTCAAGTATTTTCTTAAAATTAGGATTCCACACGTCATTCATTAAGCTAATCCAGGATAAATGGAACAATGGAGCGGACCCCTTTAGGTGAAAATGATTTTCCGCAACTCCTTGTTCCATAAGACGGTTAAGAGATTTGTTATTATGCCCAATAACCGGTGACCAGAAAAAATTCTCTCGTGACTTTTCATGCAATAAATCTTGATATGCCAAAAAAGAGGTCACCAGCATATCTTCTCCTAAATCTATTGTTAAGGCCCTCCATCGAAGCAAATTTTCATAACGGCATAGTGGAATTCCATTTTCCTCCACAAGAACATTATCTATAAACAATAATAATGCATCAAAAACATTCGCCGTATTTTCTGTATCACGTACCACTTCATTTCGCATCTTGTTATTATGCCATTCAAATTCCGTATTAAAATACAGCAACATATTTCTGACTTCGTTATTAGAATATCCCGGCATATAAATATTTGCCAGTTTTACAAAACTATCCGTTGCAATATCATTATATTTTGTTGCATTTTTCAATACTTCAATGTAAGATGTATGTTTGAAAAAAATCTTAATAACATTTCTGATATTGTCCATAAATTTTCCTCTTTATCTACCCGGTTCCGATAAAATCGGTGTTGAACGTTTTGCTTCTAATAATAGTTTTCCCATCATTTTTTTAAACGCTTCTTCAGTATCACTATCTAGAAATTTGTCATCTAATAATATTTTTGCCTGTATTGAATTTCGAAAATTCTCCGCAAACCCAGTTTTTGTTTCACTGGAAATCTCATCATAATAATTATCAATTTCTTGCAATTTTTTATAGATATATCGATATTTCATTGTCAAAATATTATAACATTCTTTGTCATCATTATTTTTTAACAATGGCACCTGATTTGTCGCACGTCCGATAGCGTATACAACTTCAACAGCAGATGTGTAAAATCCTTTATTTTCTTTCTTCTTTTCACAATCTTTTGTATTGTTATATAGATAATTAAAATGGCTTTTTAAAATTTCTTCTGTTTTTTCGTTTGTAACTTCCTCTTCTATTTTCAAGCTACTAAATAACCCATCAAGAAGATTTTTCATACATTGAAGCAAAACTTGATAATAATCAGTTTCATCATAACAACAACTAATATAATTTTTCCGTGCAAAAAATGATGGTTTTATTTCCATTTCGTAACCTATTACTTTTCCCTCTAATATAGATTCATCTTTTGTTGCTTCTGTACTACTATTTGAACTGGTAGTATTCAAATTTGTTACACTTGAAACTACAATTTCGCCTTTTTGATTTTCTTTTTCTACTTTTAATTCTGCCTCAAAAGCTATCTCCCCATTTAATCCTCGGACAATTGTTACAAATAATAAAGTAGCCATCCATGCCCCTATCTGTGCCCTATTTTTTTCAATAATCTTAATTAGTGCTGACCTGCGACTATTAGCCTTTTTCATTTTGTTCCTATCTGATACACTTATTTTCAATTGTAGTTTAGCCTTTTCACTAAAACCAGATATAAATTCACTTCCCGTATCTTGTACAATATTATACTCCCAATTACCAAATAATGAATTTCCCCAAATTTTCTTTTTTAACTCATTATCCACACTCTTCAGAATTACCGAATACAACATTATAATACAATCTACAAACTCTGCATTTTCCTCACTTTGGTTTTCCAACAGATTACATCCATATAAACCCTGCCCCAATCCACCATTTTTAACTACTATTCCTGGATCATCCAATTTTTTCCGAATGTACCCTAAGACCACATCATTCATCACCTCATAATCCTTGGTCAAAAGTTTTTCTACAAATAGCTTTTGTTCTCTATCCGAAATTCTTTCAATCAGCCGCTCTTTAATATCTGTTTTCAGCCACGAAGTATAACTGATTCCATTTAATCGTATTAGCTGCTCAAAATAATTCACCATACTCCGCATGGTATAATTTTGCAAAAAATGTCTTTTACGTCTCGTCGGGTCAAAGTAGAGTTCACATTTTTTCATCATAAACTCTAAAATAAAATCTTTTTCATTGTTACTTTTTATATCAAGCTTTTCATTTGCGGGCGTTATAATCTGAATCTGCCCGTGATTTTCATTTAATTCTGGAAGATGGACTCGCATATTATATGGCAAAACTTTTTCCAAATAGTCACTAATTATCTGCTGTCGATCCCCCTCATCCTTATATATCTTTTCATAACGTGTTTCGCATGATTTCTGCAATCGATCAATATCTGCCGTAACCATAACAATAACATTTGGAATACTTAAATACCTGCGTATCTGCTCCAGAATATAATGTGCTTTGCCTCCACTCATATCAATATCATCTATCGCAATAACCAAATATGCTTGAAATTTTGAATTATAACAGTTTCCCCTTCTCGGCTGATTGCTCCAAAAATCCAAATAATGCTGCACAAGCTTTATCATCTGCTGACGTAAATTAATACTTGCCGCCAATCCATGCAATGCTCCTGCTGTCGGTAAGTCGTCCAAAGTTCCTCTATTGCCTTGTGTTTCATGTTCTTGTGATACTATATACGCATAACGCGTATCAACAAACAATTGTTTAAGTTCTTTTTCCTTTGCTTTACCATACGGCATATCATTTGTATATCCACTATCGCTTTACAGTTTTCTTTCAAATTTGTCCCACATCTCAGCTAAAACAGCATCTATAATAAATTCCTGTTCTGCCAACATTGCTGCATCAATAGGCGGAAGATCTAAGAAACCAATCTCAACGTCTCTAATGTTTCTTATCTCACTCCACTCATAAGTTTTTAAGTATTCTAGTTTTCTTACAAATGATAGCATTGCAGATGTCTTTCCGCGTCCCCTTCCACCCAAAAAAGAAATCACATTTCCTACCTGTTCATTATCCTCTGTATTTTTTGCATTATCCTCTATAATTTTTGCAAGCGTTCGTTCTGCAGATTTGTAAACATTTTCAAAAATAGAATCATTTACGTTACTCAAGTCTTCATATACAATCGCGTTACTTGTCTGTAATCTATATGTTTTTCCCATACCCTTTTCTCCTTGTCTATCATACACACATCTGTTCTCTAAAACTTCGTAATTTTTCTTTTCCCTTTTCTTTCGCCTCCTTTAATTTTGTATTTTCAATATTCATTGTGTCCTCGTATCTGTTTTCTGCCCATTTATTCACTAATTGTTTTTCTGTCTTTTCATATTCTTCGTCCGGCAATAATTTATATTTCTTTTGGTCACTAAGCTGTTCTATTAAAAGCAACGCTTTATACAGATATTCAAATTCCAATGGAGATAATATGTTGTCCTCCCATTTACTCTTTAATGCTTTAAATATATTAAATAATGTGATGGCTTCTCCCTCATAATCCTCCTCTTGTGCCAGACACATTGCATACTGATACCAGGCATTATAGTAATATTTATTCAAATTTAAAGCATTTTTTATTGATATCTTTGCGCTTTCTATATCCCCTACAAACTTTCTAAATGCCCTTCCTCTCTTATAATGCGCATAAGCACAATGATTTAAATACACACTGCCATACTCATTTGCCGCCTTTGCTCCAAATTCTAAAAGTTCAAAATAAACATCCGCACTTAATAATCTTATTTCTTCATTAGAATCATATTTTTGTAATAATTGACTACAACTATCTAAAATCTGTTCTGTCGAATACAATAATTTATAAGAGTTTCTTTTACATAACACATCTGCTTCATACATGATATATGAAATTGTATAACTTAATAGATCAGAAGGTCTCTTTTCATTCCATTCTTCTAATTCGCATATAAATTTTCGATATCTTTCAATTGACCATTCAAATAATCCTTCATCTGCAAAATAATAACGCATATATAATGAGCAATCAAAAATTTCATTCTTTTCATATGCCATAATTATATTTTTGATAATATTATAATATTCATCATCTGAGTATATCAATCGCTTTTCCAATAACTTTTGAGTATTCAATATATCATTCATTTCATCCAATAATCGAATTAGAAATTCATCTTCCGCTTCATCGTCAATTTTAATTTTCCTTATTGAATACTCATTTTCTCCTATGTCATATCCGTTATTCAAGATAACAATGCTTTTCTTTGTATCTTCTATTTCTATAGAATTTCCATTATAAAATTCGCTAATCACATAAATATCACATAGTGAATCTATTATATTATCTGTCTCCTTTTCATCATAAATTTCAATGACATATACCCCCAAGCATCTCATAAGGTGGTTTATTAACCCTTTCATCCTTATGTCTCTGATATCACAATAGATTCTTACTACATTCATTCATGTGATTCCTTTCTAATTTCCAAATTGAATGAATCTTTTCTCCAATTCAGATATATTATCTGTCTTTTTAAAGCCCATTCTATTAGAAATTATATACTTTGCCCGAGCGTATTGCAAATGGTTTATTGTGAACTTCCTGAAAAATTAACTCTCGTTTCTTAACGACAGTGTTACACGACCACGGAAACGTTGATTTTAAGCCTAAATTTATCATTTTATGTGGCTATTTTTTGATAATGGTGCTATAATAAAAAGTTAATTAACTCTCGTTAGGAGGGTGCCATGTATTTTGATTATGAGGTCAAAATTCCGGATTCCAGACATGGAATCACGAGAAAAAAGATCCGGGGAATAACTTATATTTACTATGCTTACGACCACAAGTACAGTTCGGATAAGCATTATACCATTCCGAAGAATACAACGATCGGTAAGTGCCTGGATGTTTCATCAGAGACGATGTATCCTAATAGCAACTTCCTGAAATATTTTTCTGATGCTGAGATTCCGGTGGCGCAGGCAAAAACTGACCGGAGTGCCTGTCTCAGAATCGAAGCATTCATTGTGATCCGTAAGATCATCGCAGAATATCATCTGGATGAGATGACCGGCCGCCTGATAGGGAAAGATGCCGGCCTCTTCCTTGATCTGGCAGCGTATTCCATTGTTACGGAAAATAATGCCTGTCAGTACTATCCGGATTATGCATACAACCATCCACTGTTTACACAGGGGATGAAGCTGTATAGTGATTCAAAGGTCTCTTCATTTATTAACAGTATTACGAGAGATCAGTGCATTGCTTTCCAGAATGAATGGAACAGCAGACATGATCATCGTGAAAAGATCTATATCACTTATGATTCGACGAACAAGAACTGTCAGGCAGGTGATCTTGAGTGCGTTGAAACCGGACATCCGAAAGATGACAACGGGAAACCGGTTCTGAACTATTCGATTGCCTATGATCACAACAACTCAGAGCCGCTTTATTACGAAGAATACCCCGGAAGCATTGTTGATGTCTCACAGCTCCAGCAGATTCTGCTGAAGGCAAAGGGGTATGGATACCGGCAGGCCGGTTTCATTCTTGACCGGGGATACTTCAGTAAAGAAAATATCCATTTCATGGATAAGAACGGTTATGAGTTCATTATCATGATGAAGGGGATGAAGTCTCTGGTGCGGGATCTTGTCCTGTCTGTGAAAGGCAGTTTTGAAGAAAAACGCGAATACAGCCTGCGTGATTACAAAGTAAACGGTATCACGGTGAAACATCAGCTGTATGCTTCCGATGAGAAGGAGCGTTACTTCCACATTTACTATAACGAACGGAAGCAGACAGCAGAACGCTATCAGGTCATTGATGAAGAAATAGCCCTGTGTGGTTACTTTGTTATTATCACATCTGAGAAGATGGATGCAGCGGATGCCCTTGATCTTTATAAAAGCCGGGATGCATCCGAAAAACTGTTCCGGGAAGATAAAACCTTCCTTGAAAACAGGACAATGCGTTGCCAGAGCAATGAGGCACTGCACGCAAAGATCTTCATAGAGTTTGTAGCACTGATTATCAGGAACAGGATCCACTTCCTGCTCAGGAAACAGATGCTGAAAACCCATCAAAAAGAGAATTACATGACAGTGCCTGCGGCTATCCGCGAACTTGAGAAAATCGAAATTGTGCGGCAAACCGATGGCGAATACTATCGGGATTACGCAGTAACCGCAACGCAGAAGTCGATTCTGAAAGCATTCGGCTTATCCGAGATAAACGTCAGGAAGCAGGCTGCTGACATTAATGAAGATCTTAGATCCTGCAATACGAAGGAGGCATAGTAATGGCACGTAGAAAAATAAGTATCAATGACAGGATTGAACAGCAGAAGCTGGTCGTTTCCAAAGCCAAGGATAGATAATAGATATGAAGCAGAACTCGAGCAACTCAATCAATTGATGAAAAAGCGTGATGAGCTACGTAATAAAGAGTTGCTTCAGGCTATCGAGCATAGCAGCCGTTCATTTGAGGAAATCATGGACTTCCTTGGCACCGATGACTCCCAGGATTAAACCTGGAAGCCATCCACAAGGGACGTTTATGGTCAAATTTCAGCTTATTGATTCACACTTTCTCCAACACAATAAAATCCACTTTCTAATCTCTTTGCATTAATGTTTTTTTACAATCACTTTAACACCATCACTCATTTCAATATCTCTTTTAAATTCAAGCTCGTTTTGAATTACTCCCAAATCATAAACAATATATAACTGTCTTTCATATGCCTTTTAATATGCCGTGATATCTGCACTGATCTCTTCAATAATTTTTGATATGCGTCCGTCTTTATGTAACTTCACTTCAATAGTGCATGTGCAAAAGTTGACTTTCCACTTCCATTAAATCCAAATAAAGGGATTTCGTTCATCATTTGCTTTAACACTTACCTGTAACACAGCCTCAACATTCTGTCGGTCACGCGGTGTATTCATTTCTTCCACGTTCCTCAGGAATTCTTCTATATCTTCTTTTTTCGCATGGTTTGACAAAATCCGCAAACTTCGATGCTCTCCCGGCTCTAATTCCTGTGTCACAATAATCTGCGCTGGAAACGGTAAATGTTCTGTCACATAATAAATGCTAGGATACTTTTCTTCTATTTTATGTCCATACTTCTGCAATGTCAAAAACATTTTCTCCGGTCGGGTTGCTCTGAAAATAGATACTGTCAGTTCATCGATCGGGACTGCATCTACATGTTCTCCATAGCCTTTGTACAGACATGCATATCCAACTGTCTTATAAAAATCATCAATAGTCAGTGCATCTTCCGGTCTCTTATACTCGATCACATTATAGTTTCTCATGATGTGGCCAATTTCATTCTTAATTCGACCGTCACTTCCTTCTTTTATAAAATTCCTCAGAATGTTCCAAGGGATTTTTCTTTCATTTTAATTTTTTTAACCATTCGTCAGGTTCTATAGCTGACACCACAGAAGCCTCAAAATCTGCTGGGACTTTTCTGAGAATATACCACAGATTAGGCAAAGAGTGAAATGCTATATATCCCTCTGCTTCTCCAGATGCACATTTCTCCATCACATGCAACGCAGAATCGTAAAACGGTTCTCTTGCAACAAGAAAATCAATAATTACATTCGTATCAATCAATACTACCATATTTTTCCCTTCTTGCTGCTTCCAGCTCTGCATCCGGATCAAAGTCATCCGGCAAATATTTTTTTACTTCATTTCTGGTAGCTACCAGTTCTTTAAAAGCCTGCATTTTTTCATCTGGTCTCTGAGACGGATAAATAACACTGGTATATGTTTTCTTTGGTATTAATCGCTGAATCACTTCAATCAAAAAGCCCACATTATCATCGGACATATCCCGAATCATCTGAATAGCCTGCTCCTGTAACATAGTCATATGATACACCGCCTTTCCTTATCATTTTATGCAAGTCATTATTTTCCTACTTTAATTATAACTACTTTACACCCGTTTTTTCAATCAATATTTTACATACATCAATTTTACTACTTTCTTCGACGAATTTTGTTCACTGTTATAACCTTATAATAGCACCGGAACTTTTCCTTCCAATATTACATTGATTTCATCCAGATCTTTCCCTGTAATGGATGCAATGTTTTCCGGGGACATTCCGCATAATCCATATGTTTCCTTGAGACCACCTTTCAACAACTGCATCTTCATAATCACTAATTGAAGATGAGAGTGCATCCATACAGTCATCCACAGTTACTTCCAATATTCCAGTTAAAGAATAAAGTTTGCCCATCACAGTCTTTGCTTTTGCTGTATTATGCAGATATTCTCACCTATTTTGCACCAAGCCTTTCTTCTTTTGATATTTCTATATCTGCATTTTCCCATCAAGTTATTTTCAATTTCTAAATTTTATGGCAAACTCACGATAAATCACGTAGTTCCTTTTTGCAGAATAGTATGCCATTTACCCGGAAAATGCAGTCCCATTTTCTCCCCTTTCACACACCATGCCTGATTTTAAATTTTAAACTTATAAGGCAATTCACATTCCAAGTCAATTCACGATCAGCACATTCTTTCCTTCAAATGCAAATCCATACTCTTTGATCTGCTCTCCTGCAATTCCCTTTTCCTTCAGTTCTTCGCTGTATTTTCTATCCTTAATCTGTGCAAGTGCCGACTGCGCGGTTTCCTCCAGACTGTTTTCTTTTCTTGTGCTCCGCACCTTAAATTCCAGAATCACTGCTGGGTCTTTTCCCGGTTTTTTCGGTTCCAGCATGACATCATATCTTCCAAATCCGCTCTCCCGGTTAGATTTTACATAATAGCTGCCCTGTAAATCCACCAGCAGTCCAAGTACAAATCCATGATAAAAACGCTCCGGTTCGGCTCCGGAAGCCCTTTCTCCGGTATCAAAATAGCTGAATGTCTGCAATGCGACACGGTTCATGTATTCATTCATCGCATCCACATCCCCCAGAAACATTGCTTTTACAAAATCATTGTACTCTGACTTCACGGGTACAAACCAGTCATGGATCATTCTTTGAAACATGATCTTCACTTCCAGATTGGTAAGCGCAAGCTGATATCTTGGTGCAAAACGCTCCCCAATATCCAGATAGCTTTCATAGGACAGGACTTTTAAATAACCACTTGCAAGAAGCAGACTCCAGACGGCCTCCTCACTTCCGTTCAACTGATTATATACAATCTGTTCATCGACTTCCGTCCAGATACATTCCCCGCATAACAGCTTTTCAAATTTTTCCTTGATATCCCGGTTTCCTTCGCGGACCAATTTGCCAACCAGACTGTTTGCACTCGTATTCGCCCAATAGGTTGTGTATTGCTGTGAATCCAGATAATTCAGGATAGACCATGGATTATAGATATCCTTATGTGTTCCGAATATAAATCCGTCGTACCATCTTTTTACCTCTTTCTTTTCACCGCCCAGTCCACATTTTTCTAAAGCCTCAAACACTTCCGGTTCGGTAAATCCAAATGTCGTTGCATATTCATCCGATGTGGTGGTAACCACTTTTAAATTATTCAAATCGGAAAATATGGACTCTTTACTCACTCTGGTAATTCCTGTCATGATTCCACGTTCCAGTGCCGGATTCGTTTTAAATGTTGAATTAAACAGGCTTCTGGTAAATGATACCAACTCATCCCAATAGCCATCCACAAAGGCTTCCTGCATAGGTGTGTCATATTCGTCCAGTAGAATGATTACTTTTTTGCCATAATATCTATAGAGGAAATCTGACAACTGGTATAATGATGAAGTTGCATCCGTTTCTCTTATATTATCAGACATCATGCGATCATAATATGCCCGGTCTGCCTCTGTCATTTTTTCATAATCTTTCACATAAGAAAACTTTATATAGATATTCCTTAAAATTTCGCACATCTTCTGTTTGGTTTTCTCATAATCACGCTCTTTAATCCGTGCAAATGACAAACTAATGACTGGATACGTTCCCTGCAGTTTGCGATACTTCTCATCTTTCCAGATTTCCAAGTTTGCAAACAAATCTGACCTGTCTGCATAGCCGAGAGAAAAGAACTGTTCTGTCATACTCATTGTCAGCGTTTTTCCAAAACGTCTGGGTCTTGTGATCAATGTCACACTGTCTCCACTATCCCACCATTCTTTTAAAAAAGCGGTTTTATCTACATAAAAATATTGATTTTCAATGATTGTGGAAAAATCCTGTACTCCAATCGCTACATTTACTGCCATATGCATTCCCTCTCCCAGATATTCCTTCTATCTTTTCCTATTCCGTCTTGATACTCCCCCTGCACATCCGTCCGCTTGATACCGATTGCCGGGTCATTCCATGCCACACCGCCCTTGTTGTTCGGATGTCAGAAGTCATTAACTTTATAGCAGAACCCTGCCTCATCACCGGAAATCGTTGCATTTAAAAGTTCTTCTGATTTCCGAATAGCATCCATGACCGGTTCCCAACCGCCATCCTCTATGCAATTGATAAACTCTTTCTGCACTTCCTGATTGGGAATATAAACCGTACGAGTATCAAAATCATAAGTCAGATATCCCAGATGCACAAGAAGCGTCAGCACATCATCCGCACTTGCAAAAGTTGTCATATCATTTTGAAATTTATCCGGATTTATTACAACAGAACTTCCTGCTATGAGTTTTGTTATAAGTTCTTTTAAATTGTACATATCCATCTGGATATATTTTTTTAACGCCTCATAGGTCTCTGTCTTTGTCCAATAGCTGTCAAAATCATGTCCCAGAAGTGACATCACAACGGATCTTGGATTGTAGATCTGTATGCCTTTCAAATCATAACCATCATACCACTGTTTCATTTTCTCGTATGGCATATCATACGCTGGGCAGAGTTCCTGCACTTCCTGCTCGGTAAACCCTGTAAATTCAGCAAGTTCCCGCTGATTTGTCATGGAGTATTCATCAAACATGTTAAGCGCAGAGTGTTCCCCATACTTCTTTATCGGAAGAATTCCTGTCATATATGCCAGTACACAGTATGGCTGGTTTTTTAATAAATCCCTCAGGAAGTTCAGATAAATTTTCTGTGCGTCGGTATCATTCTGGAATCGCATCCTCTGCTATAATATGCCACAAGCATATTGGCAGCAATGGATTTGCCAAAACGACGCGGGCGGCTTACGCAGATATTTTTATGCTCACCAAAAAGCTGCGAATTTGTAAACTTAATCATTTCTGTTTTATCAACATATATTTTTGAACGAAGGGATGCATTATAAAATTCTTCATTCCCCGGATTTACATAAAGTCCCATTTCTTCTCCTTTCGAACACCATGCTGGGTTTTAAATTCGAGAATCACGGCTGAATCTTTTCCAATTCCATCTATATTATATAGTATTATACAATTTTTCCAGAAAAAACGAAACAATAAAAAAGGTGTCTCTTTTCAAGACACCTTTTCCACCTATCTTCTATTATTTCTTCAACCCCGGCCACTCCTGGTCTTTCTCCGAAAGTGTCAGCGGTGTCCCATCTGCCATACAATATCCTTCCGCCGATGGGGTTCCCTGATACTCCCCCTGCACATCCGGCCACTGGATACCGATTGCCGGGTCATTCCATGCCAGGCCGCCCTCGTCGTTCGGATGCCAGAAGTCATTGACTTTGTAACAGAACTCTGCCTCGTCAGACAGGACCAGGAAGCCATGCGCAAAGCCTTCCGGAATCAGGAACTGTTTTTTGTTTTCTTCCGACAATTCCACACCATACCATTTTCCATAGGTTGCGGAACCTTCCCGCAAATCCACCGCCACATCAAATACGCTTCCGCGCACGGCACGGACAAGTTTGCACTGCGGATAGTTGATCTGAAAATGCAGTCCGCGCAGTACACCCTTGACGGACATCGACTGGTTATCCTGTACAAACTGGATATCGAATCCGGCTTCTTTCATTTCCCTCTCATTGTATGTCTCCATGAAATATCCGCGGGCATCCCCGTGTACGGCCGGTGTAATCACACAAAGCCCTTCGATACCGCCGACATTTTTTTCCACTGTTATCTGTCCCACTGTTTTTTCCTCTTTCATGCTGATTTGTAACTATTCAGAACCCCCTCAGAATAGTTACACTGATTTTAATATTTCACTCTGCCTTCTGCTACCGCTTTTAAATGCTCTCCATACGGGCTCTTTCCGTAGCGTATCGCAGAATCAAGTAATTTTTCCCGGTCAATCCACTGATTGATATATGCAATTTCTTCCGGCGCGGAAATGGTCACGCCCTGACGGTGCTCGATCATCTGCACAAATGCTGCCGCATCCAGAAGGCTGTCCATCGTTCCGGTGTCCAGCCATGCAAACCCACGTCCAAGCAGCTGCACATTTAAGTTTTTCTGCTGCAGATACATGTCGTTTAACGTCGTAATCTCCAGTTCCCCGCGGGCAGACGGCTGCACCTGTTTTGCCATTTTGCTCACGCCTGCCGGATAGAAATACAGTCCGGTCACGGCATAGTTGCTCTTTGGCTGTGCCGGTTTTTCCTCGATGGATACGGCTTTTCCGTTCGCATCGAAATCCACGACACCAAAACGCTCCGGATCGTTGACATAATAGCCAAAGACGGTTGCCTGGCCCTCCTGTGCATCCTTTGCGGCATTTCGCAGAATTTTTCCGAATCCGTTTCCGTAGAAAATGTTGTCGCCGAGTACCATGGCGCAGGCATCCTCTCCGATAAATTCCTCTCCAAGCAAAAATGCCTGTGCGAGTCCGTCCGGGGACGGTTGCACTTTGTAGGACAGATGAAGCCCGAACTGAGTTCCATCCCCCAGAAGTGCTTCAAATCTCGGGGTATCTTCCCGCGTGGAAATAACTAAAATATCACGGATGCCTGCCAGCATCAGTGTAGACAGCGGATAATAAATCATCGGTTTGTCATATACCGGAAGCAATTGTTTACTGGTTACCATCGTCAGCGGATACAGCCGTGTTCCTGCGCCGCCTGCCAATATAATTCCCTTCATCTTAAAGTTCCCCCTGTCGCTTTAATTCCTGCAGATACCGCCCCAGTGCGTCCTGCCAGGTTGGAAGCGGTGTAAATCCATTTTCTTTCAGTTTCTTTTTTTCCAGTCTGCTGTTAAACGGACGCGCTGCCTTTGACAGACCGTATTCCGCGGTTGTCACGGGCTGCACTTCGGTAGAAATCCCTGCCTGCCGGTAAATTTCTTTTGTGAAATCGTACCAGGAGATGTAGCCACCTTCGTTTGTTACGTGGTAATAACCATATTTTTCGGTTTCCATCATGTCAACAAGCAGTCTTGCCAGATCGTAAGTATAGGTCGGTGTGCCGATCTGGTCATTTACCACGCGCACCTGCGGGTGATTTTTTGCCACTTTTAACATGGTCTTAATAAAATTTTTTCCGTTTAATCCAAACACCCATGCGATACGCACGATGAAATACTTCCCGAGTGTCTGTGCTACTGCCAGTTCCCCGCCAAGTTTCGTCTGTCCGTATACGTTAAGCGGTGCGTATGCTTTGCAGTCCGGCTCCCACGGAGTCTCGCCCTGTCCGTCAAACACATAGTCTGTGCTGATATAGACCATTTTGGCATCTGCTTTTTTCGCTGCGTCCGCAATATGTTTCGTTCCATCTACGTTGATGGCTCTGACTTTTGCCTGATTTTCTTCGTCCTCTGCTGCATCCACAGCGGTCCATGCCGCACAGTGCACGATGGCATCCGGCTGTACTTGCATGATTGTCTGTTCCACTGCTGCCGCATCGGTGATGTCCAGCGGCACATACGATGCACAGGATTCCAGTGTCGGTGCAATATCCGAACCGACTGCCTGATGTCCGCGCTTTGTCAGTTCGTTTACCACGTCATGTCCCAGCTGTCCGGCAACGCCTGTCACGAATACTTTCATATTTATAAGCCTTTCTTTCCGTACATTTCTTTGTAATAATTCTGGTATTCCCCGTTTACGATGTTCTCCCACCATTCCTTATGATCCAGATACCACTGGATGGTCAGGCGGATACCATCTTTAAACATCGTCTCCGGCAGCCAGCCCAGCTCGTTGTGGATCTTGGTTGGATCGATGGCATAGCGCATATCGTGTCCTTTACGATCCTGCACATGCTCGATCAGGCTCTCCGGCTTGCCGAGATATTCACAGATGAGTTTTACGATATCAATATTTTTCATCTCATTGTGTCCGCCGATGTTGTAGACTTCTCCGACGGTTCCGTTGCGCAGGATCAGATCAATCGCCTTACAGTGATCCTCGACATACAGCCAGTCGCGCACATTGAGTCCCTCTCCGTATACCGGAAGCGGCTTATCTGCCAGCGCATTTGCAATCATAAGCGGAATGAGTTTTTCCGGAAACTGATACGGACCGTAGTTGTTGGAACAGCGGCTGATCGTCACCGGCAGGCCGTACGTTCTGTGATATGCCATAACAAGCAGATCCGCAGATGCCTTGGAAGTGCTGTAAGGACTGGAGGTGTGGATCGGTGTATCCTCATGGAAGAACAGATCCGGACGGTCCAGTGGCAGATCTCCGTACACCTCATCCGTGGATACCTGATGATACCGTGAAATACCATACTTCCTGCATGCGTCCATCAGCACGGAAGTACCGATAATATTGGTCTGCAAAAAGACTTCCGGATTCTCAATGGAGCGGTCCACATGGGACTCCGCTGCAAAATTGACGATCACATCCGGTTTTTCTTCCTCAAAAAGGGTATATACTCCCGGACGGTCGCAGATATCGAGTTTTACGAAACGAAAATTCGGCTGATCCATCACCGGTGCAAGCGTGGACAGATTGCCCGCATAGGTCAGGGAATCCAGACAAACAATGCGATCCTGCGGATGTTCCTTTAACATATAGAAAATAAAGTTGCTGCCGATGAAACCGGCACCGCCTGTTACAATAATGGTCATGAGTGTTTCCTCCTGTGTGCGTTTACGATTCCTGTATTTGTTTCCATTATAAAAGGTGACGCTAGGTCACCTTCAAGTCTTTTTTATAGATTTTTCTAATTATTTTCTGCACAGGAAGATTCCGGCATCTTTTGTGATATGAAATCCATCTGCCACGCGGGCAGAAACAAATTCCCGAAACTCTTTGTACTGGTTCAAAAGCAGCTGGTTCTGGTTTCCGTGACAGGAAAGAATATAGGAAATCAGCGGTTCCGCTTCCGCTATTTCAATCGCATCCTCGTATCTTCGCATCTGAATTTCCGGGAAATACGGTGCTAACAGGTTTTCTCCGTTTTCAAGCCCGAACCGCTCATACAGCACCTCCGCTGATAAAACGATTTCTTTATGGAACTGCTGCACCAGATCGGTAATTTCCCACATATGCTGCTTTCCGTAGGTACTGCATAGAAACCGTCCCCCATTTTTTAAGACTCTCCGACATTCTGCAAGCACCTGTGGGATATCTTCACAGTAAAACAGCACATGATCCGCGATCACAAGATCAAATATTTCCTCCTCGTAAGGAATTTTTTCGCAGTCAAATTTTTTATAGGAAAAGCGGCTGTCCTCTCCCAGTGCACGCCGGGCATCCTTTAGCATTCCTTCTGATTTGTCCGAGAGAACGACCCAAAGATCCGCAGGCAGCTGTTCTCTGTTTTCGGTCCATAATGCTCCATTTCCACAGCCGAGCTCCAGAATCCGCATCCCCGGCTGCAGATTACACTGCTGCATAATCCACGGAAACCACCCCTGCGGATTGACGGAATACTCCCTGTGCAGGCGAATCCGGGCGGAAATATTTGCCGCATTCTGGTACTGGTTTTTCAGGCTTCGTTCCACTGCCGTCAAATGAATCAAATCCAGCATACTGTTCCAGTCAATCGCCTGTTCCGTCTGGATGGCTTCTATGGTGCGGTCAATTGCCTCATCCATCGCCTGCATTTCGTCCATTTTCTGCCGCAGCAGCTTCTTCTGTATCCGCATGGATTCGAGAAGATACTGCTGGTCTGCCGCAGCAAGTGTCATCTCCCGGATATCTTCCAGCGAAAATCCCAGATATTTTAATAAAAGGATCTGCTGGAGTTTTGCCAGATCGGCATCCGTATACAGCCGCGCCCCTGCGGCAGTCCGCGCACTTGGTTTTAAAATATTCTGTTTATCATAATACCGGATCGCGCGAAGTGTCACATGTGCTTTTTTTGCAAATTGTCCGGATGTGTAATACGCATCCTTTTTCATCTACAGTTCTTTCACCTCATCCCGCATTTCTTCTGTCATATTCTGTACATAGGTCGTCTGGGAAGAAATTTCTTCCGTGTTTGCGGCAATCGTTGACACTTTCTGCGTCATGGTATTCATGCTTTCTACCAGATCTTTGATGGAATCCATACTCTGTGTAATCTTTGGAAGAATTGCCTCGGCTTTCTGATCGTTCTGTGTCAGAAGATCTTTCGTGGAATCAGACAGTGTACGGATTTCCTCCGCTACCACTGCAAAGCCTCTTCCGTTCTCACCGGCACGCGCCGCCTCAATGGAGGCATTGAGCGAAAGCAGATTTGTCTGTCCCGCAATGGCAGAAATATCTTCATTGCTCTTTTTATATACACTGATGAAATCCGACATGATACGGATGGACTCATTCAGTTCATCGCACAGACGGGAAATATCCTGAATATACTGTGCCAGATTGGTTGCTTCATTTGCAGATTCCTCGTTTGCCGTATTCAGTTCTGCAATGTTATCACTCAGGGTAATAAACCGGTCTGTGATATCTGTAATCTTCTGCTGGCGGATTTCCTGTTCCGTCCGCTCCTGATCGCGAAGTTCTGCAATCTTTTTTGTCTCTTCCTCTGCCATGCCCCGCACATAGTGCACACAGTTTTCTTTTACGTTGACTCCATTGTGGATGGCACGTACCATGTTGGTGCAGCTTGAATATCCACAGGATTCGCAGTCCCTGTGCTGTTCCTCATAGGTATCTTTTTTCATTTCTGCAAACAGGCGGTTCTTCTCCTGTTCGGACGGTTCCTCAATATGTACTGCACGGTTGGTGTAGCTGCGCATAAAATCGTTGATGTCCAGCTTCCCGAAAGCGTCCATGAAGTTTTTCAGACGTTCCTCCGGTGTCAGTGTCTCTGCCCACGGACTCCTGCTTTTGCTCTTCCTGCCAAAGTGTGCCTTCTCCTGTTTTGCATTCGTTTTGCTGTTTCGCAGTTTTGCGATTGTCAGCATGACATCATCGGTTCCCCGTTTCGAATCTGTGGCAGTTCCGTAGAGACAGCCCTTCGCGCAATTTAAGATATCTACCATAAACGGAAGTTCTTTATTCTGCTGAATACGTTTTGCATAGGAACGCAGATATTCATATGCCTCATGCTCGCCCTCTACCTGACGCACTACCTGTTCTTTTCCAAGAAAATGTTCTACATTCTCCCGCAGTCCACCAGGCATCGGATACAAAGAACCCAGTCCGTATTCCAGTTCATCGGTATATGGTTCACACCCTTCATAATCGTTTCCGATATACTTCATCATCTTTTCAAAAGTTACATTATAAGAAACATATCCGCCGCAATTGGGATCGGTAATCTCTAATTTTTTGGCAATACACGGACTGATAAAAGCGATTTCATCTGTGACCTGCATGTATTTTTTCATATAAATAGCAGTACACATCATCGGACTGTGTACCGGCATCAGACGCGGAATCAGCTCCGGTATATATTTTTCCACATAGGTGACTACTGCCGGACACGGCTGGGAAATGCCCCCGAAAAATTTGTGTTCCGTAATGTATTTGAGATATCCCCAGGTTGTGATATCCGCACCGAACGATACACTGCAGATATGGTTGACTCCCTTACTCTTTAAATATCCCAGCACACGCTGGTATTCTTTGGGATAATTTGCCAGAAATGCCGGTGCCAGTATCACGGAAATTTTCTTTCCCGATGCAAGGTCTTCAAAGAAGCGGTCCGTATCATCATAATAGTCTCTCGCTTCATGTGGGCAGACATCAAAACATTCCCCACATGCAATACATTTGTCCGGGTCTACCGTTACATAACCTTCCTGCGTTGCAATATTTGCCGTAAGTACAGGACAGCCCCGCACGCATTTGTTGCATCCGGTGCATAAATCATTTGTGTAAATCAGTTCCATAAACGCACTCCTTATTATGATTTTTGTATAAACCCCACCCCTATATGCTTATAATTTTATTACTTTTTACCATATTTGTCCAGTGTAACCTTGCTTTTTCCGTTATTTTTATCAAAACACAAATGGTTGTCTATGATTTTTTGCAGACTGGATTTATATTTTTTTCCCATTTTGGATATATACACACCGATAGATCGCACTATACTAGGATACAAAGAACTATTTTCACCAATTCGGAGGTTTTCCATGAAAAAAGCAGCTGTTATCCATGATCTGTCCGGTTTCGGAAAGTGTTCGCTCACGGCAGCGATTCCGGTATTATCCGCGCTGGGCGTGCAGTGTTGTCCGGTTGCAACAGCCGTACTGACCGGCCAGACCGGTTATCCCTGTTATCACTGTACCGATCTGACCGCTATGTTACCGGACTATATCGATGCCTGGGGGAAAAATAACGCACATTTTGATGCCATCTACAGCGGATTTCTGACCGGGGCGAAACAGATTTCGCAGGTGCTTGATTTCATCCGCTATTTTCGGGAAGAACATACGCTTCTTCTGGTTGACCCTGTTATGGGGGATGACGGAAATGCTTATCCGTTTTTTACTCCGGGGCTGTTAAATGGAATGAAAGAACTGACGCTTGAAGCAGACGTGATCACGCCGAATCTGACGGAAGCCTGTCTGCTGGCAGACATTCCGGAAGATGCCTTACTCCACTGCCGGACGAACACGGATCTGCTGAAGCTGGCAGAAGATGTGGCACTGCGGCTGCAAAAAAAAGCCTCACACCCACAGGATGTCGTGATCACCGGTGTCAAATGCCGTGATGAAAAACATCCCGTCATTTATAATATTGCTGCCACTGCAAATGGAATTTACCGGCACGAATCGCCGTTTTTTGACCGGAGTTTTTCCGGAACCGGGGATCTGTTTGCCTCTGTATTGTGTGGCTGCCGCACAAAGGGCATATGCACGGAAGATGCGATTCTGCTTGCCGGGAAATTTTTATCCCACAGTATCGGGGATACCATGAAAGAAAATACGCCGGGACGCGATGGCGTTAATTTCGAGAAATTTCTTATTGACCTGATTGCAGATTCAAACGTGTAAAAACGAAAAACCCGGAAAAGAATTTCGCAATTGATGAATCCATACGATAGAAAGAAGGAATTGTTATGGCAAAAATTTTATATGTGTACAATGATCAGGTATATGCAAATATCACAAATAAATGTGACTGCAACTGTACGTTCTGTATCCGTAAACAGTTTGATGGTGTGGGTGATGCGGATACCCTCTGGCACAAAGCAGAGCCTTCTTTAGGTGAGATTATTGCCGCAATTGATGCCTTTGATTTCACCGGCTACAAAGAATTTGTTTTCTGTGGCTATGGGGAACCGACCTGTGCACTGGAGAATCTGATCGCCAGTGCCAGATATGTCAAAGAAAAAACAGGTCTCCCGATCCGTGTCAATTCCAATGGTCTGGGAAACCTGTATTATAAACGTGACATTGTACCACAGCTGGCAGAAGTGGTAGACAGTATCTCCATCAGCTTAAATGAGGCGACTGCAGAAAAGTATGAAAAAGTGACCCGCCCATCCTTCCCTCATGCTTATGAGGCAATGCTTGATTTTGCAGAGGAATGTGGAAAACTTATCCCACACACGCAGCTGTCGATCGTGGATATTCTTCCGGAAGAAGACATTAAGGCGTGTCAGCGCATCGCCGACAGCCGCGGTGTCCATCTGAAAGTACGTCCGTGGGAGCACAGTGCATAAAGAAGTTACCGTTCTCATGCTTACCTGTGAGCACCAGCGGCATTACAGTCCCAGCACATCCAGAAGGATCTGTTCATCTTTCTTTTGTTTCTGTGGATGCTGTAATTCCGCATCTGCCAGGCGGGTACGGATATTCTGCATCCGCTGGTCCAGATCTGCACTGATCTGTGCACATTCGCTCAGTTCCTGTGCCAGACGCTCGGTTTCATCTGCCGGAACATTCTTTTTGTACCGCACTTTGTGCTCCAGACTCGCCCAGAAATCCATGGCAATGGTGCGAAGCTGTACTTCAACTTTCATTTCCCGTTTCTCATTCTGTAAAAAAATCGGTACTGCAACGATCAGATGCAGGCTACGGTATCCGTTTTCCTTCGGATGCTTGATATAATCTTTCTGTTCGATCAGACGGATATCATCCTGCTGAAGCAGGCAGTCCGCCAGCAGATAGATATCTTCCGGGAAAGAGCACACAACCCGGATTCCTGCTATATCATTGATGTTCTGTTCAATCGCCGAAAGCGTCAACGGAATATTTTTCCGGCGCACTTTGCGCACGATTCCGTCCAGCGATTTCACACGTGTCTTGATGGACTCGATCGGATTACGATCATATTCCAGCGAAAATTGTTCGTTTAACACTTTAAACTTCGTTTCTACTTCCATGATTGCGCACTTGTAATATGCCATCAGCGTATCCAGCGGTTTTGTATTTTCCTGCACAAAATCCAAAAATTCATCAGACATCAGACGGTTACGGACAAGGTTTTCCGCTGCCTGCTGCAGCTGCGCATTTACTACTTTACTTAATTCGTTCATATCTATTTCCTCTTTTTCTCCTGTAATTTTCTATATAAATAATTGTGAAATCCTTAGTTCCGGCGGACTCCCGTGTGGTGGCTCCGGCTGCGGCCTCTCCGATATGCACTCAATATCCAGAATCAAGAATTTGCAGAAAGTGACTGCGTGACTCCTTTGATGATTTGTGTTCGTTCAAGTTTCGACAGCGGCGCGGTTTGTGTCCGTCTGCCAAGGACGCGTCCGAAGGATTTCGTGTCTGCCTTAGCGGAGTGCTTCAAAATACTGTGCCCGCGGGTCGTGTTTGCGACCACATTTATTTAAGGTCATTCAAAAAAGTCCGTAGGGAGACATAACCGGGAGCGGGCGCCATAAAATTTTTGAAGTGCTCCGCTTAGGCAGACTAGAAATTCTGAGCGCATCCTTGGCAGACGGACACAAACCGCGCCGCTGTCGAAACATTGCCCGGACACAAAATTAGAGCCACGCAATCACTTTCGCAAATTCTAAGATTCTGTCTAATTCGTGCGTATCGGAGAGGCCGCAGCCGGAGCCACCACACGGGAGTCCGCCGGAGCACAAACTTTCCCAATTGTTTTAAATAAAAAGAGCTTCACGGAAATAAATTTCCATGAAGCTCTCCGCACATGGACTTTCCTGTCTGGTTTCCACATGCCTTTATTATAATGGATTCATCCGCAAAACGGAATAAATAAAGTCTGAACTTTTTACGAATTTTATCTTAATCTTTGAACAGATCCGTAGAATAATAACGGTCTCCGCTATCCGGAAGAAGGGCAACTACAGTCTTTCCCTTAAACTCCGGTCTTTTTGCCACTTCGATGGCTGCCTTTAATGCCGCTCCGGAAGAAATACCTACCAGCACACCTTCCTCTTTTGCAATATATTTGGAATACTCGAAAGAGTCTTCATTGGAAACCGGGATTACTTCATCATAAACCTTGGTATCGAGTGTGTTTGGAATAAATCCGGCTCCGATACCCTGGATCTTATGTGGACCTGCCTTTCCGGTAGACAATACTGCAGATGTCTCTGGCTCTACGGCAACGATCTTTACATCCGCGTTCTGGGATTTTAAATACTCACCAACACCTGTGATGGTTCCGCCTGTACCGACACCGGCTACAAATGCATCGACTTTTCCATCCGTATCTTCCCAGATCTCCGGCCCGGTTGTCTTCTTGTGTGCTGCCGGGTTTGCAGGGTTCTCAAACTGCTCCGGAATGAAGCTGTCTGCGATCTCTTTGTGAAGTTCCTCTGCCTTTGCGATGGCTCCCTTCATACCCTTGCTTCCATCGGAAAGAACAAGTTCTGCACCATATGCCTTGATGATGTTACGACGCTCAATACTCATGGTCTCCGGAAGAACGATGATCAGGCGGTAACCCTTTGCTGCTGCGATTGCCGCAAGACCGATACCTGTGTTTCCGGATGTCGGCTCGATAATGGTGGAGCCCGGCTTTAATTTCCCGTCCTTCTCTGCCTGCTCAATCATCTCTTTTGCAATACGGTCCTTAACGGATCCTGCCGGGTTAAAGTACTCCAGCTTTGCAAGAAGTCTTGCCTCAAGGCCAAACTTCTTCTCGATGTGTTTGAACTCTACCAGTGGTGTGTGTCCGATCAGTTCCAATGTTCCTTCATAAATATTTGCCATTTTATTATCCTCCAATTTACTCTCTCTGATTCAATCCCTTATTTTCATACTTCTTTAGTAGGAATTATCTGTTGTTATGAATATACACCCTTTCCCTAACGCTGTCAACTACTTTTTACGATATTATTTTATACCCCTAAAAAAATACACGACACTCCTTATATTTTACTCCGCTTTGCCACAATTAAGACTCCAAAATTTTAACAGAGCCAGAAACTGCACAAAATTCGTAACATATCATATAAGAAGCGTCGTGTATTTTTATCTATATGTGTATGAAAAACCCTCCGACTTTATTACTCGTCATCCTCATCGTCATCATCGTCCGCATCCTCACCGAGCAAAGCCTCTTTTAAAGTTCTCCAGCCAAGGACTGCACACTTCACACGCGCCGGCATATGGGCGATATCGCGGAGTGCCGATGCCTCCTCAAGAGAATCAATCTCCTCCTCGCTGGCATCGCCTTTGATCATTTTCATAAAGATTTTCCCCATCTGCAGGGCCTCTTCTTTTTTCTTTCCGACAATCATGCCAAGCATGATATCTGCGGAAGCCTGGGAAATCGCACATCCGTCCCCGACAAATGCACCGTCGGTAATCGTGTCGCCATCCGTCTTTAATTTCAGGAAAATATCATCCCCACAGCTCGGGTTGACACCCTCAAGCACAATATCCGCATCCGGCAGATCATGTTTAAACTCCGGGCGCACGTTGTGCTCGGTTAAGATTTCATTATAAAAACTTCTATTTTCCATATCCCATTCGCTCCCTTATACTTGCGATGCCTGCTACAAATTTGTCGGCTTCTTCTTCGGTATTGTAAAACATAAAGCTTGCCCTGGTGGCGGAGCTGATGCCCAGATAATTAAGCAGCGGCTGCGCACAGTGATGTCCGGCACGCACACAGATGCCATCGGCGATTAAAATCTCGCTCACATCGTGTGGATGCACGTCATCAATTGTAAATGTAAGAATTCCGGTGTGTTCTTCGGCCCGGTCGGATCCAAGTACATGCACATGTGGAAGTTCTTTTAATCCGTCAAACGCACGCTTTGTCACGGCAAGTTCCCGCTCCTGCATCACGTCAAAGCCAACAGACTGTGCATATTTTATGGCAGCATGCAGTGCTATGGCACCGGCAGCATTTACGGTTCCCGCCTCGAACTTATGTGGAAGTTCTGCGTATTTTGCGCTCTCGCGGGTCACGGATTCGATCATCTCGCCACCGGAAAGAAACGGCGGCATTTTCTTTAACAGTTTTTTCTTTCCATATAACACACCAATTCCCATCGGTCCGAAAATTTTATGTCCGGAAAATGCAAAGAAGTCTGCATCCAGATCCTGCACATTGACCGGCATATGCGGGGTGCTCTGTGCCCCGTCCACCACGATAATGGCATTTTTTTCATGTGCCATGGCTGCGATCTCTTTGACCGGGTTCACACGTCCGAGCACGTTAGAAACCTGTGTGATTGCTACGATTTTTGTCTTTTCCGTAATCTGTTCTTTTACCTGATCAAGATCCACCGATCCGTCCGTACGGCATTCGATAAACCGGAGTACCGCTCCTGTCTGCCGCGCAACCATCTGCCATGGCAGAAGATTGCTGTGATGTTCCATGATCGAAACGAGGATTTCATCCCCGGCATTTACATTGTTTAAACCATAGCTGTATGCCACAAGATTCATGCTCTCTGTGGTATTTCTGGTAAAAATGATTTCACGCGCGGATTTGGCTCCGATAAAATCACGCACGCCTTTTCTGGCATTTTCATACAGTTCGGTTGCTTCCACACTCAGCGGATAATTTCCACGCAGCGGATTTGCATTGTGTTTCAGGTAAAAATCGCGTTCTGCATCAATGACACACTGTGGACGCTGGGAAGTTGCCGCATTGTCGATATAGATCCATTCCCTGCCATCGACTGTATTTTCCCCGATTTCTGACAGCAGTGGAAAGTCCTTGCGATAATCGGTCATGCTACACCTCCCCAAGTTCTTCGTCAATCATTCTGGCAAAGCTGTCGTCTTTGATGATTCCTTTCAGGCGGTCAATGTTTGCTCTTGCCATAATATTTTCCGCGTGCTCTTTGTCGATTCCGCGGCTGGCAAAATAAAACATGGTATCCTCATCAAGTTCCCCAATCGTTGCACCGTGATTACCAACGACATTTTCCTCGGAGCATAAGATCACCGGAACGGTTTTATTCTCCACATCATCGCCAAGCATCAGTACATTTTCCAGCTCGTTTCCGACAGAATCGGAAGCGCCGGTCTTAAAATCAATCGTTCCACGGAAGATCTTCTTTGCACCGTCGCGCAGGGCACCGCCCACGTTGATTTCACTCTCTGTATGTTTTCCGTAGTGGTTGACCACTTCATTCATGTCGATGATATGTGTGTGCTGCCCGATATAGCCGATATCGCTCCTAAAGGTGCTTGCATCGCCATTTAAGTTGATGGTCGTATCGGAATAGATATCTCCTTTTCCGAGATAAATCTGTACCAGCTCGATACGGGCGTTTTTTGCACATTCTCCCTCAATCTGATTGTACACAAGAGAATTTTCTGCTGTGTGCTGCAGCTGCACCAGACGCACCCGTGCATGTTCTTCCACCGAAAGGCTTGTCCTTACGGCAAGTTTTTCCTCTGTCTGATAATCCATAAACACGGTCACCTGCTTACCGGCCGGTGCTATGATATGGATCTTTTTGCTGCTGTATCTTCCCTCTCCGGTAATGGAAAAGCGTACCTCTTCGGTGCTTCCCGCTGTCACGGTTTCCTCCGGAAGTTCTGTTGTATGTTCTTTGTCCCACGGAAGCTTGGTCTCGTTGACATGTAACCAATACCAGGTCTTCGATGGAAGTTTATTGATTGTCATTTCTGTCATTGTTCTCCTCCTAACCTATGCTTCCCTTCATCTCCAGCCGGATCAGGTTGTTCATCTCAACCGCGTACTCAACCGGAAGTTCCTTGGATACGTTGTCTGCAAATCCGCTGACTAAAAGTGCCCGGGCATCTTCTTCCGTCATGCCTCGTGACATCAGGTAAAAGACAGCATCGTCGCTGATGCTTCCAATCTTTGCCTCATGTCCCACGGCTGCGTCTTTGGTACGGATGTCCATGGCCGGAATCGTATCCGAACGCGACTCGGAATCAAGCATCAGGGACTGACAGGATACTGCTGATTTTGATCCTTTGGCATCCTTTGCCACAACCACGCTGCTTCGGAAGGTACTGATTCCGCCGTCTTTGCTGATGGAACGGGTATTCATATAGGAGCTGGTGTTTGGTGCTGCGTGTACCACTTTGGCACCGGTATCCAGATTCTGTCCGTGTCCGGCGAATGTGACACCGGTGAATTCCATTTTGGCACCCTCCCCCTTTAAAACGCTCATCGGATACAGGCAGCCCACATGGGAGCCAAACGATCCGGAAACCCACTCGATCGTTCCGCCTTCCTCAACGGAGGCACGCTTGGTATTCAGGTTGTACATATTCTTGGACCAGTTCTCGATGGTGGAATAACGAAGCTTTGCATTTTTTTTGACGAACAGCTCCACACAGCCTGCATGCAGGTTTGCTACGTTATATTTCGGAGCGGAACATCCCTCGATGAAATGAAGGCTTGCGCCCTCGTCCACGATGATCAGTGTATGCTCAAACTGACCGGCTCCTTTGGCATTCAACCGGAAATAAGACTGTAGCGGAATGGACACGTGCACGCCCTTTGGCACATAGACGAACGAACCACCGGACCATACGGCTCCGTGCAGTGCTGCAAACTTATGGTCATGCGGGGTGACAAGTTTCATGAAATACTTGTGTACCATGTCCGCATATTCTCCTTTTAAGGCACTTTCCATATCGGTGTAGACAACGCCCTGTGCGGCAACCTCGTCTTTGACATTGTGATATACCAGCTCGGAATCGTACTGGGCACCGACGCCGGCTAAGGATTTCCGCTCGGCCTGTGGGATTCCCAGACGCTCAAATGTCTCTTTGATGTCTTCCGGCACATCCTTCCAGGATGCCTGCATTTTGGAATGTGGACGGACATAGGTGGCAATGTGATCCATGTCCAGTCCCTCAATTGACGGTCCCCAGTCCGGAACCGGCATCTCATTGTAAATCTGTAAGGACTCCAGTCGGAACTGCTGCATCCATGCCGGATCGCCCTTTTCTTTGGAAAGCTGCTCCACGATCTGTGGGGTCAGACCTTCTTTCATTCTGTATGCATCTTTTTCCTCATCGCGGATATCATAGATGCTGCGGTCGATATCTTCTACCTGACTCTTTTCTCTCATTTCGCACGCACCTTTCTTACTGTTCAAATTCCTCAAAACCGTTTTCGTTGATCTCATCTACTAAGGAAGCATCTCCGTTCTTTACGACTTTTCCTTCATCCATAACGTGGGTGACATCCACATGCAACGACTCTAAGATTCGTGTGCTGTGGGTGATAATCAGAAGGCTTCCCTTGCATTTTTCTTTGTAAAGCTGGATTCCTTTGGATACGGTACGGACGGCATCCACATCCAGTCCGGAGTCGGTCTCGTCAAGAATTGCAAGCTTTGGCTCTAACATAAGCATCTGCAAAATCTCTGCTTTTTTCTTCTCACCACCGGAAAAGCCGACATTTAAATCACGCTCTGCATAGGACTCATCCATGGAAAGAAGTTTCATGGTCTCGGTCAGTTTTTTCTTGAAATCCCACAGACGGACACGCTTTCCGGTCTTCTGCTCGAGTGCATTACGGATAAATGCGCTCAATGTCACCCCCGGAACTTCCAGCGGATTCTGGAAGGAGAGGAAGATTCCCTTTTTGGCACGCTCATTCACCGGCATCTCTGTGATGTCCTCTCCATCAAAAAAGATCTGTCCGGATGTGATGGCATATTTCGGATGCCCGGTGATGGCATAGCCCAGGGTGGATTTTCCGGTTCCGTTCGGTCCCATCAGAACATGCACTTCGTCTTTTCCAACTTCTAAATTTACTCCGTGTAATATTTCTTTATCTTCAACGTTTACGTGCAGATCTTTGATCTCTAATAAATTTTTTTCCGACATTTGTATTTCCTCCATATAAAACATGTTGTTTAACTTTCACAGGAATGCGTCTTCTGTGAAATCATATCCTCGAGGGTATGTTTCTCAAGGTAATCATTGATAACATTTTCCAGTCCCTGCCAGAACGGAAGTGTGGTGCACTCTGCGGTGCTCTCGCACTTTTTCCCACCTTCGCACAGGCACGCGACCGGAGCTAAATTTCCTTCGATCAGTTGAAGGATCTCAATTACTTTATATTCCGACGGTTGTTTGATCAGACGGTAACCGCCACCCTTTCCGCTGGCACTCTCAAGCATCTTCCCTTTTGTCAGTATGGTCATAATACTTTCAAGATATTTCAGGGAAATGCCCTGCCTTGTGGCAATTTCTTTGACCGGAATGAATTCTCCGGAATTGTGCTGCGCAAGATCGACCATCACACGCAGTGCATATCTGCTTTTTGCGGATATCATCATATCGTTTTACCACCTCGTTTCATGAAATACGACCGTAGCGTATTCCGTGAGTTCTACGGTGTGATTATAAGCCCCACTCCCCTACTATGTAAATAGGGGAATGTGAAAAATCATGTTTTTCTTCCAATACAAATTGCTGTTTAACTGTGTGGTCTGGGATCTTTTGTTTTTCAGAGGGACGGATTTGCGGGATTGTTCTAAATATAATTTTTTTCGATGCGACGGAAGAAGGGGGACATTCTCTTTCTACAGAAAAATTTACAAGTCAGCGCCGATGTTGATTTCAGGTTGGTTTGGCAAAGGTTTTACTTTTATGCTATTAACGTTACATGATGGAACTACGGCGCAGTTGTAAATTTGTTCTTCCGAAAGAAATGTCCCCCTTCTTCCTGTGGATTGGAAAACTATAAGTAAAAGAATGATGCCCGCAAATCCTGTCTGTGGAACAAACATAAAGGCACCAGAACCTGCAGTTAAAGGGACGCCTCAAAAGCAGCTACGAATGCCATGAACTGGAATAAGCATAAAAATACCCTGTTAAATCACTTGATGATAAGGCTGGGTATCTATAGATGAAAAATTAAAGATTTAGGTGACGGTTTTCCGAAATTTTAAGGCTTGAAATCAGGAAATGTCACCTATATAGTAAAAATTGTTTCTCCAGATACCAGTTTTTTAGAAAAAGCGGTACCTGGAGAAGCAATTTTTGATCTATAGAGACTTTCCGGTATCTGAATGCTGAATTTTCATGTTCTTATGTACAAAATTTTTTTGACTTTCCCTCTTTTTTCCCGTATGATAAAACATAAACAGGGATATACAGAAGAAAGGAGTTTTTATGCCAGTAATACAATACTCGCAGGAACTTGTGGATCTCAGACAATACGAATCCATGCCGGAAGAACAACGTATGGAAGTATTTGACGGAATTGCTTATAATATGGCAAGTCCTTCTCAGCTTCACCAGTCGATCCTGACGGAACTGCTCGTTTCCCTACGTAATTATATAAGAAAAAACAATGGGGGCTGTTCGGTATTTCCTGCTCCTTTTGATGTGAAACTAAATGATTCCCCACTCACGATTGTACAGCCGGATCTGATGATTGTATGCGACAGGGATAAACTCGATGGAAAACGCTGCAATGGTGCTCCCGATTTCATCATCGAAATTGTATCTCCGGGGAATCCATCGGATGACTATATCCGCAAACTCTATTACTATAAAAATTATGGAGTCCGGGAATACTGGATTGTTGACCCACAGAGAAAAACTGTCACTGTGAATTATTTCGAAAATGACCTGTTGAATGTCCCGTATACATTTGACTCTGTAATCAAGGTCAATATCTATGATGACTTGTATATTGATTTTTCGGAAATTGTCAAAACCTTATATATATAATCATGACGTTTAAACCACAAATACCAGGAACTGTCCTGTGCTTCGCACACTCACAATTCCTGGTATTCTATTATTACTGTTTCGGATTCACTACTTCTGAAATCCAGACTTATTGTTATATGCTATTCTTTTTCTATCGTCCCACCGCACAGCACATGATCATCCTGATAGAACACTGCCGCCTGTCCCGGTGTCATGGCACGCTGCGGCTCGTCAAACTGCGCCAGCAAGGTACCGTCCGGCTGCGGATACAGCGTACACGGTGCCCCCGCATGGGAATAACGGATTTTACCGATTGCCCTGACCGGCTCTGTCAGTTTTTCCTCCGCCATATAATTGATGTTGTCCACATGGCAATCGTGGGAAAACAGACTCTCAGATTTGCAGAGCACAACTTCATTCGTTTCCGGGCGAAGTTCCCTGACAAAGATCGGGGTTGTTGAAGAAATGCCCAGTCCTTTGCGCTGGCCGATCGTGTAGTGAATCAGTCCGCGGTGCTGCCCCATAACGTTTCCTTCCTCGTCCACAAAATTGCCCGGCATACTCTCTTTTCCGGTCTCCTGTGCAATAAAGGAGGCGTAATCGTGATCCGGCACAAAACAGATATCCTGACTGTCATGCTTTGTGGCAACCGGAAGTCCGATCTCCTCTGCAATCTGGCGGATATGTGGCTTATCGTAATCGCCCACCGGCATAAGCGTATGGGGAAGCTGCTCCTGCGTCAGATTGTAAAGTGCATAGGTCTGATCCTTTGCCGCTGTGACAGAATTACGGATCGTGTAACGCCCGTTTGGAAGCTGCATGATACGCGCATAGTGCCCGGTGGCAATGTAATCTGCACCGATCTCTAACGAACGGTGCAGCAGGGATTCCCACTTGACGTAGCGGTTGCAGGCAATGCACGGATTGGGCGTGCGTGCCTTTTCGTATTCGGACACGAAATAGTCGATGACATACTTCTGGAAATCCTCCCTGAAATTCATCACATAATACGGAATCTCCAGACGTTCTGCCACACGGCGGGCATCATCTACCGCGGAAAGTCCGCAGCAGCCGCCCTCCTGTGACTGCACAAAGACATCCTGATCCTGCCAGATCTGCATGGTGACACCGATTACATCGTATCCCTGTTCCTTTAAAAGATAGGCTGCCACGGAGGAATCCACACCTCCGGACATGCCTACAACTACTTTTTCTTTCATTTAATACTCCTCTTCCGGAGCCTCTTCCTTCTCACTGATATCGTTGACCGGGCGCTCTAATCCCTCGATCCTGATATTGTGCTTCTCTGCGTAATCCCATAAAGCAGCATGAATCGCTTCCTCTGCAAGCAGGGAACAGTGGACTTTCACTGGTGGAAGTCCGTCGAGTGCTTCCATAACTGCCTTGTTGGTTACCTGAAGGGCTTCCTGAATGGTCTTGCCCTTTACCAGTTCGGTTGCCATACTGCTGGTTGCAACTGCTGCACCGCAGCCGAATGTCTTGAATTTGGCTTCCTGAATAATACCGTTGTCATCAATATCAAGATACATGCGCATGATATCTCCGCACTTTGCGTTGCCGACGGTACCGACACCGCTCGGGTTCTCGATCTCTCCTACGTTTCTCGGGTTATTAAAATGGTCCATTACCTTTTCGCTGTACATACTACTCCTCCTTGTTTTTGCGCACGAAATCCTCGTAAAGAGGAGACATGCTGCGCAGACGTTCGATAATTGCCTTCAATTTGTCTACTGTATAATCAATCTCTTCCATGGTTGTCTTCTCGGAAAGTGTCAGACGAAGACTTCCGTGTGCAATCTCATGCGGCAGTCCAATTGCCAGAAGCACATGGGACGGGTCTAACGATCCGGATGTGCAGGCACTTCCGCTGCTGCCGCAGATCCCTGCCTGATCGAGAAGAATCAGCATGGATTCTCCCTCGATAAAACGGAAACAGAAGTTGGCATTGTTCGGAAGACGGTCGGTACGGTCTCCGTTTAAGCGGGTGTACGGAATCTCATGGAGCACACGCTCAATCAGATGATCGCGAAGCTTTATTTCATACTCCGTGTTCTTTTGCATATTTGCCACTGCAAGTTCCGCTGCTTTCCCGATTCCGACGATACCCGGAACATTGTGTGTGCCGGCACGGCGCTGACGTTCCTGTGCACCTCCGTGAATGAAAGAACGGATCTTTACGCCTTTGCGGATATACATGACTCCGATTCCCTTTGGTCCGTTGATCTTGTGACCGCTGGCACTGAGCATGTCGATATTCATCTCATCCACGTTGATCGGCACATGTGCAAATGCCTGTACCGCATCGGTATGGAACAGTACCCCGTGTTTCTTTGCAATCGCACCGATTTCCTTCAGTGGCTCGATGGTTCCGATCTCGTTGTTTGCTGCCATGACAGAGATGAGAATTGTATCCGGACGAATGGCTGCCTCAAGCTCGTCCAGCTTAATCTTACCATTTTCATCCACACCGACATAAGTCACTTCAAATCCGTGCAGTTCCAGCCACTGTGCTGTGTGCAGGATCGCATGGTGCTCGATCGCGGATGTGATAATGTGCTTTCCCTTGCTGCTGTATGCCTCTGCGGTTGCTTTGAGTGCCCAGTTATCGGACTCGCTTCCGCCTCCGGTGAAATAAATTTCCTCGGTCTTTGCCCCGATCACATCTGCAATCTGCTTTCTTGCTTTTGCAACCGCACGCTCCGACTCTCCTGCAAAGCTGTAAATAGCTGCCGGATTACCGTAATGCTCCGTAAAATACGGGAGCATCGCATCAAGAACTTCCGGGTATACCTGTGTGGTAGCCGCATTGTCCAGATAGATTAATTTACTCATACTCTTCCTACTTTCTTTTCTTTTTTAATAAGGAGCACATCGCATGAGATATCTCTTCGAGATACCTCATATCACATAATCCCCATTTTTTTCTCTCTGCCAGTCAACCAAATCCTGCAATGTGATATGATCCACAACACTGCAGATGGCATCATTGATCTTTTTCCAGAGAATCAGGGTAACACAGTCTTCCCGTTTCTCACAGTTGACATCATCTCCCTCATCGAGACATGCAACCGGTGCCAGCGATCCCTCGGTCAGGCGGAGAATCATTCCAACGGTATACTCCTCTGGTGCTTTACGCAACAGATATCCCCCCTGTGCTCCACGCACACTGCGCACATAACCGGCGCGGTTCAATACGGAAATAATCTGCTCCAGATATTTGTCGGAAATCTCCTGACGTCTTGCAACATCTTTTAAACTGATCGGCGCTCCTGTGTTGTTCAATGCCAGATCCAGCATCAGTCTCATGGCATATCTGCCTTTTGTTGAAATCTTCATGATAATATATCTCTTCTTTCTTAAAAAAATGTACAGCATTTAAAACTTAGTATTCCTACTAAGTTACTATACATTTGTAAGATAAATTTGTCAATCTATTATCAATCGATATTTTTCCTGCTTTCTTTGCGCATTTGTTTCTGGCGGTACATATTCTGATCGGCAAGTGACAGATACTCATCTATAGTCTCTTCTCCCCCCGCAAACGTCAGCTCTACACCGATACTGATCATAATGTTTTCCTTGGTCAGCCGGCTCTGCACACGATCCGTGTACTGTTGTGCCTTTTCGGAAGTCGCATATGGGAAAAATCCGATGAACTCATCGCCTCCGTATCTGCATACATATCCCTGTTCCGGGCATTCTTCCTCAAGAATCTGTGCAATTCTTATCAGTACCTGATCTCCAAATTCATGTCCATATGTGTCATTCACAGATTTAAAATCATCCGCATCCACAAAGACAAGCGCACATGCTATTCCCTTTTCCTGATACTTTGCAAATGCCGGACGGATAATGTCCGTATACGCAATCCGGTTACAGATACCGGTCAGCGGGTCCCGGTTGTACAGCATCTGGAGTTTGTTTGCTGCATTCTCCAGCTGTTTTTGCTTAAACTGCGTTTCCAGTGTCTTTACAATCGTGCTGTGAATGTCATAATAATATGGATTATCATACAGAAAGCGTCCGTTTTTCATTACCAGATAGCCAACCGACTGTTCCCGGAAATGAATCGGGGTAAACAGATAGGCATTCTGGCTTCCTGTTTCTTCCAGATGGCGGTTCAGTCCCCCGACACTGGCAAATGCCATTCTCTTATGGTTCTCAAATCCATCTGCCACCACAAGATTCTTTTCATCATAGCCTTCCACCGGAAAATCCGTATCCTCATCGGCCGCAAACAGCTTGCGATCCACCACAAAATATACCCCGTCACATCTCAGTTTCTGGAAATAGTCAACAATATATTCAAAAATTTCCCGGAAACCATTGCACCTTGCCATCTGCGCTTCCAATTCCACGAGAAGGGAATCATCCTCATCTTTTTTGACTGCGGCGACAATCTTTTCCTTTATATATTCACGGTAATTTACCATGCCGTTATTCGGACAGCCACAACTTTCTCCGTAAATACAGGTAACCGGAATATAATTGCGTTCTTCCACCGGTTTTCCTTCCCAGATACGGAGCAGTACATCCACACAAAGCTTTCCGATCTCCTCCCGGTCCTGAAATACAGTCGTAATCTGCGGACGGAAATAGGCTGCCTTATCCAGATTATCAAAGCCCGTCACCAGAAAATCGTCCGGTACGCGGTACCCCCACTGTTCTGCCTCTGCACAGATTCCTGCCGCAATATTGTCATTTGCACAGACAAACACATCTGGAAGTTTTGAGCCGCTATGGACATACTCCCGCATATAGTTCACGCCGGTCTCATAGTCGTAATCCCCACATAAAATCGGATTGTCATCCAATGTCATTCCATATTTTTTCAGGCATTCGCAGTACGCAGCAACACGTTCAAAATTTCCGAAAGCATCTTCCGGGCCTCCGGCAAAAACAAATCTGCGGCATCCATGCACTTCGTATAAATGTGTCATAAGTTCACGGATCGGACGCCGGTTATCTGCACCTACATAATAAAATCCGCTGATATACCAGTCCAGGGAAAGAACCGGAACCCCACAGTTCTGCAGGCGTTCTACAATCTTTTCTTTTTGCCGGACATCCACAATATTGCTTCCATCCAGTATAATTCCATCAAACGCTGACAGATCCGGCAGATTATAAATATTATATTCGCCCGTATTATGCAATGCATCTTTGCTCCAGTTGCCATAACAATTGTACTGATACAAAGCAATATCCTCATCCAGTTCCCTGATCCGCCGGATGATCCCATCTACCCAGGCATATGTGATCATCCGGCGCCAGCCGTCTGATATCAATGCTATTTTTTTCAATTGTCCTCCCCCATATACCAATTCATGCCGATATGTTTAATTTATCACAAAAAACCAAAGGCTTCAATGCTGTTCTATACAAAAAACATGTATCCTTTGTGATTTTTCACTTTTTATGTTATGATAGGATTCTAGACTTTAGAAAAGAGGATATTTTATGGCAAAAGGAACTGCTGGGAAAAACTATTGGGCACTTCTTTTGATGATTCTCGCAGGTGTTGTACTGGGTGGCTTTATCGGTCAGCTTAGTGCCGGTGTTCCGGCTCTCCGCTGGCTGAATTACGGACAGACCTTTGGTCTTTCCACCCCACTGGTACTTGATCTGGGAATTCTGGTGCTCACATTTGGATTAACCATAAAAATAACGATCGCCGGCATCATCGGAATTGTGCTGGCGATCCTGATTTACCGTTTCCTGTAACAGGTGCTTATTTCAGGAACCGCTCGAGACTGCGCATATGCTCCTTCATCGTCTCCCGTCCCATACGGTAGGCGGCAAGGAGTCTCTGCCGGTCTCTTTCTACTTTGCTGACTTCTATCTTTTTGGGCGGACGAATGACAAACAATTCCCCACGTTCTTCTTTTCCCCGGATATATTCCAGTTCTTCGTTGTAATGCTCATGCCGGTGTTCCATGGCATCAATCATCGCCGGATACCTGCGAAGCGATACTTTCGCCAGCGGCATCAGCTGATTCTTTTTTTTCACATAATCCCGCGGCTGCGTCAGAACCACTACCGTTTTATCAAACCCAAGTTCCTGCATTTTCTGCACCGGAATGGAATCTGCTACGCCTCCATCAAGCAATTCATATCCATCCACGCAGACCGGCTTTGACACAATCGGCATGGATGCCGATGCTCTCATCCATTCCATTTCTTTCTTATCACACCGATCCACTTTTTTGTAAAGAGCTTTCCCGGTTTTTGCATCTGTCACCACCACGTAAAAATCCATCGGATTCTTGCGGTAAGTCTCATAATCAAACGGATCAAGATGCTCCGGGATATCATGATAACAGAACTGTTCCCCGAACATATCCCCTGTTTTCAAAAATGTACGCAATCCCGCATACTGCGGTTTATTACAGTACGCTGCATTGTAACGAATGACACGTCCCGGCTGATTGGACTTATAATTACAGCCAAACACTGCCCCTGCTGACACGCCCATCGCTCCGTCAAATGTTATCTGATGCTCCATCATCACGTCGATGACTCCGGCGGTGAACATTCCGCGCATGGCTCCGCCTTCCATGACCAGTCCTTTTTTCATCATCGAATCCCTTCTTTAAATAAGCAATACTTTTTGATTCTATCATCTGTTTTGTATTCTAGCTTTCTTTCTCCATGATTTCAAGGGGCGAAACCATGATTCTACCTTAACATTTCCTTATTTTTACATAATCCCGCTTTCTTTTGCCCAAACTAATAAATATTTGTAGAGGAAAAGGAGTATGCCCTATGTATGGTTCACTATTTTATGTATTGCCCATTCTGGCAGTAATTGCAAAAACTGTTTTCCGCGCAGTCCTTCCCTTGCTGATCGGCTGTATGATTGCCTATGTAGTTAATATCCTTATGTGTTTTTACGAAAAAGGGTATGCAAGAATATGCCGTATGGCAGCCATTGCGCCCTTACAGCGTCCCCTATGTATGACACTCTCCTACCTTTCGCTTGTGCTTGTGATCCTGATCTTATGGTGGATGATCGTCCCTCAGCTGTTATCCTGCATCCGGATCATCGCAACCGATTTCCCCCAGGTTTTAGAATTACTGTGTGAGTGGGCAAACGAACATCTGCAAATGGATCTTGGCATGGGAAACGAAATCCGGGCATGGATGAATGAACCCTTTTGCTGGGATACACTGATTGTAAAAATCCCCCGTCTGGCAAAAGGCATGAAAACTTCCCTGGAGAAACTTGGCAGCTGGCTTTTAATTTTTCTGCCGGGACTGATGTTTTCTTTTTATCTGCTTGCTGCCAAAGAATCCCTCTTACGGATGGGCAGTTCCCTGATCGACCGGTGTTTCGGTGTTTTCCAAGGGAAAAAAATACGTTACGTACTGACGGTTCTCAATCAGTCCTTCCATCATTTTCTGGCAGGGCAGACCATAGAGGCCGTAATCCTCGGTATGCTTTGTACCATCGGCATGTGGATTCTGCGTCTCCCCTATGCTGCCATGATCGGTTGTCTGGTAGGTGTAACCGCACTGCTACCGGTCATCGGAGCTTATATCGGTGCCGCAGCCGGTGCGTGTATGCTTCTTACGGTTTCCCCGGTAAAAGCACTGGTATTTCTTATCTTTTTAACAATTCTCCAGCAGATCGAAGGCAATTTTATCTATCCCCGTGTGGTCGGACATTCCATCGGGCTGCCCGGCATCTGGGTACTTGCCGCAGTCATTGTCGGCGGTGGGGCATTCGGTATCTGGGGAATCCTGTTTGCCGTGCCACTTGCAGCAGCCATCTACCGGCTGCTCCGTCCCTCAATCAATTAAAGCCGTGCAGCAAGCTGCACGGCTTCTTAAAAATAAGCAGAAATCAAATAGAGCTTACGCTCTCTGTGTTTTTTAAACTAAATGGAACCAGTTCATGTGTGGCCGGTTTGTTGAGATCAATCATGCCAAACAACAGATCAATACTTTTTCTGGCAATCTTTTCATACCCCTGACAAACCGTCACAATCTTTGGATTATAATAATCTGCAAGAAGTGTTCCGTCAAATCCGATCACCGAGATATCCTCCGGTACCCGCAGACCCGCATCAAAAATTGCGCGCATGGCACCAACTGCCATCACATCACTCATGGCAAAAACCGCTGTAATGGATCTTTTGGAAGCCAGCATCCGGTTCATGGCATTGTATGCACTCTCATATGAGAACCGCGCTACCGCATAACTTTCTTCCTCAAATTCACAGCCATGTTTTATAAAGCTGCGCTTCGCTCCTGCTTTACGATATTTACTTGGGGAAGATAATGCCATATCTCCCCCGATAACAGCAATATCGCGATGTCCGTGATCAAACAGATAATCAACCGCCATCTCCGCAGCTGCCATATCATCTGTTGAAACCGATGCAAGATTCCGAAATCCCAGTTTATCCGCCCGATCTGTCACCAGCACACACGGAACATTGACCAGTTCAAATTCTTCATGAAAGTACTGTATATTACCTCCAAGGAACAAAATCCCCATTGGCTTATGTTCCCTGCACATCCGCACAGCCTCTTTCACTTCATCTGCATCTTCATCCAGATAATGCACCCGCAGAGAATAATCCGATCCCTCGATAGTATCCTGAATTACCTCTATGATATTTGTAAACAGCATATTCGAAGTACCTTTTACGAGAATCAGAATACTCTGGCTCACAGTCTGTTTTAAATGCTTGGCATTGTTATTTGGTACAAACTGGTAAGCTTCCACAATTCGCATAATGCGGTCACGGGCTTCTTCGCTGACATCTCTTCTTCCATTCAGGACACGGGAAACCGTACTGACAGAATATCCTGCCTCTTTCGCAATATCTACAATTGTCATTCCTTCACCTCGTATATACAGACGAAATGTCTATTTTCTAGCCCTTGACAGCACCTGCAAGAACTCCTTCTATTATATATTTCTGGCACGCAATATAAAAGATAATAATTGGCAGAATTGCAAGAACAAGTACCGCCATCATGGCACCCCAGTCGATCTGTCCATGACTCTGTTTCAGAAACTGGATTGCGATCGGAATGGTTTTATACTTATTAATATTCAACACCAGACTCGGCAGAAGGTAATCATTCCATACCCACATCGCCTCAAGGATTGCTACCGTTACCGTCGTTGGCTTTAAAATTGGAAAAACCACCTTAAAAAAGGTCTGTAATGGTGTACATCCATCAATCATTGCAGCTTCTTCAATTTCCAGGGAAATTCCCTTTACAAAGCCGGTAAACATGAAAACGGCCAGCCCCGCTCCAAATCCCAGATATACAACAATAATTCCAAGAGGATTGGACAGATGTAAAAGGTTTGCAAATTTTGATAACGTAAACATTACCATCTGGAATGGAACAATCATGGAAAACAGACACAGTACATAAATTGTTTTCGTCACTTTTGTATGGACTCTGGTAATATACCATGCACACATGGAGCAGCAGATAATAATCAATGCAACCGAGCCTACTGTAATAAACAGGGAAATCCCAAAACTGTTCCAGAAATTTGTCTTACGGATACCGTTGGAATAGTTCAGCCAACCACAGAATGCACGTTCAACACCATGGATAAATTTATCCCAGCCAGCGGAAAGCGGCTCTGTTCCAAGTGTAAACGGATGTCTGAAAATAAAGGCTTTTCTTTTAAAGGAATTTAAAAGGACTACCAGAATTGGTGCAATCCATAAAATGCTGATAACCGTAAATGCCAGTGTCCAGATCCAGCCATGTTTTGCCTGACGGACAGCACTTACCTGATTGTTATTCTTTTTAGCCATTAGTCCTGCACCTCCTTGCTTGTGGTCAGTTTATTCTGAATCAGCGCAATAACTGCAACCAGAATAAAGAAGATAACCGCTTTGGCCTGACCAACGCCCTGCCATCCGGTCGTGCCGTACATTGTGTCATAAATATTTAATGCCAGAAGCTGTGACATCTTAGCCGGATTACCACCGGTCAGAGCGAAGTTCTGATCAAATAACTTAAATCCATTGGTCAGCGTCAGGAATGTACAAATGGTGATCGTCGGCATCAGCATCGGAAGTGTTACATGCCGGAGCAGCTGCCAGGAATTTGCACCATCAATCTTTGCCGCCTCGATTAATTCTCCCGGAATATTCTGGATTCCTGCAATATAGATAATCATCATATATCCGATCTGCTGCCAGCATACTACAATAATCATACCCCAGAACGCATACCACTGTGTGGATACGATTGTCTTGGAGAAATTGGATAATACGCTGTTAAAAATCATCAGCCAGATATAACTGAGTACGATACCACCAATCAGGTTTGGCAGGAAAAATACGGTACGGAAAAGATTGGTACCCCTGATGCCTTTGGTAAGTGCCATCGCAATGAGAAATGAAATCACATTGATGATCAGCACCGATACAACCGTAAATAACGCTGTATACCATAATGAATGAATAAATGTTGTGTCTAACTTTCCGTTTACAAAAAAGATTCTCGAATAGTTCTGTAACCCTTTCCATTTCCAGTCTGTAACGGTTGTGAACTTACAAAAAGATAAGAAAATTCCATATACAAACGGTACAATAAATCCAATTGCAAATGCAATCATTGTCGGAAGCAGAAAAATCGGGAAATATTTTTTAATTGCTTTTTCCATAATACATTCCTTTCACTAACTGCAGCCCCTGCCAGTACCAGCCCGCACTGCAGGTGCTTCTTTAAAAAAAGGAGTAAGCGGCATGCCACTTACCCCTTTTCCCATCATCTTTGATTACTGTGCATCATCTTCATGGGCGATCTTCCACTGATTTGCCCATCCATCAACAAATGCGGTCTTTACAGCATCCCACTCACCTTCACCTGCGGTATAGGCAGTCAGGGCAGAAACAACATCCGCTCTCCAGTCATCTACGTTTGGAGTAGCATTGAAGCTCCATGCTACAGATGTTTTTCCGTCAGTCATTAACTTGTTTGCAGCCTGTGCAAATGCATTCTTTGTCTCGTAATCACCTGTAAATGTATCATATGGAGCAGTAAGTCCCATCTGATTTGTAATGGCATCACGTCCCTCGTCAGAAGTGATTACCCAGTTTAAGAACTCAAGTGTTGCATCAATATCTTCCTGAGATGCCTTTGCGTTCACTGCCCAGTAGTTCTCAGTACCAACACAAAGTCCTTCATTCTCATCATCTACACCAAAGTAAATTGGCATCATGGATAAGTCATCTGCTGTAACGGCATATCCGTTCTCCTCGTTTGTTAACGGAGAGAACTCCCAGTCACCATTCTGGTAGAAGACTGCCTCTCCCATACCAAACTCAGATTCTGCGTTTAATGCACCGGAATTTAATGTCTTAGGATCTGCTGCGGAATCAGATACATACATATCCCATACATTTTTGAAGTTATCAAGATAAGTTCCCTTAATGGACTCTTCACCGGCTGTAAGGTCACATCCATCATCCTTGAACTCATAGTACAGTGGCATATTTGCAAGATGTCCGGCAAATCTCCAGGAAGATCCGTCATCCAGTCCTGCGGAAGCAAATGCCTCTGTCAGGTCAGTTCCAAGTTCCTTATTGATGTCATCAATACGGGAATTGATGTCATCTGCAACTTTCTTTAAAGTATCAAAGTTGTTAATCTCATCTACCGAAGAAACTACAGCACCATCCATGCCACAGTATCCTTCAAGAATTGTCTTGTTGTAGATCAGGCCGTAGCACTCATAGCAGTTTGCAATGGCAGCTACCTTATCATCATAGTTGATTACAAGAGACTTATCTGTCAAGTGCTTATAAAGTTCAGAGTCCTTCAGGTCATATGTATAATCGTTCCATGTCTGTGCTGCGGAAGAATTTCCCACATTGAAGATGGTAGGTGCATCCGACTTTGCCATCTCGGACTGTAATGTTGTGTTGTACTGTCCGTCTGCTGCAGTAAGCACATTTACCTCTACACCGGTCTGATCGGTATAGGTCGCTGCCAGATCCTGCCAGGCTTCGTCTGTCTCTGGTTTAAAGTTTAACATGTAAACCTTTCCAGAACTCTTGCTGGTCTTGTCTCCACCCTGTGTGGATGTGCCACCCTTATCGCTTCCGCATCCTGCGAATGCTGTGACAACCATTGCGGCAACCATTAATGCTGATACAATTTTCTTTTTCATATTTTCACCCTCCTGAAATAAATACGTTCGTAGCGTTACCGTTCATACGGCAGCCCCTGATTGAAAACGTTCACGGCAATGTTTCCGGTAACGTTTTCAGTAAGCAGAGTATACACCTATTTTGCACAGTTTCGCAAGTGTTATTCTCATTTTTGTGAAATAAGTAAGTTTTCCTCTCTATTTTTCGTGCATATTGCACAACGCTTTTCCCTTTGCTTGACATGTATAGGCTGTCGATATATACTTTCATGTATAGACTGTCTATAGTACTTATCACTGAAAGGAGGTCATATACCATGGGTATTGACAAAAATCTCGTACAGGGAAGCATGGCATTGCTGCTTCTGCGCCTTTTGGAAACGAAAGATATGTATGGCTACGAAATGATTGAAGCTCTTCGCAGCAAATCCAACAACGTCTTTGAACTGAAAGCCGGCACCCTGTACCCACTGCTCCACTCTCTGGAGAGCAAGGGCTATGTGCGGTCCTATGAGGATGCCTCTTCCGGGAAAAAACGCAGATATTACCAGCTGACAGAGGCCGGCCGGCATCATTCTTCCGAAAAAAAGCAGGAATGGATGGCTTATCAGGCTGCTGTAAGCAATGTGTTAAGTTTTGAAGGAGGAATCTGATATGGAGGAAAAAGAATATCTGCAGACCCTGGGCGAACAGATTTTAAACCCACATGCACGTACCCATGTGCTGGAAGAAATTCAGGAACACATTGACGAACAGATGCAGGATTATATAGATACAGGAATGTCTCCGGACGCAGCAGAAAAAGAAGCTGTCCGGCAGATGGGAGACCCGGTTGCAGCCGGCACGGAATTAAACCGGATCCACCGTCCCCGGTTTCCGGGTGTTTTGTTCGGCATTGCGGTGGCTCTTACATTATCCGGAATTTTCATGCAATATATCCTGTATGGTTCTGAACCACTTAACACCACCTATTCCAACACCGTGTTTATGCAGCATGCCGTTTTCTATCAGGTGATTGGCTTCGGCATTATTCTGTTTGGGATGTTCAGCAATTACATGTGTTTATCAAAATACAGCTGGTTTTTATACGGTCTGTTTTTGGGATTTGCGCTGCTCGCCTGCTTCTTTCCGGGCACGTTCTCTTTCTGGCAGACCCGTACCTTTAGCTATTATCTGTGTCTGCTGTATCCACTGTCCTATGCACTGCTGCTATACTCCAACCGGGAAAAAGGATGGAAAACCATTGTCTGGCTGCATGTGCTGTCACTCCTGTTTTTCGGAGCGATCCTAAGCCACACCAGTGGTTTTGTATGGCCGCCGGTTCTGGCATTTGTTTTTCTGTCCGTCCTGCTGTCCGGAATCTGTATCCAAAAAAGGATTCTGCCCGGTTCCAAAAAGGTTCTCTGGTGCTGGACACTTCTTCCTTATATCGGAATCGCAGCTTTGGCAGGCAGCCTGTTTTTACGTCCGCAAACCTATCTGTATGACCGCCTGTTGACTGCACTCGGACTGCAGCATACTGACGACGGACCTGGCTTTACGAGACTTGCCCTGCAGTATGAACAGACACATTTTTCCCTGTTCGGTGGAAGTTCTGTCAGTGACCGTCTTCCACGGGAAGAACTTTACTCTACCTATCTGCTGCACAGTATTTTTCTGTGGTTCGGCATTGCGGCCGGCATTTTAATCATTGCTGCACTTGCCTTTTTTGCGCTGTACAGCATGCACTGTGCGCTGCGGCAGAGCAACCGTCTGGCAATGCTGCTTGGTACTGCTGCCAGCGGAGTTCTTCTCCTTGAGCTGTTCAACTATGTACTGACGAACTTTGGCATCAATCTGTTTTATACCGCCTCTGTTCCGTTCTTATCTTACGGACTCACCGGCACAGTTGCCAATTCCATTCTGGTGGGGATTCTGCTGGGGATCATCCGGAACCGGAATGTGTTGTATGAAAAAGAATCCGGGTCAGCCGTGATTCCGGATACCGGAACGGTTTAAACAGCAAACGGCATAGCCTGTGATCCCTGTAATATGTACCGGATCACAGCTATGCCGTTTTTATCTTGTTTTATTTCCGTAGTAAAAGAAAAATCGGGTGAGCTGGCGGCTTCTTTGCCACCGGATCATCCGATTTTAGTATCTGCCTGTTACAAATCGCAGGAAGGATACCGGTTTGCGTCCACAGCTCTTCGTCCGTTTCACGTAATCCTTGTAATACTGAACTACCTGAGCAAAGGACATGGTTGGATCGATTGCATACATCATCGATACACCTCCTTTTTTATTTTGGTGTGCGCCCTTCTCAATTATCTTATGTCATATGGGCTGATATGTTCGAAATGATTTCCTCATTTCTTGTATACATTATAACACCGTCTTTGGTAGTATTCAACAAAAATAACGTAAAATTTTTGTGCAAATCACATATTGCTTTTGTAAATATTGCTCATAAATAAATGTTCCCGCAACAATTCTTTCTGCGTCCTCTCTGCCGTCCAGAAAATATTATTGCCTGTGATTACAGCTTTTAGTGCAATTGGTTCCACACCCGACTTTTTATATTCTGCCAGAAATGCATCCACCTGATCCGAATTCATTTCCGAAAAAATCAGCATTTCTGCCGGAAATTCCGAACCGTCATATTTTTTTGCCTCTCTGGTAAATCCCTGTATCTGCGCCAGCGTGCCCAGTTTCTGGGAATAATCCTTGCGGGCAACATCTATGATACGGATGCCTAATGTCCTGCATACATTCTGAATCACTGCGTATTTATCCCGGTTTATACGAAAAAGTAATATTGTCTGTGCCATAATTTTCTCCCTGCTGATTCGCTGCTTTATCTGTGTCTGTTTTCATCAGACTCCAAACTCCCTGTAATCCTCCGGCAAAAAACGATGGTAAATGATATGGATTCCCTCATCCTTAAAACAATAATAATAGGGATCTTCCTCATCCTCCGCAAATCGGAACATCCAGTCGAATTCCCCATTTTCGATCTTCTGACATTCCACATGGGACGAATGTTTACAGAACAGTTCCCGGATCTCCTGCATGGTACAGCCATGCCTGCCAACCAGTTCCACCAGTTCCCGGATAAATTCATCCGGCTTTTCATGCTCATGGACATATACACTTCCCTGTTCCGGAATATAAAAACAGAAACGCCCTTTTTTTGCCGTCACACCTACATCCCCAAGTTTTTCCTGCCAGGTTTCCGGCAGATGCTGCAGGCGATGAAGCATTTGTTCTTCTCCCTCCTGCACGTCAAAAAAGTGATTCAGAGAGGACAGGGGATAGTATAACCGGATGGCTTCTTTTCGAAATCCCAGTTTTGCCTGTTCCTCTTTGATCGTGTCCGTCAGACTTTTTTCCAGCCGCTCGTATCCCATCCTGTCCTGTCCTCCTGTATCCATAGCTGCATGATAAAATCTGCTTTACCGCTCCTGCAGCAGAATCTGCCGTGTCCTGGGATCATCCGGCGGCAGATTACAGTGCAGGACATGAAATCCTTCGGTCTGTGACCCTTCAATCACATTGATTGCCCCATTGTAGAGTCTTGTCTTTCCGGTTCCGATCTCATGATTCGTAAGTCCTGCCAGAAGCACATTGATTGCCGCTCCATGGGATACCGCAGCCACTGCCTGATGTCCCGTTGCCGCAAGAAGCTCCATCGCATGCTCCATGCGTTTCTGCACATCGGCAAACGGCTCCATTCCTTCGACATGGTCGCCTGCCGCAAGTGCAAAATACTCTTTTTTATCTTTTACCAGTTGTCCGGAAAACGGACCAAGATCCCGCTCAATCAGCTCCTGCATCGGCTCTACACCATCTCTGCTTAACCCGATCTGTGCAGCAATCTCCTCTCCTGTGCAGTGTGCTCGTTTCAGCGGGCTTGTATACACAGCTTCTATCCCCAGTCCCTGCAGCGTCTGCCCACAGCGTGCAGCCTGTGCAATTCCTGCCGCATTCAGCTCTATATCTTCCCTTCCCTGAAAACGGTTGATATGATTCCAGTCCGTTTCTCCGTGCCTGATTAAATATATTTTCATTTTTTATGTTTACCAGCCTCAAAAAATTTCTTTGTCTCATATACAACCACACCATTTAAAGCAAACAGCGCAATCATATTCGGCAGTGCCATCAGACCATTGAAAATATCGGCAATCGTCCAGACAGCACTTACCGTCATATACGGTCCGATAAATACTGCCAGAATATAAATCCAGCGGAACACCATTACTTTTTTCATATTTCCACCGGTCAGATATTCCAGACATCTCTCACTGTAATAATCCCATCCAAGAATCGTTGTAAAGGCAAAAAATACCAGACACATCATCAGGACAAAAGAAGATACCACATGAGGGAACGGAAGTCCGTTCTGGAACGCATATGTAGTAACCTGAACGCCCTCGAGTCCATCCACCTGCCATGCTCCGGTCAGTACAATGGAAAGTCCGGTCAGTGTACAGATCACAATCGTGTCAATAAATGTACCTGTCATGCTGACAAGTCCCTGACGCACCGGCTCATGTGTCTGTGCTGCTGCCGCTGCGATCGGCGCACTACCAAGTCCTGCCTCGTTTGAGAAAATGCCCCTTGCAACACCGTTTTGCATGGCAACAAACATACTGCCTACCACACCACCGGTGACTGCACGCGGATGAAATGCGCCCTGCACGACCGTAACAACCGCTGCCGGAACTTTTGTAATATTACAGATAATTAAAATCAATGCAAATACAAAATATGCAACCGCCATAAACGGAACAATAATCTGGCTGACACTTGCTATACGCTTGATTCCGCCAATCAGCACGGCACCCACACAAAATGCAAGAATCAGGGATGCGACTACAACCGTCCAGGAATAAGTTCCAATTCCCGGAATTGCCACGGTATGAACCTTATTCGGATCAAAAAAGTTCTGGATGGCACTGGCAATACCGTTCACCTGGCTGAATGTTCCGATTCCGAACAGACCTACACAGACTCCAAAAAAGGCAAAAATCTTTGCAAGCCATTTCCATTTCGGTCCCATTCCCTGTTCAATATAGTAGAACGGACCACCCAGACTGTGTCCGTCTTTGTCAACTACACGGTATTTGATGGCAAGTAATCCTTCGGAAAATTTTGTTGCCATTCCGAAAAATGCCGCTACAATCATCCAGAACAATGCCCCCGGACCGCCTGCACATACCGCAGTTGCCACGCCGACAATGTTTCCCGTACCGATCGTTGCACTCAGTGCCGTACATAAAGCCGCAAAACTGGAAATTTCTCCCTTGCCGCCCTCTTCATTTTTGATCATCCACTTGAGTGCCAGCGGAAGCCTGCGCATCTGCAGGACTCCAAGACGCACGGTCAGTAAGATACCACCGCAGAGGATCAATACCATAAGCGGGACTCCCCAGACGAAGTTGTCCACGGTCTTTAAAAATGCATTGATTGTTGTCCACATAATTTTTCTCCTTATTTTCCTTTTTCAAAAGGCTTTTCCTGCGTACAAATGTGCTTTGTACGCGCACATTAAAAATTATACGCAAAACAGGAAACAAGTGCAAGAAAAAAATCATTTTTGTCGGTGAAAACATAAAATTCTGTTGCTATTTTAAATCAAAAAAAATATACTATAAGAAAAACAGATCAGATTTAAGGGGGAATTTTCCATGAAAACATTCATCGGCACAGGTGTGGGACAGCCGGAAGCTGCCGTGCATCAGGCAGTACAGGGACTTACATCCCCAAGTGCAATTCTTTTTATGGCTTCTTATGAACATTTCAAAGAAACTGCCTCACGCTTAAAAGAACTTTTTCCGGATACTCCGTGTATCGGAACGATCGGAACCAGACTCGTAAACGGACAGGTGAATGATTCCGGTCTTGCGGTTCTTGGATTTTTTTCTGATGTGAAGATCCGCTGTGGTATCATCACCGAAGCCAGCCGTTGTCCGGTTGCGGGCACAACGCAGCTTCTGAAGCAGATTGCAGAGATTTCTCCCGGCACAGACGATACGGTATGCGTGGAATATTGTACCGGCTCCGAAGAAAAGCTGGTAACCACGTTTACATCCTGTCTGGAAACAAAGGGCATCCATCTGGCAGGAGGCACCGTTTTCGGTGTCCCGGACGGCAAACCTCCGGTCGTTGCATATAACGGAGAATTATATGAAGATGCCTGCGTCTATGCACTGATCAAAAATACAACCGGAAAAATACGTGTATACAAAGAAAACATCTATGAAAAAACATCGGCTCAGAGTCACTTTGCCACAAAAGTCGATGTGTCCCGTAAAGCACTCATCGAACTTGACGGCAGACCCGCCGCAGACGTATACAGCGCAGAACTTGGCATTCCCCGTGATAAAATCGTTGACAACGTACTGGTCAATCCTATGGGACGTGCGGTGGGCAATCAGGTTTTTATCTCTTCCATGAACGGAATGGATACAGACGGCACACTGACCAACTACAAACGAATCAATAAAAACGACTGCATTTATTTCTTAAGCCTCGGTGACTACAAAGCAACAGAACAGCAGACACGCCAGCAGATCCAGCAGGACGCATCCCATATTTCCCTGGTTTTATCCATTGACTGTATCTACCGGTATCTGCTCTACGAAAAAGAGGGATATTTTTCTACATATGCAAAAGACATGGCCTCTCTCGGACCACACCTTGGCATTGTCGGCGGTGGCGAACAGTATAATAACCAGCATGTAAACCAGACGATGGTCTGCGTGGTATTTGAATAGGAGGAACCTTTTATGTTTGGAAAAAAGAAAACCACAGGAACCGCAACACCTGTTCCACAGGTTTCCAATAAAAAGAAAATAGAAGACTGTCTGACATCCATGTCTTTTCTCAGCCATTTTGTCATTGACAAAAAGGAATCTCTCGTTGAAGAAGAAATCAAGACCGTGCGTGAGATTGATAAAGTAAAAGACTCTTACACCGACGTGATTGAACACAATGCCTCGATCCGCGAAGCTGTTGATTCCCTGCAAAAAGAATTCGGGAAAATCGGAGAAATTTCCAGACAATTTACAGATGTAATCACCGGTGTGACCAGCGTATCCGATGATGCCATGCAGGATATCCGTGATCTGAAAGAAAGCTCTGCCAAAGTGGAAACGCAGTTCGCAGAGATTCATAAAATCTACGATGAATTTCAGGCCCGCTTTGATGAAATCCATGCAACCATGCAAAACATTGTCGGCATTGCAAACCAGACCAACCTGCTGGCATTAAATGCTTCCATCGAAGCGGCCCGTGCCGGTGAACACGGAAAAGGATTTGCCGTTGTTGCAGATGAAGTCACAAAACTTTCCATTGGCATCAAAGAACTGGTGGGTGATGTAAACAAAAGTATGGAAGGTTTGCAGACAAGCTCCGAAAATCTGACGCATTCTCTGCTGGATGTACAGGATGCACTGGATGCTTCCCGCACACAGATGGACACAACCGAAAATATCTTTTCCCATATCAATGATTCTGTGTCCGGCGTAGAAAATGTTCACCGCGGCATCAATGAGGTTGTGGAAAACTGCAGCGGACAGGTGGATCAGCTCCGGGAAGACATGGAAGCCCATGAAACCCGTTATGCCCAGGTTCAGTCCGATATTGACGGCTTAAAGAGCCTGATGACAGAAAAGGGATTTATCTATGAGGACATTTCCAATATGATGGAACAGGCTGATCCATTGATCGAAAATATCAAAACGGAATTAAACAAATAAATCTCATTATTCCCCATCTTCTGCCCAGAGCCGTGCGCACCGCACGGCTCTCTGCCATCCCCTGAGCAGCTTTTTGCGCTCCCCTGCGTCCATTACCGGTTCAAACCTTCGTCCCAGCTGCCAGTTTTCCCGGATTTCATCCCTGTCTTTCCAGTAACCTGCCGCAAGTCCTGCCAGATATGCCGCTCCGAGTGCTGTTGTCTCAATACATTCCGGTCGAAGTACTGCCGCATCAATGATATCTGCCTGAAACTGTACAAGCATGTTATTTGCACTGGCTCCTCCGTCCACACGCAGACCGTTCAGCGTCACGCCGGCATCCTCTTCCATGGCGTGAATGACATCTTTCGCCTGATAGGCAATAGACTCTAATGTCGCACGGATAAAATGTTCCTTTTTGCATCCCCGTGTCAGCCCGACAATCGTTCCGCGCGCATACGGATTCCAATACGGTGCCCCCATGCCGGCAAATGCAGGAACAATATAAACACCATTGGAATCCGGAACTCTCTTGGCATATTCCTCGGACTGTCCTGCGGTACGGATCATACGCATCCCGTCCCTCAGCCACTGGATGGCCGCCCCTGCCACAAAAACACTTCCCTCAAGTGCATATTCCACTTCCCCTGCAGTACCCGCAGCAATGGTCGTAAGCAGTCCATGTCTGGAAATGATTGGTTCCTTTCCTGTATGCATCAAAAGAAAACAACCGGTTCCATAGGTATTTTTTACATCCCCTTTTTCAAAACAGCACTGTCCGAACAATGCCGCCTGCTGGTCTCCTGCCACACCCATCACAGGAATTTTACCGCCAAAAATCTGCTCCTGTGTCTCTCCGAAGAAACCACTCGACGGCCGCACTTCCGGCAGCATTTCTTTGGGAATGCGAAACAGCTCTAATATCTCTTCCTCCCAGCAGCATCTGTGTATGTCAAACAACATGGTTCTTGCCGCATTCGTATAATCCGTGACATGCACCGCCCCTTTGGTCAGATTCCAGATCAGCCATGTATCCACCGTGCCAAACAAAAGTTCCCCTTTTTCTGCCGCCTCACGCGCGCCTTTCACATGATCAAGAATCCATGCGATCTTGCTTGCGGAAAAATAAGCATCCGGCACCAGACCTGTCCGCTTCTGCAGCATCGGTCCATATCCTTTTTCTTTCAGTTCATCAATCTGTTCTGCCGTGCGCCGGCACTGCCAGACGATCGCATTGTATACGGGTTCCCCGGTCTTTTTATCCCAGACAATTGTGGTTTCGCGCTGGTTTGTAATGCCAATGGCACGGATATTTTTGGATGATGCCCCGATATTCGCCATTGCCTCTATGGCAACCGACATCTGGGAGGACCAGATTTCCCTCGGATTCTGCTCTACCCAGCCCGGCTGCGGGTAAATCTGTGTAAATTCTTTCTGTGCCATCGTGACGATTTTTCCTGCATGATCAAACAAGATACAGCGGGAACTTGTCGTTCCCTGATCCAGTGCCATAATATATTCTTTCATAATCTGTAATCCCCCATATGATTTTCCTGTAGCTTTTCTTTTTCCTATTTTACTGCATATTCCCATTTATCACCAGTTTATTTTCTCGTCAATTGTGGTTTTAACAACATATTTTCCATTTGCTTTCTGATAAATTACTTCTTGCTTACAAAATAAAATCAAAGGAGTATCTTATTATGGAACATAAAATGTTTTGCTATCAGTGTCAGGAAACCGCAGGATGCAGCGGCTGCACCCAGATGGGTGTCTGCGGCAAAAAGCCGGAAGTAGCAGCTATGCAGGATCTGCTCGTCTATGTGAGCAAGGGATTATCCGCGGTCACAACCCAGCTGCGCAAAGAAGGAACAAAGGTTTCAGAAGAAACCAATCACTTGATCACCTGGAATCTGTTTACCACCATCACAAATGCCAACTTCGACAATGAGGCGATCATCGCACGGATTCATAACACTCTGTCCGTGCGCCGCACACTCATTTTACAGGTAAAAGATACCTCAGGTCTGCCGGAAGCTGCTTTCTGGGATATAAAAACAAAAGATGGCTCTGACGCATCGGATGATGTGCTCTTTGCCAAGGCAAAAGAGGCAGGGGTTCTCTCCACAAAAGACGAGGACATCCGCAGTCTGCGTGAACTGATCACTTACGGATTAAAAGGTTTGTCCGCTTACTCCAAGCACGCCAATGTACTGCTTTCGGATGATCCGGAAATTGATGCCTTCCTGCAGCGGGCACTCGCTGCAACACTGGATGATTCCCTCACAGCCGATGACCTGGTCGCACTCACACTGGAAACCGGAAACTATGGTGTCAGAGGCATGGCGATGCTCGATACTGCAAATACCAGTGCCTATGGCAATCCTGAAATTACCAGAGTGAATATCGGTGTTGGAAAAAATCCGGGAATTCTTGTCTCCGGTCATGATTTAAAAGATCTGGAAATGCTTCTGGAACAGACACAGGGAACCGGTGTAGATGTGTATACACACTCAGAAATGCTTCCTGCCCACTACTACCCGGCATTCAAAAAATATCCGAACTTTGTCGGAAATTACGGAAATGCATGGTGGAAACAAAAAGAAGAATTTGAACGTTTCCACGGACCAATTCTGATGACGACCAACTGTATTGTTCCACCAAAGGACAGCTACAAAGACCGGCTGTACACCACCGGTGCTGCCGGCTATCCGGGATGCACACACATTGATGGCGAAATCGGTGCACAGAAGGATTTCTCGGCACTGATCGAACAGGCGAAACACTGTTCTGCTCCGGAAGAACTCGAGCACGGTGAAATCATTGGTGGCTTTGCCCACAATCAGGTACTTGCACTTGCCAGCCAGATTGTTGAGGCCGTCAACTCCGGCGCGATCAAAAAATTTGTCGTCATGGCAGGATGCGATGGACGGGCAAACTCCCGCAATTACTATACAGATTTTGCCAGAGCACTTCCAAAAGATGCGGTTATTTTGACTGCCGGCTGTGCCAAATACAAATATAATAAACTGAATCTCGGCGATATCAACGGAATACCGCGTGTCCTTGATGCCGGACAGTGTAACGATTCCTACTCTCTGGCTGTGATTGCCCTGAAACTGAAGGAAGTATTCGGTCTCGATGATATCAACGATCTGCCGATCGTCTACAACATTGCATGGTATGAGCAAAAAGCAGTGATTGTGCTGCTGGCACTGTTGGCACTGGGTGTAAAAAATATCCACCTGGGACCGACCCTTCCGGCATTCCTTTCCCCGAATGTGGCAAAGATCCTCACGGACACGTTTGGCATTGCCGGAATTGGTACCGTAGAAGATGATTTAAAACTGTTTTTTGGCAAATAATCCACAAAGTCTGTTTTTTGTCTGTTTTCCTTTGACAAACGGTATTTATGAGAGGTATGATTATTATACAATTTAACGATTTTGCATATTTGGCAGAAGGAGAACATTACATGAACGAAAAACAGTATTTACGAGCCAACAAGCGGGTATTTCTCGCTGTCACCATTATCTTTGCGTATATCACGCTGACCATGCTTGCTGCACTGGCGGCCAGCCACGGGGATCACTTTGTCCGGATTATGATCCAGTGTCTGGTTTCGGTCGGTGTGATTATCCTTTCCGCACTGGGCTATCTGACCCGAAAGAAAACGCACACCTGTGCCATCATCCTGACAACCGCCATGATGGTCGGTTATGCAGCTGTTGCTTTACTAAATACCACGGAAGGGACATGGGCTTACGCGCTTCCCCTCATTATTGCCGCCATGGTTTATCTGAATGAACGGCTTATGAAAATAATAAACAGCGTATTTCTGCTGGTAAATATCGTTCGTCTGATGCTCAGTTTTGCCCCACACGCATCTGCTGCACTGGCCAACAAGGTGCTGGCACTGTTTGTCCTGCTTCTTGTTGCATACGCTTCTATCAGTATTACACGGATGCTTGTGCTTTTCTTTGATGAAAACATGACGGAAATTACAGAAGCTGCGGATAAGCAGAAGAAAAACCACGATCAGATGCTTCTCGTTGCCGAAAATATTTCCCGGCATTTTGAAGAAGCAATGACTGTGCTTGACAGTTTGGAAAACAGTATTGAGGTCAGCCACAGTTCTATTCAGGAAATTGCAGACAGCACCGAAAGCACCGCTGAAGCCATCCAGAAACAGGCGGTTATGTGTTCCAATATTCAGGGCAACACCGATGCGGCAGAAGCCGGCATCCACCAGATGATTGAAGCCGCACATGAAACGGATGCTACTGTAAAATCCGGTGCACAGGTCGTCCTGGAATTAAAGGAACAGGCACAGAACGTGGAAGAAGCCAGCAATATCACGGTACAGGTCATCCAGAGCCTGACTTCAAAAGTCGAGGATGTCCAGAGCTTTGTCGGATCCATTATTGAAATTTCCAACCAGACAAATCTGCTTGCCTTAAATGCTTCCATTGAGGCTGCGCGTGCCGGGGAAGCCGGAAAAGGGTTTGCTGTGGTGGCCGATGAAATCCGCCAGCTTTCCGAACAGACAAAAAATGCCTCTGCCAACATTACAGAAATTATCGACAAATTAAACGATGACACAAAACGTGCCAACGAAAGTATCGAAAACTCAGTTGCTTCCGTAGAAAAGCAGAACGAACTGATTGAGAATACACGGGAGAAATTCGGCAATGTCGGTGAAACCGTTGAACGCCTGATGGAAGATATCCATACGGCAGAAGAAAATATCCAGAAAATCCTTGATGCCACCAATGTTATTTCCGATAATATTACCCACCTCTCTGCCACCGGTGAGGAAGTGGCTGCCTCTTCCACCGAAGGGCTGCGTATGGCAGATTCCACGGTGGACAATATGAAGGGCTGTAAAAAAGTTCTGGAGAATATTTACATGCTTGCAGAAGATATGAAAGATTCCGTAGAGCACAAAGAACTCGGATAACTCTGTCTGCCAAAAAGCCGGACGCTGTTTACACAACGTCCGGCTTTTTACTGTTTACAGAAAATACAAAAGTGACAGGCAAACGGCCATGCCAAGGAATGCCATCCGGTACAACAGCACATTCGCACACCGGATATCTTCCGGTTCCACCGGACGCAGGGCATCCCCTATCGTCGGTTTCTTTACAGTCTTTCCAAAATAACTGGCATCCCCTGCCAGCCGGATGCCAAGGCTTCCCGCACAGGCACTCTCGGTCTGCGCAGAATTCGGGCTGGCATGTTTCCGGCTGTCCCTTCTCCAGATCTTCCATGCCCCGGTCCCGCTAAAACGTTTCCCCGGAAGGAAGCTTGCCACGATCATAAGCAGTGCCGCAATGCGGGACGGAATGAAATTTACCACATCATCCAGTTTTGCCGCAAACCTTCCAAAATACAGGTTCTTTTCATTCTTATATCCCACCATGGAATCCATGGTATTCACTGCTTTATAGGCAAAGCCGAGCACCGGTCCGCCGACTGCCAGATAAATCATCGGCGCAATCACACCGTCGGATGCATTTTCCGCAACGGTCTCAATTGCTGCCTTTGCCACACCTGTTTCATCCAGTTGTTCCGTATCACGCCCAACGATCATGGACACTGCCTTTCGCGCTGCCGGCAGATTCTGCTTTTGCAGCTGCTCATATACCTTCATGCTCTCCACTTTCAGACACTTTGTAGCAAGAATCTGATAGGTCATAATGGCTTCCACGGCACAGCCAATCGCCGGATGCAGCCCGTATGCCCCCTCAAGGATAACGGCGGCCACACCGGTTGTCCATGCGATAACAATCACAACCATCGCAAACCCGCGCAGAAATTTTTTTGTGTCTGACAGTTCCTTTTTATTCAGTTTTTCCAGTGATGCGATCAGATTACCAATCAGACGGATCGGATGGGGCAGCCAGTGCGGATCGCCAAACAACAGATCCAGCACAAACCCAAGAAACATCGCAAAGAAATGATAACTCATACTTTTTCTTTTAACTCCATTTTATTCTCTTGTAAGGACAGGCGCAGATGATAGCCCTCGGCATTTTTTACCTGATACGAAAAATAATCACCGCCACAGTAGTGCGAAAGCAGCGCCATGATCGTACCCCCGTGAACCACAGCCGCCACCGGAAGCGGCTCCTGTATCATACCGTTGTCTTCCGTTTCCCGGCACTTTGGACACGCTCTGTATGCCAGCTGCTGCCGGATCTGTTCCATAACCAGCTCCATCCCATCCACACATCTTGCGATAAAAGCCTCCCGGCTCTCACCTCCCGGAAATGCCAGCGTTCCACCACTGTCAATCCATGCCTGATAGCGCGGATCTCCATTCAGCTGTGCATAATTCTTTCCTTCAAATTCTCCAAAATCCATTTCACGCCATGGATCAATTTCGATCTGTGGAATTTGCGGAAATAAAATTTCTGCGGTCTGCCGGCAGCGAAGCATGGGACTTACAAATACATATGGCATATCCCATGTCCTGCATACCTGTGCCCATTGGTCTTTTCTTTTCTCCAGCTGCTGTCTGCCGTCCTCCGAAAGCGGTTCATCCGTCTGTCTGCCAATATACCGGTGTTCTACATTTCCCAGCGTCATTCCATGCCGGATTAGATACAGTTCTATTTGATTCTCTGTCCAATTCCACATACAATCCGTTCCACCCTTTCTGCTTTTGCTGCAATTTCACAAAGCAGCCGTCCCAGCCGCTCACGATATTCCCGCTCGAACGAATCAAGCGGCACAATTCCATTGCCTACTTCATCGCAGATAATTACTGTATCCGGATGTTTTTCCAGATAAGCCATACTTTCTGCTTCCGGGGATAGAGACTTCGGGGCACTTTCCTGCAATTTCTCTCGAAACCATTCTTCAAAATTGTCCCAGATCCGTGCTTCCTCGATGCCCCGCACCTGTGTTACATATGCTTTTTTCCCCTGAGCAGTGCCGCCAATGTATAATTCCATTAATGTACTCCCTATTGCTTGATATTTTATATTACCACGTTTCGACAAATTTATCTATTTATGCTATATTAGCGGCAATTAACCTGAATGGATGCTCGACCATACAAAATGAGAAGAACCCCCAGTAGCGGCAACTACTGGGGGTTCGTTTTTGGTGTACTTGTAAAAGTATCGCCTCATTCTTTGTTGATTGCATTATATCATACACAATCACCAATTTCAAGTATACCCCAATTCATCATCCTTTTTGCACCAGTAGCGCGACTTTTTCAAATCAACACTGACACGGCTGCCGCCACCGCCATTGCCCCCTCACACAGCGTCAGAAAATATCCCGCCGTATCTCCGGTGATTCCGCCAAATTCCCTGTAACTGCGCCAGCGATAGTAACCGAACACTGCAAATGCCGCCGCCACCGCCAGAATTCCCGCCAGAAGCGAAAGCCAGAGCATAAACAGTACACACAACAACGTCTGTGCATAAAGTGCCCCTTTTACCCCGCGCTCATGTGCGGTACTCGCAAAATGATAGAGCATCCCATCCGTTTTTGCGGAACGGAAGGAGACCACGCTCAGGCCACTCAGACAGCGGGACAGAAAAAATCCACAGCAAAACACTTCCAGCGCACGGTAATCCACAATCTGGGAAAGAGCCGCCACATAAATCAACCCGAATTCCGCCAGCTTGATCACGGAAAAAGCTCCAATGTGGGAATCCTTTAAAATTTCCAGTTTTCGCTCTCTGGGCTGATACGAATGCAATGCATCCATGGTATCCATAAACCCATCCACATGGAAGCCCCCGGTGATAATAAGCGGGAGCGCAGCTGATATCAGAATAAATGCAAGCGTACTGATTCCCAATAACGCAGACAACCGAAACCATCCCCAGAGGATAGCACCGATCACTGCCCCGATCCACGGAAAAAAGCACATGCTGTAACGCATGTCTTCTTCTTTCCACACAAATTGTGGCATCGGAATTTTTGAATAGGTGGAAAACGCCACCGCGAATCCTCTAATGATGTGCATAACCTGCTTCCTTTCTCTCTTTTACCGGAACCGGAATCCCGACAACGACTTCGGTCACCGTATCCGCCAACGCCGCCACTCCCGTATTGATGCGTCCGAGTGCACGGATATATGCCTGCGTTGTCGCATCATAGGAAATGCCATCCTCAAACACGTTATTACTGACAATCACCAACTCGTCCACTTTTGTGGAAAGGTTTTTGATTCCCTGCAATATGTGTCCGACAACCACATCTTCCGAAACGATGTCCGCACCGGAAAACATCTCATTTGCAACCAGATTGGACATACATTCCAGCAGGGCACAGCGAGGACGTTCCGTAACATTTTGCCCTGCGCGATCCGGTGGTTCCATGGCTTGCTGTGCTCTTTTCGAAAAATCTACTTCCCCGATATCCCGCGGCTGTTCCATCGTAACAAATCCTTTTCCCGCGCGAAGTCTCCGGTGTCTTGCAACTTTTTTTTCGCCCTCCGCATCGTACACCTGCATGGTTGCGATATAATATTTATTCGTTTTTCCATCCAGCAGATGCTCTGCGTAAGCCGATTTTCCGCTGCCGCTTCCACCCAAAACCAAAGTGATCATTCTGTTTCCCCATACCGCTCGTACTGCGCAATTTCCATCGTATCAAATGTTGTCTGATCCTCGTAGAGTGCCAGCGCCAGATCCAGAAGGGAAAACAGCATCACGGCTCCTGTGCCTTCCCCAAGCCCCAGTCCTGCATCAATAACCGGATGAAGTTTCAATTCCTCCGCGATCCATTTTGCCGCGGGTTCCTTGCTCAGATGGCTCGGCAGAACAAATTCCCGCACACCCGGCACGATCCGCTCCGCCACCAGTGCCGCGACCGATGAGATCAGCCCATCCAGAACGACCGGCACATGATACAGCGCTCCGCCGATGCATACACCTGCCATTCCCGCGATATCCAGACCGCCGAATGCCGCCAGCATGGAAAGTGCATGCGCTGACCGGATCTCTTTTTCATATTTCTCCAGTGCCTGCGCAATGACCTGCTGCTTGCGCAACAGCCCCGCGTCGTTTAATCCGGCACCACGTCCGGTCACTTCTTCTGCTGTGCGTCCGGTCAGTGCCGCCACAAGCATGCTGCTCGTCGTCGTATTTCCGATTCCCATCTCTCCGGTACCGATCAGCTGATAGCCTTTGTCTTTGCACTCCCGGACCAGATCAATTCCCACAGACAATGCCTGCAACGCTTCTTCCTCTGTCATTGCAGGTTCCTGCAGAAAATCGCGCGTGCCCTGCATCACTTTGCAGTCGCGCACCCCCGGCAGTGTTTCTTTTGTGTTGATTCCAATATCGACCGGGATCACACCCACACCGGCGCGGCGCGCCATTTTGCCAACCGAGCTTGCCTGCTGCCCCATAAATCCTGCAACCACCGCGGTCACTTCCTGTCCGGACTGGCTGACTCCTTCTGCGACAACACCATTATCTGCGCACATGGTGAGGATCACTTTTTTTTCAATGGAAAGACTGCTGCTTCCTGTGATTGCGCCGATCTGTGCAAACATTGTCTCAAACTGCCCCAGACCATCCAACGGTTTGGCAATTTTGTCCCAGCTTGCTTTTACCTGCGCGTAGATCTGTGCGTCCGGTGGAATGATTTTAAGTTTCTCCATTTCTTTTCCTGTAATCAAATATTTTCTCCTATTGCAATTGTAAATTGCGCAAATGCAATTCCCTGTTTCTTGCTTCTTTCAGCCACGAAATGTATGATAAGAAAAAGGAGGTGCTGATATGAATAAAACCAAAATTGATAATCAAACTATCGCTCACATTCTTCTTGATTTAAGACAAAAACATCATCTTTCCCAGGAACAGCTTGCTCAAACATTAGGCGTTACTCGTCAGGCCGTATCGCGATGGGAAATGGGAATCTCTGTTCCAAACATCCATACCCTGCTCTTAATCAGTGAGCAATTCCATGTTCCAATTGACACAATGCTCAAAAAACCAGATGCTTCAGCAGAAAACCAAAATAAAATCCAAAATCCTGCTAAAAGAACTCCCTTTATTTTTATGACCATAACCGGAATTTTCCTGTTGTGTGTGCTTCCATTTCTGGGTCAATGGGAACAATTCAAATATATGGATCTCTATGGTCGTGCATATGCCGATTCCTATCACTATATTTTCGAATACCCACTGTCCATTCTTCTGGTATTATCCATTGTCCTGATTTGTGTCGGGATCTATAACATTGTAAAAATCAAGAGGAAATCCGGCTCTCCTGCAAAATAGAGTATACATACTCCATATCCAGATGCTCCCGCAATCCCTGTGCGAGCTTGTCATACTGCTGTTCCTTAAATGCATGGTAATCGCCGCCAGCCTCCGGTTTCCATGACACCCTTTTTTTGTCGGCCAATGCCTGTACTATGCGCACGGCAATGTCTCCATCGTCAAAAATGCCGTGCACATAACTGCCGTATACGCCGGGTTCTTCGCTGCCTTTTTCCATGCGCTGCACCCCGTCGGTTCTGCCATCTGCCAGCTGTACCAGTGGCGTCTGATGTTCCCCGGTGGAAACCGTTGTCTTTCCCATATGAATCTCATAGCCGGAAAATTCCAATCCGGAAAGTGTGGAAAAAATACCGGTTACATTCTCAAATTTTCCACGTGTCTGCGTACGCATTTTTTCCGGCATCAGGGTCGTGTCGGTGTCGATCAGTTCCATACCTCGCAGCGGTTCGCGTAGCGAATTCTCATCCGCTGCGTGCGATTGCCGCCGAGTCTCACGAGGGGGCAGTTCCATACCACGCAAGGGTAGTGCCCCGTCGCGCTTTATGCGCTCCACGGCAATTGTATCCGGCTCATGAGAAATTGCTTCGCAATGAGCCAGATAGAGCGGTTCGCATAGCGAATTCTCATTCTCTACTCCATGTGGGTCCGAAATGGTACGCCCCAGCATCTGATAGCCACCACAGATCCCCCAGACCGGGATATGCGCCGCCAGCTTTTTGACCGCGGCTTCCAGACCGTTCTGCCGCATCCAGCGCAGATCCCCCATCGTATTTTTGCTGCCCGGCAGAAAAATCATATCCGGCTGCCCCAGTTCCTGCACCGAAGAAACATAGCGCACGGACACACCCTCCAGCCGTTCAAATACGTTAAAATCCGTAAAATTGGAGATCCGTGGAAAACGGATCACTGCCAGATCTATCACGCCTACATCGTGGTTGTCCAACTGGCCGCTCAGACTGTCCTCATCCTCAATGGACAGATGCATATACGGCACTACGCCGGCAACCTTCACACCGCCGCGTTCCTCCAGCATCTCCACTCCCGGATCAAGGATCGTCTTGTCCCCGCGGAATTTATTAATAATCAGACCCTTCACACGGGCTTTTTCATCCTCTTCTAAAAGCATCAAAGTTCCCAAAAGCTGCGCAAACACGCCGCCACGGTCGATATCCCCCACCAGAAGCACCGGTGCATCGACCAGTTTTGCCAGCCCCATATTGACAATATCATCCGATTTCAGATTGATCTCTGCCGGGCTTCCCGCCCCTTCCATCACAATAATGTCTGCCTGCTTTTCCAATTCCGAAAAAGCCTCGCAGATCGTTGGAATCAGCTTTTTCTTATACGAAAAATAATCCCGTGCACGCATGTTTCCGAGCACCTCACCCTTTACGATCACCTGTGATCCGACATCATTGGTCGGTTTCAACAGGATGGGATTCATAAGCACGGAAGGCTTCACACCCGCCGCTTCCGCCTGCATGACCTGCGCGCGCCCCATCTCCAGACCTTCTTCGGTGATGTAGGAGTTGAGCGCCATATTCTGTGATTTAAACGGTGCCACGCGATAGCCATCCTGCGCAAAAATACGGCAAAGTCCTGCAACGATCAGGCTTTTTCCGGCATTTGACATCGTGCCCTGCACCATGATTACTTTTGCCATGTTTGTTTCCTTCCTGCTAACCAGCAATCACAACCCTGCAATCCTTCTTGAAGCATGCAATTCCATATTTGATAAAATTACGCATTCCGTCCTGCTTCAGCTTATCGACATATGATTTTTCTTCCATCTGTTTCAAAGCTTCGGCACATGCAGCATCCAGATCTCCATTCCCGGCATATTTCAGTTCTATCACAATTCCTGTTCTGTTGTTCGGCACCTCAACAAGAATATCACTGTAGCCGGTTCCTGACTCTGCATTTGACTTTATAAGCCAGTTTGCTTTATATCCCAAAAGCCCAAGTAAAATGCCATGGTAAAAATTTTCTTTCTTTTCCTTTGCAACTGCTGTATCACGTATGCTTATGGTATTCCAAAGATATTCTCCAAAGAGCTGCTCTATTTTTTCTGTATTTTTTTCTAAAAATGCATTGCAGAATTCTTCCAGTCTCTTACCGTCATTCGCGGACGTATCCCGGAACCATTCCCTGATTTTCTTGATAAAAAGATTTTTTATCTCTTTATTTGGAATTGCCAAACGTATCTTTCCATCCGCTGTACGCCCCTGTTTTGTCAGATATCCGGTCGTAAAAAGTACGCTCCACAGATTTCCAATGTTTTTATCAAGCTCATCATACGTAAGTTCCTGTGAAAGTTCCTTTTCAATACACTCTCCCGCGATCAGACGCTCAATTTCATCCTTGGTCTGCACATCCGCCTTATCGATCAATCTGCGGACGATCGCATTTCCACTCGAATTAGACCAGTAATCCTGTGGTTCAACCGTTTGATCATAGTTAAGTTCATCCACATAATTTATGACATCCCATGGACAGTACACATCCGCATTTCCAAAGTGATAGCCATCATACCATTCCTTTGTTTCCGGAAAATGTGAAGCAAGACCATACGACGCAAGGAGTTTTTTTACCTCATCATCTGTGAATCCAAACTGTTCATCAAATCTGGAATCCATAATAGAAAGTACCTTAAAATTATTCAATCCTGTAAATATACTTTCCTTCGATACTCGCAGACATCCCGTCAGAAATGCAAACTGTAAATAATCATTCGTCTTTAATGCCTGACCAAAAAGACCTCTGATCAGAGAAACCATTTCACGATAATATCCATTCTGATATGCTTTATCCAGAGGAACATCATACTCATCTATGATAATTACTACCTTTTTCCCGTGATGCTTATATAAAAGCTGTGACAGTTTACGGATGCTGTCTTCTATATTCTCATCCGTACCTGTAAGCATTTTAGCGAAATATGCCTTATCCTCGTCCGTAAGTGCATCACTTGTTTTGAGATAATAATGCCGGTCCATTTCATTGGCAAGAATCGTGCCGAGCATCCTCTTCGCATCCGCAAATGTCAGCCCCTCCACCCCTTTGAGCGTGAGAAATATCACTGGATACTTTCCCATGTACGCATCGCATAGTTCTTTATTCTTTGCAATATATAAGCCTTCAAACAGTGCAGCATCTGCACCGATTTCAAAAAAACTTTTCAGCATGCTCATATTCAATGTCTTGCCAAAACGTCGCGGACGGGTGAACAGTGTTACTTCCCCCCAATTCATCAGAATCTGTTCTATAAGATTTGTCTTGTCAATATAATAAAATCCGTTCCTGCGTATTTTTTCAAAACTGTCAATTCCTACCGGTAATTTCAAAGTATTTACCATATGAACCTCCAACAAACAGATCATTTTGCCATATTTACATATAGTATAACTGATTGACAAGGTAATTACAATTTCCTTTCATTAAACGGTCACCGAAATACACTGTCATGATTTACTCTCCATTCCAAAAACATTTTCTTGAAAAGATCCCCATGTTCCGTTAAGATGATATTGTAACGAAAAACAATATATCAGGGAGGTAGTTATGAACTATACAATTGAAGGAGCACCAATGCCTGTCGTCATCTGTAACTTAGAGGGCGGCGAAACCATGCTTACGGAGAAGGGCGCAATGTCGTGGATGTCCCCAAATATGAAAATGGAAACCACAACAGGCGGTGGAATCGGAAAAATGTTCGGTCGTGCTTTTTCCGGTGAAAGCATGTTTATCAACCGCTACACCGCGCAGGGCGGCACCGGACTGATCGCATTTGCATCCAGCTTTCCCGGAGATATCCGTGCATTTGAAATCGCACCGGGGCAGGAGATTATCGCCCAGAAAAGTGCCTTTCTCGCATCAACTGCAGGCGTGGAAATGTCTGTTTTTTTCCAAAAACGCATTGCCGGCGGTCTCTTCGGCGGAGAAGGATTTATCATGCAGCGTCTGTCCGGAAACGGCACCGTCTTTCTCGAATTTGACGGACACATCAAAGAATATGAACTTGCACCGGGACAGCAGATTGTCGTCGATACTGGATATCTCGCGGCAATGACCGCCGGATGTTCCATCGATATCCAGACTGTACCGGGTGTAAAGAATATGCTCTTTGGTGGGGAAGGGATCTTTAATACCGTTATCACCGGACCGGGACGTGTATGGCTGCAGAGCATGCCGGTTGCACAGCTCGCCGGAGCGATCAGCCCGTTTATTCCAAATAAAAATTAATCATTTTCGAAAAAATCCCGGAGCCATTTTCCATGCTCCGGGATTTCATTTTATATCATTTTTCAAATTTTCCGAATCTCAAAACTGTTTTTTCCACGGGTTTTTACCTCATATAATACACTGTCTGCTTCCTTAAACAGTTTTTCATAAGGAACTTTCTCCGTCATATACACAGCACCCAGACTGATGGACAGCGGCACTGAACACCCGCCATATGTAAATGTCTGACACATGCTTCTGACCAGTTTATCCAGCTGTGCCTGAACACTCTCCTGATCACGGTTCTGTATACAGAGAACAAACTCATCTCCGCCAAACCTCGCCATAAGGACATGTGTTCCAAACACCAGACGCATCGTATCCGCTAAAAGTTTTAACGCCTCATCTCCTCCGGCGTGTCCAAGCGTATCATTGACAGACTTAAAGTTATCAATATCCATGATTGCAAACAGAAGCGGCAGTTCTTTCCTGTCGTAAATGCTCCCGGCACCGATCCCGGAACAAATAAAACATCCGGATAATCCCCACCCTGAATCTGTTTTGACACCTCATTGTCATAATCCGAGTACGACTGATATTTCACCTCAATACCAGGATATTTCTTGTTAAACCCATCCAGGTACTGCTGCATATCCTGCTGGGAGATATTGGATGCTACCGAAATTGTTCCCCTGATTTCGTTTTTCTGCGCAGCATGTGCCACACTTCCAAAGTCTGCCGGAAACTGTAACAGCACAAGCAGCGTCAAAAGCACCGCCACCATACGCTTTTTCTTCCACTTTTTCATCTTTCTCATCCTTCTTTTGCAGCCTTACCGCGCTTCATATGTTCTGGATACACGCTTATACTCTGCGGGTTCCGTAATCTGCTCCACCACAATATCTCCGTCTTCTGCATCCCGATAACGGTATAAATACACACCCTCCTGAATCTCATCTTCCTGAATAAGGGATACCGCCATATAGCTTTTTCCCTCAACCGTAAAGGTATCCATGATGACAAATTCTTTTTCCGTGCCATCCGAAACCGGAATGCTGATTACTTCGTACTCATCCATAATATTCTCTCCCTTTTATCGCGGTACTTTCGAAAACAATGCAAATGCATTTTCCCGTGTGGTTTCCTCCACTTCTTCCGCGGAAATCCCTTTAATCTTTGCAATCTTTTCAATCACATACGGAATGTTGCGTGAATCATTGCGTGTTCCCCGGTGTGGTTCCGGTGCCATATACGGACAATCCGTTTCTAAAACAATGGCGGAAAGCGGGATTTCCTCTACCGTCTGAACGAGTTTTCTGGCATTTTTAAAAGTCACAACACCGCCTACACCGATGAAATATCCCATCTTTACATATTCCTGTGCCATCTCCGGCGAATAGGAATAACAGTGGATCACGCCCTTTATGCCATCCTCATATGCCTTTTCCATGATCTGCATGGTATCTTCTGCTGCATCCCTGGAATGAATGATCACCGGAAGATCTGCCTGTTGAGCCAGTGCAAGCTGCCGTACAAACCAATACCTCTGCTTCGCCTGTATCTCCGGTTCCTTATCCCAGTAATAATCCAGTCCGATCTCTCCCACCGCAACTGTCTTTTGCAGCGTTGTCTGCTGTCTGAGCCATGCATACGTGTCCTCATTTAAATCATCCACGTCACTGGGATGTACGCCCACCGCAGCATAAAGAAAAGGGTATTCCTGCGCCAGCGAAAGTGTTGTCTTTGTCGTCGCAATGGAAGACCCTACATTAATAACCGGCGAAATGCCGCGCTGCGGTAATTCCGCAAGCAGCATCTCCCGGTCCGTATCAAATTTTGCATCATCGTAATGTGCATGTGTCTCAAAAATCATAAGAAATGCCTTTCTATCTGATCAAGTTCCTCCATGATGATACAGTTTGGAAGTGTATCCGAAGCCACCATGCCCCGCACCTGGGCATAATCCATCCAGCGCACACTCTCAATTTCTTCGGTCTGCAGTTCAAATTCCTCTGCTTCCCGATCCAGCCAGAGCAGATAAACATTTGAAATCTGGTGATCATGAAATGGCTGTCTGTGAAATTCGCTGTCAACATCCTTATGCACCTGTCCGCAATAAATCAGATCCGACTCCTGCACTGTCACATTTAATTCTTCTTTCAACTCCCGAATTGCTGAAGGAATGTAATCATCCCCTGCCGGTATATGTCCGGCACTGGAAATATCATAGCAGCCCGGAAATGAATCTTTCTGCATACATCTCTTCTGCAGCAAAAGCTGAATCCGTCCGTTCCTGTTGCGGGCAATCCAGACATGTGATGTACGATGCCGCACACCCTCTCGGTGCGCCTCTGTGCGTTCTACGGTTTCACCGGTTGGTGCTCCGGTTTCATCTACAACATCAAGGATTTCCATAATTTATGCCTCCTATTTTTATGCCTCCGACCTTGTTTAACAGATCTCTGCACCGCTTGGCATTGGTTTCTCCGGTGTCATCAGAGAAAGTGTGCCGTTTTCGTCCTCTGCACATAGCAGCATGCCCTCGGACAATACTCCGGCAAGTTTTGCCGGCTTTAAGTTCACAAGAACCATAACCTTCTTGCCGACCATCTCTTCCGGTGTGTAATCTTTACGGATACCGGATACAATCTGCTTTACAGTGTTTCCGATTTTTACCTGAGAGCAAAGCAGCTTCTTTGACTTTGCAACTGCCTCACAGGAGAGAATCTCTCCCACCTGGAACTGCATCTTCGTAAAATCATCAAATGTGATCTCTTCCTTCGGATCCATATCAATCACTGCTTCATCTGCGGACTCTCCGCCATTTAATGCTTTCTGCTCTTTTTCGTACTCTTCCTTCTGCTTTGCCTGAATGGCATCCACTTTTGGCTGGATCTCTTTTGCGTCAAGTCTTGCAAAAAGGATCTCCGGGGCATCGGTTACTTTTGTTCCATCCAGATACAGTCCAAACTGATTGAGTTCATCAAAATCACGCAATGATGTCGATAACTGCGCCACGATTTTTTCTGCGGTTTCCGGAAGGAACGGGTGCAGAAGGCTTGCGCCGATCGTGATGGACTCGGTCAGATTGTAAAGAACCTCTGCCAGACGGTCTTTCTGTGCCTCGTCTTTTGCCAGTACCCACGGGGTTGTCTCATCAATATATTTATTGCAACGGCGGAACAGTGCAAATACTTCGGAAATTGCATCTGCCACACGAAGTTTTGCCATCTTCCCGGCAATACGGTCACGGGTTGCTGTCACAACAGCTTTCAGATCTGCATCCACTTCACCGGTGACTCCTGTGGATGTGACCACACCACCAAAATATTTATTGCTCATGGAAACGGTACGGTTTACCAGATTTCCAAGAATATTTGCCAGGTCAGAATTAAAACGCTCAATGACCAGATCCCAGGTAATCACGCCATCATTCTCAAACGGCATCTCATGCAATACAAAATAGCGGGTAGCATCTACGCCAAACAGATCTACCATGTCATCCGCATAGATTACATTTCCCTTGGATTTGCTCATCTTATCCCCGCCCTGAAGCAGCCATGGGTGTCCAAATACCTGCTTTGGCAGTGGCAGATCCAGTGCCATCAGAAAGATTGGCCAGTAAATGGTATGGAAACGGACAATATCTTTTCCGATCAGATGCAGATCCGCCGGCCACAGCTTCTTAAACTGATCTGTAGAACCATCCGGATCATATCCAATCTTTGTGATATAGTTTGTCAGTGCATCCAGCCAGACATATACGACATGTTTCGGATCAAAATCTACCGGAATTCCCCAGCTGAAACTGGTACGTGATACGCACAGATCCTGCAGTCCCGGAAGCAGAAAGTTATTCATCATCTCATTCTTACGGGAAACCGGCTGAATGAAGTCCGGATGGGTATTGATATAATCAATGAGCCGGTCTGCATATTTACTCATCTTAAAGAAATAAGCTTCTTCTTTGGCAGGCTGCACTTCCCGTCCACAGTCCGGACATTTGCCGTCTACAAGCTGGGATTCTGTCCAGAAAGACTCACAAGGTGTACAATACATTCCCTCATAAGATCCCTTATAAATATCACCCTGATCATAAAGCTTTTTAAAAATCTTCTTTACACATTTCTCATGATCCTCATCCGTGGTACGGACAAAGTTATCATAAGAAGAATTCACAAGATCCCAGATCCGCTTTACCTCACCGGAAACCTGATCTACAAATTCTTTCGGTGAAATATCTGCTGCCTCTGCTTTTTCCTGAATCTTTTGTCCGTGTTCATCAGTTCCGGTCTGAAAATAGACATCATAGCCTTCGGCTCTCTTATAACGCGCAATTGCATCCGCAAGAATAATCTCGTACGTGTTTCCGATATGCGGCTTACCTGAAGTATAGGCAATCGCGGTTGTCATATAAAACTTCCCTTTATTTTCTGCCATGTCCTTGGCCTCCTTATCTCACATTCGCTCTCCCCATTTTACCGAATTCCACGCCATTTGTAAAGTATCCCCTATTCGTCCGTTTTTCTGTTTATTCAAGAATATTTTCTTATATGCCAAGAATTTCTTGCTGACCTGTTTTTCTGTAGACTAATATGCTTTTATCCAGTTTTTTCCAGTACAAAACTGCCAAAGATAAATGAGAAGGAGCACCAACATGAAAAATATACAAATCGGGGCAGCCTTAAAAACGATGCGAAAAAATCGTGGCTGGACGATCCATGACGTAGTTGTACAGCTGAATGACCTGTACAATATCGCAGTCGCCGAAAAAACCGTGTACGGATGGGAAAGCGATCAGGCCTATCCCCGCACGGAAACATTGCTGCTGCTCTGTGAACTGTATCAGAGTGACACATTCACCGGAAATCTCCTGCACATTCCTGCAGACAAATCCTTCCCGATCACTGCAGATGAACGGCATGTCATCGAAATGTATCGCCGGCATCCGGAACTACAAAGTGCTGTAAAACGCGTGCTTGATGTTCCCGTCAAAAAACCTTCTGCAAATTAAAGTCCTGATATCCTGTCCCCTGTAAAAACTATTTTCCAAAATTCATCCTGTCACAGAAGTTTCTATCTCATACAGATATAAATCACATAAACCACATATAAAACCAGCATCACAATACCTTCTTTTCTGCTGATTTTTTCTTTTGTCCATGCAAACCCCCAGATCAACAGGCTCAAAACAATCAAAATCATAATATCTATGATGTTTTCCATCAAAAATGGCATCGGACTGATAACTCCAGCCAGACCAAGTACAAACAGAATATTAAAAATATTAGAGCCTATGGCATTTCCAAGTGCCATATCCACTTCATTTTTGCGGGCTGCAACAACAGATGTCACAAGTTCCGGAAGCGAGGTTCCAATAGAAACAATGGTCAGTCCTACCAGCGTCTGGCTCATTCCAATTTTCAATGCAATATTGCTGGCACTGTCTACAACGACATCCCCGCCAATCACAATACCAGCTACACCAACCACAAGGAACAACAGGCTTTTCGGCATCGACATTACTTTCTGTGCCTCTGTCGCTTCAATTTCTTCGCTTTGCAGATGTCCGCCTTCTTTTCCTGCTTTCAGAGCCATACGAATCATGGTTCCGATAAATATTGCAAAAAATACCAGAAAGACTGCACTGTCAAAACGTCCCTGCTTCATTCCCACACCACCGAGTACCAGAAGCAGCAATGCCGCGAACACGGAATATGGGAAATCGCGCTTTAATGTAGATTTCTGTACAGCAACCGGGGTCATTATGGCACAGAACCCGATAACTACCATCATATTAAAAATATTAGATCCGACCACATTGCTGATTGCCAGCGTATTCTTATGCTGGATTGCTGCAACAACAGAAACCGCAGTCTCCGGAAGTGAGGTTCCCATGGCAACAATGGTCAGTCCAATAATGATGGCCGGAACATGAAACCGTTTTGCAATGCTGGAACTTCCCTCCACAAAAACATCTGCCCCTTTGACCAGGAAGAAAAATCCTGCGATCAAAAAAACAATTGCCAGCGGCATGGAACATGTTGAAATAAATTCTGTCATATCTTTTCCCTCTTTCTGTAAAATAATGTGTTAAAAGGCAATCATGCCCAAGTGCTCCAATAGTATTTTCAAGCCAATAAGTATGAGGATTACACCACCTGCAATCTCTGCTTTTCTTTTGTAGCGGGTGCCGAAGAAATTACCGACAACCACTCCGATGACCGATAATACAAATGTCGTGCATCCGATAATCAGACAGGCTTCCATGATGGATACATTTAAAAAGGCAAATGTAATACCGACTGCAAGTGCATCGATACTGGTTGCAACTGCAAGAAGCAGCATCTCTTTGTGATCCAGTGGCAGATCTTTTGCTCCAATTTCCTGCACGTCTTTATCACGAACCGCTTCAATCACCATCTTTCCACCGATAAACAGCAACAGGAAAAAGGCGATCCAGTGATCAACCGAAGTAATGTATTTCTGAAAGCGGATTCCCAGCGCCCAGCCGAGAAACGGCATCAGTGCCTGAAATCCTCCGAAATACAATCCAATCAGAAACGCATGTTTTTTGTTGATTTTTTCCATACCAAGACCCTTGCAGACGGATACCGCAAATGCATCCATCGAGAGTCCGACACCAATCAGAAATAACTCGATTACCATTCTTATGTTCTCCTTTTGTGAGGGGATTCATACCTTGCGCTTCTGTCCTTATATATCAAAAAGAGACCCAATGTACACCAACGAAAAGCGCGACTGCAACCACGTTTTTCCGGTGCACATGAGTCTCATTCTTTAAGGCTTGCCAGTTCCAAATGACCGGTATGTTGACAAGTCACACAATGTGCGAACTACTCCCTCACATACTTTTGTCTATGAATTAGGTAAACTATAACAAACGGTCTTTGAGTTAGTCAATACGAACTTCTTATTTACTGATGACTTTTGCAAACTTCTTCTTACCACGCTTTACGACCTTTCCTTCTCCGGCAAACTCGTCGAGCGTGTAACTGGTACTGATGTCTGTAACTTTCTCACCGTCCACAGAGACTCCACCCTGCTGTACGGCACGACGTGCATCGGAACGACTCTCACACAGAGAAGCCTTTACAAGAACTGCCATGATATCGAGCTTGTCATTGTACAGATCATCTGCAGTCACTTCAACCGTCGGCATATGTGCAGAAACCCCGCCGCCTGCAAACAGTGCATGGGATGCCTCTTTGGCTTTCTCTGCCTCTTCCTCACCGTGTACCAGTTTGGTCAGCTCATAAGCGAGAATCTCTTTTGCTTCATTCAGCTTGGCACCTTCCCATTTGTCCATCTCATCGATCTGCTCCAATGGCAAGAAGGTCAGCATGCGGATGCACTTTAACACATCGGAATCTGCCACATTTCTCCAGTACTGGAAGAAGTCAAACGGAGAAGTCTTGTTCGGGTCAAGCCATACGGCACCGGACTGTGTTTTTCCCATCTTCTTTCCCTCAGAGTTTAAAAGCAGATTGATCGTCATGGCATAAGCATCTTTTCCAAGCTTCCGGCGGATCAGTTCCGTACCACCGAGCATGTTACTCCACTGGTCATCTCCACCGAATTCCATGTTACATCCATATTTCTGGTACAGAGTGTAGAAATCGTAGCTCTGCATAATCATGTAATTAAACTCTAAGAAACTTAATCCTTTTTCCATTCTCTGCTTATAGCATTCAGCTGTCAGCATGCGGTTAACGGAAAAATGTGCACCGACATCACGCAGTACATCGATGTAGTTTAAGTCCATCAGCCAGTCGGCATTGTTTACCAGCATTGCCTTTCCCTCTCCAAAATCGATGAAGCGGCTCATCTGCTTTTTGAAGCAGTCTACGTTGTGCTGAATGGTTTCTGGTGTCATCATCTGTCGCATATCGGTACGACCGGATGGATCACCGATCATGGCTGTACCACCACCAATCAGCGCAATCGGCTTATTTCCAGCCATCTGCAGACGTTTCATCAGACACAGTGCCATAAAATGTCCCACATGCAGACTGTCAGCTGTCGGGTCAAAACCGATATAAAATACCGCTTTTCCATTGTTGATGAGTTCCTTGATTTCTTCCTCGTCGGTTACCTGTGCGATCAGACCGCGGGCAACCAGTTCGTCGTAAAGTGTCATTGGGTTTCCTCCTGTAATTTAACTTTTTTGATTTTTCTGGGACTTTATGTCCCTTTGCTCTATATCTATAAAAATCCAAATAAAAATCCCCTCGTCCTAATTATAAGGACGAGGGGGATCTCTCGTGTTACCACCTTAATTCGCATGCTGTTCACACAGCCTACCTCCGCGAGTGCAGCTACACTCCAGTGCGTCTAACGGGCACTACTCCGTTACAGCCTACTTGCCTGCGCGTTCGGTGTAAAGCTCAGGGATGTATTCCCTGCGGTAAGGGGGGACCCAGCTTGCTGGGGGGATTCCTTATCGCCCGGCTTATGGTTTTTCCATAAATCCTCGGCAGGGGGACCCAGCTTGCTGGGGGGATTCCTTATCGCCCGGCTTATGGTTGT
>ERZ1673738.462-NODE-462-length-74354-cov-18.840604_pt1 | contig 74354 bp, 57 predicted proteins | sample MGYA00580198_ERZ1673738 | MGnify/ENA primary metagenome ERZ1673738 (study PRJEB41218, sample SAMN15661784) | gut metagenome | host: Homo sapiens | place: Canada: London | collected 2015-08-20/2019-03-30 | study: EMG produced TPA metagenomics assembly of... | reverse complement strand
TGACTGTAACTCAGCTGGCTTTCGCCTTCGGTGGTTCGAATCCATCACTGCCCACGAATAAAAAGGACTCTTCTTAGAGTCCTTTTTTGTTTCTATCCATAAAAAAAGTCCTTCCCTATCACTAGGAAAGAACTTTCAAAAAGCAAGGGAGATTCACTCCCTGCCAAATCCCCATCTATTTAAACGATCAAACCGACCTATTTCAAATTTAAGGCGCTTCTCTCGGCAGCTATAGATGCTTTTGCCGGAGTAGACTTGCGGGAACAATAATTGAATTCCACAGACTTATCGCCATCGAATGACTTCCATTTTAATTTCAACTTAACCGTCTTACCATTCGTATCCGGAAGGCTATCCAATTTAAAAGCGACCAGTCCATCCGCATATGCGCCATATACATCGCCATAAGCGTTATGGCGGAACTCTACCTCATAAGGATTCTCCGGGTCCTTGCCTGTCAGTAGGTTTACAAAATGAGCCTTATTGCGGTCTCCCCAGATCGTCCTGAAACGGAGTGTCAGATATCCGTCCTCGGCGATGGTAACCCAATCGTTCACGATCTCCACAGGGTCGGAGCCATAGATCGAATCGTTGCTAGTCACCCCCAAATCCGGAGCGATTGGTTTTGTAAGGATACTGTCGATCCAATTAATATTTACGGCCTTGCTGTAAATTCCGCTAGACTCGTTCGTCTCGTCAAAATTCACCAACGCTCTCACCTCCTTCTGCCCGAAGGGAGAAGAGGTCATATTGACAGGCAACAAGGTCGTGCTATCATCCAATTGAAGAAAATATGAACCATCATCGACCGGCTTAACCGTCACCAACGCATTCGGCAACACTTTACTGTAAGGATAATCATCATCATCGTCCAAGCAAGATTGAAACCCCATAAAACAAGTAGCCGCCATTACACCTACAACTAATTTCCTAAAATTAAAGAATCCGTTCATAATACTTCCTTTCTAAGTTTATCAATTAAACTAATCAACCTTTTAATTCTATAAAATTAGAAATGCGTTTTAGGGCGGAAATGCTGCATATGTGTATGTTAATTAAACCAAACAAGGCATGTCTCCTTACTTCACGGCGAAATTATACTCGAAAGTATACTTATAAGAGCTTGCGGTTCCTCCGTCATTCTCATCGATAGTCATACCCGTTATATAATCTCCCACGGTGGTATAGGTGTATTTGTACTCAGCTTTCACCTCGCTCTGGTTAGGGATCGTATAGGTGTAGGCACGGATCGGAAGATTCCGGTTTTGGATACCATATAACAAGTTCAGAGGTGTTACAGACTCAAAGCCAACCGGCGAGAAAGAACCGATCACTCGCAGAGGGAAGTTCTTAGGAGCCTCCGCCACGCTATACTCGTACCTCATCTCCCGGCTATCCAATGACTGGGCATATAGAACCACGTTGCCGTTCTCCCATGTATATTTCTCGTACTCCGGATAACTTCTCTCCTCGTATCCCGTCCCAAACTCTTTCGGCCAACGGGCATTCCAAGAAGTCAACACCCAATTCGAGCCTGAATAACGATAGGAATATTCATCGCTTACATAGATCTCGTTGCTGGCGTATGGATTCTCTTGAGAGATCTTCTTACTTGTAATTACATTTCCGCTTAACGTATATTCCTCTATAACCTCACCGGAATGAATGCCTGTGACAGAGAATTTACCATCCGAATAAATGAACAATAACTTATCCACTCCCAAATTTATATTTGAGATCTTGCCATCGCTCGTATAATTGATATCAGCGGTAAAAAGCGGGCTTGAAGCTCCGTCTTTATAACAAGAAACTTTCGTTAGCTTATTCAATTCCGGAACAACGGGATCGTCATCGTCTCCGCAGGCCGTCAGGCTAACGGCCCCTATTAGTAGCAAAAATAGATACTTCTTCATCATTCTTTCGTGTTTTAATCTGTTATGGCAAAAATAGGGCTTTTAAATGAATAACCACGAAAGTAACCTATTTTAAGTGTTCCTGTTTGAAAAAATGCTTCTAAAATCGTAGTTTTGCATCAGCAATATCAAAGATAACAATCTATCTTAAAATAGTTTACAATAAGTAATAATGTAAGACAAACAATATCTAAAATTTAATAACATGAAAATGAAACAACTGACAGTAGCGGTGATCACCCTCCTACTCACCGCTTCTTGTAGTGAAAAACAACAAGATTACCCTTTCCGGAATCCGGATCTTCCCTTGGAGGAACGTATCGACGACTTACTATCCCGACTGACACCGGAGGAGAAAATCGGCCAAATGATGAACGTAACCCCCGCCATCGAGCGTTTGGGAATCCCGACTTACGACTGGTGGAACGAAGCTCTTCACGGCGTGGCTCGTGCCGGACGTGCGACCGTATTCCCACAAGCGATCGCCATGGCGGCTACCTTCGACGATAACGCCGTTCACGAGACCTTCACGATGGTCAGCGACGAGGCCCGTGCCAAATACCACCAATACCAGAAAGACAAGGAGTACGACCGTTACAAAGGCCTTACTTTCTGGACCCCAAATATCAATATCTTCCGTGACCCTCGCTGGGGACGGGGTATGGAAACCTATGGCGAGGACCCTTACCTGACCGAGAAGATGGGCGTAGCCGTAACCCGCGGATTGCAAGGCGATGATCCTAATTATTACAAGACGCACGCTTGCGCCAAGCATTACGCCGTACACAGCGGTCCGGAATGGAACCGTCATGAGTTTGACGTAGAGGCTACTCCTCGTGATCTGTACGAGACGTATCTTCCAGCTTTCGAGGCATTGGTTAAGGAGGGCGATGTACAAGAGGTAATGTGCGCCTATAACCGTTTTGAGGGCAAACCTTGCTGTAGCAGCGACAAATTATTGATCGATATCTTGCGTAATAGCTGGGGATACGACAATATCATCCTCTCCGACTGCGGTGCTATCGATGATTTCTGGAGAAAAGACAAAAATACGCCTCGCCATGAGACGCACCCGGACGCTGAGAGCGCATCCGCCGACGCCGTATTGAACGGTACCGACCTAGAATGTGGCGGTAGCTACCGTGCTCTAAACAAAGCCTTGGCCGACGGCAAGATCTCGGAGAAAGATCTGGACGTATCCTTACGCCGCCTGCTGAAAGGTCGCTTCGAGCTAGGTATGTTCGATCCGGACGAGCGGGTTCCTTATTCTAAGATACCTTACAGCGTAGTCGAGAGCCCGGAGCATATCGCCAAGGCACTGGATATGGCACGTAAAAGTATCGTTTTGTTGAAGAACAAGAATAATATGCTTCCTCTGGACAAGAATATCAAGAAGATCGCCGTAGTCGGACCGAACGCGGCGGACTCGACCATGCTATGGGCCAACTACAACGGCTTCCCGACCAAGACCGTCACGATCGTGGAAGGTATCCGCAATAAAGTCCCGAACGCAGAGGTTATCTACGAGCTGGGTTGCAACCATACCGCCGATTTTGTCGTGACAGACCTAGGTAGCCACGTATCTTCCACGGCGGGACAGGGTTTCGCCTCCGAATTCTTCAACAATACCGAGTTCGAGGGTACCCCCGCCTACAAGGGATTAGCGAAAGAGCTTCATTATACCACCGGAGGTAACACCCAATTCGCCCCGAACGTAAACTTGACAAACTTCACGGCTCGCTTTACGGGCGAGTTCGAGTCTCCGATAGATGGTCCGGTCGAGTTCAAACTATCCGGAAACGACGCATTCCGCCTGTATATCGATACGGCTAAAGTCGCCGAAGTATGGGAAAACGAATATGGAGCGGAAAAACTCTATACGCTAAACGCTAAGAAAGGTGAGAAATATCCCATAAAGATCGAATATATGCAACGCACGGGTAGCGCTGACCTGAACTTTACGGTAGGCGTACGCACACCCGTAGATTTCCAAGCTACGGCCAGCAAGGTTAAAGACGCTGATGTCATCGTATTCGTAGGTGGTATCTCTCCACGTCTGGAAGGTGAGGAAATGCCGGTAGACGCTGAAGGTTTCCGGAAAGGCGACCGCACGAATATCGAGATCCCGGCCGTACAGAAGGAGATGGTCAAAGCCTTGGTAGCCACCGGAAAGCCTGTAGTATACGTAGTATGTACGGGTAGCGCATTGGCATTGAACTGGGAGAACGATCATGTAAACGCTATCTTGAACGCTTGGTATGGCGGACAAGAAGGTGGAACAGCCGTGGCCGACGTTTTATTCGGAGACTATAACCCGGCCGGACGCTTGCCAATCACGTTCTATAAATCCGTAGACCAGCTTCCGGACTTCCAAGATTACAGCATGAAAGGCCGTACCTATCGTTACATGACGCAGACTCCGCTTTATCCGTTCGGTTATGGCTTGAGCTATACAACATTCGATTATAAGAACGCTAAGTTGTCAAAGGATAAGATCGCTTCCAACGAATCGGTTACCCTCTCCTTCGATATCGCCAATACAGGCAAGATGGATGGTGACGAGGTCGCTCAGATCTACATCAAGAACCCGAACGATCCCGCCGGACCGCTAAAAGCGATGAAAGCATTCAAACGTGTGAACGTGAAGGCTGGCAGCGCACAACCGGTTAGCATCCAATTGGAACCGAAAGCTTTCCAATCCTTCAATGACAATACACAGACCATGGAGGTTCGCCCGGGTAAATACCAAATCCTATATGGAGGTTCCTCGGACGATAAGACACTGAAAAAGATTGATTTAGTAATTGAATAAAAACACTATTGTATTCACGGCTGAACACAATAGTATTCATAGAAAAACACAGTAGTATTCACAATCGAATACTACTGTGTTTATGTATGAAGGTAATGATCAGAATTTTTTAATCAAGAAAGACGGATTGATACGCATGTAAACCCCTGCCGTAAAACTCGTGGCGCTTCCCATCGGTTGTTTTACTCCATCCGCATCATTCATATCTCCGGAGAGATGATGAAAAACGTCCACATCTACCCCTATCGAGAAACCCTTCGCTAGTTGCCGGGAATATTCCACCCCCAGATAGATCATTTGCGGACGGTCGAACGTAACCCCCTCATCAATCATCGAGGCCGCCCCGAAAAACGGGCTACCAAACATAGAGATGAAATCCTCGCAGGTCCAATACGACGTTTTCACCCGGAAATCATAGATATCGGCGGAAGCACGGGCATACAAGCCATATCCGCTGTCAAAAGGCCATATCTCTCCCGCTTGCTGATAATAACCGGTAGCATCCAGTTCCACGTTCAAGTTCTTGAAAATACGATGTCCGGTATTCCATACACCTCCGACACCGATCGCACCATTCATCAAGGTTTGCACGGAATTGTTGAAGATCGTGTCGATCTCGCCTCCCCTATGCTGCACCAATCCTTGCACCGGCGTATAGAAATGGAAACGGGAAGCCGGGTCGTTGTACTTTACCCGTGAAGAGATCCCGACGGTAAACGCCTCTTGATGCACATCCTCCCGGAAAATAAAGCTCTGCCAGTTCACCCACACATCCAAGTCGAAAGCCTTCGAGTCATACAACAACTGCAAGCCCGCCTCGGGATCGCAGGTCAAATTCAACTCCGGATTATAAAGAGGCTCTATCAAATTATGGTTGGAAGCGCCGTAAATATTTCCCAGCACGATGTTCACATGATCCGAGAGAGCCATCTGCGCCCGGAAATAGGGCAACACATGTACCCCTTTTTGGTATTGGTCTCCCTTCCAATAAGCGATATCCTGATAAGCCATGCTCGGATATTTATTCGCCCCATGATAGATCAACATATGGACACCCGCCTCCAACTTGATATTCCGCAAGGGATAATAAACCGCTTTGCCTTGTACCCAAAGCCCCGGCAACGAATACCCTTTGGTAAATTTACCCGTATACTCGTTATCCTTGAAGAAGCTAATATTATCCAACTCTACGGACAACTCCCGGGCCTTCTCCGGGTCGATATGATAATCCGTCTTATAGACACGATCCGCGATCTGCGCCTTCAGCGAGGGAGACCAACTCCCCAATCCCATCAAGCAAAGACCCACAATGAAACTCCTAACACCTATATTCTTCATCACTCTTAAAATTTCTCGCGAACATAAACAAAATACACTGAAAAAAGAAAGCGGGGAAACGGAAGTTTTCACCTCGTTTCCCCGCTTTTTCGTCTTATTTTAAAAATCTCTTTCTTCTAAAATTTAACGTCTAGGGATAGCTTCTTTAACAACCATCTGACGACCTTCGTACTCAGCTTGGTTCAACTCCTCGATAGCTTTTTGAGCCTCTGCAGCGTTAGGCATCTCAGCGAAAGCGAAGCCCTTAGAACGTTTTGTGTCACGGTCAACAATGATTTTAACTGAGTCTACAACACCATACTCTTCCAGAATCTGTTGTAAGTCTGATTCTCTTACCCGATAATTCAGGTTTCCAATGTAAATATTCATACGAAAATGATATAAAAAAATAAAAATTAATAATAAAACAAGGATGGTTGGTGAAGTCAATCTCTAAAAGAAAGTATTATCATCGCTGATGAATAAATGCTAAAAGATAAAAGAGCTATACAAACTATCTTTTGTTCATGGCACAAAGGAAAGCATTCTATTTGAATTAGCAACTATAAAACGATAATTATTTTCAAAAAAACATTCAAGCTCTTTATAACGTCTTTGTTGTTCTAGTCAAATAGTCCTAATTTATAGAAATTTTGACCAATTATATCAACGATATAGCCTAAAACTATCTCAGAAATCTCGTAACTTTGCAAAATTATTATTTGAACTAATAAAAGTTATGGATTACGCGATCATTGCCGCCGGCGAAGGCTCCCGCTTGGCGCAAGAAGGTGTTAAGTGGCCAAAGCCTCTGGTTAGACTCAACGGTGTCGCTCTGATAGACCGGTTGATAGACGTTTTTTTGAAAAATAACGCAACCTCTATCAGTATCATCGTAAACGAGGAGATGACCGAGGTACAGGATTACCTGAAGGCCCTGCGACTACCTATACCCTTTTACCTATTGGTAAAATCCACCCCCAGCTCTATGCACAGCTTCTACGAGCTGAGTCATTATCTGGACGGTGATAAGATTTGTTTAACTACTGTAGACACGATTTTCAAGGAAGAAGAGTTCAGCGGCTATATCCAACAGTTCATCCAAGAGGATAAACTGGACGGATTGATGGCCGTCACTGATTTTATTGATGACGAGAAACCCTTATATGTAGAAACAGACAACGAACTTTACATCCGGAATTTCCTAGATCAGGCAGACGGTGATTGCCGTTACATATCGGGAGGTATCTATTGCTTGAGGCGTCCGGCTCTGGGTGTATTGAACAACGCCATCTCGCAGGGAATGTCGAGAATGCGCAATTATCAACGGCAGCTCATCGCCGAGGGGTTGAGGCTAAAGGCCTATCCTTTCAGCAAGATCATCGACGTGGATCACGCCGATGACATTTTGAAAGCCGAATCATTTTTAAAGTCATAAAGAATACTGTCTAACAATGAGTAAATTAACTTTAGCAGGTATCCGCAGAGGAAATCAATTCTCCCCCAATCATATCGGCAACGACGCGGCGATCTTCGCCTTGACAGCCCAGCATTTACGAAAATTGGGATGCGATGTAAACGAATATATCGAATCGGATCTGCTGCTACAAGACCCGAAGGAAAAGGGTATCTTTAATATGGTAAGAGACTGGAAGTCCATCCATAAGCTGCAAGAACTAGAGGATAAAAATTATTTCGTGGTGAACTCGGGTTACGGGATCGAGAATTGTACTCGTGAGAAAATGACCCGCCTCCTATTATCCAACCATATCTCCCATCCGGCAAGCTTAATCTTACGGACAGATGAGGATCCGACAGAAGCCCTTGAGAAAGCCGGTTTCTTTAATTGCTGGATCAAACGGGGAGATTTCCACGCCATTCATAGGGAAGACGTCACCTACGTAAGAAATCCGGAAGAGGCGAGAAGCATACTGAAGGAATACGCCATCCGTGGTATCCCGTCGGCGGTAATCAATGAGCATCTGGTAGGCGACTTGGTGAAATTTTATGGGGTAGCGGGGACTGATTTCTTTTATTGGTTCTATCCATCGAACATGCATCATAGTAAATTTGGTTTAGAAGTTATCAATGGTACAGCGAAGGGGATCCCCTTCGACGAAGCGCAGCTTCGTCTACTTTGCCACAAGGCTGCGGAGGTATTGAACATACATATTTACGGGGGAGATTGCATCGTCTCCGAGGATGGTGTCATGCGGATTATCGATTTCAATGATTGGCCTAGTTTCGCCCCTTGCCGGGAAGAAGCGGCTCCAAACATCGCACGTCGTATCTGGGATCTTATGCGAGAACACATCTAAATCGTTTTAACAAAATCAATCATGAGTGAGACTAAGTCTACTCCCAGTCTGGAGTCAACCTTAAAATCTTTGGACACCGAGGAGTTTATCGATATTCATTTCTATCGTCCTATTGGCTACCAATGGGCTTTGTTCTTTAATAAATTGGGGGTATCGCCCAATAGTATCACGATCGCCAGCATCTTTATCGGCATAACGGCAGGTATCTGTTTCTATTTCCAGAGCCTCGCTATCAACGTGATCGGCATGTTACTGTTAATCTGGGCAAACTCATATGATAGCGCAGACGGACAATTGGCCCGTATGACCGGACAGAAAAGTGCCTTGGGACGTATCTTGGACGGTGCCGCCGGCGATTTCTGGTTTATCGCTATCTACGCGGCAATCTGCTTACGCCTCACGCCGGAATGGGGAATATGGATCTGGCTATTGGCGGCTACGACGGGATTCTTCCATAGCAAGCAAGCGGCCATGGCGGATTATTATCGCAATATTCACTTGTTGTTCTTGAAAGGTAAATCGGGTAGCGAGCTCTCCCACTCTCCCCAATTGAAGGAGAATTATAAGAAGATGAGTTGGAAACATGACTTTATCTATAAATTGTTCGAGACCTTCTACATTAATTATACGGTAGGTCAAGAAGCATGGACACCTAAATTCCAACACATGATGAACATCATCCGTGAGAAATACAACGGACAAGCGCCGGAATGGTTCCGTAAGGCTTTTCGAACAAAGAGTCTGCCGTTGATGAAATATACAAATATGCTATCATTCAATACCCGGGTGATCGCTTTGTTTGTCAGCCTTTTCATCGACATGCCTTGGCTGTATTTCGTATTCGAGCTGACCGTATTAAACTCGATGTTGCTCTATATGATCAAAAAGCATGAGCATATTTGTGAAGATTTCAGCAAACAATTATAACGTTTTTATCCCATTCGATTATGTTCAAATTAGACAAAGTAAAAGGAATCCTCTTTGATTACGGCGGAACGATAGACAGTAACGGCATGCACTGGGCTGAGGTGATCTGGATGGCGTATGAGGCCTTGAAGGTTCCCGTATCCAAAGCGGTCTTCCGTGATGCTTATGTACATGGAGAAAGAACGCTTGGAAAGAATCCGATCGTGAAGCCTCATCATACGTTTCTGGATATGCTGCGCTTGAAAAGCGATTTACAAATCCAATGGCTGAAAGAGAATGGGCATTTATCCGCCGAGGCGGTTACCCCGGAGTTACCGGAACAATTAGCGGATTGGTGTTACGAATACGCCCGGAAGGCAATCGATAGCGCCCGCCCCATTCTGGAGCAATTAGCGGAACGTTACCCATTGGTATTGGTATCGAACTTTTATGGGAACATAGAATCCGTGTTGAAAGATTTCGGTTTGGATCATTTATTCGGCGCTATCGTGGAATCGGCGGTCGTAGGTATCCGTAAGCCGGACCCGGCGATCTTCCGATTAGGAGTGGATAAACTGGGATTTCCCGCCGACGAGATTGTTGTCGTAGGTGATTCCTATGATAAGGATATCGTCCCCGCCACCCGGATCGGATGCCAGACAATCTGGCTAAAAAGTATTGGTTGGAGCGCTTATAAAGGAAATGAGACTGCCGATATCGTATTATCCGACTTCACGGAAATAAAGCAAGTATTCGCTTTATAGAATATACATTTTAGACCAGTATAAGCTCAGAAATGACCTTTTTTGGTACTGATAGCATCCTAACTTTGCATATAAAAAAGTTAGGATGCTATGTTTTTAAAGAAATACATATGGCTTTCTGCCGCTACACTCCTCACGGCTTGCGACTTAATCGACTATCATCCGTATGACGGTCGTCTGGATTCCGATACTTCCCGGGAGATCAACCCGACCAATATCGAGCGTATCGAGAAAGTCTGCGAAGGGAAGGACACGATCCGTTTTATTTTTATGGGCGATACCCAGCGGAGTTATAATGAGACGGAAGATTTCGTCAAGTACGTTAATCAATTAGATAGCATCGATTTCATTATCCATGGAGGAGATTATACGGAGTTCGGCTTAAAGAAGGAATTCGAGTGGAACGATGATATCTTGTCCAAACTAAAAGTGCCTTACGTAGGGTTGATCGGTAATCACGACGTGATCGGTAATGGCGACCAAGTATTTCGTAAAATCTTTGGGAATGAGAACTTCTCGTTTGTCGTGAGCGACGTGAAATTCGTATGCCTCAATACGAACGCTATCGAGTATGATTATTCCCATCCGGTACCCGATTTTAATTTCCTAAAGAATGAGATAGCGGATAGTACCCGTAATAAACGCACGATCGTAGTCATGCACGCCCCTCCCGGGAACGAACAGTTCGACAATAACGTGAAAGACGTGTTCCAACTTTATATCAAGACATTACCATCTTTAATGTTCTGCTTGCATGCACATAATCATTGCGTATCGGCAGCTGATTTGTTTGAGGATGGCATTATCTACTACGGTTGCGCCAATATCGCCAAACGAAGTTATCTTCTTTTTACCTTAACCCCTGACGATTATATGTATGAAGTGGTCAATTTTTAAGCTTCTCCTCTTAACTTGTGTCTTTTCCCTTACACTCCATGCGCAAGAGGATAAATACACGAAACGAGTGCAACGGTACGAGAACGCATGGCAACGGGTCATCCCCCGCTATACAAAAGTACAATTCGCAGGTTCCATGGCGATGCTATCCGTGGGTACCGGTTGGAATTATTACCGGAATCATTGGGAAACGGATATGTTGCTGGGTATCGTCCCCCGCAACGCAAATGATCACGCAAACGTGACTTTCACCTTGAAACAAAACTATTTTCCTTGGAATATCGATCTGGGAGAAAAAGTATCTTTCGAGCCTCTTTGTTGCGGTATCTACGTAAATTTCCTATTTGACCGGGATTTCTGGGCCAAGCAACCGAATAAGTATCCCCCGGGATATTATTGGTTCTCCACCCGCATCCGTAACCATATCTTTATCGGGGAGCGGATCACACTCAAACTGAATCCAAATAGTAGCTGGCATAAATCCATCAGCTTCTTCTATGAGTTAAGCACTTGCGATTTGTATATAATAAACGCTATCGGCAACAGCTACTTGAAGCCAAAAGATTATTTAAGCCTTTCATTCGGGGTGAAACTACAGATCTTATAAAAGCAAGAAACGGAAGACATTCACTGCCCTCCGTTTCCCTAAACTACATAAAACACTTAAAAGAACAAACGTTGTCTATCAGAACGCTAGACCTAAGCGGATACCCCAGTTATTCAAACCATCGATATGATAGCTGAGGACATCACCCTTGTTGGTAGCGTAGTTATAATAAGCGGCCATATGTACGCCGATCTGTTTCTGAGGTGTGAAGTACACGGTCATACCGATCTCGGGAGCTACATAGAATCCCCAGTTACGATCGTAAACCTTCAACACGTTCATGTAGGTAGACATCTCACTGTAGCTAGCACCTAACTGAGCGCCAACATACGGTTGGAATTGTCCTTCCGGAGCGAAGTTATAACGGAAAGCCGCACCAAAAGGCAACTGGAAGATAGAATGCTGTTGATCGGAAGTGATTACGGATGTTGAGTTTACCGGAATCGTCTGGCGGTCCACATACTCATTATTTGTATGATAAGAGATGAACGCACCTATAGCGAAATTAGGAATCACATAGTAACCACCCTCAGCGTGAGCACCCCAACCGCTGGTCTTCTTAGAAAAGTCTTGACCGAACGGAGAGTTGATTTGCCAGTCTACATTGAAATACGCGTTTTTCAAAACCTGGGCGCCAGCCAGAGTAGGCATCGCCATACAAACTACGAGTAAAGCGATTAACTTGATTGATTTATTTATCTTTTTCATAGAATCTCAAACTTTTAATCATTCGAATTATTATTTCTTTACGTACGGAGATTGTACAAATGCTTGCTCGATAGCACGAACAGCCAGCTGAGTATCGAATTTATCGGAACCAGACAACAAGCCACTCATGTAAGCAGTCCAAAGAACCGGAAGTTTAGCGTCTGCCTTAGAAGCGGCAGGAGTATCCAAATCCACTAACTCTGTCAACAAGGAACCTACACTATAGCTATACACTACAGGATACGGGTAATACCAATTTCCCCAACCCGGTCCCCAGTAACCCGGACTCCAATATCCCGGATAGTTCCACCACCAGTACGGGTAGTTGTAGCCATCGTTGTAGTCAGCGAAATATTGAGTACTTTGTACGTAAGAAACTTGCAGACCTAAGTCGGCGTTATCTTTGTCTAGCGTGCGTTTGAAACCGCGGCTTTCCATATTATTCACCAATGTAGTGATAATATCGTCTGCTTCATTGGCTGTCCAGAACTGAGGTTTCTCGCTTGTGCCGATAACCAATACACTATCCGGAATGTAGAACGTAGTGAACGATTCGAATTTCGCGTCCTTATCGTGATTCGTGAACACCAGAAAATCATTGTCCAATTTCGACATGTCCGGGTCCTTTTGGCAAGAAGCCAACAGAAGAACTAACAGAAAAAAAGGAAAAATCTTTTTCATCTCATTTTAACGTTTAAAACAGTTTATACTATTATTTGTGCTTATATATAAGTCACTATTAAAACAGCATGAGTTGAAAAAGGTTCTAAAACTATCCTTTTGGGTGTGTTAATTAACATATCCTAACCATACGACGGGCTTATGGTCACTGTAGTCTAAATTAGGAGAATCATAAGTTACACCCTTAAAATCAGGAGAATAAATTATGTAATCAATTCGAAATATACGCTTTAATTGACGAAAGGTGTACCCGAAACCAGAGCCGCAGTCACGGAACCCATCCGTTAAATCACCTTTCACGGTACAGTACGTATAAGAGGCCGGTGTATCATTAAAATCACCGCAAATAATCACGGGCCCCTCCCCGGCATCCAACATCTGACGGATATAATCCGCCTGAGTCGCCCGTTTCACGAAATTCTTCTTCATCTGAAAAGCCATATGGAAGGCGGCCTCGGTTTCCTCCAATTGTTTACCCTCTGCATGGGCTTGGTAAAGACGAGGCTTTACGGCATTCACGCTAGTCGTTTGGAAATGGTTATTAAATACACGAACACTATCCCCTTGGATATCCATGACGGCAAACAAGGATTTATTGCTAGACTCCGGGTATAGGATAGACTCAAAACGAAGGATCGGATATTTACTGAAAATAGCGTTGCCCGCCGCTTTCGTAGCCGAACGGGTAGAGCAATAATACGGTAGGAACGATAAGGTCTTGGCGACAGAATCCATCCGCAGGGCCGATTCAACGGGGCATTCTTGGAGGCAAACGATATCCGGGTCCTCCTTTCTCAGCCAATCCGCTATATTAGGAAGCTGTTTCTTTCCGTCCGTATTGAAATTATTCACGTTATAGGTAATCACCTTAACCGCTTCTTTCCCTATCGGAATCTCTTTTGGGAAGACCCGTATCTGGAACATCGATATCAAAAACTCCCAGTTCAACAATAACGCCGCCAAAGGTACCCAGCACCAATGACTCCTAAAGACACACCACATCAAGAAAAGACATAGATTGACCGCCAATACCGGTAATAACACCAATCCGGGAAACGAGATCCACTCCTTCCCTTCCGGATTAATACGTCCGGTAGCGAATCCGGCTATGGCCGCCACGACAAAAGCGATCGTAATCAACACAAATAAAATATATATCAACTTCTTCATCCTTCCTATCCTGCGATTTAAACAAAAAAGGGACTATCCCGAAAAGACAGTCCCCCAATTCATACCCTATAACCTGTCCGCTTCCGGCAGGGATAGCTTAAAAAAACTTATCGAAGCGTTCCTTGTTGAGCCTCTTGGATCATCTTCTGATTAGCCAAGATCACGATCTCAACACGACGGTTCAACGAACGACCCTCGGGAGTGTCATTGCTAGCCACAGGATCATGTATGCCTTTGCCTTCATAAACCATACGATCCGTGCTTACCCCCTGCATCATCAGGTAATCGTAAACGCTCTTCGCACGTTTCTCGGACAAGGTCTGGTTATAATCCACCTTACCGGTGTTATCCGTAAAGCCAATGATTCGGATATCCGTATCCGGGTTGGCCTTCAAACTGGTAGCGAAGTTACGCAAGGCACTCTTGGAAGCGTCGCTCAACGTACTCGAGTTCGTGGCAAACAAGATACCGGAGTCAAAAGTAACCTTCAAGGCCTCACCATTGTTCACACTCTCGATCTTCGTGTCCTCAGGCAGAGTAGCTTCCAGCTCCTTCTTCTGCTTATCCATTTTCTTTCCGATTAACGCACCGGCTGTACCACCTACGGCCGCACCGATCACGGCACCTAATGCGGTATTTCCGGCCAAGGCACCAACACCAGCTCCGACAGCGGCACCACCGCCTACACCGATCGCCGTACCCTTCGCCGTGTTATTCCACGTTCCGCAACTCGTAAACACCACTGCCATACATAGCAGTAAAACAGATAATAATTTAATGTTCCTCATCATCTTCTACAATTTCACTTAAACAACTTTATATATATAACAAATATCAATCAAACATGTTGATCGAATCGCAATATTCAAGTTCTCCTTGTACTATAAAAGTGATTTCCTCCGGCTCGAATTTGCCTACGCCGTCTTTCTGGGCGTTTTTAATTACATAATTTACAACCTCTTCCTCATCGATCTCGATCTCATCGTCGCCATCATCATCTAGCATGCCATTAGATTCATAGAAGTCGTAGATCAAGTCTACGATATAGTTGATATCGTCATTACTGAACTTTCCTTTCAGTTCTTGGGGAAGATAATTCTGGATAAATTTTACGGAATCATCCTCGTCGTAAAGTAGCTCGTCATTGTTCGTGCTCATAATTAATCTTGTTTAATTGGTTTGAATAGCGGCAAATGTACGGAAATATTTTGATTTACACAGGAAAAATAGGCTACCGCATCAATTTTCACAAATAGATATCCTAAAATAGAGGCGTCTTCCTCTCATTAAAAAGGATATATATCATATGTCTTTCTAAAAATGGGCCTAACAGTAATCAGGATTGCCAATGGTAAAAAACACGATTATATCAATAGCAATTCAAGAGTTTATTAAATTAACATCCTTGTCCTCCCCTATTTCATTCCAGAATCGCTAATATAAAGATAAATTAATAAATAAGAATAACATTTCAACATAACACATATGTTATATGAAACAAATCAATTATATTTGTCATATAAAACAAAAAAACACCAGCCATGAATGATAAATATAATTATAAAACTATTTATACTACAGTAAAAGAAGATATTCGAAAAGGAGTATATCCAACAGGTACACTTCTTCCTACAGAACTTACGCTGGCTGATAAATATTCCGTTTCTCGCCCAACAGTCTCTAAAGTATATAACCAACTCCAAAAAGAAGGATATGTAAATAAAAAGAAAGGACTTGGGACTCTAGTCCTTTTCAAAGGAGATACAAAAAAAACATATACATTTGGACTATTGCTTCCTGGTGCCGGAGAATCCGAAATCTTTTCTATAATCAATGATCAAATATTAAAACAATCCGAGCTTATGCAATTTAGCTGCCTTTGGGAAGGGGCAACAGCCAGTAATGCAGACATTCGACGCAATCTTATTGAAACCTGTTGCGACAGTTACATTAAAAAAAATGTTGACGGGATATTTTTCTCCCCCTTGGAACGAGTGCCTGACGCAGATCGCATTAATGAAACTATATGCAATAAAATACAACAAGAAGGAATCCCCCTTATTCTTATCGATCGGGATATTGTACCCATACCACAGAAAAGTCCTTTCGATGTCGTATGTCTTGATAATTACAGCGCAGGTGCCATAATGGCCCAGCACTTAATTCAAGCGGGTTGTAAGCATATTTATTTCTTTCATCGCCCAGATTCAGCCTATTCCGTCCGTATTCGTTTTCTCGCAGTTAAAGATACGATACAGGAACAAGGACTGACATTCAACGTACAAAATGACTTTTGTGGTAATCCTGAAGACTTAGATTTTGTTAAAACAATTCCTGTAATAAAAGGAGAAACCGGTATTATCTGCGCCAACGACTCAACAGCGGCTGTCCTTATGTCGTCATTAGAAGCTATCGGACATAAAATAGCCTCCGACCTTCTAATTTGTGGATTCGATGACATGAAATATTCACGTCACTTGAAATGTTCACTTACATCGTTTATACAACCATGTAAAGAAATAGCCAACACCAGCATCGATTTAATGATAAGAAGAATCAAGTGTAATGATAGATTACCTATGAACGTCTATCTAAATGGCCAAATTATCAAAAGAGATTCTACCCGTTTCATTTAAAAAGATGCAGTTCTTTTTAACAACAAAAGCACATGCACGGTAATATGATAACCGTTATGTGCTTTTTCTACATCCCCCCAATCAATCTACAAGAAAAAAACTATTTATCAAACTCATAAACTCTTATATTGTATTCAAAGATTATATTAATTCAGTTTATCAACAAATTCTCATTAAAAAAATCTGTAAAATTATTGATATAACCATTCCCTACCATACCACAAATACAAGCACCCAAAGCAGCCTCTTCTCGGCAAGCAGAAACCTGCAAATGACACTTGAAACGTTCCTCCAAAATTTGGCATAGCAGAGGATTTCTCTTAATTCCATTTCCCGAACCAACCAATATAGTTTTTCGCTCTCTAATAGAGTTCGGCAATAACTGGTAGAAATCATATAGTTCTTGGCTCATACCTTCTAAAAAACCTCGAATTAAATTTTCAGGATGCCAGTTCAGACAAGATATATTCATTATTTTTCCTCGTTTTTCGGGATGCGATCTCGTACCACCAAACAATGTCTCCACCCGTATATCATCCTCCTGAACTTCTTTATATGGAACTGAAACCATAATCTTATACAAATCTGTATCATCCATTTCTTCACCAGTATAAAGCTTGATAGTCTCTGAAAAAAATTTCTTTAATAATGAGAATGAACAACCACCACATAACGCAGCACCAACCAAAATATATCCTCCACCTGGTAAAGGACGCGTATCCAAAAGTGGGACATTTACGTAATCATCCGAATAAACAGAAATTTGGCTACTAGTTCCAACAGTTATATGGATAGAGTGCCTTATATCACGGATAGATCCAAGGAAACTGGCTTGATTGTCTCCGATAGCAGTGTAAACCGAGATATTTTCATAATGTCCAACTCGGGAAAAAGCTTTACCAATTTCTGGCAAAATAGAGTTATCAATTCCCACATTCCACAGAGCTTCTTTATCAAAAGCCAATTTTTCTTTATCAAAAAAACCGAGACTAGCAGCGTTAGAACAATCAACCAAAGGTTCACATTTACCTGTTAATCGCATTGCGGTATAGTCCATAATAGTACATAATTTCACCGCATTTTGTGGAACCAAACTATTTACTTTATTGTAATAATGCGTGACTAAACCAAAACCTGTTGATAATGGAAATCCGGTCTGCTTAGAAAGATAGGCCGCATAACTCATACCATCTTTATAAAGAAGACTTCCACGCATATCTTGCCATGTATATAACGGACTAACAGCCTCCCCCTCAGCATTAACATACAATATACCATGCATTTGCCCAGATAATCCAATTCCTTTTATATCCGGATATTGGATTCGAAGTTCTTGGATCAGATCTAACACAATATCAACTATAGCATTCGCATCCTGAACCTTCTCCCATACATTACAAGATAGCATATCTGTATTGTTAATTTTTGCTATCGATACGATATCTTTAGAAACAGTATTATAAACTATTCCACATATCGAACTTGTTCCTATATCAATTCCTAAAAAATTCATAATTTATATCAATAGTTTTATACCAAAGAGATTATTCCAATTCTATATTTTTTATTCTAATCATTAGGAATAGTAGATAAATGACACAGACTGTCAAAACAACTACAGCCCCAATCTGCCCTCCAAAAATATCAGACATGAATCCCATAAATACAGGGAAAATAGCTCCACCAAAAATCCCCATGATCATCAAACCTGAAATTTCATTATTCCGTGACGGCATGTATAACAATGCTTTAGAAAAAATAATAGAGAATATATTTGAATTTCCAACTCCAATCAAAGCTACACAAATATAGATACTCATGCTATCCATACTTATATAGAGGCACGAGATACCAATAAATATCATAGCAACACTCACGACAAAAAACTTTAAGGGAGAAAACTTCGCCATAATAAATGTCCCGGATAAACAACCGAAAGTTCGAAACAAGAAATAAAGGCTAGTCGCATATCCTGCCTCAGCCAATGACATTCCTACTTTCTCCTGCAATAGCTTTGGCGCAGTTATATTCACACCAACATCAATACCAACATGCACCAAGATTCCAACGAAAAGCAGAAAAATGGTCGTGTTTCCCAATAGCTTAATACACTCTTTAAAAGATGACGATTCATTTTTCTCTTCCGCTTCCACAATATCCATCATAAACAAATAAACGATAGCTATGATATCTATCGCCGCAAAAATATAAAATAGCAACTTCCAATCACCATAACACAACGCAGCATGTACGGCAATCAACGGAGCGATAAACGAAGCGATAGCCTTTATAAATTGTCCCAATGTTAAATAACTCGGTAGTCGGTCTTTGCACACCATATTAGCCAACAGAGGATTCAAAGAAACCTGCATAAGTGTATTTCCGATTCCCAAACACGAGAAGACAAAAAACATAGCCACATCATTATAAACAAAGATAGGAATCAACAATCCAATAAACGTAATGACCATACTTAACAATACAGTTTTTTTCCGTCCGATCTTGTTCATTAACATCCCAGTCGGAACCGAGAAAACCAGAAACCAGAAAAATACCATTACGGAAAAAGAATTGGCAGCCGTATCAGACAATCCAAAATCTTGTTTTACATAATTAGTCGCAATGCCAACCAAATCTACAAATCCCATCGTAAAAAAAGTTAACATTACCGGGATAATATGACTTATCCTATTTTCACTACCCATAATCACAATTTTAAATTTAAAACAATCACAAAAGCGGAGACACATTTATATTTCTAAACTTAACAGTTCCTTGTTTTGCATAAAACCATAAATAATTTCCTTTCTTTTCCGGTAACCGATTTACGATACAACGGCGATCGCCTATACAAACATCAATAATGTCATTTTTCATAATTATATCTACTTTAACCGGTTCGTCCAACCCAGACACAACCTCGATAAAAGCATCCTCACCCAAACGAACCGTATGTTTATTAGGATTTAAACTAAGCTTATAACCATCATTTGCTTTATCTTTCGCTCGTAAAAACAAACCATACTCATCACTATTACTTACCGGCTCAATCTCCAAAGTAACCCGACAATTATAAGGCATATCTTTAATATAAGCACCACCAATAGCTCCCTGGGCATCAAGCAATACTTCCCGGTCTGATACCTTCTTGGCGTTTTCAGCCTCCGTCAAATTCACACGCAAAGGAGATCGAGTAGCCCAAATAGCTTCTGCCGGGAACTTAGTTGCCAAATCGCCATTCGGCAACTGATAGGCTTCACGCAAAATAATACTACCACCAAAACGTTCCGGACCATAATCTTTATTCTCTCTCTTACTCGGAACCCATCCCGCAACAATCCGCCGGTTATCTTTGAATTCCGCTGTTTTAGCAACATTAACCCATTGTTCCAGTAATGCCTGTGATTCCGGATATTCCCACGGACCATACGGATTCCGGGATTTCACATAATATGTATCTCCTCCCTGTCCATAAACCAGATAATACCAACCGTTCCATTGAAAATAATCAGGGCATTCGGGAACATCTCGCATTCCGGAAATAAGGGGTTCCTGCACTTGCCAGTTTTCTAAATCTGTCGAAGTCAAATGCACCAAACATCCACGCCCCTCACTGATGACATAATTATCAGTCTCGCTGGAAACAAACAAATGAAATACACCCTCTTTATCAATTATCACTTTCGGATCACGAAAATGCCGCTTACTATATCCGGGAGCAGAAGTATAAAAAGGATTCGGTTTCTGCTTCTTGAAAGTTAAACCATCCTTACTGACAGCATAACTCAACTGCTCGTTAATCTGATCATCTTGGGTAATCAAGCGAGTCGCATAAAATGCATAATATTGCTTACCATCAAAAGTAACCGAACCGGTACATATAGACTTTTCCCAGTTCTCGTCTATCCCTATAGCAATCGGATGATGCGTCCAACTCTTTAAATCCGAACTAGTACTCACGCACCATTGGTGACCACCTAAGCCATTCAAGGCCGAATGATGTCCTTCATCAAGCAACCAATACAAATAAAAAACCCCATCCTTATAAAAAGGGATACAATCACCAACAAACAGATTATTTCCCGCTGGTGTAAAATATTGGATATTATCTTTAGGTTGAACTTCCGAATCATATTTTACCGAAAACTGGGCCTGTCCTATCGCACAACCAGCTATCATCAATGCTATTGAAATAAAAATCTTTTTCATGCCATTAAATTTGTATTATTTAATTAATTCGTTTTTTAACTGTATAATCGATGCCTTCAATAAGTTCACAGCTCCTGATTCGGCATACAATTCAAATGTTGTGAATTCATCATCCGGATAACATAGAGAGGTCATGGCCACACGTCCACCCGAGGCAAATAATTCTATCGAATTTTGATCGAATAAAATAAGCCAATCCGATACCGGCGTCTCCGAGCGGTAACCTGCGCCCATTAATTGTTCGAAACCTTCGACAGACGGTTCAATCTCTAATCCACTGCGGTCTATATAATAATAACTCAACTCATTTTGGTAACCGATGGTCAGAACTTTTCCAGATCTCGTTTTTAAACGGATTCCATAATTATCAGCTTTCCAGATAGCCCTATTATCGCTATTATCAAAATTCAACCGCATAACAAAAGATTCTCCCGGATAAGGGAACTCTTTTCTCAAACCGTTTTCATCCGAAAGTTTCACAGGCCCGACCAAACAAGAATCCGCATAAAAAGCAGATAATCCGGAAGGAATAACAGAGGCCAACATATAATGTCGCCCTTCCTCTACCAAACCTAACCGACGAGGAATTATCATATTTCCACGGCCAACCGAGGTTGGTAATAAATTAGCATATTCCCAGCAACTCATCCAACCTAGAAATATACGATCATCCCCATTAAGCCCGCTAAATGTAGATCCCGCATAATTATCTTTTCCATAATCCAACCACAATTCCTTCGTTTGTGTTATTTGAAATGAAGTCCCATCAAAATCACCTATATAATAACAGGTTGACGGTGTACCATTTCCCAACCCGTTCTCCATATTTACCAATAGTACCCATTTCTTTATCTCTTTACCTTGTACCTTCATCGGGAAGAAATCTGTCCCTTCCCAATTAGCACCTTGGCTTGTCGCATCTTTAAACTCACTTAAAAAATGCCATTCTTTACAATCCGAAGACGCATAGAATAAGACAGAAGAACCCGAGGAAACGGTCATAATCCATCGCCCGTATTCTTCGTACCAAGAGACATGAGGATTTCGGAGATCACATTCAACAGGATTAGGTAGATCTATTTCCCCCTGTTTTATCCAAGTCCGGCCCTTGTCCAAACTATACGCACTGAATAAAGTTTTAGATAAATCTGGATTAGCATAGGTATAGAATGCCAGAAAAGGACGCTCCATCTCGGATCCAAAGCCGGAGGTATTCTCCTTGTCTACAACAACACTTCCGGATTTAAGATACCCCAAACTATCAGGAAACAATGCGATGGAATCTCGCTGCCATCGAAACAAATCCCGGCTTACAGCATGTCCCCAATGTATATTCCCAAATACATTTCCAGAAGGATTATATTGATAGAAAAGATGATACAATTCATCATCATATACCAAACCCGCCGGTTCTCCCGTCCAATTCATAACTGTCGTAAAATGAAACAGAGGGATATGATTTGTCTCTACGTTAACCGCTTTTCGACAATCACTTAATAAGCACACCAATCCTATAATACCAGATAAAATCCTTTTACTCATTGCATATCATTTAATCGCTACATATTTGTATGCCTAATCACGATTACAGCTTTTACCACCCGTAATTTTGTTTATATAACCCCTTCACATAACTAATCTGTTTTTGAGGTATGGGAAAGTACTCATCCCTGTTTTTCGTAAATCTAGCGTCTTTCAAATAAGAACGTCTCGTTTTTTCGATCGTAAAATAATTATTCATGTACGTATCGGCAATACCCCAACGAACCAAATCAAAAAACCATTTTCCCTCTGTCGCAAATTCCAGATGGCGTTCCCAACGTAATGCCTTTAACGCAAATTCTTGTGTCCATGCCGGGCAATTCTTTCCAGGGACATAAGGCTGTACATCAAAATTACCAGTCGGAGTTCCATCCGCAAACTTCAAACGCCCTATACTCGTAGCCGCCCTCATTCTAAGCTGGTTTATTAAATCCAAGGCTTCGTTCAAATTCGTATTCAACTGAATCAAAGCTTCCGCACGCCAAAGCATTACCTCGTCCAAACGAAGCACATCCCAGTTCAACCCACTCCCCATAAACGGATTGGTCTTCCGAAAGCAATCGCAGGTCGGCAATACGATCAGTTTCTGACTCATCGTATATCCATACACCTCTGGCGTACGCGCCCAACTATTTTCCATAATGTAATTCGGATCATACTTCCAAGGCATCTCCGGCACACAAGCCGTATGCATCAAACGAGGATCCATTGGGATTCTGGCGAAAGCATCTTTATTATCCAACGTCTCACCTTCATCAAAATGATCGAAATCTGGGACTCCGTCTACCGTCTTGAAATGATTCAACATATGTATGGAGGGTTGAAACGCCCCACAACAACCATAGTCACTATTCATCGGATAAACCAGCCATGAATTAAGACGCCCTATAGTAGACCCGTCATTATTAGCCGAATATTGGATAGCCCAAATAGACTCTGAATTATTCTCATATTCACACAAGAAATTCTCTGCGAAATCAACCACTAAGCTTTTTCCTGAATTATCAATAATATCCTTACACAAACTGGCGACCTCTGTCAGTTTCTCTTTGTTGATATTGATAACATTATGTTTCTCATCCTGCTCATAAGCGGCAAACAACAATGCCTTTGCTAAATAGGCTTTTGCCGCAAACTTAGTAGGACGGCCTACTTCTTCTTGCGTTTCCGGAAGGACTTCGACCGCATAACGGAAATCATCGATCAACTTACCCCAAAGTTCTTGATCCGTAAGTTCATTATTACTTACCTTATCGTACTCATCAGTTAGCGTATTCTCATCGATCCAAGGAAAAAACTTAAAGCACAGCTTCATATACATATAAATATGGGATCTCAAAAAACGCAACTCCCCGATGCGCTGTTCCCGCAAGGGATATTCTTCCTTAGTCAAAGCCTGTGCTCTTCGTAAAGCGTCGTGAACACGACCGACACCAACATAATGTACCCACCACAGATTATCCAAGTCATCCGACGTGGTAGGTTGCATATACACAAAGGTTTCCCAAAGATGTCTTTCTGCGTTGTCACTAGTTCCCGCCGCACCTTTATAAGCCTCACCTCCTCGCAAAGAGCCTTCCTCATACGGCATCCCAAACTGTTTGTTGAAGTGGTTCTGCCCACAGAAAGAATATGCGGCAGTTATCATTTGTTCCACTTTGTCGACTGTGTTCAAATCTTCGTCCGAAATAATACCCTGTGGGTTTTCATCCAATATGGAAGAACAAGAAGCGCTTCCCAAAAGTAAAAAAAGACTATAACTTATAATATTTATCGTTTTCATAGATTCCTCGCTTATTTAGAATGTTACATTTAAAGACATTGTCATAGAAAATGGCATCGGATAACCACTTCCCGGAGTTTCCGGATCCAAGCCTGTATACGCATTATCACCCCATGTTTTCATCAAAGTCACAATATTATCCGCTCTTAGTGCAACTCTGGCACGTTGTAATTTCAATTTGTTCGCAAATGATTTCGGGATAGTGTATCCTACTTCCGCATTACGGATTTTCAGGTACGAGCCACTTTCCACATAATAAGTAGACATCCTTCCTTCATCATTATAATTATTGACAGACAGGGCAGGTATTGATGTATTCGTATTAGTTGGAGTCCACGCATCCAATAAACGAGTACCATAATTCTCACCAGCCGTACTTAACGCATAAATATCGGTCCAGCTCTTCCACCCACTTACATTCAGATCCTTGCCAAACACTCCGTTGAAGAACACGCTAAAGTCAAAGTTCTTATATGTCACACCTACAGAGATACCATATTCCAAATCGGGATCCTCACATCCGATCCAAGTACGATCTTGATCGTCTATCTTCCCGTCATCGTTCAAATCCTTATAACGAATACGGCCTGGCGCAGCTCCCGTCTGTGTCGGGGCATTATCCACCTCCTCTTGCGTTTGAAACAAACCATCCGCCACATAACCATACAACGAGTTCAAGGAACGACCTATCACGTTATCCTCTTCACCATTTCCCGCAAAATTATTGATTACGTCATCTGGTACTTTTATCACTGTTTGTTTATTATGAGAAAAGACACCGCTAATATTCAACCCAACATCACCAAACTGATTGTTGTAGTTCAACGTTAGCTCAAAACCTTTATTATCTATATCTGCTCCATTCAACCATCTTTGAGCTCCTTCGCCCAAAGTGGCCACTGTACCAGGTTTCATCAAGATATCTCTCGTATATTTCAAGTAGTAATCAAAAGAACCGCTCAACTTTGAATCCAGCACGGCGAAATCCAAGCCAAAGTTGTGCTGCGATGTCGTTTCCCACTTCAAGTCCGGATTCGCCATTTGCGTACGCCTATAGCCAGAAGGTAAAGTTCCACCCTGTCCGGTGAAATCATAGGCTGTTCCCCAATTCCAGTCATCAATAGCCCCCTTGTCGTATAATGTTTCATAGAACTGATAAGACGAATAAGCGTCAATACTTGAGTTACCATTCTGTCCCCACCCATAGCGAAGCTTCAATTGGGGAATTACAGGTCTAAGTCTTTCAAAAAAGCTCTCATTATTAACCGACCACCCCAATGAAAAAGCAGGAAATGTCGCCCACCTATTATTCGCACCAAACACAGAAGAGGCATCCCGCCGAAGAGTAACAGAAGCTAAGTAGCGATTATCATAATTGTAGTTAATCTTTCCAAACCAAGAAATCATAGTATTACTGTATTGCTCACTAGCATTATCTTTTTCTGATTCTCCGGAACTTAGCCACATATAGTCATCATTTTCCAAAGCATAATCACGACGGCTACCCCAATGTTGTCGATATGTGTGTGTTATCGTCTCTTGACCCACCATAATATCAAAATTATTTTTGTCGATATCGAATACATACTGTAAAACATTGCTATTCGTACAACTCAAATCAAAATAGGATTCTTGCCTCACCTTGTTTCTTGTCTCACTCAAAAATCCAGACTCATAAGTATAATCCATCGTACGCTTCCAAGAACCAATACCATCCACACCAAAAGATGTTCGAAAGCTCAACCCTTTGATAATATTAATATTCGCATATATATTACCAAATAGACGGAGATTGTCATGGTGATTCTGCTTATTGTCTTCTATCAAGCGAACCGGATTTTGTCGATCACTCATACCTCCTATAGGTCCCCCCCAGCCTTCACCATCGACCGTATGAACTGGAACAATAGACATCAGGGATTTACAGGCATCTATATTCCCTGTACCAATATTATCGCTTTCCCGCCATTTGGAGACCGTGAAGTTCTCTCCAACCGTCACATGCCCATTCAGAAAAGTATAGTCTGAATTGATACGTCCATTAAACCTTCTAAAAAAACTTCCATCAATCGTTCCTTTATTATCATAATAATCTACCGCAAACACCGTGTGTCCAGCATCTGTTCCTGTAGATAATGTCAAGTTATATTGCTGAATTTGCCCCGTTCTCAATATTTCTTTCTGCCAGTCAGTATCTGCTGCTCGCATCGTATGAGCATCATCTAACCATTCTTTCCAAGTTACTTTATCCAGAACATAATTGCCATTCGCATCCTCATGATCCTCATATTGATATAAGCCACCTATTCCTACGAGATTTGGATCAGCATTTGGATCATCATTTTTGATGGCCCAATATTGAGCGATACCACGTTGTTCCGTGTTCATTAATTCATAAGGTTTTTTCTTGCTCACAATCGTATAAGACGCATTAAAATCAACTGTTATCCCCTTTCTTCCCTTACGGGTTGTAATGATAATCACACCATTAGCGGCACGAGACCCATAAATAGAGGCAGAGGAAGCATCTTTTAATACTTGTATGGACTCAATATCCAACGATGCCAGTTCAGACATGGAACGTGTTGTCGGTACACCATCAATAATATATAACGGATCATTATTATTCAGCGTACCTTCACCACGTATCCGGATCGTAGCATTCGCGTTAGGAGCGCCATCCGTCATGACAGACATACCCGCAACTTTCCCTTGGGCTGCTTTCATTGCGCTACCATACGAACCTGTTTTCAACTGATCTACCTTAACAATAGATACAGACCCCGTTAAGTCCGCCTTTCTCTGAGAAGTATAACCTGTTACTACAACCTCGTCCAGATTCAAGGCATCTTCTTCTAATACAATATTTTTCCCCTCTACCTCATTCGCAGGATATTCCACACTTTTATATCCTATATAACTAAAAACCAAAATACTGTTATCCTTGACATTTATAGAGAATTTACCATCCATATCCGTTATAGTCCCATTGTTTGTATTACGTTTATCCACAATTGTAGCTCCTAAAACAGGCTCTCCTTTTTTATCCAACACACGTCCTTTAACAGGCCGCTCTTGTTGTTGAGGCATTTGCCATGCTACATCCGGCATAGCTGCATATGCATCAGACACTCGCATACCACCCAAGCAAGCAATCAATGCACACCGGCACAATGTTTTTTTAGTATTCATACAATCCATAGATTTGAAAGATTAATTAAACATTAGATTCAAGTTGAACTTATATATAATAACCAAACTTAGATATCCCACTATATAGCACCACAAAATTATCATATATTTTACAATAAACAAACAAATAAGCTATATATTTAATCACAAATTAAAATTTATATATTACATATATGACAATATATGAATTTTTAAAAGCAGAATTTTATAAATTTTATCTACAAACAAGGAAATAGAATGTAATTTTATTTACATATAACATATACAACCATAAGACTTAAGAGGTAAAATATAAAGAAATAGCAATACCACATTACATACTCAACAATATTATTACATATATGATAATATAAACAATTTGAGCATCAAAATACTTCTATACAAAAAATCCCGCATAAAACACTCATCAAGAATATCTATACGGGATAAGAAGTTAGTAATAATAGTTCTTAATCATTCAATGGCGCAAGACTAATGTCTTGTACGGATATCCCTTCCATACAAAATCGCAAATTACCGACAGTAAGTTCCGGACGATACGAGATCATCGTTCTTTGAGCGGCAATTTCCGTATCAATCAACGATCCTCCGAATTTATCAGAACCATCAACAAGTATACGAACCATAAACGGCTTGCTCGTATCTATACCATTTTCAATGGCATAATTACTCGCCGTCTGCGGGGCACCACCTTCCCTCAGCGTTTTTTCACTCGAAGCATAGGTAGCGGTCAAATTTGTTCCGTACTGGGCACGTGCCTTGTCTAGCTGCAATTGCCATTCGCAAGCGGATTCCTCTCCCTTTTCTGGCAAGAACAAAACCTTCAAATTACCTTGTCTCGGCTGATCTGGATATACTTTAAAAGTCAACATAAACGACTTGCTTGAAACGGGAAAATCACCTGTCCCGGTAAGTTTAGCTGAAAGCTTTTTCGGAGTTCCCGTCGCCGGAATTATCTCATCCATCCATTTCGTTCCGATACGTCCATCTGGATATTGTATTAACTCGTGGATCACCAACGGCCCTCCCCAGTTCTGCATTTTCAGCCACCCCGCCATCAAAAAACGCCCTCCAGGTATTTCCGTAATTGCGGGAACAGACAGCCCGTTATAGAAATCTGCTCCTTCAATCACGACGTCTTTATAGGCAAACTCCGGATCCTTAGCCAATTTAGACCAAAGACGGGTAAAACCACCAATGATATAATCATATTCGCCCCAACGGAAAAAGAAGGTACAATCACCGCCTAGCGGGAAATCAGCATCCAAGCATTTCCATCCACCATTCACGGAATCAGCCTTCCAAGTTCCACGAGCACCGTAGTTAGCCAACATTTTCAAATTACCATCAGGATCAGTATAGATACTCGGATTCTCACAAGGATGGTATAATATATGTGTCTTTTTGAAGTTGGTAACACCATCCTCGCTTATCGAATAAGTAGAGCCTGCCGGTACAAGTCCCTGGATCGTATCATAATTAAACGAGCCCGTATAACCATTCTTCTCCAGATAAGTCCATTGCATCGGAAGCGTAGTTTCTTCCTTAGGATAGATACGAGTAGTATGCAGCCCATAACTAATACAGAGTTTGTCATTAAAAAGAAAAGGCGTACCGGTTCCGAATGTCTCCCATTGGTATTCCAGAGGAGTCGCTGGCTTATGTTCCACCCAAGTTTGAAAATCCGTGGTAGACAAATGCTCGAAATAATGTCCACCTCTTCCAAATTTACTTGCGTGGCCACGGCGATCAAACAAATAAAACACATGATAACGTCCATCATGGAAGAATGTAACCACATCTCCCACCCAAGCATTATGGTAAGGAGGCGTCCAATATTGGATATTAGAGGCGATTTGCGGTGTTGGCGCCGCTATCTGTTCCGGTTGGATAGCTGGCTCATACAAATTAGCCTCGCTCACATAATCGGGGTTTAAGTTCCACAATTTCATCCTACTCGCCAACGGATAACCTAGGGCGAAATCATTATCATACAAGCGCCCATCTATGTAAATAGTCCACTGGACCCCGGAGAATTGAAGGATAATATCATGTTTTCCCTCCGGTCTATCTAATATCGCTAAAGGTATACCAACCGTCATATCCTGGAATTTTTTCGGATCCCAAGGAGACTGCAAGGAAAGACTCGCTTCTAATACGGGAACCGAACCATCCAACATTTTATAAGCCGGATAATTTTGTATTTTTCGATCATCCGGATCATGCTTACGAAGATAGACTTTAAGTACCTGAGGTATCTCAAGCAAAGTTTGCTCTCGGGCGACCGATTTTATATCAGCGGTAAACCGGATCGTAAAACCTTTTGACTGATCGTCCGACAACAAGAGCCCTGCCTCCGGCACTGTTCCGGACAAGCTGCTTTTGGCTGTCCTTGAAGTATTAAAACTCCAAAAAGGACTTTGCAATTCAACTTTTACTTGCTTAGAGACAGCTTTTTTCTCTTGACAGGCCATCATACCCATTAGAGTAAAGATTAACAAAAACAAGGATATAAACCTCTTGTTCATCACCAACGCAAATCCGCAGTTAAAAATAGAACCCTGATTCATGATTTTAAATATTATTATTCAATTAGTTAACTTGCAATCTCATTCCACAGTATTCCTAAAGTTAGAATATCAAGAGAACAACTCCCCATATTTTCAAATTAGCATGTAGTCGCAAATATACTGATATTTATTATATGAAAACAATTTTATAGCATAAATTAAAAATTTATTTACCATAATAATAACATAAGAGGTAAATAACAACTATATAATGTAATCAATAACCTACCTTTTTCCCTCTCTGCATATACATAAACAAGTTAACCAAGTTGAGCTTCTATCTGCTTGGTTATCCTTATGAGGAAAGGCGGAATGCCCCTTCTTAGGATCACCCCGCCTTCACATCACAGCTACCTTATACCAAACAGATAGCTTCCTTTAATTCTTAAATACCAAACTATCGTCTTTCCTATCGATCACGATCGGGCGGTTACGGTCTACCGTTCCACCCAGCAAAGCCTTTGACAACTCGTTCAAGACATACTTCTGAATGACACGTTTTACCGGACGGGCACCGAATTGAGGATCGAAGCCCTTGTCGGCGATAAAGTCCACGGCCTCGTTCGTGAAGTCCAAGGCGACACCGTTCGTAGCCAACATCTTCTTCACGCTGTTCAACTGCAAGGATACGATCTTGCGAATCTCCTCCTCGTTCAGCGGAGTAAACATGATGATATCGTCGATACGGTTCAAGAACTCCGGACGGATCGTCTTCTTCAACAGTTCCAGTACTTGGATCTTCGTCTCGTCTACCACCTTGTCATGCGTGGCGGGTGTCATCTTCTCGAAGTTCTCACGAATCAAGGAAGAACCTAGGTTACTTGTCATGATAATGATCGTGTTCTTGAAGTTGACAACACGGCCTTTGTTATCCGTCAGCCGTCCATCATCCAAGACTTGCAACAAGATGTTGAATACATCCGGATGCGCCTTTTCGATCTCATCGAACAAGACAACTGAGTAAGGTTTCCGGCGAATCGCCTCCGTCAACTGTCCACCCTCATCGTAACCCACATATCCCGGAGGCGCACCGATCAAACGAGTCGCACTGAATTTCTCTTGATACTCACTCATATCGATACGGGTCATCATATTCTCGTCATCGAACAGATACTCGGCCAACGCCTTGGCCAACTCCGTCTTGCCCACACCGGTAGTACCGAGGAAGATGAAAGAACCGATCGGTCGTTTCGGATCCTGCAAGCCGGCACGACTACGACGAACCGCATCGGCGATAGCGTTGATCGCCTCTTCCTGACCAATCACACGGGTATGAAGCTCGGACTCCAGACGTAATAACTTATCTTTCTCGCTCTGCATCATCTTGCTGACCGGAATTCCAGTCCAACGGGATACCACATCGGCGATATCGTCGCTATCCACTTCCTCCTTGATCATAGCCGCGGCACCTTGCATCGTCTTCAACTTAGCCTGTACCTCCCTGATCTCCTCTTCCTTTTGCTTGATCTTACCGTAACGGATCTCAGCGACCTTGCCGTAATCACCCTCACGCTCCGCCTTATCAGCCTCAAACTTCAGGTTCTCAATATCGATCTTATTTTGCTGGATCTTATTGATCTGCTCCTTCTCGCTTTGCCACTGAGCCTTTTGCTTGGTCTCCTCCTCCTTCAAGTCGGCGATCTCCTTGTTGAGTTGCTCCAACTTCGAGGTATCGTTCTCACGCTTGATCGCCTCACGCTCGATCTCCAACTGTTTGATACGGCGGGAAACCTCATCCAACGACTCCGGTACGGAATCGATCTGCAAACGCAGACGGGCGGCGGCCTCATCCATCAAATCGATCGCCTTATCCGGCAAGAAACGATCCGTGATATAACGGGTAGACAACTGTACGGCAGAGATAATAGCATCATCCTTGATACGTACTTTATGGTGATTCTCATATTTCTCCTTCAAACCACGAAGGATGGAGATCGTATCCAACTCACTCGGCTCGTCTACGATAACGGTCTGGAACCGACGCTCAAGCGCCTTATCCTTCTCAAAATACTTCTGATACTCATCCAACGTCGTGGCACCGATCGAACGTAGCTCACCACGAGCCAAGGCCGGTTTCAAGATGTTAGCGGCATCCATGGCGCCTTCGCCTTTACCGGCTCCTACCAAGGTATGGATCTCATCGATAAAGAGGATGATCTCGCCCTCGGATTTCGTAACCTCGTTCACCACCGCTTTCAAACGTTCCTCGAACTCGCCTTTATATTTAGCTCCGGCGATCAACGCGCCCATATCCAACGAGAAGATCTGTTTAGACTTCAAGTTCTCGGGAACGTCACCCCGAACGATACGATGGGCCAACCCCTCAGCGATAGCAGTCTTACCTACACCCGGCTCACCGATCAAGATCGGATTGTTCTTCGTACGGCGGCTCAATATCTGCAAGACACGGCGGATCTCCTCGTCACGTCCGATCACGGGGTCTAGCTTACCGCTACGGGCACGCTCGTTCAAATTGATGGCGTATTTTCCTAAGGCATCGTAAGTCTCCTCGGCGGATTGGCTTGTCACCTTATTTCCTTTACGCAATTCCTCGATCGCTTGACGTAACTCTTTCTCTGTCACGCCGGCGTCTTTCAATATCTGTGAAGCGGTGCTCTTTTCCGTAAACAACGCCAAGATGATCGGCTCCAACGATACATATTGATCCCCCATTTTAGAGGAATAATCGATCGCCTTCTGTAAGACAGCGTTCGACTCGCTAGAGAGATAGGGTTCGCCTCCCGAAACCTTAGGATAAGATTCGATTTGGCGATCCAGTACCATATTCAGGTTTTGAGCGTTTACCCCTAATTTTTGAAAGATAAAATTAGTAACACTCTCACCCGTCATAATGACAGCTTTCAACAAGTGAACAGGTTCGATAACCTGTTGGTTATTTTTAGTAACCAACTGTACGGCTTGTTGAACAGCCTCCTGCGCCTTGATTGTAAAATTGTTTAAATTCATGTATTTAAGCTCCTTTCTTATATTCTTTTCTAAATTTATTTTACACTTATATCCTTACAAAAGAAATACCAAAACGAAAATATGACATTTTGTCTTAATATTATAAAACAGAATAGAGAACTCCCCGTCAAACCGTCCATTTCGGATGTCATTCGGACGTATCTTTTCAGAAAGAACAAAAGAGAGAGAAAAAGGTTTTGATAGTAAACACACAGTATCTAGGTAAAAACAGTCAATGTTCTCAAAAAAACACGTACGAGTTTTTCCGGAAACACGTACATGTTTTTTGAAATTCACGTACGTGTTTTTTTCGAGTGGTTATATCCTATAAATCCAATAATTTACGGATAGTCATTATAATACTTCCACGTATTCTCCCGTTTCCTGTTTCTCTTCTTGTCACGGGCACTTTTCCAGAAAATAGTCTCTAGTAAATCCTCTGCGTCGAAATAGACTCTTATGGTAGCGAGTACCCCTCCCCTTCGCTGGCCATCCTTCACGACATCCGAGTATATATTAGTCAGTTTTACGTTGGCAGCCATAGGAACCTTACCTACCTTAAACTTTTTCCAATCCTGATTCTTAGGGAGCCTAATCGTGTGCGCTTGCTTCTGTATGGCCAATGAACGGGAAGGTGACTTAAAATTCAGCAACATGAATAGGACTGGGGTAATCGAATCATAATTAGTCAACCTACGTAAAGTATCTAACTGTACATATTCCGAGAAGTCTTTCGTAATCGGCAACTCACTTGGCGAGGATAACATATGGGTTCCCGGTTGATCGGGTCGTAGAAAAGTTCCGCTTTCTATCGCCTTCTGAAACTCAGGATTCAAACGTATCTCCTCCTTGCCGGATAAAAATTCTTGCAGGCGCAAAGAATCCTGTTCCGTCCACTGCGCATGGGCCATCATAGGTAGGATGGATACTATCAAAAGGAATATAGGTCGCATCTTCACGTCTCTCATCTTCATAATCCTCATTACATTTTTATCACCAAGACTCATTCCTCTATCGAAACCCCCATTCGAGTCGAGATACTTTAAGATTTATTGGGATGCTTATACCCTATTTGAATCTTAATATGGATTATCTTTATGCGATCAATCCAAATCCAATATAGATATGTTGATATTATTATCTCCGGCTAAGACAATGACCGGGACATCCAAGATAAAAGCGCCGCAAGGCACGACTCCACGTTTCCAGCAAGAGGCGAACGAGATCGCCCTGCATATGACCCAATTTCCCATTGACGAATTAAGTCGTATCCTCAAGCTCAGCCCGAAACTGGCGGCGGAATGTTACCGCAGATACCAAGATTTTCATGCGGAAGACAACCAGCCCTTGCAAGCGATACTCGCCTATACCGGTGTCGTATTCAAGAATATCAGCCCGAAAGACTTCACGGAGGAGGATTTTCTTTTCTCGCAAGAACATATGCGTTTCGTATCGGGATGCTACGGGTTACTTCGCCCATTAGACCTTATCAAGCCTTACCGGATGGAGTTCGACGTAAAAATCCCGGAACTAGGCGACGGGAATATGTACGCCTTCTGGAAGGACAGGCAAACAAATATATTAATCCATGACGTCCGACAGGGAGACGGAATCCTACTGAATCTAGCCAGCTTGGATATCCAACCCTCTTTCCAGTGGAAGGAGGTGGAGCGATCCGTCCGGATCATCACGCCCGAGTTCAAGGTCTGGAAGAACGGCAAAGCGGAGACGATCGTGATCTATGCCAAGATGTGCCGGGGACAAATGAGCCGCTATCTCATAAAGAACCGGATTTCTGACCCGGAGGCATTAAAAGCATTCACATGGGAAGGCTTTTCCTATAAAGAATCCATGTCCGAGGGGGATAATTGGGTATTTCTACAAGAATAATTCTAGGCTTATCCAATAAAATCAGATGATCTACGTTTTATAAGAACAATTCGTAAAAATCATAAAAAGGTTTATCCTTCTTTAATTTAGCGGTGATATGAAAAGAACCTTTACATATTTATTACTACTTGTTCTATTGGCTTGCGGAAAGCAAGCCTATAACCTGTTAATCTCGAATGAATCGATCCGGAGCAACCCTACCGGAGCCTTGTCTGACATCGCGGATGAGGTAATCGCCATTCCATTACAGGACTCAGGGACGCATTCGATCAAGGAGGCCAAGTATATCCGTCAAGAGGGAGACAACCTATTCCTTATCAGCAATGAGACGCTTTACCGTTTCAATCGCAAGGGAGAATTTATCTGTCGCATCACCCATCCGGATGACATACGGGTAGCGGGGTATGTAGTGAACCCGGCCAACCAGCAGTTGATTGTACTTGGAAACACGGACGATATTTTCTATTACTCATTCAATGGTGATCTCCTTACCCGCAAGAAACTGAAATGCGACCTTCCGGAGAATAGGCATATGCTATCCATATCCATGCACAATAACCGGATATTTACCACCGAGGAATGTGTTCATGGGGATACGGCGGGGCAAACCGCCACGATTGAGAAACAGATTGTTGAATACGATTCCTCTTTCCATAAATTACAATCTCATACGATCCGTCCGGTCGATCTGGAACGTTCCGCATGCCCGATCGGTTGTCTCGCCCCGGAAGTAGCCGTGGAGCCCGGAAGCGGAACGGTTTATGCCTACGCCCCCTCCTATCAACCCGGGAACTTATTACGGGACACTTTATATATTAAGCAAAAGCGGCAAAGCCAAACCTTGGAGAACCTTGCCGGAAAGAATACACTTCCTTTGCTACCGATCCGCATGGGCAGCCGTTTCTGGGTATCTACATACTATAACGCAGAGGATGAGTCCAGAAATTACACCTTCTGTTATGATACGGAGAAGGAAGAATGCTGGCAGGTAAAAGAAGGATTAAAAGATAATTTTTATCAAACCGGTAATGTGCGACGAATGGACCCTATCGATCCCTATTGCCATTCCTATTGTTTCAGCAAATCCGGAGAGGATCTGCGAAATACTTTCCCCGCACAGGCCCAAGGGGAAAGCCTCGTGTTATTTATAGTGAAATTGAAAGGGTAAATCCAGTTAATATTTCAATAGAGAGCAGACTGATGGGTACAAAATAATATGTATCTTCGTACCATTCTAAAAAAGCATTAAGTACATGAAAAAACTTTTAACCTGCATTGCCATGGGCTTTGCGACTACCAGCTACGCTGTAACCCCTTTGTGGATGCGTGATGTACAAATTTCTCCTGATGGAACAGAGATAGCGTTTTGTTACAAAGGAGATATCTATAAAGTACCGGCCAAAGGAGGAACAGCGACACAACTTACCACCCAAGCATCATATGAATGCACGCCAATCTGGTCTCCGGACGGAAAACAAATCGCTTTCGCCAGCGATCGTAACGGCAATTTCGATTTATTCGTAATGCCCTCCAACGGTGGAACGGCACAGTGCCTCACCACTCATTCCGCCTCCGAGATTCCATCGGCCTTTACTCCCGACGGCAAATACGTACTCTTCTCCGCATCCATACAAGATCCGGCACAGAGCGCCTTATTCCCGACCTCGGCCATGACGGAACTCTATAAAGTGCCGGTTGGTGGCGGACGCACGGAGCAAGTATTGGGAACACCCGCCGAGATGGTTTGCTTCGATAAATCCGGAAAGACATTCTTATACCAAGATCGTAAGGGCTTCGAGGATGAATGGCGTAAACATCATACCTCATCCGTTACCCGGGATATATGGATGTACGATACGCAAACAGGAAAACATACCAATTTGACTGACCATGCGGGAGAAGACCGGAACGCCGTATTTACCCCGGATGGACAGACGGTTTACTTTCTGAGCGAACGCAACGGAGGGTCTTTCAATGTATATTCATTCCCTCTCAACACCCCACAATCTATAACGGCGGTTACTAAGTTCAAGACACATCCCGTACGTTTCCTCTCTACAGGTAGCGACCAGACATTGTGCTACACATACGATGGCGAGATCTATACACAACGTCCGGGAAGCAATCCGCAGAAAGTACGGATCGACTTGATACGTGACGATCAAGAGCAAATCGCCGATCTGAATTCCAGCAAAGGAGCAACCTCCGCTACCGTATCCCCCGATGGCAAGCAGATCGCCTTCACCCTAAGAGGTGAGGTATTCGTCACCTCGGCCGATTACAACACGACCAAGCAAATCACCCATACCCCGGCCGCCGAAACAGGCATATGCTTCTCGCCGGATAACCGTACCTTGGCTTATGCCAGCGAGCGTGGTGGTAATTGGCAACTTTACTTGGCTAAGATCGCACGTAAGGAAGAAGCCAATTTCCCGAACGCAACGATTATCGAAGAGGAAGTTCTCTTACCTTCTAAGACCGTAGAGCGTAATTATCCTCAATTCTCACCGGATGGTAAGGAACTCGCTTTCATAGAAGATCGTATGCGGTTGATGGTAGTCAACCTTGAGACGAAGAAAGTACGCCAAGTCACGGATGGCTCCACATGGTATAGCACAGCCGGTGGTTTCGATTACTCATGGTCGCCGGACGGTAAATGGTTCACGCTCCGGTTTATCGGAAACAAGCACGATCCTTATTCGGATATCGGCTTGGTTAGCGCACAAGGCGGAGAGATCACCAACCTGACCAATAGCGGTTACACCAGCACCTCCCCGCAATGGGTACTGGATGGAAACGCCATCTTATTCACCACCGAGCGTTACGGAATGCGTGCGCATGCCTCATGGGGCTCCTTGAATGATGCCATGCTGGTATTCATGAATCAAGACGCTTATGATAAATTCCGCTTGAGCAAAGAGGATTATGAGCTGCAAAAGGAACTGGAAAAGGAGCAGAAAGAGGTAACCGGAGACAAAGCCGACGACAAGAAAAAAGAAGATAAAGCCGATGAGAAGAAAGACGAAAAGCCCAAGGATATCGTAGTGGAACTGAAAGGAATCCAAGATCGTATCCTACGCCTTACTCCTAATTCTTCCGAAATGGGTAGTGCCGTCATCTCGAAGAATGGCGAGACCTTATATTATTTCTCGGCTTTCGAAGACAAATACGACCTGTGGAAAATGGACTTGCGCAAGAAAGAGACCAAGTTACTCCACAAGATGAATACCGGATGGGCGAACATGGAAATGGATAAGGAAGGTAAGAACCTGTTCTTGCTGGGTAGCAACTCCATGCAAAAGATGGATATGGGATCGGAGAAACTAACGCCGATCAATTATCAAGCAAACTTGAAAATGGACTTGGCCGCCGAACGTGAGTATATGTTCGACCATGTCTATAAACAAGAACAAAAACGATTCTACAACGTGAACATGCACGGCGTAAATTGGGAAGCTATGACCGCCGCCTACCGTAAGTTCCTGCCACATATCAATAACAACTATGACTTCGCGGAGTTGCTAAGCGAATATCTGGGAGAACTCAACGTCTCTCACACCGGAGGACGCTTCCGTCCGCGAACAAGCGGCAATGTTACCGCCAACCTAGGCCTACTTTTCGATTGGAACCATAGCGGCAAAGGTCTATTGATCGCCGAGGTAGTGGAAAAAGGCCCGTTCGATCACGCACGTTCCAAAGTGAAAGCCGGTACCATCATGGAGAAAATAGACGGACAGGAAATAACCCCGGATATGGATTACTCCAAGCTATTAAACAATAAGGCCAAAAAGAAGACCTTAGTTTCCCTCTACGATCCACAAACCAAGGAACGCTGGGAAGAGGTAGTCTTGCCTATCAGTAACGGTGAGTTAAATAACTTGCTTTATACCCGCTGGGTGAAACAACGTGCCGCCGACGTGGATAAATGGTCGAACGGACGATTGGGATACGTCCATATCCAATCCATGGGAGATCCTAGTTTCCGCTCTGTCTACTCCGATATCCTAGGTAAATATAACGACCGGGAGGGAATCGTCATTGACACCCGCTTTAATGGTGGTGGGCGCTTGCACGAGGATATCGAGATCTTGTTCAGCGGAGAGAAATACCTCACCCAAGTGACACGTGGCCGAGAGGCTTGCGATATGCCTAGCCGCCGCTGGAATAAACCTTCCATCATGTTGCAATGCGAGGCTAATTATAGTAACGCACATGGAACCCCGTGGGTTTATAAGCACCAACAGATCGGACGTCTGGTAGGTATGCCCGTACCGGGAACAATGACTACCGTCTCTTGGGAAACCCTGCAAGATCCGACGCTGATATTCGGCACACCTATTACCGGTTATCGCCTGTCGAACGGTAGTTACTTAGAGAACACACAGCTGGAACCGGATGTTAAAGTCGCTAATTCTCCGGAAACTGTTGTCAAAGGGGAAGATACGCAATTGAGAACAGCGGTACAAGAATTACTGAAAGAGATCGATAAAAAGTAGTTTAAAACGAGACTACTCTCATCGCTTGTCGGGAGTAGTCTCGTTTTATTATGTAACCTTCTATTAAAAAACAGGCGATATTCACTCTGCCTAAGTCGTGATATGCTTATAGGGAGAATGACTAAAATCCAAGAAACACATCTCATAGCAAATGGTCAGCCACACCACAATGCAAGGCCAAGCTTTTATCACATACGGACGGATCAGTCCATTCCGGACAATAGATGGAACCAGCTCTGTAGTGGATAAGCCAACAATCACCAAGGTAGCTATCCAAAGCCAATAAGTATATTTCTTATGGGGCGATACACTGCATATATACCAGATAGCGACTCCTATCATCGCTATGATATATCCACTCGCCTCGCTTCCCGTACTGAATAATACGACAAATAATAAAACATTAGCCAACAACATAAAGCGAAAAGCCGGATATTTATATTGAGAGATCCTTAAATATGGAATGCAGAATAAAATCAAGCCCGGTATGATAAGCCACATATCGCTATACTCCGCATTCCCGGATATCTTTCGAACCACTCCTAATAATGATATATTTTGTGGATCAGCGAACATATTCAACATATTTTTCACCTTCAATCGCTCAGACCAATCTATATACTGAGAGATCACATACTCAAACCCCGGTGTATAAAGCACCGGGATCACAAAGCAAACCAATCCCCAGAAAAGACAAGAGGCTAATAACCTCACTTTCTGCCTTGAGAAGAAAAAGAACGCCAATCCCACGATCGGATAGATCTTGATAAATGTTCCGAGCATAATAATGCCTGCCGCCCAGAAATCCTTTTTCTCCAGTATCAAGACAAACGATAATAAGATAAAGGCCGCTACTGATATATTGAATTGCTGTACTCCTTGAGCCGTCATCAACTCACAATACGAATACCAATAAATAATGATTTTTTGGGTACTCGACAATGGCAATCGGCTAATCGCATAAAACAATAGGGCGGTATTACCCGCTATCCATAAGATTATACCCAACCATTCCGGTAACAGGGCGAAAGGAGCTATGATAAGACTAAATAAGATTCCATAATGATTTGAATCATAATATTCCGGATAATGATCCCCATATAAGGTTAACCCCTCGATAGCATGCCAATAGACTCCTTCAAATATCTTATAATTATTATATTTTCCAATCAACAACTTGACAATAGCAAAAATAACACCGGTTAGCATCCATACCCCGAATACAGTCCGGGGCTCTCTCCATACCGGATGGGTGGCTAAAGTCTTTAATCTCATATCCAATTTCTTCCTTTCAATCAGTCCACAAAGATAAAAAACCTAATAAAACGAGCCTAATAAAAAAGAAAAGACTGTCTGGGTATATAACCCGGACAGCCTTTTCCTTTATGATACAGACTCTATTCTGAGTATTCCCTATTAATTAGCGAATGATTTCAAAGGAACACTTACTCCCATGTAAAGATTCATGGCGTTACCGCTTACCGGTAAGCATTGTGGAGTTACCTTTGTCAACATATAATCCGATCCAATAAAGAAATTGATCCAAGACGGTGAGAAATTCAAGGCGATACCATACGTCTTGAACTTACTATGGATAAATGAGTAGCTCAGCGTAGCCTCAAACCATTTCACCGGACGGTAATTACCGGACAATGTCAGTTCCGTATAGGCTTTCGGGGAATAAAGACGAGTGCTTGACAATAAGCCGATACCTAACTTGTTTTCCAGCAAACGGTACTCGCCACCGATATTGATTGTCGAACGAAGACGGGTAGTGCTTCCGGACTCACCCTCTTTCTTGAAATGAAGCAAGTTCTCGAAATCTTCCTTGATAGCGTCAAACTGATCGCCCATGCTCGGTATATCACCGTTATTCTCGCCGATAGCCAGATCAAAGCCGTTAAAGTCGAAAGTTCCATCCAACTTACCTACCGTGCTCCCTCCTTTGCTCCAACTGATAAAACCTAAATCAAGGACAGCGGCGGACAACATGATATTCTCGGTCAATTGGTACGTAGCACCCAAGTCCACTCCCATACCGAAACCGCTAAGACCCGGAGAATCGAAATCAAAGCTATTATAATAATCACGGCCTTGCTCGTCTACTTCCATTTCCGGGACCAAGCCTTTCATATTCGTCTGCAAGGTACCGGTAGAGGTAACTTTCCAGCTAGTCTCTCCCATCTCAGCATGCATCTGATCGATCGTAGCGTCCATAGAACCTACGCCCCATAACAATTTAACCTTACCTCCGACTGTCAACTTATCCGTGATAGGACGAGAATATCCTACACCTGTCTCCAAATAAGCCTCGGCGTACGCCCTGATATTACGAATATCATAGGTACTCTGAGATCCATTACCCTTTTTCATGAACTCGAACAATGTCTTCGGAGCACGAATATTCGCCAAGCCCTTGATAGAAACATCAACCGTCCAGAATCCCTTGCCGGCGTACCAGCCACCGGATAGAACCTGCGTGCCAAAATCCATGTTTACCTGATTCTCATCCTTCAAGCCATTCAGGAAAGACTCGGTATTCACGGAGTTATCCATGAACGTAACGGTCTCACCATTCTTCGGATAAATAAAATTATCCACAGCTATTCCGTTCGTACCATACGAAGCGCCAACCGCACCTAATACCGGAATGGAGACATAGCCTCTCTCGGGACGATACGCCGGATTCATCGTCGTGCGTGCCGTAGAAGATTGCATGAAGTAAGAAGTTCGTATTTGCTGGGCGGATACCGACATTCCCACAGTGGTCAATAAACATAAAGCACACAGACCTCTCTTATACATATTATATATAGTATTCATCTTTCTTTTTCGTAATTTAAATGGTTAGTACTGGGATCAAATGGAGATACCACCTTCTTTCTTAAGTTTCAAGTTGAAGGTCGTTTTCTGGCCTTTCTTCAAAGCCTCGCCTTGATCTCTACCCGTTAAATGTAAATTTAGGTCTATATGACGTGCATCCTTCATTTTCGGCATATCCTCCTTCGTGATCTCGAAGATAACCTCTCCAGATTGTCCTTTTACCTCTTGTGCCGGGAATTGGATATCTACCGGTACATTGTTCTCATCCATGATCACCATCTCGATAGACATATCGAACGGCATCTCGTTCGTAACCTCTCCATAGATCCTCGCGCTTCCGTCCGAGAAAATATAGTCTACGAAATCCTCATCAAAAGCGTCCTCGATCCGCTCGACGGATACGGCGCTAAATTCCGGTGCCGGAGTCAACGGAAGCTCTACCGCATAACGTAACTCACTCAAGGCATCCGCAGGAGCGTTCGTCCATTGTTTGCTATCAGCGGACAAAGACAAATGTATTTTTTGAGGAACAATCTGTACGATTCCCGGTAACTTCTCGTTCTTGACAAACTTAAAAGCATCCGTCTTCGGATCAAGAGGGCCGATCCAAATATTAGGAGACACCGTTGACAAGGTAAAATCAGAGGAAGTAGCCTCCTTTTTACTTGTGTTCTCAGCCTCGATAGACAAGCTACAATCCAAAGAGGCATTCTTTACATTCGACTTTAACGTAATGTGGGGGTTCGTTAACGCCAAAACGAAATCGCCATCGAACAAGCCATCGATATCTCCAGTCGTTATATCTTCCGAGGCGATCTCCACTTTATCAGAGGCGGCCCGTAAGCTTTTCCCCTTAATCTTCATCTCTCCATCATAGATCATGACGTAAGCCCCGTCGACTTCCCGAATGGAAGGGACTTTCTCTACATTCACAACGTCATCCGACGTTACATAACCCATACCGAGGGGAGCTACCCAAGACTCACCCATTACCGCATCGTCCGTATTGACATCGCTTAAATCATACTTACTATCCACACATGCTGCTAAACAGCAAGATGATAGCAATAGCATCACCAAATGTTTGTTTTTCATATAAAGTTATTTTTATCAAAATTATGACCCTAACAGCGCATAAAAATAAACAAAATAAATGAAAGTTTAGCCATAAAAAAAGAGTGGCATCGTATTATTAACGCCACTCTTAGCTTATACTATCTTTGACAATCAAAATATTCTTCCGCAAATACGAATCTTCATGACCGGATAAACCGTTAGCTTGTCCATGATCTTCGTAAAGGTATCATCCTCGTCTATCTCATTCAACAAGTCCTTTACATCCCCTGAATCCGTATACACCTCCGGTTTGCCATGGAATTGCACACCCAGCTCAAACATCACGCCAACCCGTTTCTTAGGAACCGCACGACCGAATCCAAGACCTAGATAAGGACGAAAACCGGACACTTTCAATCCACCGGATACATTACCGTTATTATCCACCGGAATCGTATAATCACCGATAACTATGCCCGCACTTTCTCCTTGGGCGATCAGGTCTTTCAGCTTATCACTATGTCCTTCTATCTTCACCAAGGAAGAACCACCGAAATAGGCGCCGGCCGCAACGAAGAACGAAGAAGCGTGAGGAAACGGGTAAACATTCACCAACAACTGTCCAGAAGTACGTTTCAAGCTACCTTTGACATCCATGGAGTATGTATCATTATACACACCCGCTCGCGGATCGTTAACATCTACATCCACGTCCGTATTAATGCTGAAACCCGGCATAAAGGTAAGACCACCTCTCAACGCCAGATAAGGCGTAATAGGAGTAGCGACTTCCACATCTACACCCGTCAAACCAACACCCACTCCTGCCGAAACAGAATTGAAAATCCCTAACTCCTTTTGAGCTGAGATAAAATTACACGTCGCAAACATGCTCACGAACGCACAAAGAAGAAATAGTCTTTTCATTTTCACCATATAAGTTAAATTGTTATTCACCCTAGACTCACAAAAATAAATAAAAAACATGAAACATTCGTTGTAAAAAAGAAAAAGCGACATCGAATTTGCCTCGATGTCGCTTTTTTACGGATAAAGTATACTATTTTACGTATAAGCGTACGTTATTCCTCCTCAGAATCGTCTTCCTTCATATTATGGAATACGTTTTGAACGTCTTCGTCTTCCTCTAATTTCTCGATAATCTTCTCGATAGACTCACGCTGTTCCGGAGTAACCTCCTTCAAATCGTTCGGGATACGTACGAACTCACTACTCAAGATCTCGAAACCATTCTCCTCCAAATATTTCTGGATCGCCGAATTCTGTGCGAACTCACCATAAAGAACAACCTCGTCCTCGTCTTCCTCAACCTCATCTACACCGAAGTCGATCAACTCCAACTCTAGGTCTTCTAAAGAAAGATCCTCTTTTTTAGCGATATGGAATACGCATTTATGATCGAACAAGAACTCCAAGCTACCGGATGTTCCCAGAGAACCACCGTTCTTATTGAAATAACTACGAACGTTGGCTACCGTACGAGTCGTATTATCCGTAGCGGTCTCAACGAAGATAGCGATACCGAAAGGACCATATCCCTCATAGTTCATCTCCTTATAATCCGTGAAATCCTTGGATACAGCACGTTTAATGGCACGCTCCACGTTCTCCTTCGGCATATTCTCCTTTTTGGCGTTCTGCATCAACACACGTAAACGAGGATTATTCTCGGGCTCCGGCCCACCTTGTTTTGCCGCAATCGTGATTTCCTTACCTAACTTCGTGAATACACGGGCCATATTGCCCCAACGCTTAAACTTTCTCGCTTTACGAAACTCAAACGCTCTTCCCATATGTTTATCAGTTTATCTTTATTTTATGTAATTAAATTCTTATCTCAATTGAGCACCTAGCTTTTGTTCCAGATTCGTCTGGATCTTCTTCATGATAGCGTCGATCTGCTTATCGTTCAAAGTCTTGCTCTCATCTTGCATGAAGAAGCTTACGGCATACGACTTCTTGCCCGCCGGAAGATTCTTGCCCTCGTAAACGTCAAACAGAGATACTTCCTTCAATAGCTTGCGATCGCTATCCTTAGCGATTTTCTCGACCTCGCTAAACTGTACGCTCTTATCAAGCAACAACGCCAAGTCACGTTTAACGGCCGGGAACTTGGAAATCTCGGAGAAGGTTACTTTCGCCTTCTTGATCTCCTTCATCAATTGGGTCCACGACAACTCAGCGTAATAAACCTCCATATCGATATCCAACATCTTACGAAGTTTCTTGCTTACGATACCCATCGTACCCAATTGACGTCCGGAACCGGTCGTGATGCTTAGGCCCGAAGAATAGATATCATTCGTCAAGTTACCGAAAATAACCCGTTTCATATCCACGCCCAAGCGGACCAAGATATTCTCTACGTAAGCCTTCAACTCATAAACGGAAGATTTCTCGTCCGGATGCGCCCAGTTGTTCTCCACTCGGTTGCCGGCTACCCAGATGCCTAGACGGTAATCCTCACTGAACTGCGCCAAGGTCTCATCTTCCTTCTTATTATCAATATTATAATCATAGCAATTACCGAACTCATAGAAACGGATATTGCCTTTCTTACGTTTCATGTTATACTCGATGCTCTCCAAGCCGCCGAACAACAAGGTCTGACGCATGCAGTTTAAATCAGCGCTTAACGGGTTCATCAACATGACACAATGTGCTTCCGGATAAACAGACAGATCCGTATAATAAGCGGAGCGTGTCAAGGAGTTGTTCATGATCTCGTTGAAACCACAACCGCAAAGTTGCTCCGAGATCAAGTTCTGCAATTTCCAGCTACGATCCGTAGGAGTCTGGTAACTTAAATTGGACTTCACGTTATCGCTGAACTCCACGTTATTATATCCGTAGATACGAAGAATGTCCTCGATCACGTCTACATCACGCTGCACATCGATACGATATACGGGAACATGCAAAGTCAAGCCCTCGGCAGTCTCGGATACGATCTCCATCTCAAGGCTTGCCAAGATACTTTTCACGGTTTCTACCGGAATATCCTTACCGATCAACGTATTGATCTTCTCGTAAGTCACCTCAACCGTATACGGTTCCGCCACGGCAGGATAAACATCCTGTACAGCACCCGTGATCTTACCTCCCGCCAACTCTTGTATCAACAAGGCAGCACGTTTCAATACATACATCGTATTGTTCGGATCCAAACCACGCTCGAAGCGGAAAGAAGCGTCCGTATTCAAGCCAAAACGACGGGCGGTCTTGCGAATCCACGTCGGATGGAAACAAGCGGATTCCAAGAATACGTCGGTGGTCTCCTCCGTCACGCCGGAATCCAAACCGCCGAACACGCCACCGATACACATCGGTTCCTCGACGTTACAAATCATCAAGTCACGATCGGTCAACGTACGCTCCACGCCATCCAACGTGACGAATTTCGTACCAGCCTCGGCCGCCTTGACAATCACTTTATTTCCTTTGATCTTACTCGCATCAAAAGAGTGTAAAGGCTGCCCTAACTCATGCAGGATAAAGTTCGTTATATCCACTACGTTATTGATGGGACGAAGGCCGATCACACGCAAACGGTTTTGTAACCACTCCGGGCTCTCCTTCACCGTAACGCCCTTGATCGTAACACCGGAATAACGGGGACAAGCCTCCGTATTCTCTACCACGACCTCTACGCCCGGTGTCTCGTCGTCGATCTTGAAAGCGTCTACCGAAGGACGTCTCAATTCGGCGGGCTTGCCGTTTTGCTTCAAATAAGCGGCCAAGTCACGGGCGACACCGAAATGGGAAGTAGCGTCTACACGGTTCGGGGTGATATCCACCTCCAGCACGTAGTCGCTCTTTACATTATAATAATCTTTAGCTAACGTACCTACAACAGCGTCGGCGGGAAGTACGATAATACCGTTATGGTCGGTACCGATACCTATCTCGTCCTCGGCGCAAATCATACCGTTGGACTCAACGCCACGGATCTTGGATCTCTTGATCGTAAAGCATTCATCACCGTCGTACAGTTTCGTGCCGTTCACGGCTACGACCACTTTCTGTCCGGCAGCCACGTTCGGGGCGCCACATACGATTTGTAAAGGAGCCTCGCCACCTACATTTACGGTCGTTATATGTAAATGGTCAGAATTCGGGTGTTCCTCACAAGTTAACACTTCACCGATAACCAGTCCCTCAAGTCCGCCCTTAATGGTTTGAACTTCCTCTACTCCACCGGTTTCCAAACCGATAGAGGTAAGCGCCGCAGCAACTTCTTCTGGCTCCAGATCGAAATCAAGATACTCTTTCAGCCAATTGTAAGATATATTCATCGCTATAAAATTTATTCTCTAAAGACACGGCCTCTATTGATAGCCGCCGAATTGACGGACAAAAGTACGAATAATAATTCAAACGATACAAAAATATCCTCATGAACTTCTACGAACTCTTAACTGCGCCAACGCATGCGTTTCATTCATTCTTAATTTTCTATCGCGAATCATAGATAATAGAGACTCACTTTACGATGAGTCAGAATAAAGATGTACCTTTGCGGGAGGTTTTAACGTTACAACTATTTTTTATGCGTATAGATATACTTACCGTACTTCCCGAGATGATCGAGGGGATGATTAATTGCTCTATCGTCAAGAGGGCGCAAGATAAAGGATTAGCGGAGATTCATTTACATAACCTACGGGATTACACCACTAATAAATGGAGGCGGGTGGATGATTATCCGTTCGGAGGAGAGGCCGGAATGGTGATGCAGATCGAACCGATAGACCGGGCGATCTCAGCGTTGAAAAGCGAACGGGAATATGACGAGGTAATCTATACCTCCCCGGATGGCGAGACACTCAACCAGCCCATGGCCAACAGCATGTCTTTACTAAATAATATGATTATCCTCTGCGGGCACTATAAAGGGATCGACTATCGTATCCGTGAGCATTTGATAACGAAAGAGATATCCGTAGGAGACTATGTCCTTACCGGAGGAGAGCTGGCCGCCGCTATCATAACCGACGCCGTGGTACGCTTGATACCGGGAGCGATCGGCGACGAGCAAAGCGCCCTCTCCGACTCCTTCCAAGATGACTTACTGGCCCCGCCTGTTTATACACGTCCCGCCGATTACAAAGGTTGGAAAGTACCCGAGGTACTATTATCCGGGCACCAGCGCAAGATCGAAGAATGGCGCTTGCAACAAGCACAAGAGCGTACGGCACGCCTCCGGCCGGATTTATTGAAATAGCAGCGTTAAAAAACAAGGCCGGGGATCATCCCCCCGATGATACCCCGGCCCCTCTATCCACAAACAATCATGGCTACAACATCACTCTTATTTATTGAAACGTTCTTTCAATTTAGCTAACATGTCTTTTGTCATGGCATCCAAATCATACTCCGGCTTCCAGCCCCACTCTTGGCGGGCGCAAGTATCATCCAAGGAGTTCGGCCACGACTCGGCGATAGCCTGACGCAAAGGATCTACCTCATACTCCATCTGGAATTCAGGCATATATTTCTTGATATTATTAAAGATGATCTCCGGATCGAAACTCATCGACGCAATGTTGAAAGAGTTGCGATGAACGAACTTCGTAGAATCCGCCTCCATAATCTCGATAGCGGCACGCAAGCCGTCCGGCATGTACATCATATCCATGAAAGTACCGGCTGCGATCGGGCAAACGAATTTCTCGCCCTTAGCGGCCGAATAGTAAATATCGACAGCGTAATCCGTCGTACCACCACCCGGAGGTGTTACGTAAGAGATCAATCCGGGGAAACGAACCGAACGTGTGTCCACGCCGAAACGGATATTATAATAATCGCTTAACAACTCGCCGGATACCTTCGTCACGCCGTACATCGTACGAGGATTACGGATCGTATCTTGAGGAGTCTTGTCTTTCGGGGTATTGTTACCGAAAACGCCAATAGAGCTCGGCGTAAATACGGCGCAGTGCATCTCACGGGCCACCTCAAGCACATTGAACAAGCCCCCCATTCCGATCTTCCACGCCAACTGAGGTTTAGCCTCTGCTACAGCCGACAAAAGAGCCGCCAAGTTGTAGATCGTATCAATATTATATTTTGATACCGTCTCAGCGATCTGCTGCTCGTTCGTGATATCCACGATAGCGGAAGGTCCCGATTCTAACAACTCGCCTTTAGGTTCCGCACCCGGGATATAACCCGCTACTATGTTCCCACCGTAGATACTTCTTAATTTCATGGTTAACTCTGATCCGATCTGACCGGTAGAACCAATTACTAATACATTCTTCATCGCGTTTAATGAGATTTAAGTTTTTTTCCGTCGGCAAAGGTATAGAGAATAAAACAGTTTAGACATGAATTTCTTCTCTTTTTTAGTATTAAAATTCAAAAAAAAAACAGACCTTTGTCTGTCGCTTTGACAACGAAGCTACTACTCACATCTAAATACTAATAAAAAACGAAGTTTTTATGTACGGAAAACTTAAAGAATTCTTGACAAATGAACTTGAAGGCATCAAAGCCGCTGGTTTATACAAGAACGAGCGTATCATTACTACGCCGCAGAGAGCCGACATCAAAGTAAATGCCGGAAGTGATGTTTTAAACTTCTGCGCCAACAACTATCTTGGCCTGTCCGATAACCAACGACTGATCAAGGCCGCGAAAGAAGCCATGGATACACACGGTTATGGCATGTCGTCCGTTCGTTTCATCTGTGGAACGCAGGATTTGCACAAGCAATTGGAAGCAGCCATCTCCGACTATTTCAAGACTGAGGACACGATCCTTTACGCCGCATGTTTCGACGCTAACGGTGGTTTGTTCGAGCCATTGTTCGGCGAGGAAGACGCTATCATCTCGGATGCCTTGAACCACGCCTCTATCATCGACGGTGTTCGTTTATGCAAGGCGAAACGTTATCGCTACGCTAACGCCGATATGGCGGACTTGGAGCGTTGCCTACAAGAGGCGCAGGCCCAACGTCACCGTATCATCGCCACGGACGGCGTGTTCTCCATGGACGGCAATGTCGCTCCGATGGACAAGATTTGCGAGCTTGCCGAGAAATATGACGCATTGGTTATGGTGGACGAGTCTCACTCTGCCGGTGTCGTAGGCCCGACGGGTCATGGCGTAGCCGAGCAGTTTGATGTTTACGGACGTGTAGATATCTTCACGGGTACGCTGGGTAAGGCGTTCGGTGGTGCCATGGGTGGCTTCACGACCGGAAAGAAGGAGATTATCGATATGTTACGCCAACGTTCTCGCCCCTACTTGTTCTCCAACTCCGTGGCTCCGGCCATCGTAGGCGCAAGCTTGGAGATGTTCAAGATGTTGAAGGAGAGCGACGCTTTACATACGAAATTAATGAACAACGTAAGCTACTTCCGCGACAAGATGCTGGCAGTCGGTTTCGATATCAAGCCGACTCAATCCGCTATCTGCGCCGTTATGTTGTACGACGCTAAGTTGTCTCAAGATTTCGCCGCCAAGATGCAGGAAGAGGGTATTTACGTAACCGGTTTCTATTACCCGGTAGTACCGAAGGGACAAGCTCGTATCCGTGTACAATTGTCCGCCGGCCACGAGACTGAGCATCTGGACAAGGCTATCGCAGCGTTTATCAAGGTAGGAAAAGAGCTAGGCGTTATCAAATAACACCTCTCTCATTCATCATACAAGGCCACATCCGGGCAAGATGATCTGGATGTGGCTTTTTAATCACTAAGAACAATCATGCAACTCAGTAACTACCATAGTCATTGTACTTTTTGTGATGGAAGAAGTATTCCGGAGGATTTCGTGAGATTCGCCATAACACACGGGTTCCGTGCGTACGGTTTTTCCTCCCACTCGCCGCTTCCGTTCGAGACTTTCTGGAATATGTCTAAAGACGATATGCCGGAGTATCTGCAAGAGATAAAACGACTGAAACAGAAATACAGCGATCAACTGGAAATATATGCCGGTCTGGAGATTGATTATCTGGACGAGACCTATAACGCCTCGATCCCCTATTTCCAAGAGTTGCCCTTGGACTACCGGATCGGTTCCATCCATTTCCTGCCCGTATCAGAGCGTCTGGCCGAAGAGAACATGGTCTGTATAGACGGCTCATTCAGGGAATACGCCCACTCCGTGGAGCGGCATTTCGAGGGAGATGTCCGGTTGCTTGTCAAGCGTTTCTTCGATACCACGATGAAAATGATAGAGGCCGGAGGCATCGATATCGTCGGGCATATGGACAAGATCTATATGAACGGACAGAAGTACGAGATCTTCAATTTTGAGGAGGATTGGTATCGGAAGCCTTTTGAGGCTTGTCTGGATCTGGTTCAGGAGAAAGGGTTGATGGTAGAGGTCAACACCAAGAACTGGACCAAGAAAAAAGAGCTTTACCCCCGTGTGGAATACCTATCACGGATGCGGGAAATGAATATCCCTGTCATGGTGAACTCCGATTGCCATTATCCGGATTTGGTGAACGACGGTCGCAAGGAGGCTTTCAAGTTGCTGAAGCAAGCCGGCTTCAAGTCCACCCGTGAGCTCGTGAAAGGCAAATGGCAAGATATCGCCCTCTAGGATTTATTTTTCCGCTTATACAGGAAGGATTGCCAACGTTCCTCGGCGTTCCCTTGGCGAAACATGTCATAACGTGCCATCGTAAAGAACAGATCCGATAAACGATTCACGAACGCCATGATCCCGGCAGGAACCGGGTCTTTCCGATTCAATGTCCACAAGCGGCGTTCGGCCCTGCGAGTGATCGTACGGGCCAATTGGAGGTGCGCCGAAACAGGTGTGCCTCCCGGAAGGATAAAATACCCGTTATCCTCCATCTGGGCGGATAGATCATCGATATGGGACTCACAAAAGACGGTCAAATCATCGGGAAGCGGATTCGGATTCTGATCACGGATCGCCGATGGTGTCGCCACATGAGACATCACGGCCATCATCTCACGCTGTATCCTACCCAGCAACACCTGCCATTCATGATCGGGAGGCAGCAACGTACGGACAATACCGATCTCGGCGTTCAACTCATCCAACGTCCCATTCGCCTCGATACGGATGTCATCCTTATCGACACGCTCACCGCCATGTATGCCGGTTTTTCCTTTATCTCCTCCACGGGTATATATTCTCATAGGATACTCATTTTAGGACTTATGAAAAAAGACTACCGTATTCCGGTGATAAACACTATAGTATTCATCTTCAAACACTACTGTGTTTATCCACGAATACTATAGTGTTCTCACACGAACACAGTAGTCTTTTCTATTCGTTAATCAAAGAAGTGCTTAAACTTACTGAAGATTTTCTCTTTCATCGTCTTATTAGGCTGGAAGTTCGGTGAATTCTCCAATCCGTTCAGCGTCTCTTTCTCCGTAGACGACAAAGTCTCGGGGATATATACACTCACGTTCACCAACAAATCGCCCGTACCATAACTATTGATGGAAGGAAGTCCTTTATTACGCAAACGAAGCACCTTACCCGGCTGCGTACCCGGCTCGATCTTCAATTTCGCCTTCCCGTCAATGGTCGGAACCTCTACCGTGGCTCCCAAAGCTGCTTGCGGAACACTCAGCAGGAGGTTGTATAACAGATCGTTCTCATCACGAATCAACTCCGGATGCGGTTCCTCCTCGATAAGGATCAATAAGTCGCCGTTGATTCCACCATGTCGTGCGGCGTTGCCTTTACCATTCATGGAGAGTTGCATGCCCTCGGCTACACCGGCAGGGATATTGATCGTGATAATCTCATCGTCGCGAACGACGCCCTCACCATTACACTCCGTACATTTCTTGACAACGATCTTGCCCTCGCCACCACAAGTAGGGCAAGTCGTCTGCGTCTGCATCTGCCCTAGGATCGTGTTGGCGATACGGGTAACGACACCGCTACCTTTACACGTATCACACGTCTTCACACCCTCCGAGCCTTCCGCCCCGCTACCGTGACAATGCGAACAAGGCACATACTTCTTCACCTTGATCTTCTTTTCCACGCCGTTAGCGATCTCTTTCAGGTTCAGCTTCACCTTCACACGCAAGTCCGATCCACGGTTCACACGGCGTCCTCCACGAGAACCGCCGAAACCACCGAAGCCACCAAAACCGCCAAAATGTCCACCAAAGATGTCGCCGAACTGTGAGAAAATATCCTCCATGGACATACCACCACCGAAGCCGCCACCTTGTGAAGCCCCGCCGACACCCGCATGACCGAATTGATCATAACGCTGACGCTTTTGCGGATCGCTCAACACGTCGTATGCCTCAGCCGCCTCCTTAAAGTTCTCCTCCGCTTGCTTATCGCCCGGGTTCTTATCCGGGTGGAATTGTATCGCCTTCTTGCGGTACGCTTTCTTTATCTCATCCGCCGAAGCATTCTTCTCAACGCCCAGCACTTCATAGTAATCCCTTTTAGCCATCCTTGTATTTGTTATTTGCCGATTTTCCGATTATTCTCCCACTACTACTTTAGCGTGACGTATTACCTTGTCAAATAAGGTATATCCAGTTTGTACGCAATCCAATACCTTGCCCTTCATGTCCGGTTCCGGAGCGGGAATCGTAGCGATAGCCTCAAACTCCTCCGTATCGAACGGCTTGCCTATGGCCTCGATCGGCTTCACGCCCTGCTGAGACAGATAGCCCATGAACTTACCGAAAATCAAGTCCACGCCTTCTTTAACGGCCTCTACATCCTCCGCCGCACGGACGTTCTGCAAGGCACGCTCGAAATCGTCGATAATAGGAAGAAGGTTCTTTAACGCACCCTCGCCGCCAGTCTTGATCAAATCGGCCTTCTCACGCATCGTACGTTTACGGTAATTGTCAAACTCTGCCATCAAGCGCAGGTGGGAATCGTTCAATTCGTTATATTTCTTTTGCAAGGCTTCCACCTCGCCCGACACATTGTCAGAGCCGGCAGTTTCATCTGCCGCATTTGACTGTTCTTCCTGCAAATTTGTCGCTTCCTCATTATTCACGTTTTCGTTTTTTGAAGCGTTTTCTTTTTTCTCGTTTGGATTCATCTTGCTCATAATCTATCTGATTTTTTTCATTACTAACTAATTGTAAGCGAAATACGGTACCACATAAATACCCTTAAAAAGTATATACACAGCATCCATATCAAGTTCATACACTATTATAGCAGCAAATATATTGCCAACTATTCCACCACATCAAAAATATCTTTACCTTTGCCTATGTTTTAAACGAAACAGGTATTTTTAGAGTAAATAAAATTCCAGAATATGATGAGAAGTGTGATTTTATCAACGTTGCTATTAGTATTGGCGGTCTGTACGGTTTCCGCCCAAAACAGGAATACATCCATCTGCCGACTAGGCTTCACATACGATATCAGCCAGAGCAAGAACTGGGGAAACAACAAGCCGGTCATTAAAAGTATCATCCCTTATTCATCCGCCGAGCAAGCAGGTATTAAGAAATATGACGTGATCGAGGAGATCAACGGGGTACCCGTGACGGAGGTATCTGTCGATGAGATCCCTCAACTGCTGAATCCCGCCGGAAGAAACGATGTCCTATTGACTATCAGCAACCTTTCCTCTCCTTCTAAACAAGTATTGGTAAAGAAGGACTGCAAGAAAAGTAACGCCATCACGGAAGACCAGCTGGCGTCCGCCTATGCGATGTATAGCTTGGAGACAACCAATGAGCAAGAATTCGTATGCCCGTTCAAGACTACCGTCACATCCGACGGCGTAGATTTCGGTAACTTCAAGACATTCGCCTTCTCGACCATCGACGAGAATAACCGTAAACTGGAAACGGTCATCAACGAATGCATCGAGAACGAGTTGACCAAAAAAGGACTTACGGTTGATATCGCAAAGCCGGATTTATTGATACAGACTTTCTATTTCTTCGATAAGAACCCGAACTATCTGGGAGCGAATAAAGTATTGGTAGAAAAAGAACCGACTTACCGGTACAACTTCTCGCACAGTAAGATGGAGAAATTCCCGTTCTTGAATTACGCCGCCGCCGAAGCGGAAGCCGAATATCTGTTGCAATTCGGTATCCGTATCATCGATCAAAAAGATATCCCCGGACGTGTACTCTGGGAATGTGAGGCGAACGAGTTGCTGGAAGACTCTTATCGTTTAGACGAATACGCCCGGGTGCATGTCCCGTTGATGTGTATGCAATACCCATACACGAAATACGGACGTAACGTACCGTTCAAGGTGAGCAAGAAGACCTATAATTATACGGGGATCAGCTACGATATCGATAAATTGGATCAAGTGGTTGACGTAGATCGTAACTCTCCCGCTTATGCGGCAGGCATCCGTCCCCGTGACATTATAGAAAAGATCGGCCGCCATAAGATGGATCATTCGGCAGAGGAGTTCTCATCCGCCTACAAACGCTTTATCACGAACACGATGCAATATCGTGATCCGAAGACGATGTTTACGGATGCGAACGGTTTCAAGTATTGCATGTTCTGGGACGTATTCAAATATCCCCAAATAGCGGATGCGTCGCAAAGCTCCGATTACTTGCCGGCGTTCTCTTATTTATACTATTTCGCCCCTTATATTAATCCGTCCGGCAACAACGCCTGTACATTTAATATAAAGCGTGGCAAGACAAAATTAGAAGTAATTATCCGTCCTACCATTCGCTCTGAAGTGACGGTAGAGATCAAATAAAGATTTTACAAACACGTGATATATCCACAAAATTTTGAACAAAAGACGGGCTTTGATAAGATCCGTCACTTAATCACAGAAAAATGTTTAAGCCCACTCGGGGAAGAGCGGGTAGCGGAGATGGGATTCTCCGCCGATTTCGAGGTCGTATCCAAGCGATTGGAACAAACCGATGAGTTTATCCGTATCCTACACGGAGACACGGAATTCCCCGCCAGTTATTTCTTCGACGTGCGCTATTCCTTGAAACGGATTCGGCCGGAAGGTACTTGGCTGGATGAACGGGAGTTGTTCGACCTCAAACGTTCCTTGCAAACGATCAATGACATCGTACGCTTCTTCAAGCCTATGGACGATGAGGAAATCAAGTATCCGGCCTTGACTGAATTGGCGGGAGATATCTTTGTCTTCCCCCAATTGATTGGAAAGATCGATAGTATCCTCGATAAATTCGGCAAGGTCAAGGACAGTGCTTCCTCCACCCTATCGCAAATCCGCAGGGAAATGACGATCACGATGAGCGGTATTTCCCGCAGCCTGCAATCCATCCTCCGTGCGGCACAATCGGACGGGGTTGTCGATAAGGACGTGACACCGACCATGCGCGACGGTCGTTTGATGATCCCGGTAGCCCCGGCCTTCAAACGAAAGATAAAAGGTATCGTACATGATGAGTCCGCCAGTGGCAAGACGGTCTTTATAGAGCCGGAGGTGGTCGTGGAAGCGAATAACCGCATCCGGGAACTGGAAGGGGAAGAACGCCGGGAAATCATTAAGATACTGACGGAATTCACGAACGTGATCCGTCCTTTAGCTCCGGATATCCTACAATCTTACGAGTTTCTTGCCGACATTGACTTCATTCGTGCGAAAGCGTTATTCGCGGAGCAAGTCAAGGCGATCAAGCCGATCGTGGAGGATAAGCGACAAATGGATTGGGTACGTGCCGTGCATCCGCTCTTATTCCTGTCTTTACAGAAACAGGGCAAGCAGGTAGTTCCCCTCGATATCGAGCTGACCGAGGGAAAACGGATCTTGATCATATCCGGTCCGAACGCCGGTGGTAAATCCGTTTGCCTGAAAACGGTCGGATTACTTCAATACATGTTGCAATGTGGTTTATTGATTCCTTTGCATGAGCGATCAAGAACCGGGATCTTCGAGCATATATTCATCGATATAGGCGATGAGCAAAGCATCGAGAACGATTTGAGTACCTACAGTTCCCACCTTACCAACATGAAGTATTTCGTGAAGAATTGTAACGAGCGGACCATTATCCTAATCGATGAGTTCGGTAGCGGTACGGAACCCCAGATTGGCGGCGCTATCGCCGAGGCTTTATTGGATCGCTTCAACCGGAATCATAGCTTTGGGGTAATCACGACCCACTACCAGAATTTGAAGCATTTCGCCGAGGATACGGAAGGTATCGTAAACGGTGCCATGTTGTACGACCGCCATTTGATGCAGCCCTTGTTCAAGCTTTCTATCGGAAATCCGGGTAGCTCTTTTGCCGTAGAGATCGCACGCAAGATCGGTCTGCCCGAGGACGTGATAGCCGACGCTTCCGCGAACGTCGGAGCGGATTATATCAATATGGACAAATACCTGCAAGATATCGTACGCGATAAACGGTACTGGGAAAGCAAACGGCAGAATATCCGTCAGCAGGAGAAAAAACTGGAAGATGTCACTTCCCGTTATGAACAAGACTTGGAAGCCGTAAACAAGCAACGGAAAGAGATCATCCGGGAGGCAAAGGCCGAGGCCCAACGTATTCTAGCGGAGGCTAACGCCAAGATCGAGAATACCGTCCGTGAGATCAAGGAGGCCCAAGCGGAAAAAGAACAGACCAAACTGGCCCGCAAAGCCTTGGAAGAGTTCAAGAACTCCGTCATGGCGACCGAAGAAGAAGACGATAAGATCGCACGCAAGATGGCGAAGCTCAAGGAACGGAACGAACGGAAGAAACAGAAACAAAAAGTGACGGCCCAGCCGATATTTAATAAAGAGGTGATAGAGGTCGGCGACAATGTACGCCTTAAAGGGCAGGTTTCCGCCGGAACCGTTATGGAACTACAAGGAAAGCAGGCCGTAGTAGCATTCGGGATGATCAAAAGCACGGTTAAGCTGGAGCAGTTGGAAAAGGTAAGCAAAGGCCAGATCAAACGGGAAATCCAGAAAAGCACGTTCGTCAGCTCCCAGACCACTGACAATATGCATGAGAAGAAGATAAACTTTAAGCAAGAAATCGATGTGAGAGGAATGAGGGGCGATGAGGCATTGCAAAGCGTGACTTATTTTATCGACGACGCCATTCAAGTCGGGGCAGGCAAGGTTCGCATCTTACATGGAACCGGTACGGGTATCTTACGTCAGCTAATCCGGGATTATCTGCGCACGGTTCCCGGTGTCCGTCGCTTTCAAGACGAGCATGTGCAGTTCGGAGGCGCCGGTATCACCGTTGTTGAGTTTGATTAAAAAGAGATCCTTATTATGAGACGGAATGAATATACACACAGGAGAAGACATATATCCAACCGGCATTTATCGGACAAGTATTATTACGCCGGCGAACATGAGACAGCAACCGGCATCCGTCTCACTCAATACAACGAACAATCTTTGCATACGAAAGAGGTGCGGATAACCGACACCTCTTTCAGCAAACTAACCGACTCGAATCAGATCAATTGGTTCGAGGTTAGCGGATTGACCAATGCGGATGCCATTACCCGTATCGTAAAAGATTTCGGACTGCATAATCTGGACGCTAAGGATATCTTGACTCCCCAACACGTGGTCAAGGTAGAGGAATACAAAGGACGAATGCTTATCGTATTAAACTCCTGCTATTACGATGTCAATAACGAGATGCGGTCTGAGCACATCAGCATACTGGTAGCTAACAATACGGTTATCACTTTTACGGAAAGCAACAACCCCGTATTCGAGGCCGCTCATAAAGCGCTACTATCCAACATGCTGAACATCCGGAAAAAAGGCAGTGGATTGCTGCTCGCTTTCCTTCTAAACACCATCATAGCGAATCTAGTAGAATCCGCCTCAAAGGTAGAAGAGATACTAGAGGATATAGAAGAGACTTTGCTCGATCCTAAGAACGATCAGGGTAATATGGGTTCCCTAATCCAACAACACCGCCATGAGTACATGATTATCCGTAAGAATAGCCTACCGCTGAAAGATCAATTCTCAAAACTATTACGAACAGAGAACGGGATTATCACCCCGGATATCCTACCGATCTATAATGACCTGCAAGACCAACTCCAATTCGTTATCCAAACAACGGAAAGCTGCCGGGAAATCACCTCTTCCCTTGTCGATCTTTATATATCCAATAACGATCTTAGGATGAACGCCATCATGAAACGGCTGACGATTGTCTCCACCCTTTTCATCCCTTTGACATTCTTGGTGGGCGTATGGGGTATGAACTTCAAGATAATGCCGGAATTGGATTGGCGTTACGGTTATTTCATCGCTTGGGCCGTCATGATAGCTACCGGAGTATTGACTTGGCTATATATGAAACGAAAGGATTGGTATTAAAACCAATCCTTACGATCTGAAGAATTTCTTCCTATACTTATAAAAAGTATTCTTAGAGACGTTGAAATGCTCGCAAATCGATCCTACCGATTCTCCCCGCTCCAACATGTTCATGATCTCCCCCTTATGGGCATCCAAGAAGAACAACTTGGATTCCGAGCCTTTAGGACGTCCCAACCGCTTTCCCGTACTTTTCACCTGTTCCAAGGCGTCTTTTGTACGTATGGAAACCAGACTGTGATCAATCTCGTCTACTTGCTTGAAGACATTAATCATCAATTGGCGATCCATCCGGTCATCGAATATATAACGGTCGTTTATACAATAGACCGTCACGTCCTTCTCCATGCAAACGGTAAGTATCCCCATCAACTCATATAAGGTAAGACACAAACGGGTAATATCCGATACGATCAAGGCATCCCCTTTCTTCAAGCGTTCGAGAACAAGTTTTAACTTTGGTCCCGGCTGTTTCGCTTTCTCTCCGGATACTTCCATGACCCATTTATCCACATGGATATCTTTGGCCGCAGCAAAAGAAGAGATCTCTTCCCTTTGAATATCCAAGTGTTGCCGGTCCGTAGCCACATTTAAATACGCTATCGTCATAAATTTCACTAATTGTTTCTAGCGTGAAGGTACAAAAAGAATGAGTATATCTTCAAGATTATGGGATGTTTAACGCTTTATTTCGTACATTTGCGTTTATATTCATATATTATGATAACACATATACGAGTAGCTAGCCAACAATTGGAACAACCCCGATTCGAGTCCCCGAAAGAGTTGGTCTCTTGGATGGGCGCTATCCAGGCGCAGGAGTATGAGATGGCCAAATGGGCGATCGGTATTCGCTTGAGATCCTCTTCCCTTGAAACGGTAAATGAGGCTTTGTACAAAGGTGATATTCTACGTACCCATGTGATGCGTCCTACTTGGCATTTCGTGGCCGCCGAGGATATCCGTTGGATGCTTATGCTATCTTCCGAGCGTATCAAGGCTGCCGTTATGTCGTACGCCAAGGGACATTTCGGGAAGATAGAAAAAACGCTGTTCACAAGATACCTAGATCAGATCGGAAAGATACTGGAAGGATACAAAAGCCTGACCAAACAAGAAGTAACGACGGAATTGCAAAAATCCGGGATTTTGCCCACCATAGATCACGTAAACCTTTTCCTTACATGGGGTGAGGTGGAAGGCATCGTCTGTAGCGGGATCGATAAAGGAAAGAAAACGACTTACGCCTTATTGGACGAACGTGTCCCTCCTACTCGTGAACTTTGCAGGGAAGAGGCTCTGGCGAGATTGGCATCCAGATATTTTCAAAGCCACTCCCCTGCCCAGTTACAGGATTTTGTTTGGTGGTCCGGGCTAACCGCTACCGAGTGTAGGCTCGCTATCAATCTGATCAAGACGGAGTTAATAACCGAGACGTTCGATTCCCGTGAATATTTCATCCACCAATCATGGAAAGGAAAAAATGAGAGCAAACCTGTACTGCGTCTCCTCCCCGCCTTCGATGAATACTTGATCAGTTACAAAAACCGCACGGACGTATTGCCGCTAGAACATCATCCAAAAGCGTTCAACCGATTCGGTACCTTCTACCCGGTTATCTTGTATAACGGAAAGATAATAGGTAATTGGAGCCGCTCCATTAAAAAAAACACCATTCAAATAGAAATGGACTTTTTCGAGAAGAAGCCCCGCATTCCAGTGAAATTAATCCAGCAGGCCGAAGCGCAGATAGACGCTTTTTATAGAGGCTTATCGCACCGCCCAGCGCTTCAATGTCGGGAAAAATAATTTCATATTCGCTACGGCCTCCTCTTTCGTATAATGAAAGTCCGCATCTTTATTGAACTCATCGACAAACTGGGCACAATGATCGATCATCTGATCCATCGTACAGGCCATCGTGAAGGCCCCGTCCTTATAACAATAGCAACAATATTCCTCATTCTTGCTTCCGTCATGGTTCGTTCCTAACTCCTCATTCTTTTGCAGCGGCATACCGCAGCTTTGGCAAAATTTTGTTTCCATACTAATTTATTTTATTGGTATATAAATCTTTGTCACTTGGGTATCGTCATCCTCTTCCGAATAACTCACATATTCCTCAAACGCCATTCCATGCCGTTTGGTATAATTGAAATCTATATTTATAGTATTATATAGTTCTTGTAATCCCGCATAACTACCTTTTAAGGTATAAACCGCATATTTTCCTTTCTGCAAACGAATCGTACCGAACATCCCTGATGGAATAATCTCCTTCCCGACCGAAGCATTACTCCACTTCTCGGTCTCTTCTCTCAGACGTGCTCGCAACTTATCCATATAAGCTTTCGGAGATACGCTGAATTGTTTCTTGAACGCTTTCGAGAAAGATTGGGGGTTATCATAGCCTACCCGACTCGCTAGATCTGCCAGACTCATATCTTCCGTATGCATATATAGAACCGCTCGCTCTACACGTTGCCTCGCCACATAAGCATATAATGACTCATTCAAGGCTCCTTTCATAATACGTAGTAGCTGCTGCTCGGACACGTTTACTTGCCCGGCTATTATATCCAGTCGTAAAGGGAGATGCAAATTCGCATTGATATAATCAATTACTTGATTGATTTTCCGTTGATATATGTTTTCCGTATCAGGCTTCATCCTATAGATTCTTATGATGACAAAAATACATAATCCCAACAGACGGACAATTGTCCAATCTCGCCAATTTGAGATTTCCCCTATATTTGTTTAAAAACCATCAACTTCAAGATTCTATAGATTGTAAAATCAGTAATTCTGTTACACTTATCAGTAATTGGTATACAAAAGTAATGGAATATCTTAAATAATTTTGTGATATGGATAAAATCAAGAAAACAAATATGAATATAAAGAAAATAACCATTGCCATGTTGATCACATTAATCTCCATTGGCAATATAAACGCACAAGAAATGAAAACTGAAATTCCAAAAATTAGTGAATTCCCTACAGGAAATGAAAACACCGGGTTTGAACAATATTTCTCGGGGAAGTCTTGGCTAGCGCCATTAACAAGCAATAAGGATTTAAACGTACCAATGTTTAACGTAACGTTTGAACCTAACTGCCGAAACAACTGGCACACGCATACAGGAGGGCAGATACTCATCGCCGTAGGTGGTGTGGGTTATTATCAAGAACGAGGTAAAAGCGCCCGTCGTTTACTACCCGGGGATGTTGTCGAAATCGCACCAAACGTAGAGCATTGGCACGGCGCCTCACCGGACAGTTGGTTTTCGCATATCGCCGTAGAATGCAATCCCCAAACCAACAAAAATACTTGGCTTGAGCCGGTAAGTGATGAGGAATATGGGAAGGCCGTAAATGATAAGTAGTAAATTTTCCTTATCGTTTACACAAACCGAGCCTAAAAGACACTCCGGTTTTCTCTATAAGAAACTGCAGTTTCTATCCTAGCGGGAAACTGTAGTTTCCTAAGAAAGAAATACAAGAAAACTGTAATATACTAGTAAACAGAATATTGAATAATATATTCTCATCCTATGCCATGTATATAAGACATTCTTCTCGCAAAATTCAATCCGTACAATTAATATCATTAACAGATTCATTCTTATACGCAGACTTTTGTGATTTTATAAATATATCACGGTACTCATCAAGCAAGTTAATGTCCTGCAAATCATTAACGCCTAAAATCTCACGGATTAAATCCGCCTTGCCTGCTTCTATCTCCACTTTTGGTATCATATATCTTAATTTAGATTAATAAATAAAATCATCTGTTTGGTGTTTTAAACAGACATCGTCACCCTTTTGTTTATACAAAATTTAAATTTAACACGACAAATTTCACAGTATCCGAAATTTATCTCCTTAACTTAATCAACCAATAAGGATAGTCAAATCCCTTTCTAAATTGTTATTCACTAACAAGGATATTTCAAAATCAAAAAATCAATCTTATGGAAAAAAATATTTTCTGGTTAGAAAATGACCAACTCAAAGAGATAGCCAGTTCATTTCGGGAAAAGGTTGAAGAGGGATTAAAACATGAAAATGCGGAGATACAATGTATACCGACTTTTATCTCTCCCAAAACCTCTGATATTAATGGAAAAGCATTGGTTCTCGATTTAGGAGGAACCAACTATAGAGTAGCGACCGTCGATCTTGGACAAGGATCACCAACCATCCATCCCAACAATGGGTGGAAAAAAGACATGTCGATCATGAAATCACCGGGATATACTCGTGAGGAGCTATTTAAAGAATTAGCCGATATGATTGTCGGGATAAAACGGGATGAGGAAATGCCAATCGGCTATTGTTTTTCTTATCCAGCAGAATCCGTGCTCAGTGGAGACGCCAAATTGTTACGTTGGACAAAAGGAGTCGACATTAAAGAAATGATAGGGCAATTAGTTGGCAAACCACTTCTCGACTACCTAAACGAACATTGTAAAATCAAATTTACAGGTATTAAAGTATTAAACGATACTATCGCCAGCTTGTTTGCCGGCCTAACCGACAATAGCTATGACGCCTATATCGGTCTGATCGTAGGAACAGGTACCAACATGGCCACTTTCATTCCGGCGGATAAAATAAAGAAATTAGATCCGAGTTATAATATACAAGGCTTAGTCCCTGTCAACCTAGAGTCGGGTAACTTCCATCCTCCATTCCTCACGACAGTCGATGACACGGTTGACGCCATTTCAGGCAGCCTTGGAAAACAGCGGTTTGAGAAAGCGGTTTCGGGTATGTATCTAGGCGATATATTGAAAGCAACTTTCCCTTTGGATGAGTTTGAGAATAAATTCGATGCCCAAAAATTGACCGCGATCATGAACTATCCGGATATCCACAAGGACGTATATGTAGATGTAGCTCATTGGATATACAACAGATCAGCGCAATTAGTCGCCACATCGCTATTGGGTCTTATTCAATTACTGAGATCATATAATAAAGATATACGAAAAATCAGTTTAGTAGCCGAAGGTAGTCTATTTTGGAGCGAGAATAGAAAAGATAAAAACTATAACATTCTTGTTCTGGAGAAATTACAAGAACTCCTTAATGAATCCGCATTAGCGGATATAGAAATCCATATCAACAATATAAATAACGCAAACTTGATAGGAACAGGTATAGCGGCGCTCTCTTGAAATCAATATGAATGAAGTGAATCTTGAACTATAAAATTACGTTTTTCAAAATAAATAGAAAGTGCGGGTATTCTTTACATACGACACCCGCACTACTTTTTCCGCAGAAAAATGATTGTATAATTCACTTATAGCGCATCGCACAAATGGGTTCAGCCCCAGAGAATGAAATATAACCGTAATCATATCAATATTAGCTAGTGGTTTGGATTGGATATCGTAATCAATAGAGAATACCGAAATTTTCCGCCTTATTGATAGCTTCGATCGCATTATCTACATTTAGCTTTGCCAATATATTCTTTCGGTGATTATTTACCGTATAAATACTAAGATTTAGCTTATAAGCGATCTCTTTGCTCAGAAAACCTTACCGAATTAATATTAGTATTTCTTTCTCACGCTTGGTTAATTGAGGTTCGGCTAGAACAATCGTCGACGCAAGTATCAGTCCTGTCTTTCTATTGATAACTGTCCGTTTAATTCTTTCGGTAGGCGATACAATCGGGATAATACTTGGTTCCGAAAATCTGTACCCGCTGATATTGTGCAAATTGTATCTGTTCTCATTTATCTATTATGCTTTACTTTGCATTATTTTAGTTTTCAAATATATTTAATGATTATGAAGTTGAAATTTGCCAAAAGAATGTCTTATATAAAGGCTTCGGAAATAAGAGAAATACTCAAAGTTACAGAACGGGAAGATGTTATTTCATTTGCTGGTGGACTACCTGCCCCTGAGCTATTCCCCATAGATGAAATTAACAAAATGAATCAGGTCGTTTTGCAAGAAGCAGGAGCAAAAGCTCTTCAATATACGACTACTGAAGGGTATTATCCTTTACGTGAATGGATTGCCAAACGAATGAATGAACGCTTAGGGACATCGTTCGATAAGGATAATATTCTTATAACTCACGGTTCGCAACAAGGATTAGATTTATCCGGAAAAGTATTTCTGGACGATGGTGATATCGTATTGTGTGAAAGCCCCACCTATTTAGCAGCAATTAGCGCATTCAAATCATATGGGAGTGGCTTCATTGAAATTCCAACAGATGAAGAAGGCATGGATATGGCTACTTTGGAAGAGGTACTGAATAATACTCAAAATATAAAACTAATATATGTAATACCAACCTTTCAAAATCCCACTGGAAAAACATGGAGTTTGGAAAGACGAAAAAAACTGGCTGAACTATCTGCTTTATATGATATTCCTGTTATTGAAGATAACCCTTATGGAGAATTAAGGTTTGAAGGAGAGTCTTTACCCTCTATAAAGTCTTTTGATAAGGTAGGTAATATCTTATGCACTGGTAGTTTTTCTAAAATCTTTTGTCCGGGCTTTCGGATTGGGTGGATTGCAGGTGATAAAGATATTATCCGCAAGTATGTGTTAGTTAAGCAGGGCACTGATTTGCAGTGTAACACAATAGCTCAAATGACTATTGCCGAATATCTAAAACGATATGATATTGATGAGCATATTAGCAAAATAGTAGAAGTCTACAGAAAACGCAGAGATATAGCTTTAGAATGTATTGAACGCTATTTTCCTAATGACATAAAATATACTCATCCTCAAGGCGGGTTATTTACTTGGATTGAATTACCCGAAAATATTTCAGCGCATGACATCCTGCAAAAATGCATTGAACAGAAAATAGCCTTTGTACCCGGCAGTTCATTTTATCCTGTTGAGCACAAAGAAAATACTTTTAGAATAAATTACTCTAATATGCCAGAAGATAGAATCATGAAAGGACTTCAAGTAATAGGGGAAGTACTAAAAGAATACATACATCAGTTAAAGTGATTTTTAATTATATCCCCCAATTGTTTTAAGCGTTCTTCAAGAAGTGGAGTCCATCGTTGTCCATAGCTTAAACGCATACAATTGGTATATTGCTCTTGTAATGTAAACATACGTCCGGGGGCTATGCTTATTTTTCGCTGCATAGCCCGATAATAAAGTTCTGTTGTATCAATCTGTTTGTCTAATTCCACCCAAAGCATAAATCCTCCTTGTGGAGTAACAATTTTTGTATTCTCGGGGAAGTAATCCATGATGGAATGGGCAAAATGAATACTGTTTGCGTATAATTCTTGTCGCAGTTTACGTAAATGGTTTTCGTATCTGTCATTCTCCATGAAATTGGCAACCACTTCTTGATTAAGCGCAGGCGTAGAAATAAGGTGAATATTCTTTTGGCGAATAATAGCATGTTTAAATTTGCCGGGAGCAATCCATCCTACCCGATACCCCGGCGCTAATGTTTTAGATACCGCACCACACCATAAAACAAGCCCCTTCTTGTCAAAAGCCTTGCAGGGCTTAGGACGTGAATTTCCAAAAAATAAATCACCATATAAATCATCCTCGATCAAAGGTATATCATATCCGGCCAGCATATCAACAACTACCCTTTTATGTTCATCAGGCATACAACTTCCCAATGGGTTATTAAAGTTGCTTATAAGCAGGCAAGCTTTAATTTGTGGTAAAACTTTTTTCAGCGCATCTGGATCAATCCCTGTTACTGGATTGGTAGGTAATTCCAATATACGTAACCCCATACTATTGGCTAATTGTAACATTCCAAAATAGACCGGACTTTCAACCGCAATAGTATCTCCTACCTTAGTAATTACAGATAAAGCTAAAGCAACCGCATTAGTAACTCCGGCAGTTGTCACTATATCATCTTCTGTCAAGTTTCCCTTCCAACTATACGTAAAACGAGCTATAGATTTACGTAATCGCATATTTCCCTGTGTTTCATCATACCGGGTTCCATTACCCGGAAGTGCCTGCATAGCTCTTATAAGTTCTTTATTAAGTTTTGCAATTGGTAATAAAATATCTTCGGGCATTCCTAATGAAAATCGAGTGATCGATTTATCTCCTATTTCTAACGAGCTGTATACGTCAGCAATCAAATCTACCACCTCTTTGCTCTCAGGCTTTACAGACGGTTGTGTTGTCGCTGGAACAGATAGGCGTATGGGTTTGTAATTGACAATATACCCTGATTTTGGGCGTGATATTATAAATCCGTCTTTTTCCAATTCATAATATGCCTGAATTGCCGTATTAAGACTTACACCATTTTCATTGCTAATAGTGCGTAAAGAAGGTAGTTTCTCACCAGCTTTCCACACGCCTTTCTTAATTTGACAGGCAATAGTTCTCGCTATTTCTTGATATAGGATTTCTTTTTTCATACTTGTTAGGTGTTATCTGTATCCTGCAAATATACAAAAATCGTGTCTGTATCTGTTTTGGACTTTGAAATACTTTTACAGAATGACTTTTGTATTGCTTTGCTATTCTTAAATGGAAGAAAGGTATTCAAGTAAACAACTGAATTCAACCACCATTAATAAAAAAATCACAGTAAAACAGGTTTCAGATGATAATATCTAAAATCAATACAGAGATTGAAACCTTCTGCATAGATAGTGATTTCCGACAATCGTACCCCCTAATCGTTTTTTGGGGAAGGGGGTACGATTTGGATACTCAACCGTGTCTTTTCGTGCCCCTTTTTTGTCTTTTAAGCAAGACTGAAACAATAAAAAAAGTCCTACAATACGTTGATATTGTAGGACTTGTCTCTTTTTTGTCGCCGTTTGGCTTTGTTCTTATGTGATCCGCCTGGGATTCTCCTTGTTGAGTTACCACGCTGATATTTAAAACTTTATATTTCTTGCTTCAAGCATATCCCATGATTTAACCCACTGATTTGCTACGTGCTTTTGCGGTAGTTTGCTCATGGAGAATACTGAGTGCAAAGATAACCCTTTTCTCTAAAATACAAATTAGAATTTGGAAAATGACATAAACATTGATATGTCTTGAATAATAAATTTATTTAGAAGATAGAGGGTGAAATCTCATAAGACGCTTACTGATTATTGAGTACTTTAGCAATCTGTTCATCTACGTATCTAATTTTACTTCTACAATCTTTTGAAAAAGAAGTTTCAGCATATTGTTCAGCATTTTTGCCTATAATTGTCTGTTCTATAATCTGAATAACTTTTACAGTCTCTTCTTGAAAAAACTTAGAAATTATTTCTGCCATCTTGTATATGCAAAATGAAAGTAGTAGAATTTCACCTTCTGTTTGAGGTGCGTTGTTAAATTTTTTACCGATTAAGTATATGTTTCGTTTGTTCTTATCCCTGTGATTATGCGCTAAAGCCTGATTTCTATAATCATAAAGCTCTTTCCACTCCATTAAACACGCATAGGCTGGTTTTGCGAGTTTTTTGACATGTATTATTTTATCGTAGTCCTTTTTTTCTGTCTTTATTCCAAAATAACTATTCCACTCATCAATAAAAGCTACTGATTTTATTATTATTTGAGATGCTAAAGCATCATAAATAGTATTGTTTATTAGTTTATGATAAGAGTAGTTTTTGGATATTGAGAAATCTGAATTAATAGTATCTTCATTGTCTCATATGATTGTGATATCTGCGTTGCCAAAGCAAGTAATGTAAAGACAGATTCTTCAGTCTTATTGTAGGCTTCATTTAAAAAGTTTTGTTCCATTGCTTCATATCTTGAATAATTCTTTGTAAAGTGTCAGTACGCTGCTTCAAATTTTCCAGTTCACATTCCCAAACAATAATAACATTCCAACCTATTTCTTTTAAGCTTCTTTGGTGTTGCTTGTCACGTTCTATATTTTTGGAAAGTTTTTCTTTCCAAAAAAATGAGTTTGTATCTGGAATACGTCCTTCATTACAACTTTCGTGATAATGCCAAAAACATCCATGAACAAAAATAACAGTTTTGTATTTTTTTAAAACAATATCAGGCTTTCCAGGTAATTTCCTGTCGTGAATTCTAAATCTAAATCCTTCTTTAAATAAGAGAGAACGTAACAATTTTTCCGGCCTAGTATTCTTCGAACGGATTTTAGACATTACATCACTACGTTTCCTTTTATCCCAAATATCAGTCATTTGTCTTCTTGTTTTCCAGTGAATGCTTTACCTAATTCTTCGTAAAGTTTTATTGCATTGCTAAATTCTTTTTTTATACAATCATACAAATTATTTGCTATGATTTGTATAGCTTTCTCTTCTTCCGAACTGAGTTTTGGATATTTGTAAACACCTTCACTTATATGTTTTTTTATTTTGTTCCATCGATAGTAAAATTCTTCTTTTTGATCATTCTTCTCACATATAAATGAAAGATGCTCTTCCCAGGTATTATATGTTCCGTCCATTTTCTTACTTCGGGAATTACATTCTTTACAAGAAGGGACAATATTGCCAGGATGGTGTAATCCAAATTCTGTTCGATTGAACATTATTAAATGCTCCATCTGTAACTTTGAGTCAGATTTACCACAATATGCACACTCTCCGGAGAATATTTGGTCTCTAATTGTTTCCCAATCCTTTTTGGCCTTACCAGAGCTTGTGTTAAAACTTTTGCCCCAATAGTATTCCCCTATCTCTGTGAGAAAAGCACGAACAGCTGTGTTTGCAGCATCAGCATATGTATTATAAAGTGCCATTTTGAATAATAGTTTCATAATTTAATAATGTCCGTCTAATTTCTTTTGCAATTAGTTCTGCTTTTTTAGTCGGCACACCATTACTTATCATTTTAAATTTAGCTGTTAAAGTCATATTTCCAGGTAGCACATATGTATCTGGAACAGTTTGAAGGCGCAAAGCTTCCCTCACAGTTAAACGACGTGGTTCTGTAGGATGCAAATGCACCTCATTATTCCCATATGCTACAGTTGGGCTATATCGATACCTATGTAAACGTTTAAATGATTTTCGATTAGTATCACCCTCTTCTATTAGTTGAAAACGACCAGACTTTGGTCTAAAGTATTCATTTTGATTTGGAGTGTTTTTGGTAAGTCCCTCAAATGCTCCAATTATAGTCATTTTTATATATTCCTTAGGCAATGCATTAACCTCTTTTTGTTTTACTTTTGAACCAAATGCCCATTTTGTTGGCCATTTATGTTTCTTCGGTTCGACAAATTTAGGAATAGGCCATCTAAAAATGAAATTATCTGCTATTTCTGTTTTAAGTTTCTTGTTGTTTTTTTCAAGTAAGAACCCCGCATTTTTTAATGTTTCTACAATATCATTTCTAAATCCTACTAAAACTACCCTTGGGCGGTCTTGTGGTAAGCCATACTCTAAAGAATTTAGTATATCATACCAAATTTCATATCCAAGTTCTTTTAGGCGAGTAACTAGCAAATCAAATCCTTCCTCTTTATGTGTTTTAGTATTAACCAAGCCTGTTACATTTTCAAAAAAAATGAATTTAGGCATAACATGTTCCACTATCCGGTAATAACTAAATATCAGTTTACCTCTTTTCCCTGCTGCTCCTGCATTTTTCCCTCCTGTTGAATAGTCTTGGCAAGGTGGACCTCCTATAATACCAGCTATATTATGATGTTTTATTCCCAATCGATTGATTTCATTTTCATCAGATGCATCTGTTTTTCTATCAATAGGTATATGGGTAACCAATCTGTTTTTTATATAATAATTATCCGAGTGTTGGAAATAACTATTAAGTCCAGCGTTATGACCATAAATAAACGCTTCTTCTATTTCTACAGCTTCTTTTACTTGAAAGCCGTTATTGAAAAAGCCAATATCTAAAAATCCTCCACCAGTAAACAATGATAATATGTCAAAAATCTCGTCCATTATTCTTCTGTAAGATTTATTTCGTTCAAATCTGTACGACTGCGATAGTGCCAATAGTTATGATGAATAAGTTGATTAAAATTTCCTTTAATACGGCAAATTCTTTGGAAAGGAAATGTTACAACACTATTAGTCTTATTATATGTAAATAAATAGTTAGTTTTGTCTTTTAATAGAGTTTTAATATCCTCTGGAATTTTTACTATCTTATTTATCTCTTCTTGCAAATTTGTATAATGTGCTACATACACTTCTGCAAAGTAATTTTTTAATGGTTTTTCCAATGGTTTTGAAATATCAATTGAACATTTTCCATCGGAGTTATACATACAGAGGTCTAAGATAGGAAAATCTAGATATATGGTTTTTTTAGCAGTTAATTCGATTTTTAAAAAACCAAACTCTTGTTTTTCGTTTTTAAAACAATTGAGTTTTACATATTCCGGGTTGTCCTTAACAACCTTTGCTTTGTACTTTTTCCCTGTTCCAAGAATTTCAAATGTAGCTGTGATGATTTTTGCTAATTTGCTACCTCTTTTGAGATTACTTCTTAAAGAGATATCGCAAGCTTGTCCAATTGTAACAAAATATCCCTCATTAGAGATAAAAACATCACCTGGAGCTATTGGTAAATGCTTCGTATTTACAGAATAATCAAAAATTTCGTTCGTATTTAGCTCTTTCAATTGATTTTTGAAGTCATCCGGCAAATCAGTTTCCTCATTACTGCTTTTGGTTATAAGCTTTGAAAGTCCTATAGTAGTAGTAAAAACAGGATCTCTTCCATTAGCAATAGCTACATTTGTATATAAGTTTAAAGCATTCTCATACCAGATTCGAATAGCTTCGTATGGCAATATACCTTCTTCGTTTGCTTTATTGACAATATAGGCTATATTATTTTTGTTTTTACTTGCTATTTCTGACGCTTTTGTTAAAGAATCTAATATTTTATCTTCAAAATACTGGAATACTTTTGAATATGCATTTATTGAAACTGTTTTGCAGATATCTGTTATTAGCGTTTGTGATTGTTTTGAAACAACTAACATATTATAATCTCCTAATTTTTCAGGCTCATTTGTAGCAGTGGAAGTCAGGATAAATGGATATGCTATTAGCTTATTTTCTTGCGATATTGAAGTTATATATTCTTTGACTATTTTTATTCCATTTGGCTCGCCATTCCCTAACATTTTATCAACTATGGCAATAAAAGAGTTACTTTTACCTTGTAAAGCGCTTTTAAGGTCAGTTGCAAATTCTTTATATGAAGTAGAGGTTATGTCTGGCAACAATAATATACAAGGTTCATAATCATCTCTTTCAAATACTTGGTCGATAAATGGCTTGTATACAGGTAACTCTGTTGTTGTTATACCATATTGAAAGAAAATATCATTTACAGAAGAATTCTTCTCTATCTCGGTTTTTATTTCATTGCAGGTATTTGTAATATCTGGTGCATTTATTAAAGAGTCCAGATAGCTATAAAGTTCTCCCGTAGAAAGGTATGCTAATTTATGCTCATTATGAGGTAATAAAGCAAATTCCATATCAAATATTTTCAGTTTATCGGATAAAAATGAAAAACCTTTGCTTGTTAGCTTTTCTAATAGTTTTACCTTGTTTGTCTCAGATAAAATTGAATATTTAGCCAAGATTGTTTCTGCATTATTCTCAGGTTTCAAATCATTCTCAATAATTACAATGCAAGATACATCCAAATGTTCTACTATCTTGTTAAAATGCTCCATGATACGTTACATTACATTTCAGGTTGATAATTAAAGGTAATTTCGAAAATATAGCGATTTCCATAATTGTTTGTATTATTAAGCAACTCTATTTTTGCATCAAATGATTCTAGAAATTTGCGAACAATATACATACCCATACCTCTACCATTTTCTTTTCCTGATACCATCGGCAAAAAGAGATCGTATTGATATTTTTCTAATACACCTGTCCCTGAATCAAAATATTGGATTGTATTTTCGTCTTTTATCCTAACCGTTATCTTATCTTCATTCTCATTCACGAATGATTTATCATACCGCGCTCTATCTTGGCGCTGCCCAATCCAATAAATTGAGTTGTCAAAAAGATTGTAAAATATATGCATAAAAGCCCCTTTAGGAATGACAAAATCGGTATTTGTATTTTCTATATCAATATGTATTTTATATTTGTTCAATCGTGCCTGATTACGATCCACAAATGAACATAAAAACTCTTTTAAGTTTTGATGTTCGAAATCGGCAGCCTTTCCACTGTAAACAAAAGTCTTTTCGAGAAAGTAATAAAACTGCTGTATATCTGTGAATTTACTAGAAATTGATCCTAAGCGTTTGCGAACGGGGTAAAGAGATTCTTTATATAGTATAGGATTATTCTGTTTAAATAAATATTGCTTCACTTGTTCTATTTTACCTTCATAATCCTGAGTATCTCTATCTTGAATTAAAGAATGTAACTCATGAGTTATCACTTCTGTGATAAGCCCATTTGCCATTAGTTTATAGTTATTATATGTTTCAACCTCTATTCTTTTATGGTGTTCTTCTGCTTTTAATAAAATAGTATCTGCAGTTCTCAAAGCTAATGTGCTATTTTGCAAACTACCACCTAAGGCTTGTGCCAATTGATCAACAGAGCCAAGTAACTGTTTAACAGTATTCACCTTATCTCGTGTATCCATGTCTTTATTTTCACGGATAACTTTAAATGCTTCTGAAAATGCCTTTAAGTTTTTCTCTGCAGAGGCCAATAATTCTTTTGCATTATTTGACTCTTGTTGAATCTCTTCTTTCGAACTTTTGGGAATAAGCCCTTCTTCATCTAAAATATCTTTAGTAATCTCTACGGCATTTCTTGTTAAATGATAAAAGCGCTCATTAAATATA
>ERZ1673738.458-NODE-458-length-74630-cov-10.865397_pt1 | contig 74630 bp, 52 predicted proteins | sample MGYA00580198_ERZ1673738 | MGnify/ENA primary metagenome ERZ1673738 (study PRJEB41218, sample SAMN15661784) | gut metagenome | host: Homo sapiens | place: Canada: London | collected 2015-08-20/2019-03-30 | study: EMG produced TPA metagenomics assembly of... | reverse complement strand
CGCCGCTCGGCGTGTCTTTTTTTAGTGGTGGGCGATAAGAGACTCGAACTCCCGACTTCTTCCATGTGACGGAAGCACTCTACCAACTGAGTTAATCGCCCGAAAATTTAAAATATTTAATCTTGTAACGTTTAATATTATATCAAAGCGACGCAATATTGTCAACGTTCTGAGTAAAAAAAATTGACAAATCAAAATAATTATGATATAATGCAGACACTGAATCGATGATTTTTTCGGAGAGTAAGCATAAATCGACATTTTTTCTCGGTCGGCATACGCGAACGGCTTTTGCGACGGAAAAGCAGTAACCCGATTTTCGGCGGTTACGTTTCCTTTGCGACAGGGCTTCGGGCGACGGGATTTGTAAGAACGGACTTATATGCTTATATATGGGAGCATATAAGAGCGGACTTATATTATATAATGTTTTTTACGCATACTCTTCGGGGTATGCTTTTTGTTTGCCGCAAAAATGCGGCAACCAGGCAGACGTAAAACGGAGGTTAAAATGAGAATAGCGGTTATAGGAATAGTAATAGAAAAAGACAGAAGTTCGGCGGGGCTCGTAAACGAAATTTTGTCGGAATACGGCGATTTCGTCGTTGGCAGAATGGGCGTGCCCGACCGCGCGAACAACGTTTACGTTATAAGCGTGATAGTAAAGGCCACTAACGAGATCATTTCGGCGATAACGGGCAAACTCGGCAAAATTCCCGAAGTAAAGGTTAAATCCGCCGTCACTTCGTGCGAAATACAATAGCCGCTTTGCTCGAAATACAATAGCCGCTTCGCGCGAAATACAATAATTTTACGTGCGGTCTGATTTTTGCGCTGACATTTTTACGCGCGATTTCAAACAGAAAAATTTTAAAGGAGATAGCATATGAAAAAATTTCTGGCATTAATTTTAACGGCGATTATGGTTTTCGCCATAACCGCATGCGGAGCGGGTGAAAGCGTTCCGAACGAATCGTCGGGTGGTTCCGGCTCGAACCAGACCGTTGAAAAAACGGAAAAGACGTTCAGAATGGGCGTCGTGAACGGCGCGCCGGCTCTTGCCGTGGCGAATATCGCAGGCGGGTTCGATTATTCCGACGAGGCAAACGAAGTGAAAACGGGCGTCGAAGTTCAAAAAGAAGCGCAAGCGGTTATCGCCGGGCTTACCAACGGAACTTACGATATGGCAATTTTGCCGCTTAACGTCGCTTCTAAACTTTACAATGCGGGCAAACTCGGCGTAAAACTCGTTTCCGTCAACATTTTCAGCGTTTTATACGTAATCACGAAAGGCGAATATAACTCTCTCGACGATCTTAAAGGCAAGGTTGTTTACAGTGTGGGAATCGGCGGTACGCCCGAGGTTGTGTTCAAAAACATTCTGACGGCAAACGGAATAAAATACGAAAGCGACGAAACCGTTGCCGACAAGGATAGAAAGGGCGACACTGTTTATTTCAACGCCGTTTCCGACGCGAAACTCGTTATGGCTGCACTTAAAAACGGCGAGGCGGATTTCGCGTTGCTCGGCGAACCCGTAGTTTCTCAGGCGATGGCAAACACCGGAGCGCATATCGCGTTCGGGCTGGAGGACGAGTGGAAAAAGGTTCACCCGGAGGTCGGATTCGTTCAGGCGGGACTTATCGTAAAATCTACCGTTCTTGAAGGTTTCGGCGGATATGTGGACGCGCTTTTGGCGAAAATGGGTAAAAACGCCGAATATCTCAAAGCCAACGCCGGAAAAGCGGTCGCCGACCTTAACGAAATCGGCGCGACGCTCCCCGCGCTCGGAGAGGAGACGCTGAAAAGATGCCTTATCGGCGCGGATAAAGCGAGCGAACGCAAAGCGGACGTCGAGGCGTTTTTGTCGGCTTTAAGTCCCGCGGATTACGGCGGAAAACTTCCCGGAAGCGATTTCTACGCAAAATAAAATTTCCTCGCAAAATAAGGAATTTGATACCTGATGAAAAAAAGTATTGAAAGTACCGTCGCGATAGTGGTCGGAGTGGTCGCTATCGTCGTAATCTGGTGCGTTGCCGCTTTTGCCTTAAACGACGAAATGATGATGCCCGCGCCGTCTGCCGTCGCGAAGGAGTTTATCGCTGTTTTTGGTGAAAAATCCACCTATAAGTCGATTATCGGCACTTTGTGGCGTTCAACGATTAGTTTTTCGGTTGCGTTTGCTTTCGCGATTTTGTTTGCGCTTGCCGCCAACGTTTCGTCTTTTTGCGAAAAACTTTTTTATCCGCTCATCGCGCTCGTGCGCGTAGTGCCGGCGATGAGTATTATTTTCATTTGCCTTGTGTGGGTGAAGGCGGATAACAGTCCGATTGTCATTTCGTTTATCGTGGTTTTTCCGATGACGTATTCCGCGGTTCTTAACGCAATGAAAAATCGCGACAAGAAGGTTGCGGAAATGCTCAAAGTATACGGCGTGAAACCGTCAAAAGTGTTTTTCGGGGTAACGCTACCGGACGTTTTCGACAGGCTTTTTCCCGAACTTGTTTCCGTTCTCGCGTTCAACGTAAAACTCACGGTGAGCGGCGAGGCGATAGCCTACACGAAGTTCAGCATCGGCAGAGAAATGTCCCGCGCGAACGCTTTCAGCGACATGACAAGGCTTATGGCTCTTACGCTTATCGCGGTTCTTCTTTCGGTTGTTATCGAGTTGGTTGTCAAAGCGGTTTATATTCTCGTAAAAAGGAGGCTGCGCGATTATGGTCGTAAAAAATCTTCGCAAGGGATATAAAAGCGAGGCTGGCGAAACGGTTGTTTTCAACGATTTCAACGCGGAGTTTGCCGACGGAAAAGTTACGGCGATAATGGGCGGCTCCGGGATAGGGAAAACCACGCTTTTAAACTGCGTCGCGAAACTAACGGACTATAAAGGAGAGATAGAATTTCCCGGCAATCCCGCTTACGTTTTTCAGGACGACAGACTGATTCCCGGGAAAACGGTTTTTGAAAACATCGAATTCGTTTTGCCGTTTGCCGATAAGGAAGAGAGAAGAAAACGCGTTAAAACCGCGCTTGAAATCACCGAACTGACCGCGGAAGCGAGTAAATATCCGCAGGAATTATCGGGCGGGCAAAAGAAGAGAGTTTCGCTTGCCAGAGCGTTTGCGAGCGGCAGAGAATTAATGCTTCTTGACGAACCGCTTTCGTCGCTCGATATCGGACTGAAATTCAGAATTTTCGAGGTGATGAAAAGGTTGTTCGCCTCGCAAAAAACCGTGTTGATGGTAACGCATGATGTGGACGAGGCTTTGACTTTGGCGAACGAAATCGTCATAATCGGGAAAACGGGCGCGGAATATCGTAAAACGATTTCTTCCGACGTTTTCGAAAGAGATATTGTCGGTGAAGAGTGTAATCTGATAAGAAAAGAGATAATCGGATATTTAAAGAACGGAATTTCGGATTAAAAACCGTAAAATTAAGCGAGCCGCCCTTGCGTAAGGGCGGCTCGCGTTTTGTTTAATAAATTCCGAAAAGTGAAAATCAATACATAACGCTCGACAAAATCTCGGTGTAAGTCGGGAAAGGCCAGTAAGTCTTGTCGACGAGCGTTTCGAGTTCGTCGGCAATCGCTCTCAGTTTGTCCATGTCGGGAATCATCGCGTCCCTGTGATAACGCGCGAGCGTTAAAGCGTCTTTCATCGAAGATGACGTTTTTATATCCTTTTCGAGTTTCCCGGTCGCTTTAAGAAGTTTATCATTGAGAGCGATAAGTTTATCTATAAGTCGTTTATCGGCGGTTTTCGCTATATCTATGCCGATTGCCGCCTTTGCGGAAAGCCCATTCGCGAGTTCGTCGGAATAACCTATCGATGCGGGGAGAATTTCTCTTCTTGCCATTCTCGCCATGGTCTTCGCTTCCACGTCTATCAACTTTGCGTAACTGTCGAGTTGAATCTCGTATCTCGATCTGATTTCCGTTTCGGTTAAAACGCCGTGGCGGACAAACAAGTCGATGTTCTTCTTTTCGAGATAATATGGCAACGCGTCGACGGTCGTTTTAAGGTTAAGCAGTCCGCGTTTTTCGGCTTCTTTAACCCATTCGTCGGAGTAGTTGTTGCCGTTAAAAACAATGCGTTTATGCTCCGTATAACTTTTCTTCACGAGTTCCAGAACGCTCGCGTTCAGGTCGGTCGATTTTTCCAGGACGTCGGCATAATCTTTCAGGGCGTCGGCTACGATGGTGTTGATAACGACGTTCGCCGCCGAAACGGACATGTCCGAGCCGACCATACGAAATTCAAACTTATTACCGGTGAAAGCGAAAGGCGAAGTTCTGTTTCTGTCGGTCTTGTCCTTATCGAATTTGGGGATAAGTCCGCTCGTGATTTTAAGCACTTCGGCTTTGATTTCGTTGTACTTAGCGCCGTTTTCAATGGAATTGAGAATATTTCCGAGTTCCTCGCCGATGAACATTGAAACGATAGCCGGGGGCGCTTCGTTTGCGCCGAGTCTGTGGTCGTTGCCTGCCGAAGCCACGGAAATGCGGAGCAGATCCTGATATTTGTCCACGGCGGTTATGACAGCCGAAAGGAAGAGTAAAAATCTCGTGTTGTTTTCGGGGTGGTCGGTCGGGTCGAGCAGGTTTTCGCCGCGGTCGGTCGCCATCGACCAGTTATTGTGCTTGCCGCTTCCGTTAATTCCGTCGAAGGGCTTTTCGTGGAGCAGGCAAACCATTCCGTGGCGGTTCGCGACGGATTTCATAAGGGACATTACGATCTGGTTGTGGTCCACGGCGTCGTTCGAGGGCGTATAAACGCAGGCGAGTTCGTGCTGAGCGGGAGCGACTTCGTTATGCTTCGTCTTTGCGTAAACGCCGAGTTTCCAGAGTTCCTCGTCGAGATCGCTCATATAATCCCAGACTCTCTGTTTGATTTTCCCGAAGTAATGATCTTCGAGTTCCTGTCCTTTTGGCGGACGCGCTCCGAAAAGCGTTCTGCCGCAGGTCGCGAGGTCGAGTCTGTGTTCGTAAACTTCCTTATCGACGAGGAAGTATTCCTGTTCCGCGCCGACGGTGGATATAATTCTTTTGGTTTCGTTATCCCCGAAAATTCTCATAACGCGCAGAACTTGTTTGTTGAGCGCTTCGATACTTTTTAAAAGCGGGGTTTTTTTGTCGAGCGATTCGCCGCCGTAGGAGCAGAAAACGGTGGGGATATAAAGCGAGCCGTCTCTTACGAACGCTTTCGCCGACGGATCCCATGCCGTGTACCCTCTTGCTTCAAACGTGGAACGAAGTCCGCCGCTGGGGAAACTCGACGCGTCCGGTTCGCCCTTAACGAGCATTTTGCCCGAAAATTTCGTCACGACGCCGCCTTTTCCGTCCGGTTCGATAAACGCCTCGTGCTTTTCGGCGGTTACGCCCGTCATCGGCTGGAACCAGTGCGTGTAGTGCGTCGCGCCCTTTTCCATTGCCCACGCCATCATCGCTTTTGCGATTTCGTCTGCCGCCGCGCGGATCAAAGGCACGTTTTCGTCAACGGTTTTTCTGTAACTTTCGTATGCTTCTTTGGAAATCCTTTTCTCCATTTCCGCGTCCGTGAAAACGTTCTCGGCAAAAATCTTTTCGATAGTTGTGTTTTTCATATGTAACCTCCGTTATTTTTATTTGTTGCGGGTTTTAAGGCAACTCGCTATGAATCCGCGGAACAGCGGATGTGATCTGTTTGGTCTGGATTTGAATTCGGGGTGAAACTGCGCGCCGACGAAGAATCTGTCGCCCTCTATCTCCACCGTTTCCACGATTCTGCCGTCCGGCGAAATTCCGGAAAGAACGAGTCCGTTGTCCTCGAGAACTTTGCGGTAATCGTTGTTGAATTCGTATCTGTGGCGGTGGCGTTCGGAAATCTCGTCCGCTCCGTAACATTCGCGCATCTGCGTGCCTTGTTTAACGGAGCAGGGGTATGCGCCGAGCCTCATCGTTCCGCCCTTGGGAATATTTCCTTGCTGGTCGGGCATAAGGTCTATTACTTTATATTTCGCGTTTTCGTCGAATTCGCCCGAAGTCGCGCCGGCGAGATTGCAGACGTGGCGGGCGTATTCCATAACCATTATCTGCATGCCGAGACATATGCCGAAGTAAGGCAGATCGTGTTCTCTTGCGTATCTGCAGGTTTCGATCATCCCTTCGACGCCTCTCGAGCCGAAGCCGCCCGGAACGATGATTCCGTCCACGCCTTTATAGATTTCCGCGGCGGTATCGGGAGTGACTTCTTCGCTGTCAACCCATTTTATGTCTACATAGCAGCCGTTTTCGTAACCCGCGGAATAAAGCGCTTCCACGACGGAAAGATAGGAGTCGTGAAGTTTGACGTACTTCCCGACGAGCGCTACCGTTACGTGTTTTTTTCTGCCGTTTATGCGGCGGATAAGTTCTTTCCACGGAGTGAGGTTGAGTTTGCTTCTGAGTTTAAGTTCTCTGCAAACGACCTTGTCGAGTCCGTTGTTGTGAAGCATTATAGGCGTCTGATAAAGGCAGTCGAGCGTTACGTCCGAGATTACGCAATCGGGTTTAACGTTGCAGAAAAGCGCGATTTTCTTTCTCAGGTCGTCGCCTATGTCGGAATCGGAACGGGTGACGATAACGTCCGGGTGAATACCGAGCGACTGAAGTTCTTTAACGCTGTGCTGAGTTGGCTTTGTTTTATATTCGTCCGAGCCGGAAACGTAAGGAACGAGGCAGACGTGAATGAACAGGCAATTTTCTCTGCCTACGTCCGAGGCGTACTGTCGGATTGCTTCGAGAAAGTGTGCGCTCTCGATGTCGCCTATCGTTCCGCCGATTTCGGTGATAACCACGTCGGCTTTGGTAACTTCGGCGTTCTTTCTGATGAATTTTTTCGTTTCGTTGGTTACGTGCGGAATTATCTGAACGGTCTGACCGAGATATTCGCCTCGTCTTTCCTTTTCGAGAACTTTGGAAAACACCTTGCCCGAAGTGAGGTTGGAGTATTTGTTGAGGTCCTCGTCGATAAATCTTTCGTAATGTCCGAGGTCGAGATCGGTTTCCGCGCCGTCCTCTGTCACGTAAACTTCGCCGTGCTGAATGGGGTTCATCGTTCCCGGGTCAACGTTCATATAGGGATCGAGTTTCTGAGCCGCGACTTTGTAACCTCTGAGTTTTAAAAGTCTGCCGAGCGAAGCCGCGACGATTCCTTTGCCGAGCCCCGAAACGACGCCGCCCGTAACGAATATGTATTTGGTCATAACTTATCTCCGTCCTGTCGCGCAATATATTTGCCCTTCGCGATTCAGGATTTTTATTGTCCGTTTTGTCGAAAAAACGGGTGTAAATATACCTTTCGGAGTCTTTGAAAATAAAAAAGGGCGTTTTTTTTTAGAAACTGCGAAAGTTCCTAAAAAAACGCCCCGAAAAGCAATATTCAAAAAACGTGTTTTAGCATACTACTATTTTTTTCGTTTGTCAAGCGTTGAACGGAATAATTTTTAAATTTTTTTTCGCTTTTGCCGGCGGTTGTTTTGCGTGAAGTTCCGCCTCGTTTCGCGAACAGAATTTATATTATATATTGATATATACGTCGCGTTATTGAGTTATTTTCGTCACGTATTTATCCGGCAGGAAGTCGAGATAAGGCGACGGCGCGCGGCGGTAATTTACGTCGTAAAAAGTTTTGTATCTGGGGTAAGTTATCGTCAGTTTTTCTTTCGCCCTCGTCAGCGCGACGTAAAAAACTCTCTTTTCTTCCTCTTCGTTGCCGCTTGCCACCGCGCCGAAAGAAGGAAACTCGCCTTCGCCCGCTCCCGCGACGATTACCTTTTTAAACTCGCATCCTTTCGACTGATGAACTGTTACGAGAGGGACTTTGTTGAACTTTTTAACAAGCACGTCCATCTGGCTGCCCGATAGCGATACGTCCTGCAAAAACGCCTTTAACGAACTTATAGGCTCGCTTTTGTCGATGTAACTCTTCAAGGTCCGATAAAAATCGTTGGTCGATTCTTTGTCGGTGAGGTCGTTCTTTTCTTTCGTAACGCCGAGTTTTCCGGCGCAGGTTTTAACGAGCGTGAGCAAGTCGTTATCGATAAGCATTTGCCTCAGCGAACGCGTGAGTTCGTAAAAATCTCTGAACACCGCAGAGAATCTTTCGGTCACGTTCGTCCGCGCCGCGCTCGTGGGGCGAATATAGTTTTTTATAAAAACGCCGAGAACTTTTTCGGTTGCCGCAACGTCCGAAAATGCGTCGTGAGCGCGTTCGTTTACAATCCCGAACGCGTCGCAGAGCGTGGCGAGTTTGTAGTCGCCCGTTCCGGGTTTTAAAAGCGCGGCGATTTTAAGCGTATCGTAACGATAGCCGAAGTCGTGGGGTATGTTTTCGGTTCTGAGTTCTCTTTCGAGAATGATGTCGTCGAACGACGCGCTGTTATGCCCCGCGAGTACGCATCCTTTCGCGAATTCGCAGAAGTCGGCGAGGACTTCCGCTGCGGGCGCGCCGCCGTGAGAGCGGATATATTCTTCGTTGTAGCCGTGAACGGCTTCGGCGGCTTTTTTGATGGGTACGGACGGGATAATAAAGCGGTTAAACGTCTTTATCGTTCCGTTTTTGCCCGTTTTAACCGCAGAAATCTGTATCGCGCGGTCGTCGTCGAGATCGAGTCCCGTCGTTTCGAGGTCGTAAACCACAACGTTTCCTTTCGCGTAAGCGTCCGTCAGCGGTTTGTAATAATCGCCGGAAAGGTAAACTTGTTCGGACAAAAACTGTCCCACGGACAAGCCGAGAGAAGAGTAATCGTTGATCGCGGCGATCATTTCTCCCGTCACGCCGTCCACGCATTTCCCCGCGAGCCGCAAAAACGACGTTTCATCGTCGGGGTTGATTATCAGCCTTAAAAATGCAAGATAATCCTTGATGAGCGGCTTTTTATAGAACTGAAAATGAGTGTCCGCGGTGAAAAAATCTATCCTTTGGTCGGCGGGAAGACTTGCGTTGATTTTTTGCAGGCGGCGGTAAAGGTCGGCGATATATCTGTTGGAACGCGCCATAACGCAAACGTCCTTCGCTTCTCCGTGAAAAGCCTTAACTTCGTCGAAAATGGCTTTCGCTTCGCCCTCCGCGCCGTCGCAGGCGATTATTTTTATCTTTTCGTATTCTTCGTTGTTTTCGGCGGTTTCTTCCGTGGAGGCGGAAGGACTTTCCGGTTCTTCGAGCGCTTGCCCGGCGTTGAACGCCGCGTTGAGATAATATGCGGAAGCGTAGGCGAGTATCGGCGAAGAACGTCTGTTTTTTTCGAGATTGACGGTTATCGCGCCGTATTCCTTTTTGAAGTTTTCGATTATTTCAAAAGGTTTCGAGCCTCGCCAGCCGTAAATGGTCTGGAACTGATCGCCGCAAAGCATAACGTTCGCGCCGTCGAAAAAGTACTTCATTATCTCGTACTCAAAAAGGCTTGTATCCTGCATTTCGTCCACGATAATCAACTTATAGGCTGGTTTTTGATAGTTGACGTCTGAAATAATCTCCTTGGCGGAAAAGATTAAATCGTCGAAGTCGCACAGCGCGGAAGCGTCGAGCGCGAATTTGTATTTTTCCATTATTTCCGAGCCTTTGCGTTTTAAAAGCGAAATCAGGTTTTCGTCGGTATATCTCACCGCTTTGTTTTTAACGGTGAAACACGAACGGAATTCGTCGCTCGAAGAGAGCAGAGAATCGATCGCCGCGCCGTAACCGCCGGGCGAAAAATACCTGCAACCCGTTTCGGCGCGGCGGTGCTTGATCATCGAAACGGCTTTAACGAGATTTTTGGTCGGGACGGGAACAATTCCGTCGGCCGTTTTATATTCTCCCGAAGCGACGTATTCGTTAAGCACGGATTTTATCATTTCGCCGTCGTCGATTTCGTCCGCAATCTGTTTATCCGAAAATCTGCCCGTTTTCCGTCCGTATTCGCGCATAAGTCTGTAACAGAATCCGTGAATGGTGAACACTTCCGGGCGGAAATTTCCGCAGTAAAGCAGAATGTCGTTGCGGAGTTCCTCGGCGGCTTTAACCGTAAACGTAAGACAGAGTATTTTGTCCGCTTCGATGCCGAGTTGCTCGGCTTTCACGATTTTCTGCGCCACGGTATACGTTTTGCCCGTCCCCGCTCTTGCGAGCAAAAGAACGTTTTTATTGAATTCGTTCACGGCTTTCGCCTGCATTTCCGATAACATATTTATATGATAACACTTTATTTCAAAAACTGCAACAACTCCGCGAAATTAAATCCTGCGCGCGAAATTTAATTGCCGCGGTTGCGTAAAATGCGAATAAAAGCCGTAAAATCGCGTAAAATCGTACGATTCTACCGTCGGTAGAGAACGAAAACCGTATTTCTACCGCCCGTAAACGCATCGTATATTAAAAACGAGCAACAATAGACAACAAAACCGCCCGACAAGTGGTAAAATTGAAACGTAAACGTTCGCTTGCGGAAGAAAACCGAAGCGGACGAAAAGACGAAACGATAACAGAAAAAAGGATAAATGTAATATAAGGAGATACTTATGAGTAATTACGTACTTGGTTGCGGTTCGACCGTGGATCTTAACGAACAGCATCTTAAAGAAAGAAACGTCGACGTGCTGCCCTTCCATTTCAGACTCGGCGAAAAAGATTACGACGACGACTTCGGGAAAAGCATCGCTTATAAAGATCTTTACGCCGAAATGGCTAAGGGAACGCCCGCGAAAACGAGCCAGACGACAGCCGCCGAATACGAAGAAAAGTTCGCGCCCGTTCTCGAAAAGGGGTTGGACGTGGTTCACGTTACGCTCTCGTCCGGAATATCCGGTTCTTACGGCTCGTGCCTTATCGCCAAAAAAACGCTCGAGGAAAAATTCCCCGGCAGAAAAGTTTACGTCATCGATTCGCTTTGCGCGTCCTCGGGATACGGAATGTTGATCGATCTTGCCGCAGATTATCGCGACGAAGGTCACAGCGCGGCGGAACTCGCCGATTATATCGAGAAAACGAAATTGCGTATTCATCACTTGTTTTATTCTATGGATTTATCCGCTTACGTCCGCGGCGGCAGAGTTTCGCAAGCGGCGGGGATAATCGGCAGTCTGCTCAGAATCTGTCCCCTTCTTTACGTCAGCCCGGAAGGAAAGTTGCTGATAAAAAAGAAACTCATCGGCAAGAGAAGAGCGGTGATCGAGTTGATAACCGAAATGCTAAAAAATGCGGACGACGGAGAGGATTACGACGGACCTTGCTATCTCTGCAATTCGGAAAGTCTTGAGGACGCCGAGTATACCGTTTCCGAAATCGAAAAGGCTTTTCCCAACCTTAAGGGTAAATGCAAAATTTTCGACATAGGCGCGACGATAGGTTGCCACACGGGAGCCGGCACCGTCGCGGTGTTCTTCCTCGGCAAGCCGAGAATAGCGTGAACAGCGCAATAAACAACACGGAAGAAAAGAATAAAAATGAATGATTTTATAGTAAGTTGCGGTTCTACTGCGGATTTGAGCGAAGAAACCGCAAAAAAAAGGAATATAGCGGTTTTGCCGTTCTGCTTTCGCATCGGAGAAACCGATTATGCCGACGATTTCGGCAAAAGCATATCCAACGAAGAGTTTTATAAACTCACTTCGGGCGGGGCTAAAGTAAAAACAAGTCAGATTTCGTCGGGGCGTTACGTCGAATTTTTCGAGCCGTTTTTAAAAGACGGCAAGGACGTTCTGCACGTAACGCTTTCGTCAGGGCTTTCGGGAACTTACGAATCCTGTCTGTCGGCAAAAAAGGAACTCGAAGCAAAATACCCGGAAAGGAAAGTTTACGTAATAGATTCGCTTTGCGGCTCTATGGGCTACGGGATGCTTGTTTTAAGCGCGGCGGATTATCGCGACGAGGGGCGAAGCGCGGCGGAAATCGCCGCTTTGCTCGAAGAGGACAGAAAAAAGGTTAAAGCGTTTTATTTCACGCCCGATCTTTCCGCGTTCATCCGCGGCGGCAGGCTTTCTCCCGCGGCGGGTTTCATAGGTTCTCTTTTGAAAATAGTTCCGCTTCTCGGCGTTACGGAGGACGGAAAACTGTTCGTAAAAAAGAAACTCATCGGCAAGAAAAGAGCGATAAGCGAATTGATTGCGGAAATGAAGGATAACGCCGCGAACGGAACGAATTACGACGGACCTTGTTACGTTTGCCATGCGGCTTGCGAAGACGACGCGAAATCGGTCGTAACCGAAATCGAGAAAGTTTTTCCGTCGCTCAAAGGCAAATGCGTCATATCCGAAATCGGACCGACGATGGGCGCTCATTGCGGAGCGAGTACGGTGGCGGTGTTTTTCGAAAGTTGAAAAGAAGGCTGATTGCCGGATTCTATGCCGGACAAGATTAAAACGAATCTTGCAAAAACGGCGAATTTTATCCTTGTCCGGCATCGGTGAAAATTACGGTGAAAATCACGGTGAAAATCACGGTGAAAAAGGCAGCGCAAAATGCGAAATTTATTACAAATTTTCACATAGACAAAAACGGTAAAAAAACTCACGAAAACCCGGAAATGTGTTGATAACTTTTTCTGAAATGTGGATAACCCGGGGTTTTTGATAAAAGTTATCCACATTTATTCACAAAAACGTATGTTCGCGTGGAAAACTCGCGGAGCGAAAATCTTCGTGTTTGTCGGAGAAATCGATTTTCGGGGCGGCGGAAAACTTCGTCAAGCGTTTATGCCACCTTTTTCGGGAAAAATTTAATTTGTATTTTCATTCGCATTTTTGCGGGTGTATAAAGGTCCGCCGCAGGCGATTGTTTTTAAAGACAATCGCCTGCGGCGGATTTAAAAAAGAGCCGCGGTTGCGTTTTTTAAACGCCGCCACGGCTCGTTATATTATCACATTATATAAATAACTCGTTTATTACCTCATTATATTAAAGGATTACGTTGATATGAACTTTCTTGCCCTTGTGAAGAACGAAACTGCCTTTCGCTTTAACTTCCGGAGCAATCGTAAGATCGTTCACGGAGAGTTTCGTTTCGTCGATCGAAACGCCGCCGCCCTCTATGAGCCTTCTCGCTTCGCCTTTTGATTTGGCAACGCCCGCGCCGACCATTATGTCGAGAATATTATCCGCGCCGCCCGCGTTGTAAGAGGGCATATCTTCGACGTTTCCGCCGAAAGCCGCTTTCGCCTGTTTTCTCGCCTGTTCGGCTTTTTCTTCGCCGTGAACGAGTTTCGTAACTTCAAACGCAAGTCTTTCTTTCGCGGCGTTCATTCTTTCGTCGCTGTATTTCGTGAGTTCGGCGATTTCATCCATATCCATAAACGTCAGAAGCCGCATACATTCCGCAACTTTGCAGTCTTCCACGTTTCTGAAATATTGATAGAAGTCGTAAACGGAGCATTTGTTTTCGTCGAGCCAGAGCGCGCCTTTCTGAGTTTTGCCCATCTTTTTGCCTTCGCTGTTCAAAAGGAGAGTGCAAGTAAGGCAATAAGCGTCCTTTTGTTCCTTTCTGCGGATAAGGTCCACTCCCGCGAGCATGTTCGACCACTGGTCGTCGCCGCCCACTTCGAGCGAGCAGCCGTATTCGCGGTTTAAATGCAAAAAGTCGTACCCCTGCATAAGCATATAGTTGAATTCAAAGAACGTGAGTCCTTTTTCCATTCTCTGTTTAAAACATTCCGCCGTAAGCATTTTGTTCACGGAAAAATATACGCCGATATCGCGCAGGAAGTTTACGTAATTGAGATCGAGAAGCCAATCGGCGTTATTCGCGATGATCGCTCCGTTTTCGCCCTCGAAGTTTATGAAGCGGGACATCTGCTTTTTGAAACACTCGATGTTATGGTTAATCGTTTCCCTCGTCATCATCTGACGCATGTCCGATCTGCCGGAGGGGTCGCCTATCATGCCCGTGCCTCCGCCGAAAAGAGCGATGGGGCGGTGTCCGTATTTCTGCATCCACGCCATAGCCATAATCGGAATGTAATGACCTATATGCAAACTGTCCGCCGTCGGGTCGAATCCGACGTAAAAAGTGACGCTTTCGGTTTCGAGTTTCTTTCTGAGATCGTCGCCGTAAACGGTTTGTTTTATAAATCCGCGTTCTTCGAGAACGTCCATAACGTTTTTCATTTTTTCACCTCTCGGGCGGAAAGTTTCACCTCGCCGCAACCGAATAACATTTTAACATTAAAACAATATAAAAGCAAGCAAAAAAATCTTAAAATAACGGTTAAATAATAATTGTAAATTTTTTTTCGATATGATATAATGTAAACAAATAGAAGCCGAAAGAATTTCGGCGCGTTTTACCGAAAAAATTTTTGGAGGAATATTTATGCAATATTCAAACGAAGTAAAGGATATGGTCTGCGTAGCCAAAGGTCCCAAGCACGGACCCGCGCCTATTCCCGAAGAAGGGCTTTGGGTAGAGGCGAAACAGATTACCGACATCAGCGGATTTACCCACGGCGTCGGTTGGTGCGCTCCCCAGCAGGGCGCCTGCAAACTTTCGCTCAACGTCAAGAAGGGCGTTATCGAAGAAGCGTTAATCGAAACCATCGGTTGCTCCGGTATGACTCACTCCGCGGCAATGGCTTCCGAGATTCTTCCCGGAAAAACCATTCTCGAAGCGCTTAATACCGACCTTGTGTGCGACGCTATCAACACCGCTATGAGAGAACTTTTCCTGCAGATTGTTTACGGACGTACTCAGTCCGCTTATTCCGACGACGGCCTTGTTATCGGCGCGGGACTCGAAGATCTCGGAAAGGGACTTCGTTCTCAGGTCGGTACAATGTACGGCACGAAGGAAAAGGGAACGAGATATCTCGAAATGGCTGAAGGTTACGTAACCAGAATGGCTCTCGACAAAGATATGCAGGTTATCGGTTACGAGTTTATCTCGCTCGGCAAAATGACCGATTTCATTAAAAAAGGAATGACTCCGAACGAAGCGTATGAAAAGGCTAAAGGTCACTACGGCAGATTTGAAAACGCTTACAAATATATCGATCCGAGAAAGGAATAAGGAGAAGAAGAAATGGCTTTATTTGAAGGATATGAAAGAAGAATTGACAAAATCAATGCTACTTTGAAAGAATACGGCATTTCTTCGGTTGAAGAATGCAAGGAAATCTGTCTTGCTCACGGCGTCGATTGCGACGATATAGTGAGAAGCACTCAGCCCATCTGCTTTGAAAACGCCGTCTGGGCGTACACCGTAGGCGCGGCTATCGCTATAAAGAGCGGCGCAAAGAAAGCCGCCGACGCCGCCGCTAAAATCGGCGTAGGACTTCAGTCGTTCTGTATTCCCGGCTCGGTTGCCGAGAACAGAAAAGTAGGTCTCGGTCACGGAAACCTCGGCGCAATGCTCCTTTCGGACGACACAGATTGTTTCTGCTTCCTCGCGGGGCACGAATCTTTCGCCGCGGCGGAAGGCGCGATCAAAATCGCTCTTAACGCGAACACCGTAAGAACCAAACCTTTGAGAGTTATCCTCAACGGTCTCGGCAAAGACGCCGCAATGATCATTTCGAGAATCAACGGCTTCACTTACGTCGAAACCACTTTCGATCCGTACACCGAAAAGGTTACCGTCGTTTACGAGAAGCCTTATTCCGACGGTCCGAGAGCGAAGGTTAAATGCTACGGCGCGGATAACGTTCCCGAAGGCGTTGCTATAATGAAACTCGAAAACGTTATGGTTTCCATCACGGGTAACTCCACGAACCCCACGAGATTCCAGCACCCCGTTGCAGGCACTTACAAAAAGTGGTGCGTTGAAAACGGCAAAAAATATTTCTCCGTTGCTTCCGGCGGCGGTACGGGCAGAACGCTTCACCCGGACAACATGGCGGCAGGTCCTTCCTCTTACGGTATGACGGACACCATGGGCAGAATGCACTCGGACGCTCAGTTCGCGGGTTCTTCGTCCGTTCCGGCTCACGTGGAAATGATGGGACTTATCGGTATGGGTAACAACCCGATGGTCGGCGCGACCGTTGCCGTTGCCGTTGCCGTAGAAAAGGCTATGAACAAATAATCGGTAAAACGAAAAAACAGAGCGGGGCTCGGAGATTTTCCAAGCCCCCTTTTTTGTTGTAAAAGGGGCGAGCGTTGTAAAAGGGGCGAGTGTAGTAAGGGCGAATGATGCCGAAAGGAATCTCTGAAAATCCGGTTTTTTCGGAAAATAGCGGCGGAGAATTCCTATTTCGTAATCGGTGTTGAAATTCTCTTGCAAAAAGAAGAAAAATATTATATAATAATTCATATAATATGTATATATTGCATAAAACTGTTTTAACCTGCGGAGGAGAGTGTTTTGCGAGTTATAAACGCGCTGAAAATAGCGATAAACAATTTCGGGCTTGTCTTTAAAAATTTGCTTTACAAAACGATAATTTTCATAGTTTTTGCAACCGGTGTGTGGCTTACGCTGAAGATAAGCCTCAAGCCGTTCATCGAAAATCTCCAGCCTGTTATTCAGGACGTAATCGAGATAATCAAAGGTATTGTCCGCGGCAACAATGAGGTTTCGGCAACCGATTCCGCTTCGCTAAACGCTCACTTCAACGAGTTCGTTCAGTACCTGAAAGCCCACGTCGGCAGTATCGCCGCCACGGGAATTATATGCGTGCTGATAGTCTATCTTTACAGGTTCGTTGCGGGGATAAGCGACGCCACGCTGATGATTCTGGTCGACGGACATATGTCGAGCCTGTCGCACAGGAAGTACCTCGGCGTGATGTTTGAGAATTTGAAGAAAATAGTCGTTTATCAACTTATAGACGCGGTTTTGGCTATCGTTTACTATTCGATAGTGTGCGCGATCGAGTATTTTCTGGTCGGTTATCTCATCTCTTACGCGCCCGCCGTGGTGTTGTTTGTGGGAGCGTGCGTGCTGGTGTTTGCCGCAACGTTATATTCCACTTGTTTAAGTCAGGTTATGACGAATATGATTATCGGCGGAATGGGCGTTAAGGCGGCTTTTGCCAAAGGGCTTTTCCCGCAGAGAAAATATTTCTGGAAAATGTTTGCGGCTTACCTTTCGGTCATCATTGCTTACGTTTATCTTGCCGTATCGTCGATCGTTTTCACTTTCGGCGTAGGAACGGTTCTGGTTTCGTCTTTCTGCTCGCTTATGATCGTCGCGATGAGGTTGGTCGATTATTATATCATCCACGTGAAAAAATACTTCATCGATTACGATAACATCATTATTCCGAAGGAACTTCGCGAGAACGACGAACAGTTGTTGAACAAAGTCGATATTTAATTCGACAATTAATAAGCGGGCGGGCGTCGGCTTTTCAGTCGACGCCCGCCCGTTGCATATTTTCAAAAGTCCCAGTCCGGGATAAAACTTTCGCTCGAGGAATTCAATTCCTGCGCGAAGTAATTTGTGACGCCCGACGCGAGAAGACGTTCGTAAACTCTCCGATATTCCGCCGCGGTTATCGGACGCTTCAGTTCTGGAAATTTGTTCTGTTCGCCGAAGGGAGTATATTGCGCCATCAAGGAAAAATACGCTCCGTTTTTGTTGTTTTCGGCAAACCATTCGACAATTTTTTTACTGTCCGGCACACAGAGCGGCATGATCATATGCCTCACGACGACACCTGATTTCATCATTCCGTTTTCGTCGAACGTAGTTTTTTTGGAGTTCATCATAAACTTCACGGCGTTCTCCGCAACTTCGAAATAATCTTTTCTCCCCGTGTATCTCGCGGAGATGTCCGGCGAAAAAAACTTCAGGTCGGGGAGGTAAATATCGACGAACGGGTCTATCAGATCGAGCGTTTTCTGCGTTTCGTATGAATGAGTGTTGTAAACCACGGGTATTTTCGGGCGGTAAATTTCAAACGCTTTAACGATTTCCTTAACGAAATGCGTCGGCGTTACGAGATTTATATTGTGAACGCCCATATCCTCGAGAATTTTAAAGATATCCGCAAGTTCCGCCGGCGAGATTTCTTTTCCGCGTTCGGAACGCGAAAGAGTGAAATTCTGGCAGAATACGCATCGGAGCGAACACCCCGTGAAGAAGATCGTCCCCGAGCCGTTTTTTCCGCTTATCGGCGGCTCTTCGAACATATGGGGATAGTATTTGGCGATGCGCATAACCGATTTTTCGCCGCACGCCCCGGGCGTTTTATCTCTGTCCGCAACGCAGTTTTTCGGGCATAACCCGCAAGTTTCTTTCATTTTTTCCTCGAATAGTCCGTCGGACGTTAAAACATTTCTCTTAGTTTTTTTACGGAAGCGTACAGTTCTTTAACGCCGTTGAAAACGCTTTCCCGGTCGGCATAGCCTCGGGAAGAGAGATAAGACGACGCTTCTAAGGTAAGGTCGCCTTTATAGTCGATTTTCTTTAAGGCGTTAACGACCTTTGCAAAGTCGATATTCATCGAAAACGGAATCTGGTGGCTGTCGTGTATCCGGTCGTTATCGTGAATATGCAGACACTGAACCTTATCGCCGAGCGCGACGAGCATTTTTTCCGCGCTCGTGTCAAGCCCCGCCATTTCGGCGTGACCTATATCCACGCAGGCTACGAAGTAGTCGTCGTTTACCGCGTCGAGATGCTCCCTGAAACTTACTTCGTCCGAGCAGGCGGCGGGCGACGTTTTGCCGCCGATAAAATTCCACATGTTTTCCGCGGCTATTTTCACGCCGTGTTGTTTTGCGAACGGCAATAATTCCGCGTATATTTCCGCGTTTTCCGCCGCGGATTTGTAATTGTCCGGATGAATTACGCAGATTTTTCCGCCGGCAATCGCCGTCAGTTCTATCGATTTTTTGTATAAATCGCGTATTTCCTTGCAACGGGTGGGGAACGGCGCGTGCGACTGATTGCAGTAAATACCGTTGTCCTCGCCGATTTTTCTTAAGGTTTTCGCAAAGTCGGCGGCGTCGTCTTTTGAAAGCGGATGTCCGTTATTAACGTTCGCCGTGTTCGTTTGCCAATTGTAATCCACCATTCTGAACATTGTAAAGTCCCACGCGTCGAAACCCGCTTCCGCCACGAATTCAACCGCCTTTTCTTCTCCTGTAATTTCGGATATCGAACCGATTTCCGTCGATGTTTTATACATAAATCGCCTCCGGGTAATGTTTAACATATATATTGTAACACATACGATTAAATTTGACAAACGTTTAAAAAAGTGATATATTTATCGTGACCACAGTCAATGACCACAAATACATTGAAAGAGGTTTTATCATGAAGAAATTTTTTACAAGCGAAAGCGTTACCGAAGGGCATCCCGATAAGATCTGCGACCAGATTTCCGACGCGGTTCTCGACGCTATCTTAGAAAAAGATCCTATGGCAAGAGTTGCCTGCGAAACTTCCGCAACCACGGGGCTTGTTCTCGTAATGGGCGAAATATCCACGCATTGCTACGTCGATATTCAGCAGATTGCGAGAGATACAATCCGCGAAATAGGTTACGACAGAGCGAAATACGGATTCGATTGCGATACTTGCGCGGTGCTCACCGCCATTCACGATCAGAGCGCGGATATCGCTCTCGGAGTCGATAATTCGCTCGAACACAGAAAAACCGGCGACGAAGCCGATCGGTTCGGCGCGGGCGATCAGGGAATGATGTTCGGTTACGCCACGAACGAAACGGAAGAATATATGCCCATGGCGCTTACGCTTGCGCATAAACTCACGAGGAAACTCACCGAAGTGAGAAAGAGCGGTTTGCTGCCGTATCTTCGTCCCGACGGAAAAAGTCAGGTTACGGTTGAATACGAAAACGGCAAAGTGAAGAGGGTGGAGGCGGTCGTCGTTTCCTCTCAGCACAGCGAGCGCGTTTCCTGTGAGGAACTCAGAAGAGATATAAAGAAATACGTCATCGAAACGAGTATTCCGGGCGAATTGCTCGATGAAAACACAAAGTATTTTATCAACCCCACGGGCAGATTCGAGATCGGCGGCCCGCACGGCGACAGCGGACTTACCGGCAGAAAAATAATCGTAGACACTTACGGCGGAAGTTGCCCGCATGGCGGCGGCGCGTTCTCCGGCAAAGACCCGACGAAGGTTGACAGAAGCGCGGCTTATATGGCGAGATATATCTGCAAAAACGTTGTTGCGGCAGGGCTTGCGGACGAATGTACGCTCGAAGTTGCTTACGCGATCGGCGTTGCAAAACCCGTTTCGCTCTTCGTCAACACCAAAGGCACGGGCAAACTCCCGGATGAGAAGATTGCGGATATTATTTCCAAAGAATTCGATCTGCGTCCCGCGGCGATAATAAAAACGCTTGATTTAAGGCGTCCTATTTACAAAGCGACCGCCGCTTACGGTCATTTCGGCAGACCGGAATTTCCCTGGGAAAAGTTGGACAGAGCAGACGATCTTAAAAAGTATTTATAATTTGGTTGTAATTTTTTATGCGGCGAGCCGTTCGGCTCGCCGCATTTTGCAATAAAAGTTTATGTTGTTTAATATGAATTGCCTTTTTCTTTGTTGCACCGCCTGCATAGTGTTTGCAAATTATCGTAAGTGCTTTTCCCGCCCTTGGAAATCGGCTTGATATGGTCGATTTCGAGGTCGGCGAATCGCCCGCTTCTTCCGCAATAACGGCATCTGTAACCATCGCGTTGATAAATTGAAAAGCGCATCTTGTTCGAAACTTTGCCTCTTTCCACTCGGCAAAGAGAGTCCCATATCTCCCTGTCGTTATAAAACGAGCCGTGTTTGTTTGCTAATTTCCCGAGTTGCAATTCGATTTCTGCCTGATTGAACGTTTGGGTTTTGCTTGCGTAAACTTTGTCGTTAATCGTCGAGCATTGCAGAGTAATTTTAAATTCGATTTCCGTCACGGGTTTCAGAATCGCTTTATCGAAAAGTTTTCTCTCGATTGAACGGAGTAGGTTTTTGTTTTTATATTTCTCGTTATCAAATGCGTCGAAACTTTTTATTTTTGAAACCTCGCGACAATATAATTCGTTTTTACCTCTGTTAAAATTTGCTTTCGAGCATTGTACGAACATTTCGTTGCGTAAAAACTGTAATTGATAGATCAGATAATCTCTGCACGATATATTATTGTAAAAATCCTCGTTATCGTAAACGTGAGTTTCCCTAAATGATTTTACCTCGGTGAACGGGTATTTTTCGTTGAGGTTGTGAAGTTCTTTCAGCGCGAGGCTGTTTCGTTTCACGTATTCCGTGTAATCGGAATTGCGTTTTTTTATGTATATGAAAACGAATAATCCGATCAGAAGAACGGCAAGTATGACGATAAAAGCAACCATAAATTTCTCCTTATAATATCCTTATTATTTATCTGAATTGAGTCTGATTTTGTTGCGGAAAGCGGTCGGCGTGCAACCGTATTTTTGCCTGAACAGATTGTTGAAGTACGCAACCGAACTGTAACCGAGTTCCATGCATACCGAAAGGACGGAATCCTTTGAATAAGCGAGTTTGTCGGCGGCGATAAACATTCGCCTGTCGTTTAAATATTCCGTGAGCGTTTTCCCCGTTTTGTTTTTGAAAACGCGGCATATATGCTCCCTCGAATAAAAGAAAGGCGACAAAATGTTTTCCCAACTCTGCGATACGATGGTCGGGTCGTTAAGGCGGGATAAAAGCAGATTGAGCCAGTCCGGGTTGTTCTTTTCGTCGGTCTCCTTTCCGAAAACGAGCATGCCGAGAAGGTAAGCGCAGTAAACCCGGGCAAGCGACAACGCGTCGTACGGGTGTTTGTTTAAAGCGAGCATGCCGTCTATTTTGATAAAGTTTTCTTCAAGTTCGTAAATTTTGCTTTCGGACAGAGAAAATTTTATCTGCTTTTTTCCGTTTAAAAAGTTTTCGTAAAGTTCTGGCGAAATAAAATCGCAGACGTCTTTGAAAAATCCGACGCGCATTATCACGTCGCGATGGCGGCAGGTATTGTCTTTTTCGCGAAGAAAAATATGTCTGTCCTCGGGACGTAAAAAAACGATATCTCCCGCGCGGAGTTGCATCAACGCGCCGTTCAGTTCGTGCGATATGTTTCCTTCGAGAATGTAGAAAATCTCGAAAAAAGTATGATCGTGCAAAACGTCGTCGCCGCCGTTAGTCAATTTAGAGTAAAACGGCATTTCGGGCGTCGTCAGCCAGTCGTCCAGATGGTAAGGAATATTGCTCATGTTTTCAGTTTATCATAACGACTTGAAAATGTCAATATAGATTTAAACATCACTCCCTTATTTAATAATGTTTTAAGCAAAAAACGACGTAAAACGAGATAAAAGCAAACGGACAGTAAAAAAACAATATCAACAGAGAGTAAGATTTATATCAAAAATAATATAGATTTGACGGTTTTGCGGTGCTATACTGAATCCATAATCGATAGTAATATCCGTAACTTTTCGAGGCGTTTTGTGGAATTGATTTTAAAATGTAACAATTTAACGGATCCGGGTTTTGTTCTGGGAGATCTCACCTTTACGGTCGGGGTTTCGGACGGATACGCCGAAAAGTTGGAATTTACCGTTTCCGACGGGGAAAACGTCGTTTATGAAAACGTTCTGAGCGGCGGAAAAGTTTCGCCGTTAAAACTTTCGGGCGGGCTTTTTACGCCTGATAACGAGTATTTATGGACGGTGAAAGGTTACGTCGCAGGCAAACTCGCGGCTGTTAAATCGCTCGTTATAAAAACAGGTTTTCTGCCGGAAAACGCAAAGTGGGTTACTATCGGGAAAAGCCTTAAAAACGTTTTGCGTTTCGAACGCGGTTTTGAAATCCCCGTCGCAACGCCTGACGAGATAAAGAACGCGAAACTATTTATCTGCGGGCTCGGTTTTTTCGATTCGTATTTAAACGGGACAAAGACCGACGATTCGTATTTCAAACCGCTTTTCAGCGATTACCGTCAGCGCGACAGGCTTAAAAACCCGTCGATACCCCTCACGGATAAACATTCCGTCGGCGCGATCGTTTACGACGTTAAGAATTTGATAAAACCGGGGGAAAACGTCCTTTCGGTAACCGTGGGAAACGGTTATTTCAAAAACGAAGATAAAATCGAAGAGCCTTACGTTTCGTTCGGCGGGCGCAGGCTTATTTACGAATTGCGTATAGCGTTAAAAAACGGAAAAACGCTAAGAGTATTTTCGGACGGAACTGAAAACGTATACGAAACGCCTGTTCGTTCGGATTTGTTTTTCGGCGATAAAATCGATTTCCGCGCCGAAGAAAAGTTTATTTCGTCCGCAAAAATCTGCGACGAAAATATGGGCGAGTGGCAGTTTTATTCCGCGGCTTGCGACAGGGTTGCCGAAATTCTTGCTCCGATAAAATCGCCCGAAAAAACCGCAAGCGGCTTGCTTTACGACTTCGGGAAAAACCACACGGGCGGGCTCAGATTTAAAATCCGCGGCAGGCGCGGACAGAAAATCACGCTGAGATACGCGGAAAAACTGTTCGACGACGGCTCGCTTAATACGTTGACGTCCGACTGGTCGGATTACAACGTCGAAAAAAGAGAGAAAGTTACCATAGAACAAACCGCCGAATACGTTTTGAGCGGAAATACGGACGAAATTTCGCCGCTCTTTTGTTGGCGGTGTTACAGATACGTCGAGATCCGCGGCGCGGACGGCGCGGAGATTTCGGACTTATCTTCGCTGTTCATTCACTCCGATATCGCGTTCGATTGCGAATTCAGGTGTTCCAACGAGTTGTTCAACCGCATATTCGACGCGACCGTTCTGACGTTTAAAGACAATCTTCATTCGGGCGTTATCAGCGATTGCCCTCACAGAGAAAAGCGTCCTTACACGGGTGACGCCGGAATAGTCGAAAAGGCGATGCTCGTTACGGCGGATGCGGTCGGTCTGTACGAAAAGTTTCTCGACGACGTTCTGTCCGTTCAGAGAGCGGACGGATTTGTGGGGTATTCCGCGCCGTATATGGGCGGAGGAGGCGGTTATGCCTGGAGCGTTGCCGTGGCGACCGTCCCGGACGCGCTTTATTCGTTTACGGGTAACGTTTCTTACGTTGAAAAGACTTACCCCGCGATTAAAAAGTGGATAAATTATTGCAAGAATAAATCGAGAAATTATATCGTCGAAGGTAACGGCGAAAAATGGTTGCTCGGCGATTGGCTCGCGCCGGAAATAACGGTGTTCGACGTCAGGCTTATGAATTCGCTTTGTTTTTACGAGTCGGTAAAAACGGCGGGACGTTTCGCGGCGATTCTTAAAAAAGACGATGAAGAAAAAGAGTTCGCTTCGCTGCTGAAGCGTATAAAAGACGCGATAAACGCCGAATTTCTGAACAGCGACGAGTGTAATTACGCGGCAGGCGTTCAGGGAGAAAACGTATATCCTCTCTTTCTCGGAGTGCTTCCGGATAATCTGCGTGAAAAAATGCTCGGCAAAATCCGCGATTTTTACGTAAGCGAGCGAAAATTTCATATAGATACGGGGTTCGTCGCAACGCCCGCGCTTCTGGACGCGCTCGCGAAAAACGGCATGGCGGATATCGCGTATAAAATTCTCGATTGCAAGGATTACCCGTCGTATGCGAGTATGCTGGAGGGCGAAACCACTCTTTGCGAGCATTGGTCCAAAAAGTGGCCGGACTATAAAACGGGTTCGGATGGCAGGGTAGTGAAGGGCGGCGGCGAACTTTCGCATTGTCACCCGATGTTCGGCAGCGTTGCCGAAATACTTTTTAAATATGCCGCGGGGATAGATTTGTTCTCTTTAAGCGAAAACAAAATCGTAATCCGCCCGGAGTTCGCGCCCTATCTCGATTTTGCAGACGCGAAAAAAACGACGGCTTACGGCGAGGTAAAAATAAGCCTGAAAAAAGACGGTAAAAAATTAAAGGCGCGGTTCAACGTTCCGTCGGGGCTTTTTGCGGAGTTTTATCCGTCGGGAATTTGCGGCGGACTGAAAATCAACGGCAATGCCGCAAGCGTCGAAACGGACGAAAACGGAAACGTTCTGCCGTTCACTCTGCCTTGCGGCGAGTATGAAGCGGAGTACGTTTTAAAATAATCACGTTTTGAAATAATTGCGTTTTAAAAGAAAATTACGAACGAATACGATTTAAAACGAAAAATAAGATAACAAGGAGTTAAACGATGAAGAAAAAGATATTAGGCGCGCTGATGGCTTGTTCGATGTTGTTCGCTGCAGGTTGCGGAGGAGGCTCGGGTTCCGACGGAAATTCCGGCGGTCAGGGAAAAACGTTGAATCCCGAAGATTACGTTTCGACGGAAAAGTTTATAACCATAGCCGACGTTCCGCCGCACCCCGTAAACGAACTCGAAGATTACGTCAATCTCGGCTTTTCGGGCTATATTTTAACCGAAGATCACGTTAAATTTACCGAAAACGGGAAGATTACGAACGGATACAAAGCCGCTCTCGAAAGCCTTAAAAACAAAGGGCTGGACGTTTATATCCGCAATCAGTATAACGATCCCGATTATTTCGTGAACAGCGATACGAGTCCGCGCACGCAGTTCAACGCGGGCGGAACGAGCGATCCTTACGTTATCCCCGAAAGAAACATCACGACGGAATTCAAAGATTATCCGCAGGTAAAAGGCTTTTATATGTCCGACGAGCCGGACTATAACAAACTCACCCGGTACGGAAAAATAATCGACTGGTACAATACCTATTATTCCGATACTTATTTCCATATGAACCTGCTCCCGAGTTACGCGAATCAGCAGAATTTTGCGGGATACGGATATTCGGGATACGTTAAGCAGTTCGTTTCCGAAATAGTCGAAAAAGTGAAAGGCAAAAAGAGCATATGCCTTGATAATTATCCTTATACGCTCGAGCAACCCGGCGCGGTCCGTTCGTCATACCTCAGCGACATCCTTCTCATCGCGAACACGGCGAAAGCGTATAACGACGCTGCGGCGGATGCCGACAAAGCGTATATGGGAATTTGTATTCAGACGTTCAAAAGTTCCACGCTTGCCGACATAACCTGTCCCGCGCAGGTTTCATTCCAACTCCTTACGGGAATGGCGGTGGGATCGAAAACGTACGAATATTTCCTTTACGGTTCGGGTATGGGAATGTACGGAATAATGACCAACGGCGAAAAGCGTATTTACGACCACGTAAAAACAGCGAACGACAAGTATCTCGGCTTTGAAAAAGTCCTTAATTCGTTCGATTGGCAGGGGCTTACCGCGATAGGCGCGGAAAACGCGTCCGACAGCGAAAACGCCGAAACGTTCGAGGCGATTTCGGACATAACCTTGAAAAACACGGGCGTTTTATCTCTCAAAAAATCGTCGTCAAGGCTCGATATGATTGTCGGCGCGTTCAAAAAAGGCGAAACGGACGGATATCTCGCCGTGAACTATTCTTACCCCGGCGCGGGCAAGACGAACACCGCGAAACTTTATTTTGAAAATTGTTCGTCCGCTCTCGTTTACACGGGTACGGAAGAAGGAATGAAAGTGGAAAAAGTCAAACTCGTCGACGGAATTTTAAGGCTTAATCTCGGCGCGGGCGAAGGCGCGTTCGTTATCCCCGCATAAATCTCAGTGAAAACGCTTTAACGACTATAAATGCCGCTATAAGTCGATTAACATCGTATTTTTATGTCAATCGGCGGGTGAAACAGCAGTCAAATCAACGGTTAAACCGGCGATAAAACAAAGCGATAAACTTCTATCCGACGTGTTCGGAGAATAACGAGGCTTTTTAAAACGAGGCTTTTTAAAACGAGGTTTTTAAAAACGAGGCTTTTTAAAATATGGAAAAGCAAATAAAGAAAAAACGCAAAATGTCCAAGGCGAGAAAAGTCGTTCTGATATTTTGCTATACAATGCTCATACCGGCGGCATGGGAAATTATCCGTTATCTTATAGTGAATATCGGCTCGATTCTGATGGCGTTCACGTTGGGAGATATCGGATCGTCGCCGCTCACGCTGAGCAACTTCGAAAGGCTGTTCACCGAACTTTCAAGCCCGGACAGCGTTTTGTATTCGGCGTTTTTCAACACGATGAAGTATTTCCTGCTGGGGATTGCCAAAATATTTATATCCTATCTCATCGCGTTTTTCCTTTTCAAAAAATGCGCGGGGTATAAGTTTTTCAGGTTTTTCTTCTTTCTCCCGAGCGTGATAGCCCCCGTGATATCGGTCACGATATTTATGGGGATGGTCGAAAAATACGGACCGCTCTGGGAGATAATGAAACTTGTTTTCAACGTCGAATACGAAGAGTTTTCAACAAACCCCGCCACTGCTACGAATCTTATTTTAACCTACGTCGCTTTGTCGGGGTTCGGGATGAATTACCTTATAATGCTCGGCGCGATGAACAGGATTCCCGAAGAGTATTTCGAGGCGGCGGCTCTGGACGGATGCAGCCCGGTAAGAGAATTTTTCAGTATAATATCCCCGCTTGTGTGGGAAACGTTATCCACGCTTCTTATTCTGCATTTCACGCAGATATTTATGGCAAGCGGACCTATACTTTATTTCACCGAGGGCGCGTATAACACGTTCACTCTTTCGTTCTGGATTTTCAACGAAGTAAGGGGCGACGCTTATAATTATTCTTCGGCGGTGGGGTTGTTCTTCACGGTTGTGGCGCTGCCGATCGTGTTCGGAATAAGATATCTGATGAACAAAATAAACCCGGAGGTGTCCTACTGATGATAAAGACCAAAAGGCATTTCCGTACGAATCCTTTAAGAGTTGCGGTTTTCGTTATATTCTGCGTTTACGCGGTCGTGATTGCCGTGCCTTACTTATGGGCGATAATATGTTCTTTGAAAACGCGGTACGAATATAACGAATCTCCGATTTTCGCTCTTCCGCAACACCCGATGTTCGTCAATTACGTTAAAGCCTGGACGGAACTCGCCGCCGAGGATACGAGCGTTCTCAGCATGCTTTTCAACAGTATCTGGTACGCCGTCGGCAGAAGCGTTCTCGGCGTAATGTTTTCGGCGATGGCGGCTTACGTCGTTGCAAGATACAGTTTTCCGGGCAGAAGATTCGTTTACGGCTTCGCAATCGTCACGATGATGCTCCCCGTTATGGGAACGATGGCGAGCGGACTTAAATTCGCCCGCGCGATAGGCACTTACGATTCGCCTTTGTTCGTCGTTCTGAACGCGACGACGTTAAGCGGCGCTTTCATTATTCTGTACAGTACGTTCAAAACGCTCAGTTGGGGTTACGCCGAGGCGGCTTTTATAGACGGCGCGGGGCATTTCAGAACGTTTTTCACCATTATGCTTCCGCAGATAATCTCTCCGCTTTGCGCGTTGATTTTGTCGGAATTCATAACGATGTGGACGGACGCGGACACGCCGCTTATTTTCTTCCCGCATTTGCCCACTCTCGCTTACGGATTGTATCTGTATCAGGACGTGGTGAAAAAGACGTTGCAGTATCCGATATTTTACGCCGGGCTTATAACGTGTATGGTTCCCACGCTCGTTCTGTATATAATCTTTCAGAAAAGCCTTATGGACATACAGATGGGCGGCGGACTTAAAGGCTGAAACGCCCGGGGCTTCCCGAAAAACAGGTTTCGGCTTGTAAATTTCCGATAAAAAAAGCCGTTCTCGGCTTGTAAATAAAAAATAAGGAGAAAAATCATGAAAAAGTTTTTTGCGGCAATCTTATCCGTTGTTCTCGGAGTCGGGTTTATGACTTCCTGCGGCGGAAAGGAAAGTCAGAGCAGCGCGGACGAAAAAGATTACGCGTCGCGTCCCGTTCAGTTCGAGTTCAGTTATTACAAAAGGGGCTACGGTTCGGAATATCTCAAAGCCGTCACCGAGGACTATATGGATAACGTCGCGCCGGACGTTTACATCAAACTGCGCGCAAGTTCGAGCAATATTACGACGAAGGCGAACATTTCTTCCGGCGTCGGCGCGAGCGACCTGCATCAGATAGAATACGGAATGTTCGATATGGCTTCGAGCCTCGAGGATATTTCGGACGTTTACGAAATGCAGGTTTACGGCGAGAAAGTGAAAGTCAAGGATAAAGTAAACCCCGAAATGCTCGATTTCTATAACGAAAACGGCAAATATTATCAGTTCGACTTCAACAAAAAATCGGGCTGGAACTGGGTTTATAACGATTCCGTTTTAAAGGCCGCGCTCGGCGAGAATTACGTTCTGCCCAAAACCACGGACGAGTTCTTCAAAATGGGTGACGAACTTTATAACAAAGGCGTTTATCTGACGGCGGGCGCGCTCAGAGATACGCAGGGCGGCGAATATCTGCAATACGTTTTCAGCGGCTGGTTCGCGCAGATGCTTGGCGCGGAAACCAACGAAAAATATTTCAACGGTTACACCAAAAACGCCGGCGGCGAATGGGTTTTCTGCAAGGATAATCCGCAGATGATAACGGATAACAAATCTTCCATAGAAGCCGTTTACGCCGTTGCCGAAAAACTTCTCAAAAGGCAGGCTTCGGGGCAGTATCTTCACAAAGAAAGCGCGTCGTTCGAGTATAAAGACCTCGACAAGGTTTTCTACGGCGGAAAATTCAACCGTCAGACGGTTGCTCGTTTCGCATTCGCGTATATCGGCGAATGGCTCGAACGCGAAGTTTCCGAATTCTTCGAGGACGGCTCGCTCAAGGAAAAAGATCAGGGCATCAAGGCTATGAAACTTCCCGTTATCAGCGCGATAATCAGCCGTACTCCCACGATAAACGACGACGCTACGTTATCGAAAGTGGTTGACTTTGTCGACGGAAACGCGGCGGCTCTTCCCGACGGCGTAAGCGAAGCCGACGCGGAGATTGTCAGAGAAGCGAGGAATATGGTCGTCAAAAATATATGCAATCAGTTGGTAATTCCGAAATCGGCAAAGAATAAAGACGCGATAAAGCAATTCATCGCTTACCTTTGTTCCGACCGCGCGCAGAAAATCGCCGCGAAAGCCGCTTCCGGCACGGCGATGCTTCCTTACGGTTACGTTCCCGCGGACGAAGATATGGGCTTTACGATTTCCGATTATATCAGGAGCGTGGCGGCGGTTTCCGACGTAAACGCTATGGTGTCCGTCGATTCCGCTCATCTTAATTCCGCGCTTGTCAGAATTTCATATCTGACCTGGTATTACGACAAGAAAAATCCTTCCAAAACGATAGCGAAGGATATTTACGGCGGTTCGTATACCCCCGTTTCGGAGATTTACGACAGCACTTACGAAAACTTCAATCGCAGTTGGGCTAATTTCATCAGGTCCTACAAAGAAAAAACGAAATAATTTTGTTTTTGCGTTTTGTAAAAACGGGAGGAAAATTTATGAGTATAAGAAAATTCAGACTATCAAAACTTGTCATCGCCGTTTTATGTATGGCGGCGGCTATTTTCGCTTCGTTTGCGATGGTCGCGTGCGGGACGGACAACGGCTCGTCCGAGGACAAGAAGTACGAAGCGGGCTATAAAATAGTCCTTGACGAACCGCTTGAATTCGGAGCGGAAATCGATTACGCGGCGGAAATTTCGTTGCCGGGCGCGGTGGTGAAAGACAAAAACGGCGAGATCGTTTCTTACGATATCGAGTACAGAATTACCGATTCCGAAAATAAGACGATATCGAGCGAATACAGTTCGTTCGCGCTTAACCCGGGCGAATATACCGTTACTTATTATTATAGTTCGATGCTCAGCCTCGATATAAAATTTAAGGTTGTGGACAGAGTCGCCCCGGCGATATCTTTCAGAAACGTTCCCAACGATCTGTTCGTCGGCGCGGATAAAAACGGATTTTTGCCGCTTGTCGATATCGACGACGCTTCGGCGGTGGAAACCGAAGTGAAACTCGAATTCGCCACGTTCGGCGGTGAAAAACACGAAGTGGAATATTCTAAAATGGCGGACAGTTTCGCCGTTACCGAACCGGGCGTGTTCACGTTTACGGTTACGGCGACGGACGCGAGCGGCAACAAGACCACTGAGAGCGTAACCTGGCTTGCCAAAGATCCCGGCTGGACGGATTCCGCGCTCGAAGACGGGCTTTATTCCGACTTCGGCGAAGAGGCTTACCTCAACACCGTTAAAGCGGGCGAAGTCAACAAATACTGGACGGTTTCCGATTACACGCAAGGCTGGCTTGAAAATTACGAAGGCGCGAACGGCGTTTTAAAAATCGGGCTTTCTTTCACCGACACGCAGAACACGTCCGTTGCGGTGAAACTCGCAAAGCCGATAAAATGGAGCGACTTAAAAGGCAAATATATACTCGCAAGAGTTTACGTGGAGGGCGACGGGCTTGAAAATTACTTCGGATTCGCGGGCAATCAAAAAATTCAGTTTGCCGACGAATTATCCGCCGCTACCGAGAAAAAATCGCCGCTTGTAACGGGCAAATGGACGACTTACGCGCTCGATTGCGACAGGGCTGTCGCTCTGAGAATGTACAGCGACGAAAACGACGATAAGGATAACCCCTCGTCCGACATAAAGCAGATTCAGTTCTGTTTTACGAGAAGCGATAAATCGCTTGCAAGAATGTATCTGTATCTCGACGGCATTTCCGTCGCAGAAAAACTTCCCGCCGCAGAGAACGTAAAAGTCGAAAACGGAGTTCTCGCTTGGAACGCGGTTGAAAACGCGAGCGGATACAGAGTAAACGTGAACGGAACGGAAACCGTAACCGACAAAACGCAGATTACGTTGACCGAAACGAAGGGTTACGCTTTCGTGACCGCGCTCGGCAACGAAAAAACTTATACGGAATCCGATAAATCGTTCGCCGTGTTCGGGCTTGAGGCGAAAGACGGCGAATACGCTTCGTTCGACGATCCGCTCTACGAGTATTTTGTCGGCGACGACGTGAAAGTCGGAAGCGAAACCGCGGGTTACAAGCCGACGAGCGTGAGCGTGAAGTACGACGAAACGAACCGAAAACTTACGGCGACGGTCGGCAAGGGCGGTTGGGGAATCTGTACGGCTCTCGCAATGAGATTCCCACGGAAAGTCGACGTTTCCGAAGTGAAAACGATTGCGTTGGGAATGACCGCGGACGTTGCGGGTATGTGCAACGAAATCGCGGTTTACGATTACGATTATACGAAGCAACTCGGCAAAATCGTCATCGAAGAGGGCGTTACGCGTTATTTTATCGACGTTTCGGAAATGGACGAACTCGGCGGTCTGCAGTTCGTTTATCAGAACAAAATTGACGGAAACCTGCAGGATATGGGCGACAGAAAAATCACTTTTGATTTCGACTTTATCGCTCCCGCCGTCGAACTCGGCGCGCCGGAAGTAGCCGTCGATAACGCGAACAAAACAATTTCCTGGAACGCGGTCGAAAACGCCGTTTCTTACGCGATCGTAAAGGACGGAGAAACGATAGACAGAACCACTGAACTTTCGTACGATTGCTCCGATACGGGCGAGTTTACGACGCTCGGAGTTATGGCGGAAGGAACGGGCAGATTCTTAAGCGGAGCGGTCGGATACGCCGAAATAACGCTCGACGGAACGGACTGGATAGAAGTCAAAGGCATGCTCACGGTTGCAAAAATCGCATGGGCGACTAAGGATCTTATTCAACTCGAATTCTCTTCGGGAACGGAGTACGCCGCGAACGCCGCGCTTAAAGCCGATAGATTCGCGCTTACGATAAACGGCAAAAAGTTTACCGTTACGGGAGTCGTGACGACGGACGTGAGTACGAAAATCATTGTCAACGGCGACTTTTCCGCTCTGAAGAAAGGCGACGTTCTCGTTGTCGGAGCAAAGACCACGTTGAACGCGGACGGCGTTGTTTACGGCTTAACGGAATCCTACACGGCGATTTTTGCCGGCGAAGCGGGCGACGGATACGGAACGTATAACTGGTGCGCGTTTGCGGGCGAACTTTCGCTCGCAAAGACCGACTGGTCTTCCGCGGGAGTGATTCAGATCGTGTTCAACACTATAAAAGAAGCGGATCAGACTGTTTTCGACGCGAGCGGAATCACGGCTTACGCGAGCGGCTCCGCAATGTCGTTTGCCGAAATAAGATGGCATCAGTCGGTTAATAAACTCGCTTTGTCGTTCGGTCAGCCGGGAGCGGACGCGACTTACGGCGTTCCCGTAATCACGATCAAGGGCGGCTCGGTTATAACGGCGGCGGGCAGAGCGTACGTCTTTGACAAGGACTATATGTTTGCGTATAGTTCCGTTCACGACAGATGGAGTCTGGTTTCCTCGCCGGAAACGGTAAGCCTTTCGTGGCCTGAAAATTCTTCGTCTTTGCAACTTAAATTCGACCGCGATTTGTGGGATGGAGAAATGACTGTGGACGCAAGCCGTATGAACGTTTTGTCCAACGGCGTTAAGGTCGACGTCACGGCGTTAAAGGATTCGCCCGCGCACATTCGTGTTCAGGGCGCGTTCTCGACGCAAACCGCCGAGGGGTACGACGTTCCCACGCTCGTAATAAAAGCGGGTTCTCTGGCTATGCTTCACAACACGTCCGTGCTTTTCGCGGAGGACGTAACTTTCGTCTGGAACGGAACGGCGTGGACGATGGCGTAAAACGCAATAACCCGATATAAATCGATGAAACGCGGAATTTATTCCTGTCCGGCATAAATTCCGCGTTTTTTTGTTTGCAGGGATTTCTATCGCTGAAAAATTATTTCGACGGCGAAAATCGCTTGACAACCGAGCGCAGTCAATGGTAATATAAATCCATCGGAAAGAAAAACCTTTTCCGAAATCTTTAAGGAGCGACGATTTGTCGGCAAACGCTATGAAAACTCGTTTTGTAATTTCTATGCGAATGTTTTCGTCCCGGGCATTTATGCGCGGGCTTGTTGCCGACCGCTTTTTCGACGCTTCGGATAAATAAGCCTTAAACGCAGATTTATGCCCGGGACTTTTTGTTAAGTTCCGGTTTTTTTATGTTTAAAAATACTCACAGGAGAAATTTTGATGATTGAACTAATAAATCTCAGCAAGGTTTACCCCTCGAAATCGGGCGGATTCGCCGCGCTCGGCAACGTAAACCTTAAAATCGACGACGGCGACGTTTTCGGAATAATCGGATTGTCCGGCGCGGGGAAAAGCACCCTCGTGCGATGTATAAATCTTCTGGAAAAACCTACTTCGGGCAGCGTGATTATAGACGGCGAGGACCTTACCAAGGCGAGCAACGTAAGGCTTCGCGCCGTTCGGCGAAAGGTCTCCATGATTTTTCAGCAATTCAACCTTCTGCAGCAAAGGAGCGTTCTGAAAAACGTGGAACTTGCGGGCGAAATAGGCGAAGATACGGACAAAAAAGAAAAGAAAGCAAACGGAAAAGAAAGGAACGCCGACAGAAAACGCAAGGCGATTAAACTTCTTGAAACGGTGGGGCTCGGCGATAAACTCAACGCATATCCTTCGGAACTTTCCGGCGGGCAACAGCAAAGGGTAGCGATCGCCCGCGCTCTTATGACCGACCCGAAAGTGCTTTTGTGCGACGAAGCGACTTCCGCGCTCGATCCCGAAACCACGAAGTCCATTCTCGAACTTCTGAAAGAACTGAACAGGTCGCTCGGGCTTACGGTGGTGATAATTTCGCATCAGATGTCCGTGATAGAGGCGATTTGCAACAAGGTGGCGATAATAGATAAGTCCGAAATCGTCACGCAAGGCTATTTGCAGGACGTGTTTCTTTCGCCCAAGGAAAAAATCGCGAAAAAACTTATTTATTCGGGAAAAGTAAACGCGGGAATAAAGGGCGAAAAACTCGTAAAACTTATGTTCGACGGCTCTGCGGACAAGCCGATAATAACAAACATCATTCAGGAGTGCAACATTCTTCTTTCGGTTTTTTACGCGGAAACGAAGGTGATAAACGGCGTAACTTACGGACAGATTATTTTCAGACTTCCGTATTATGACGAGGATATTAAAAAACTGTGCGATTATCTCGATAAAAAAGGAATCGATTACGAGGAGGTGGACAGCGATGACTTTTGCTGAAATAGCGACGATGACGGGCGAAACGCTCGCAATGACGGCGATTGCTACGTTGCTTGCTTACGTTTTCGGGTTGCCTTGCGGCGTACTTTTGAGCGTGACGGGCAAAAACGGGCTGAAGCCGTGCAAATGGATAAATTTCACGGTGGGGCTGATTGTAAATATTCTGCGTTCCGTTCCGTGCCTTATAATTATAGTGTTGTGTATTCCGTGGACGAGAGCGTGGTTCGGGAAGGGGACGGGCGAATGGTTTACCATAATCATACCGATGACGGTGTGCGCGTTCGGGTTCGTTTCGCGAATGGTGGAGCAGTCGCTTGCGGAAGTTCCCGCAGGTGAAACCGAAGCGATAAGGTCGCTCGGCGCGACCGACTTTCAACTCATAACGAAAGTCCTTTTGCCGGAAGCGAAAGTTTCGCTTGTCACGGGCGTTGCGGTGGTTGCCGTCAACGTGCTCGGGTACACTTCGTTCGCGTACAATATAGGCGCGGGCGGACTTATTTCGGGAATTTATACGTTTTACTCGCGAAACACGGGCGATTATCTCTCTTCCGTTTCGTTCTGGCTACTCATAGCCGTAGTGGTGCTGATAGTTCAGTTGATTCAGGAAGCGGGACTTAAAATAGCAAAATTAATAGATAAAAGGAGATTGTTGAAATGAAAAAATTGTTTAAATCTTTATGCGCCGTCGCCGCTTGTCTGATAAGCGTTTTCACGGCGTGTTTTGCGGGCGGTTGCGCCGGCGGTTCTTCAAAGGTAATCAGCGTTTGCGCTTCGGACACTCCGCACGCGGAAGTTCTGAACGGAGTGGTGAAAAGCGAACTTGCCGGGCGTGGTTACACGCTCAAAGTGACCGTTCTCGACTGGACGATGCAGAACGATGCGGTTGCGAACGGCGACTATGACGCCAACTATTTCCAGCACGTTCCCTATCTCGAAACGTATACGGGCAAAACCAAACTCTTCGCCTCGTGCAAAGTGCATTACGAGCCGCTCGGAATTTATTACGGAAAAGCGGCGGCGGGCAGCGCGGTAACCGACGGCAAAACTTTTGAAATCTGCGACGACGTTTCAAACGCGATAAGAGCCTTTCAACTTCTCGAACGGAAAGGCATCATAAGTAAAGCGACCGAGGGTGAAAATTATCCCGTAAACGACGCGGGCGACGGGCTTAATATGGGCTCGGCGAGCAAAACGTGGACGAGCGTAAACGGTAACGTTAAGGTAACGCTCGTTGCCGAAAATCTCCTCGTTTCGTCAATGGGCGATTATGATTTCGCGTTGCTTCCGTGCAACACCGCGTACACGGGCAAAATTTCGTCGGATAAACGCGCCGCCGTTGAGGACGATCCCGAGCAGGTTGCCGGCAAGGCTAACGTTATCGCGGCAAGGCTGAACGATTACAAAAACAACGCCGATTACAAAGCGAAGATAGACGCGCTTACCGACGTTATGCTTTCCGAAGAAGTTGCCGATTTCTTTGCGAAAAAATACCTCGGCGCGATGACTTGCGATTCCTCCACGCAGATCGATTTAAGAGGCAAAATAGTCTGAAATATTTTGTATGTAAAGCGGATGCTTTGAAGTCAAAATTTTCAAATCGAACGACAAACAAGCGGCTATAAGTCGATTAAAGCCCAACATTGCAAAAGCCCGATCTCGAAAGGCATCGGGCTTTTCTCATAAAAAACGCGTCCGTTCCTGAAATTCAGGAACGGACGCGCCTCGTGTTGTGTGTACGACAAATCTTGTTTTTCCGGCGATTTTCGGGAGTGTGTCGGGCAATAAGTTTTTTTTCACTTATTACTTTTTAACTATCTCGACAAACAGTATCTCGATAATATCCTTTGGATATATCTTGCAATTATTTTTTAATAATACATTAGATTAATTAAATAACTAACAACAAACTCCTGTCCAAATAGTACGAAACTCTGTTCTTCACACCATTTATCGGTTTTTCCCTCAGGAATTTTTATAAAAATCTTTTCTTCTTTCCAAGCTATATAAACTTCACTGTCGGAATTTAAAAGTGTGGTTTTAGTATATTCATTTGTTTCCCAATAGTCTTCTGGTCTACCAAAACCAGCAATTTGAATATTACTCAAACAATAATAATTATAATATTTCTCATCTGCCCCAATCTTCATACTCTTTACTATTGGTGTAATTATATCTTTATAAGCAATTTGAAGTGGACAAATGCCAAATGTTTTTGTTTCCTTTAGTATAGTAGGGCGATTGAGGTTGCTCCGCCGAAACTTTACGAGTTGTATATTCGCTTATACGTAAACAACGGAACAATGGCGTCCGTTGCCGACGAATTGAGTTATTCGATCGGCTACATAAACAAACTGAACAACGGTCTTGTAAAATATCTTTACAACTATTTTGACAAAAACGGGGAAGACAAGTAAGTCTTCCTCTTTTTGTTGTAACATAAATTAATTCAATAACGGTGTGCAGGATATCCGCTGTAAATTTTGCAATGTAATTCGCACGAAAATAATGTCGCGCGAATTACGATTATAACAAATTTTTAAGCGGGTTTTATTGTTGCGCGGTAACGTCGGGTATATACTGTTTATTTCCCATAACTACGATTTTGTAGTTGTTGCCGTTAATAACGTGCGGAACGTAGTTCGTCCGACCTTCTTCCATTGCTCGGATAATAATTTTGTCCGACGGTTCGGTTAAAAGCGGCAGGTTTTTATAGTTGAGAAAATTGTCGCTGTTGTTTACTTCGACGATTTTACAGCCGTGCTGAATGAGATACGACGAAAATTGCCATGCCAGACAATAATAAAACGAACCTTGCCAAAACGCCGCAATTTCCGTGCTTTTTGTCGAATTCTCGCTTGAAGTACGTATAGTACGTCTGCGTTCGCCTTCACCAAAAATCATCGAAAATATCGGCGTTTTGGTCGCTTGCGAGTCTGACGGTGAGTTTTTAGGCTAAGACGAGGCACGCGAACGGGTTAATACTTGACGTATAAGCCGCGAGCGTAACGACGTATTAGTCAAAAACTCGCCGTCAGACCACGGTTCGTTTTATTCTTGTCTGGCATAGTTTTTCGAACTTGCCGTAAGAGTCGGATAGTTTGCCCGGAGATTTGAAGAGATGAATGAGAAATGTGAACACCTTTTCGATTTGTCTTATGTGAAAATCGGATAACGGAAATAAAAGTCGGTAAAAAGCGGTTTTTTACCATAATAATACCCGAAAATAGCGCGTATTTCTCATAAAAGACAGTATTTAGTAGGGAAAATAATCATTTTTCAAATGCGGCAAAATTTTCCCGAAAAATCATTTGGGCGGGATTTTACTATTGAAAACGGAAGATTTATCTGATAAAATATTTATACCGAAACTTAAGCGAGCTACGGCAAGACAGAGGTAAAAGATGAAACAAGCTGAATGGATATGGTATCCCGACGACTTTGAAATTGAATTATCGGGGAAATTCATGGCGGATAGGTATGAAAGAGATATTCCTATACCGCCGTTCTGGAGATTGGATTCCTGCTATAAAAACGTAAAATTCAAGAAAATTTACGAACTTTCCGCCGCCGAAACAGTTAAAATCGAGGCGGAAGGATCGTTTAACGTCATGATAGACGGGGCGTATCTTTATTCGGTTAAAAGCGAATTTTCCGTCCCGAGCGGGAAGCATGAAATTCTCGTTTCCGTTTTTAACGATAAGGGATTGCCTTGCTTAAAACTTGCGGGCGACACGATTTTAACGGACGACACCTGGCAGGTGACGTGTTGCGATCATATTTTTAAAAACGCCGCTTGCGACGGGGAATTTCTGAACGGTAAAACCCCGAACGGCTTTTCGCTTCCGTCAGAAGAAAGGGCATACGTCGAAAAAATTCCGTCCGATACGGGCGATATTTACGATTTTGGCGAAGAGATGTTCGCGAGAGTGGTTTTTTCGGGCGCAAAGCTTTCGGATAACGCTAAGATTTATTACGGCGAGAGCCTCGAAGAGGTTTCCGATAAGGAACATTGCGAGCTTTTAAGCGAAGATTTCGTGGTTAACGGAGATAAGGTTACGACGAAAATCGCCAAGGCGTTCAGATACGTTACCGCGGAAGGAATAGATTTTTCCGGAATTTCGGTTAACGAAGAACTTTCCCCGTCGGTCCTGAGAAGTTCGTTCGAGTGCGATAACCAAACGGTTAACGAGATGTACAAAGTCGCCGCGAGGACGATGGGGCTTTGCTCGAGAGAGTTTATCTTAGACGGCATAAAGCGCGACCGCTGGCTTTGGGGCGCGGACGTGTATCAATCGTCGCTCATGCATTATTACAGTTTTTTCGATACAAAATCGATTAAGCGTTCGATGACGGCCCTTTTCGGGAAGTCCCCTTTTTCCCTGTACATAAACCATATTATGGATTATACCTTTTTGTGGATAATCTGTTTCGACGATTATTACAGGCACTCGGGCGACGAAAAGTTCGCGCGCGAGAATTGTTACAAGGTTTTCGAAATAATGGATCATTGCCTCGGCAGGCGCGACGAAAACGGACTTATGGATTCGAGACCCGAGGACTGGGTGTTTGTGGACTGGGCGGATCTCGATAACAGCGGCGAGGTTTGCTGCGAGCAGATGCTTCTTATCGCCGCGCTTAAAAAGTGCGTGATTTTATCCGAAGAATTCGGATATAAAGACAAAGCGGAGAGATACCGCGCAATTTACAAAGAAACGGAAGCAAAACTCGAGCGGTTCTGGCTCGAGGATAAAAAGGGCTATACGTATTCCGTGAGAAACGGAAAACCCGACGGGAAAATTCTCATGCATCCCAACGTTTTTGCCGTACTTTTCGACCTTTGCGACGATAAGCGCAAAGAGATGATAAAACAAAACGTACTCGAAAATCCCGATATACCGAAAATCGTGACTCCGTACATGCGCTTTTACGAACTTGCCGCGCTTTGCCGCATAGGCGAAACGAAATACGTCATGGACGAAACGATAAAATATTGGGGAGCGATGATAAAAGAAGGCGCGACGACTTTCTGGGAACGTTACGACCCGGAAGAGAAAGGCGCGGAAAAATATGCCATGTACGGCAGAAAATACGGCAAAAGCCTGTGTCATGCCTGGGGTGCGACCCCTCTTTATATCATCGGAAGATATATCGTGGGGCTTAAAGCGAGCGAAAACGGCAAATCGTTCACTTTAAAGCCCGATCTTGCGGGGCTTAAGCGGTTTAAAGCCGAAATGCCCCTCGCGAAAGGTTCCGTTAAGGTTGAAGCGGACGAAAAAACGATAAGGGTTATAAGCGACGAAATTAAGGGAACTCTGATAGTGAACGGCAAAAATTACGTCGTCGAACCTAAAAAAGAAATCGAGGTCGCAATATGATTTTCAACATAAAAATGTACGAACCGAAAAAATCGTATGCCGTAGTCAAAAGTACGGGGTACGAATCGGTTTTGCGGCACAGCCACGAGTTTGTGGAAATGGTTTTCGTGGAGAGCGGAAGCGCGGTGCAGAAGGTGAATTCCGAAACGGTTGAACTTCGCCGCGGCGATATGTTCGTCATCGCGGACGACAGCGAACACAGTATGCGCCCCACCTGCGAAGAAAACGATTTCAAAGTGGTAAACATTATCTGGTGCAAGGATTTCATCGAGTTTGATTATTCGGCGTTTTCGCCGTTGAAACCCGTGGATATTTCCTCCCGGCAGGAAATGGTTTCGCTCGTGTATAAAGCCCTCGCCGCTTACGAAGGCAACGAAAAATACTGCGACGGAATAATGCGCGGTTGTATATATTTTCTTCTGAGCGGGCTGGGGCAGATGTCGGACGGCGAAACCAAGAGCATGAGAAATCACGGCGCGGATTACGTGGAACTTGCCGTGAAATTCATTTCGGATAATTTCTATAAAAAAATTTCGCTTGCGGACGTTGCGGAATACGTCGGGCTTTCGAGCGGATATCTTCAAAAGCTCTTCAACAGAGAAAGGCGGACTTCCGTTATCGAATATCTTTTGAGATACCGCGTTGAGCAGAGCTGTAAATTACTGATAGAATCGGATAAAACGATTTCGGAGATAAGCGACGTGATAGGTTTTTCCGATATAAAAAACTTCCATTATGCGTTCAAGAGAATAACGGGCATAACCCCCAACGAATACAGGCGCACGCATAAAATAAGATCGGCGGAGACGAAAAACAATGACTGACGGTACGACTTTAAAAGAAAACGGGGTTGTTCCCCGTAATAAATTAAGCACGGAAAAAGTTAAAGCGATAATCGTGATTTCCGTTGTCGCGCTTTGTTTTGTCCTTTTCTTTTTCTGCAACATTCTCACAAAAAGTCAGATGGATATAGGCGTAACTTTTTCCTATTCCTTCATGACCGTCCTTGCCGTTTTGTTTTCGGGCGGGGAATATTCCGCTTTCGACGAATACGGCAACCCGATAGACGTTTCTCTGCCCGTCGCGGTTACGGCAACGCTTACGGTATTGTTTATCGTCGCGCTTTTAACGCTTGTTTTTACCGCTTTGAGATATACATGCCTTAAAAACGCGAAAAACATTTCGACGATTGCTTACGGGGCGTATCTCGGAAACGCCGCGCTTATTCTTGCGGTTTATATATGGCTCATGTTCTTTTCGGGAGAAACGAGCAGTTTATACGGCGAAACCGTTAAATATTACAGGGTGTTCGAAACAACGCCCGTCGCGCTCGTACTCATAATTTTCTTTCTTTTCGCCGCCGTGGTGGAAAGAAGGGTAAACCGGAAAACGACGGGGCTTATCGTGAGGTTTCTGCCTGTTTACGGGTTCATGATTGTGCCTCTCGCGTTTATTTCCGTGTTTAATCTTTACCCGATAGTAATTCAAACGATACTTTCGTTCAAAGACCACACGATGCAGGGCAGCGTGTGGAACGGCGAATGGGTGGGCTTCAAGCATTTTATCGCGATATTTTCCGATAAAACGATGCTCGCGGTTATCGGCAGAACTCTTTACATAAGCTTATTAAGGCTTATCGTCGGCATTCTGCCCTCGCTCATCCTTTCGATTTGTCTTTACGACTTAAAGAGCAAAACTTTAAGGAGCATATTTCAGAATATAGTATACATTCCCCACTTTTTCAGCTGGGTTGTCGTTTACGCGATAACTTACGCGCTTTTAAGCCCCAAAGGGCTTATAAACGGGCTTTTCGGAACGACTACGGACTTCCTCGTCAACGAAAAGTGGTTTATGCCGATCGTTATAATTTCGGCGGTGTGGAAAGAACTCGGCTGGGGAACGATTTTGTATCTCGCGGCGTTGTCGGGCGTGGATACGTCCCTTTTCGAAGCGGCTAAAATCGACGGCGCGTCGCCCTTGCAGAGAATATGGCACATAACCATTCCCTGCATAAAAGGCACGATAATTTTCTTAACGGTTATGTCGCTCGGAAGCATCTTAAAAGGCGCGGGCGGAGAACAGCTTCTGCTTTTTTACAGCGCGACGACCAAAGATCAGGCGCTCGTTATCGATACGTGGCTCGTGTGGTACGGAAAAGACGGTTTTAGGTATAGCTTAGGCGCGGCGATGTCGTTTTTCCAGTCCGCGATAGGTATGATTATGGTTCTCGGCTGCAACAAGCTTTCAAAGAAGCTGTGCGACGTGAGCATGTGGTAAAGGAGGCGGAAAATGTCAGCAAAAGTCAGCGAAAAAACTTACAGCGTCGTAATAACTCTGATTTGCACTATAACGGCCGTACTTTGCCTTTATCCTTTGCTTTACACCCTGATGGTTTCGTTCTGCGCGCCGTCGGATATAAATTCCTCTTACATTCTGCCCATCCCGAGCAAATTCACCGTCCGGGCATACGTGCAGGTGCTTACGGCGGGGAATTACATCCTTCAGGCGTTCGGCGTTTCCGTTTTCAGAACGGTCGTCGGCACGGCGATGAGCCTGTTCGCGTGCGCGCTTCTGGCGTATGCCGTTTCGAGAGCGGCTCTTCCCGGGCGAAGCGCTGTGATAAAACTTCTCATCTTCTGCATTTTGTTCAACGGCGGGCTTATCCCCACTTACGTCGTTATCGACGGGTTGGGGCTTACCAATAACATATGGGTGTACATTCTGCCAAACGTAATAAACGTATGGAACGTAATCGTTATAAAGCAGTTCTTCGAAGGGTTGCCGAAGGAGATAGAAGAAGCGGCGAACATCGACGGGGCTAACGAATGGAACGTATTTTTGAAAGTAATACTTCCCATGTCCAAACCCGTTATGGCGGCGATAGGGCTTTTCACGATGGTGGGGCAGTGGAACAGCTGGTTCGACGCCTACCTTTATGCGCCGCAGATGAGCGAAATATGGCCGTTGCAATATTATATACAGATTTCGTTCAACAACTTAAATCAGATAAATCAGGGCAACATAGAAAAAATCGAAGCGATTATAGGCATCGACAACGTGGACGACATGACCGTTAAAATGGCTCTCACCGTTATAGGTTGTCTGCCCGTGTTGATAGTTTATCCGTTCTTCCAGAAATATTTTGCCAAAGGCGTATATCTCGGATCCGTCAAAGGCTGAAAAATAAACAATCAGGAGCAAATCATGAAGAAAAATCTTTTTAAAGTTATTGCCGCCGTCCTCGCGACCGTTTCGGTTGCCTGCTTCACCGCATGCGGCAAAAAACCTCAGGAACCGAATACCGCGGGCGGTACCGACAAGATAACCCTGCTTTTAAGCGGTTGGACGAACACCCCGACGAGTGCGGACGATCCTTACAGAAAATGGATTGCCGACAATTACGGGCTTGACGTTTCATTAAACGCGACGACAGACTTCGCAAACTCTGTTATGATAGGTTTCAGTTCCAAAATAAAGCCTAACATCGTTGCCTTTCCGTCGTTCACGTCATTCCGTCAGATCCGCGATCAGGGCGTGCTTTTGGACGACTGGACGCCTTATCTCGAAAAAATGCCGAATTTCAAAAAAATTCTCGAGAGCGATAGTCAGAAATTCACCAAACAGGTTATGACGGACGCGAACGGAAAACTCAACGCTGTCTGGACGCCCGCAACTCCGCCGACATGGTCGCTTAAAATAAGAGAGGACTGGGCAAACGAATATCGCGCGCTTACCGATAATTACGATAAAAACGGAAACGTCGCTACAGACTCTGCGAGCGTTTATATCCCCGCGGGCGCAACGGTGACGGACGGCGGAAAATGGATGCCGGACAGCCCCGACGATCTGTTGTATTTCGCAAGATATATAAAGGTTTTCAAAAACAAAGGGCTTGCTTCCGCCGATTATTACGGATTCACTACGGCGGGCGGCAAAAACTCGCTCGGCACGCTCGAAACCTGGATGCCGCTTATGTGGGGCAGAGTTCCCGTCGTTCCTTACGGCTATTACGTTGCGGACGGCAAGGTTTCGTTTTCCACGACAGACGGTTCTTTCGAGCCGTACCTCAATTATCTCAGAAACATCTGCGACGAAGAACTCATCGATCCGAGCTGGTTCTCGCAGCAGTTTTCCGACGATAAGAGAACTACTTACGGAAAGATAGGCATTCAGTGGTATCCGGGATCGATTTCTTCTTCCACTCAGATCGACGCAAACGCGAACAGAAAAGAAGATGAGAAAATCGACACTACGGACTGGTGGGAAACTTATCCCCTTCCCGTTGCGGACGACGCCGTCAACGAATACGCGGGCTATATGGCGGGCATGGGCCTCGCCGGCAACATAATCACCGTTTCCAAACAGACCTCGCTCAACAAGGCTCTCATGGAGAAAATCTGTAAGCTTATCGACGATTGTTATGCTTATCACGACGAAGCTACGGGCGAATATCACAGAGGCGTAGCTTACGACGCCCTCAGATGGGGAGTCGGTATCGAAGACGGTGTAAACTATAAAAACATTCCGTCTTCCACCCTTGTATACTGCAACACCGCAGGCGACAATAAAAAAACTTACCGCGGTCAATACAGCGGCGCGTGGGACTGGGGCGCATGGATTTCCTCTTCTTACGACGGAGTCGTTCAGGGAACGGATAAGGAAATTACTTCCATAACGTTGAAAGTCGCCGAGCATAACCTCAAAACGGCTACTTACAAAACAACCCCGCAGATAGGCGAATTCCTCACGCTCGATTCGGGAAAAGTGACGGACGTCGTTGCCGATATGGTAAGTTTTGCGTATAAATACGCTACGAGGACTACCGAAAAAACCGTTGCGGGTTACTGCGCCGAAATGAATGCGAGAGCGGATTTCAAATCCCTTCTTGCCGAAGCCGAAAACCAGTTCAGAACGCTGGGGCTTCTCAGATAAGACAATCAAATTAAAGAATCAACCCGCAAAATGCGGGCAATAAGGAGAAAAAAGATATGAAAAGGAAAATGTTGTGCGGCGTTATCGCTGCGGCTGTGTGTTTATCGAGCGCGGGTCTCGGGCTTACGGCGATAAACAAAACAACGGCGAAAGCTCAGGATACGGGGTATAAGACCGTTTACGATTTTACCGCCGTAACCGACGTGGCTTCGGTCACCGATTTTTCGGTGGGCATCGACCCGAAAGACAATAACACCGACCTCGGTTACACGTCTGACGGTTGGGTTACTTATCCGAGAGCGATGACGGATATTTTCAAAGCCGATAACGGACTGAGGGTTAAAACCGAAAAATATTCGGGCGACGACGTGTCCGAAAACAATCTTTACGTAAGACTTCACGTAAAAAAAGCAGCTTATTTCAAAGCCGAACTCGTTTACACTTACAACACCGAAGAGAGAAACGGCTGGGCGGGCTTTATGTTCGGTTACAGCAATTACGAGAGAAAAGCGCGTTGGGGAGACAGCGCGTACGGCGTTGAAATGTTCGTGCAGAAAGAAGGCAAAGGAACTTATTCGTCCGCGAAACTCAACAATTCGGGCTATACCGAAGGTATAGTCCCCGAAGGCTGGGAAGTTGTAGGCGAACACGTTCTCTCAATTGCCGTAACCGAAAACGGAATCACTTTGACGGCGGACGGAACGGATGTCGTTTCCATTACCAAGGAAAAGATGCAGGAGACGGAGTACAAAATCTCGAACGAAAGTTTCGGATTCTATTTCTCGAACGGCGATTTCACCGCTAAAAAGTTCAGTTATTCCCTTACCGACGAGAACGGCGAAGTAAACGATACGAAGGCTACGGGCATAGAAGTTGCGGACACGGCCGAAATTACGCAATACGAGCCGTTAATGCTTAACGCAAAGGTTATCCCCGCAGACGCGGCGATAAAAACTCTTCTTTACGAAGTACCCGAAGGCGCGGTTGAAAAAGACGGCAAAATTTACTTCGGTAAACCCGGAACTTACGACGTAACCGTTCGCTCGGCAGACGTCGAAACCGTTTTTAAAACGGTAAAAGTAACCGTTAAGGCAAACGACATGCTCGCGACATACGGAACTGCCGCGGAAAGCGCGGCTAAAAACTTCGAGCATTACCTCGTCACTAACGGCGGATCGAAAGACGGACGTCAGGCTAACGTTTCGGACTACTGGACGTTTGAAGAAAACGGCGCGATGACCCTTACCGAAAACCTTAAATCGGGCGTAGACGCGGGTTATTCCGTTCTTTACCTTAAAGATCTCGTCAACGGGCTTGCTTTAAGTTCGAATAATTTCGAAATCGATTACATGGTTAAAACAAACAACGCGCCCAACGGCTGGCACGGAGTAGGTTTCGCCCTTGCCGACAGGACGACCGTTCCCAATCAGAACGGAATTTCCGTATTCATGCAGGAAGACGCGAGGAAGGCTACGATCTGGGGATCGGGCAAAGCGGGAGTAAGCGGACCTTACGAGGTTGACAGCGCATACGTCAAAGGTCAGTGGAACTTTGTCCGCGTCCGCGTTTACGGCGAAAACGGCGAAAGCAATATTCAGATGTACGTAAACGACCTCACCGCGCCCGCGGTTGAGGTTAAAGGCGGGAAAATCCCCGCGGGAGATATCGCGCTCTTCACGACGACGGTTATCTCTTTAAGAGATATTTCCTTCGTAAGGCTCGACGCGAAAGGCAACAGAATGGAAACCGTATACCCCGAAAGCGTTACCGTTCTCAACGAGAAAAAGACTGCGGAAGCAGGCGAAACGTGGGATATTCAGGCTGCCGTTCTTCCCGAAAACACAACCGAAAAGGGCTTGCTTTTCGAAAGTTCGGACGCGCTCATCGCAACGGTTACCGCAGACGGAAAAGTTTCCTTCCGTAACGCGGGTACGGTAACCATAACCGTTAAGAGTGCGGGTAACCCCGCGATAAAAGCCGCCGTCGAGGTGACGGTTAAGGCGAAAGAGGTTAAGCCCGCGACTATAGAATTCGACGCCGTTCCTTCCGCAGATAAAACGGTTGTCGGCGGCAAATATACTCTTTTCGTAACCGTTATGCCGAGCAATGCGACCAATCAGAACGTGTTGTTTGCTTCGAGCGACGAAACCGTCGCGAAGGTGGATGAAAACGGCAGAATAACTTTCCTCAAAGCGGGAAAAGTTACCATAACCGCAACCGCGGAAGCCGATTCTTCCGTTAAAAAGAGTATAGAGCTTACCGTAACGGGCGGAGAAAACCCCGCGGAATCGGGAAGCGGAAGCACGGGAACGTCCACGGGCAAGAAAGGCTGCGGCGGCTCGGCAAGCGGAATGGCGGGGCTTTGCGCGCTCGCGGCTTTGGCGGCGGTTGTTATAGCGAAGAAGAACAAAAAGTAATATTTAACGGAAAAGGCGCGCTGCGGGGTGCATTTCGACCTATGTGCGCCTTTTTTAAAACAAATTTTCTTACCGTGCGGTAAGGGTTTAAAAACGGAGAAACAATGAAAAAAATCAGTATATTGCTAATCGTCGTGATGTGCCTCGGTTTTTTTGCGGGGTGCGGAAAAACCGGCGGACAATCGGGCGGCGGCGGACAATCGGACGGGAGCGGACAAATGAGCGAAACGAAAACCTATCGACTCGAAGAAATCGGGTATAAAGAATCGTTATACGAAAAGAGGATCGACGACACTTATCTCAACGTTACCGTTCCCACCAAGGAGTATTTTTCGACAGGCGAAAAAATAGAAGTGACGTCGAAAATCAAAGCCAACAAAATCTGGAAAAAACAGGGCGGCGACGTCGTTGCGGGCGCGGTGTATTACATTGTGGACTGGGGCGACGGAACGTGGAGTTATAACGGCCCGGGCGTGCAGTCGGACACGATGAAATCGGCGATAGTCAATTCTCACGTTTATAAAAAAGCGGGGACTTATTATATCTCCTCGGCGGCATACTGCATGCAGACGGACGAATACGTAGGCTGGTCGGACGGGAAGAAAATAACCGTCAAAGGCGACGATATCGTCTACGGCGGGCTTATGAACAACCTTAAACCCGTTTCTTCCGCGAGTTATTCTGCCGCGAACGACGTAGAGAAGATAACCGACGGCGATTCTTCGACCTATTTCAGAAGCGCGGAAGCGGAAGACGCTTACGACGAGCAGTATGCGGGGTATCTCTTTGACGATATCTACACGCTCAATAAAATCGAAATTCAGATACCTTCCGAGGCGGATATATTCCCATCGAACATCGCCGTGGAATATACCACCGACAATGGTAAAACATGGCAGTTTTTGCCTAAATATTATTATCTTTACGATTACGCTAAAGGTATTTTCAACCCGATCATGAGGTTCCCTAACCCGAAGGGCGCAACCCTCGTTTTAGACCTCGACGGGATCGTCGCAAACGGAATAAGGCTTGTTTCGAAGCTCACATCGGTCGCGCTTAACGACATGGCGAAGGAAAAGACCCTTTACGTTTCGGAAATGAGGGTTTACGGAAGCAGAAGAACTCTTCTTTACACTTCGATGGGAAGTACGTTCGACGCCGACCTCAACAATATGTGGACTATTTACGGCTCGGCAAAAACCGAGCCAAACCTCACGGGCAATCAGCTCAGTTCCGCGACCAACCAGTCGCCGTTCAGAACGGGTCATGCGATCATCGGCTCCACCGAATGGCTCGAATGGTGCGGACTTAAATACAACTGGACTAATTACGACGCGGCGAGAGAACTTTGCCACAATTACCTCAAATCCACGAGAACGGGCAGCGACGGCTGGTCGAACGACGACGGTTACGTCTGGGCGACGGCTAACGGACAATACCACCTCGACATGGGCGCGCATTACACCTATAATTCCATTTTCGTCATGGCGGCGAGAAATTACCTCCTGCAGGGCAATAACGTCGGCGAATACGACGAAAACGGAAACTATATCCCGTTCATGGATATGACGAACGCGCTCGGGCAGACGATGAGAGAAAGGCTTACAAAAGCCATGAACTACATGCTCAAAACTCTCGACGGCGAAAAGGGCGTTCTCGTCATCAAAGACCCGAGAAACCAGGGTCTTGCGGGCGCGAAAGCGAGCGTCGCTTCCAATTATTGGGACGCGATGACTGCTTTCGGTTACATCTCGTCTTACGAAAACATTTTCTTCTACGAGTCGATAAAGGCTTATGCGGATATTTTAGAGTATTTCGGCGAGGACAGCACTTATTATCGCAACTTAGAGAAGCTCGTCAAAGAGAAATTCAACGAGACTTTCTGGGACAGAACGAAGAAGAGATATATAACTTCGATAAACTCCGAGAACGTCACGCTCGATTTCGGCGTAACTTACGTAAACTTCATGGCTGTTGCCGCGGGCCTTGCGGACGATATAAAAGCCGAAGCGATATATGCGTGGGTGGACGGCGAAAGAATCATCGCGGGCGATACCTCGACGGGCGACGATATTTACGGCGCGTTCAAATTTTCCGCAAGGGGAAACACGCTCGACGTATCCAAGGTTACCGACAAAAACGGGCAGTGGTACTGGTGGTATAACGCCGAAACCATGTCTCCCGCGGCGGGGCTTGGGGCATACGGCAATCAGATGCAGAACGGCGGAACGATTTTCTACACTTCGTATTACGACCTTCTCGGTAGATCGTTCGTTTCCGCGGATAACTCCTTTGCGAGATTCAAGACGATAATGGACGAATTCCATATCGATTCTCTTCGCAGAAATCCGCGTACTTATTACGGCGAATACGTCGCGGGGGTTCTCGGCGAGTTCCCCGAAAGCGGACTCGTTCCTTACACGTTTATTTCTAACATCGTCGGGCTTAACGCTACGGTCAAAGGGCTTGAAATCAAATCGGCTCTTCCCTCCGAAATGGAGTTTGCCGGGGTTTCGGAGTATCTTTACGGCAACAGAACCTATTCGATAAAAGTCGATAAGAGAATTTCCGTGCCTAAGGTCGAAAAATACGACGACGGAACGTTTTTCGTAACCGTTCCCGCAGACGGCGTTTATTATATAACGCTCGATAACAGACTCGTAAAGGGGTAATTTATGCGTAAAATTCATCAGAACGTTCCTTTAGCTTTCGTTCCGCACGAATGGAAAGTTGCGGAAACGGAATTTTCGGAACAGACAAACAAGATAAACGAAACGATTTTTTCTCTCGCAAACGGCTATATCGGCATCAGAGGTTTTTTTGAAGAGGGTTTTTACGGAAACCCGAATGAAAGCGACCCTTTCGTGATGATAAACGGCGTTTACGAATATTATCCCTATCGTCATATATGGTGCAGACCGGGCTTTCCCGAGCGCTTCCATTCGATAGTCAATAACGTCAATCCCTTGTCCGTCGGAATTTCGGCGGACGGGGAGGAGATAAACCTCAAAGGCAAAATCTCGGGTTATTCCCGCACGCTCGACATGCGGAAAGGCAACGTGATAAGAGAATTTACGTTTGAGACGACGGGCGGAAAAAAAGTGTCCTTGAAGTTCACGAGGGTGGTTTCGCAAATCAACAAACACCTCTTTGCGGACAGGATTGAAATCCTTGCGGACAAGGGTGTTAAGATAGCCGTAACGAGCGAACTCAAAGCCCTTTCGGGTATGATCAAAGCGCAGAAAGCGGAGATCGGTTCGGATATGACAAACCCCTTCGAACTGCTCGGGCTTAAAACAGACAATAAGTGCGATATCTTAAGCTATAAGACGATTAAAAGCGGTTTTTCGATTGCGTGCGCTGCGGCGGAAGACCTGTCCGTGGACGCAAAAACCGAAGAGGAAAAAGCCGACGACGGCATTAAGAGAACGTATCTTTTCCAAAGCGACGGCGAGAAAGTTACCTATGTGAGATACGGCGCGTTCGCGACGGACAAAGACGACGCGGAATATGAAAAACTCGTTTCGTCGGTCGTAACCAAAGCAAAAAAAGAGGGCTTCGGGAAAATTCTTAAAGACACCGAAAACTACTGGAAAGATTATTGGGATACTTCCGATATAGAAATAAAAGGCGACGTTGCCGTTCAGCAGGGCATAAGGTTCGGAATGTTCATGATAAACCAGTCCGCAGGCAGAGACGGTAAAACCAACGTTTCCGCGAACGGGCTTACGGGTATGGTATATTCGGGACATACGTTCTGGGATACCGAAATTTTCATGTCGCCGATGTTTTTATACGCTCATCCCGAAGAGGTTAAAAAACTGCTTATTTACCGCTATAACATTCTGCCTAAGGCAAAGGAAAGAGCGGCGCAGATGGACGACGAAGGCGCGCTTTACAGCTGGAACTCGATAAACGGCGAGGAGTGCGGACACGTCTTCGAGGCGGCGACCGCGCAATACCATATAAACAACGACGTATTCTATTCGATTTTCAAATATTACGAAGCCACGCTCGATTGGGATTTTATGGAAAATTACGGTGCGGAAATTCTTCTCGAAACGTCGAAATGCCTTTCGCACAGAGGTAATTTCATAGAAAGAAAGGGCGGAAGATTCTGTATAAACTGTATTTGCGGTCCCGACGAATACAACCCCGTCGTGGACAACAATTTATACACCAACTTCCTCACCAAAAAGCAATTTTATTTCACGCTTGAAATTTTCGATGAGTTAAAGAAAAAAAATCCCGCAAAATATGCGGAACTTAAAGAAAAATGCGGGATAGACGATAACGAACTTTCGAGAATGAAAGAGGCGGCGGACAAAATGTATCTTCCGTTCGACGCGGAAAACGGAATTTACATGCAGGACGATAACTTTATCTATAAAGATCCTATCGATATCGAAAAGATTCCTCTGGATAAATTACCTCTTCTTACGCACCTTCACCCGCTCAACCTATGGAGATATCAGGTCTGCAAACAAGCCGACATCGTGCTTTTAATGTTTTTGCAGAGCCACGATTTCACCGAGGAAATGCGCCGCAAAATTTTCGATTTCTACGAGCCGAAAACCATTCACGACAGTTCGCTTTCGGCAAGCATACACTCGATCGTCGCGTGCGATATAGGTTACAGAGACGAGGCTTACGGCTATTTAAGGCAGGCTTGCAGAATGGATCTCGACAACGTGAACAGAAACACCGGTTACGGAATTCACGCCGCGTGCATGGGCAGCTGTTACATGATGATGGTAAACGGATTCGCGGGTATGAGAATTTACGACGACAGAATACATTTCAAACCGTACAAACCCGAAAACTGGGAAGGATATTCTTTTAAAATAACTTTCCGCGGCTCACTCTTCAAAGCGGAAGCGGAAGGAGATAAAATCGGCTACACGCTCTTATCGGGCGAGCCGATAACCGTTACGTCGGGCGACGAGACGGTTATTCTCGGCGAAAAAGGGAAAACGGTTTATGCGTCGCTTTGCGACGCGCGGGAGGCAAAATGAGAGATAAAACGAAAAAAGGTGTTTTCGCCGTGTTTTTGGCGGCGGTAACGATGGCTTTTGCGGGTATCGGCATAAGCGGAACGGCAGCGAGAGCGGACGATAACGATTATGCCGTAAAAAACGACGAGTATTACCATTACGTTCAGAAATTCGAGAACGCAGATTCGGTCAACAACGCTTTTCATGCTTATTATCTCGAAAACGCGTTGGGTTCGGCGAAAGCCGAAACCGTCGTTACCGACGTAAACGCCGTCGATTCTCACTGGGCGACGGACGGCGGGGTTTTAAAGAGAATAAACGACGTAAAAAAGGACGCAAACACGGGCAAATACGAAACGAATCAGGTTGCAGTGCTTACTTTCACGAAGGAAGCGTATCTCAATTTCGAGCTTTCGGTCGATTTTAAGAGGGGTTCTGCGGGATATTGGCCCGTTATAGCCATTCGTCAGGTGGAAGAAGGTAAATATTACCTCGACGACGGCGCGGGCGTTTTCGTTCAGCAAAGCGGAACGATCACCCTTTGGGGCGATCAGGTTATGTCCGGACCTTACGAATTCGGTTCCGTTGACGGTTATTCGGACGGCGCATGGCATAATATTCAGATAAAAGTCGCAGGGAACGAGCTTAAAGTGAGTGTGGACAATCAGCCCTGGGCGACGCAGGCTCTTAAAGAGGAGTTTTACGAAAGCGGTTACGTTTCGCTTTGCAGCGTAAACAACCAATCGGAATACAGAAACTTCAGAATCAAAGCCTTGCCCGAACCCGAAAAACCCGCTTCGAAGGATTTCGACCCCGTAAAGGAAGCTGATACGGACGACGCTTTGTCGCGTCTGGCGGGCGAGGTTAAAGATAAAAGCGAACTTTTTGAAAGGGAACCCAAATCGACAGGTTCGAAACCCGCCGAAGAAAGCTCGGGAAACACTACGGAAAGCAAAGGTTGCAAAGGTTCCGCCGCGTGCGGCGCGATTTTCGCTCTTCCTTTGGCGGCGGCTCTTTTCGTAAGCAAAAAAAGAAAATAAAATACGGTTTGCCGCGTTCGCCGCTTTAAAAGCGAGCGGCGAACGCGGAATCAACCGGAAGGAGAAATGATGAAAAAAATTATGATTGCACTTTTGACGGTTTGTCTCGCGCTTTTTGCGGGGTTCACCGTCGTATCGGCGGCGGAAATGCCTAAACCGGAGAGGACGAACGTCCTTAAAGGGCTTTCGGAAGACGCCGTCAGGGTTACCGACGCGAACGGAAACGAAGCGTCGCTTACGGGCGGTCCGCATGGCGGAAACGGGCAGAAATCGACGTTTATCGACGGAATTATCTCTTCCACCGCGACGGCAACGATCGCCGTTGACGGGAAGGGGGTTATAGGTTACGTCACGGTAGACGCGGGCAAAGAATACGTCGTTGACAGAGTTCTCGTCGACCTTTGCCACGACTGGGGCGGACAGAACCTCGTCGTCGAGCTTTCGCTCACCGAAGACTTTGCAAATCCCGTAACCGTTTACGATAACAGAGCGGGAAGCGAATATACCGCAGACGAATCGGTTGCCGTAAGTTCGGTTCTTTATAACAAGGCGAATGCGGGAATCACGTTTAACTTTTCGCCCGTTAAGGCGAGATACATAAGGGTTACCGACAATACCGTCGGCAACGGCAAAGCGCAGGGTTACACTACTATCGGCGAAATTCAGATGTTTGCGGTTTCCGGCGTTTCTTACGTTTATTCGGATACGACGGGTCGGGTTAAGGACGGAATCGCCAAACTTTACGCAACCGAAGAAGGTTCGGAAATTTATTATACGACCGACGGCGGCGTGCCTACGAAAAATTCGCTTAAATATGCGAACGGAATCGAAGTAAACGGCACGGCTAAGGTGAGAGCGATCGCTTATAAGGACGGGAAATACGGTTGCCCTGCGGATTTCGTGTTCACGGGCAGCAAACAGTTTGTTTCCAAAAACGCCGCACTCGGAAAATCTGCTAAGGTTTATCATCCCGACGGAAGCGATGCTGTCGTTTCAAACCACAACGGCGGGCAAACTCTCGCTTGCGTAACAGACGGAATCATGAACGCGGAAAACTCGATTATTACCGATTCGGTCGCGTTTGTTCAGGTGGATCTCGGCGAAAGCGTGTGGATAAACAAAGCGATTTTAAACCTTTGGCACGACCACGTGTGGAGATCGGTAACCGTTCAGCTTTCGGACGACGAGACGTTCGCTACGGGCGTTCAGACAATTTTCTGTTCGGATTACAACAACTGGGCGGGGCTTGCGTCTTACGTAGGCTCGCTCGACGAAACGTGGGCGGATAAAACCAACGTCGAATGGATCGGGGGTCACACAGCGGCAAAGGGCTTCGAATTTAATTTCGCTCCGATAAAGGGCAGATACATAAGAGCGCTCGCGCAGGACGGAGGCGGCGCGCCCTATTCTTCAATTTATACCGAGCTTCAGGCATGGACTTGCGAAGCTCCCGCAACCCCTTTCGTGAGAAAGAACGCGGCTTTGGGGAAAGAGGTTAAGGCATATCACACCGAAGGAAGCGAAGCTGTCGTTTCAAACCACAACGGCGGACAAACTCTCGCTTGCGTAACGGACGGCATCATGGGCGCGGAAAACTCGGTTGTTACCGATTCCGTCGCGTTTATTCAGGTCGATATGGGCGAAAGCGTGTGGATAAACAAAGCTGTGCTTAACCTTTGGCACGACCACGTGTGGAGATCGGTAACCGTTCAGCTTTCGGACGACGTGACGTTCGCTACGGGCGTTCAGACAATTTTCTGTTCGGATTACGGCAACTGGCAAGGGCTTGCTTCTTACGTAGGTACGCTCGACGAAACGTGGGCGGATAAAACCAACGTTGAATGGATCGGGGGTCACACCGCGGCAAAGGGATTCGAGTTCAACTTCAAGCCGATAAAGGGCAGATACATAAGAGCGCTCGCGCAGGACGGCAGTTCGCCGTGGTCTTCCGTTTACACCGAGCTTCAGGCATGGACTTGCGAAGACCCCGCGGCGGGCGATAACTACGAGTATCAAAATTATCTTTCGTCGGTAGAAAACGTCGGGGATATCGAAGTTTACGAGGGCAAAGAATTCGGAGAACTCGGGCTTCCGCAGACGATAAAGCTCGGCTATTCGGACGGAACCGAAAAGACGGTTTACACCGCATGGACGATTGCGGGCTACGATAAGACCAAAGCGGGAGAATATTTCGCAACGCTTACCATAACCGACGATAAGGACGTTTACGGAATCATCGCTTCGGTATCGGTGAAAATAACGGTAAAAGCGTTGAACGTCGCCGCGCTTACCGAACTTTACGACGGCGTTAAGGACTTGTCCGCCGACAATTACACCCTTTCCACGAGAAAAAAATTCATCGCCGCAAGAGAATCCGCAAAAGAGCTTTTAGAAAGAAGTTATAAAACTCAGGAAGAAGTCGACAGCGTGTTGGTTGCGCTCGAAAAGTGTTTTGACGGACTCGTTAATAAGGGCGACACTACCGCACTTAAACGGCTTATAGACGGACTTAACGTTGAAGAAGAGAGCAAATATACTATATCTACATATGCTGTATTCGCGGAGAAAAAGCTTGCAGCCGAAGGCGTTTTGGCGGACGGCGGAAACGACGATATGAGCCAGGCGGACGTGGATAAAACGGCGGACGAACTCGAAAAAGCCGTAGTCGGGCTTGCAAAGAGGGCAAATCCTTCTTCGCTTAAAGCCGTTTACGACGCGGCGAAAGCCGAAAAGGGTTACGGCGAACAATCGACCAACGGTTATAACAGAGCAACTTATTCCGCTTATATGGACGCTATGTATAACGCCGAGAAATTCTTCGACGAAGAGTATCTGAAAGACGTTCCGCAAGTAAGAGCGGACGAAGCGGAAACACGCCTTAACGAAGCTATAGCGGGACTTATCGCTATTGCGGACAGAAAACCGCTCGACGATATAGCCGAAAAAATCAAAAACGCAAAAGCGGAAAATTACACGGCAACGAGCTTTGCCGCACTCGTCAAAGTTTATGAGGCAGCAAAACCCGTTATCGAAAAAGCCGACGATCTTCTCACTGAAGAGGAAATCGCCGAAACCGCTGCGGCACTGAACAAGGCGTTTAACGAACTTGTTGCTTCAGGCGATAAGAAACAGCTCAACGCGACGATAGGAAACTGCGCGGGCGAAGAAGAGGGCGTTTACACTTCGGCAAGCTACGCCGTATACCGAAAAGCTTTTTACGAAGCCGAAAAAGTAAAGGCTTCGGACGACGTTTCGCAAAGCGAGGTCGATTCCGCGGCAAAAGCTTTGGAAAACGCATATAACGGGCTTGAAAAGCTCGGCGATAAAAAGGTTTTAAACGAGGTTATCGCAAAAGCGGAAGATCTCGGCGAACTTACGGGAGACAGAAAGGACAACGTCGAAAAAGCTCTCGCATACGCGAAGAGTATCGTAGGATTTGACGGCGAAGTAACAGAAAAGCAGGTGAACGAGGCTAAAGAACTTCTCGAAAAGGCAATGGCGGAAGGTGAAACTTCTTCGGGTTGCACGGGTTCGCTCGGAACTACGACCGCCGCTCTCGTTTTGCTTACGGCGGTTGCGGTTGTCGCAATAATAAGAAAAAAGAGGGTTAAAGATGAAAACGTGTAAGAAATTGATAGTGGCGGCGCTTGCCGCGTCTGTGATCGCTTCGGGTGCGGCGGGAATAACTTCCGCCGTCTCCTCCAAAGCGGACGGAGAGGAAAATTACGTGGCTTCGCAGGAATGGAAAAACGAACTTACCGTCGGCGGCTGGGTTCAGTTTTACGATACGAGCATAAAATCGTATGAGGATCAGGTGAGGGATCTTGCCGCCGCGGGAATGAACATGATCGACTTGCCGACGTTTATAAGCGCGCAGACGAATTACGGCTCAACGGAAACCAAAGAGTTCTGGGATAACCTCGAACGTCTTTCCGAAGCTCTGAATATGTATTATTTCTACCAGGGGTCGGACGTAACGGAGTTCGAATCGGCATACGCGAAAGTTAAGGATTACGCGCGTTGCATAGGTTATCATCTTAAAGACGAGCCGAGTTCCGCGCAGATGGACTCCTTAGCCGAGCTTTGCAGGTCGTTCAAGGAAAAAGACCCGTCGCGTATGGCGTACGTCAATCTTTTCCCGTCTTATGCGGGCGCAACCAACCTCGGCGGAACTTATCGCGATTACGTTACGAAATGGGCTAATCTTTACGGAAGCAGATATCCCGAGGATATGTTCTATTTCGACCATTATCCGTTCACGCAGACGGAAGACGTGCGTTCGACTTACTTTTCCGATCTCGAAGTAATCCGTGACGTCGCCTATAAAAACGGCAAGCTTTTAACGGGCGGATTCACTCAGATGGGTTCGTGGAACGGAATGGTAAGACCAACAGCGGATATGGCGAGATGGAGTACCTACTCCCTTCTTACGTATGGACTTAAGAGCATATCCCACTTCTGCTGGGTTGCTCCGCAGTACGTTTCGCCCGAAAACGGCGGCGAAGGCATGCGCGATTTCGTAACCGACTCAAAGGGTAACAGAACCGATCTTTACGAGCCTATGAGTATTTTAAACTGGCAGATCCGCCAGCTCGGCTACGTGCTTACAAACGTTGACGTCAAGCACGCTTACCATACGGCAAAAGTTCCCACGGGTGCGGAAGGACTTCCTTCGGGATTTCTGATGCAGCCCGCAAACGAAAGCGATTCCTTTATATATTCGATCGCATACAGCAAAGACAAAAACGAACCTTATCTTCTCGTCTTCAACAAGGCTCTTTCGGGCGAGGCGAAAGATTATACGTTTAATTTCGATTTATCGTCGGGCATTAAGTCGATGAGATATTACAAGCCCGCCGATTACACTTTCGATAATCTTCCCGATCCGTCGGACTTGTCCACTCTCGAAAAACCCGAAGAAGTGCTTATCGACGTTTCCTCGGGAACGATGACCGCATCGTTTAAGCCCGGCGAGATGAAAATATTCAAACTCGAAGGCGAGAACGGCGCGCCCGTTGAGATTTTCGAAGATCTTCAGATTCCCGAAAGTTCGCATCGAAGCGGCGTTTACGTGGGTCCGCAGAAGATAAGCCTTATGACGGGCGACAAGGGCGCGACGATTTATTACACCACCGATGGAAGTTATCCCGAACCGGGCAGCGAGAACACCAAGAAATACGACGGAACGCTTATCGAAATAGGCAAATACGACGAAACGGCGACTTATTCCGTGCGCGCGGTGAGCGTGAGAGGAACGGACGTCAGCGGAATTCTCGATATCGATCTCATCATCGCCAACGCTTCGAGAAACGCCGCTTCGGGGAAGATCGTCAAACTTTTAAGCGTGGATTTGACTCGCGAAGTCGGCTTCGAGGGCTTTAACGGAGCCTCGAGCGACCTTCGCCACGTGACGGACGGTTCGTTCGACCCGTTCTCGAGCGTTATTAAGACAAGCGAACCCGCCTGGGCGGTGCTTGACCTCGGCGAAGCGCTTACGCTGGATAAATTCACCTTCTCGTTCTGGCACGATTGGTGGTTCGGCAAAAACGAACTGAAAGTCGCAACAAAAGAAGACCTTTCGGACGCAAAGCGGATATGGTATGAAGGCGCGATGCAAAACGTTCCCGGTTCGGGAACGACGATCACGCTCGACGAGCCCGTTTCGGCAAGATACGTTATGCTTTATAACGATTGTAAGGGCGAAGGACAGTGTTCGATGTTCACCGAACTTCAGGCATACACGGCATACGGCGCGGGCGAAAATCTCATCGCGGATACCGAAAACTGGACGTCTTTGAAAAACGGCGATTTCACCAACGACGGCAAGACGATAAAGGAAAACACTCCATATCAGAGAGATAACTGGGATAAAGCTTATTCTTACAACGCAAAGACTTATAAGAACTTCATGCTCGACGCTACTATGAAACTTGAAGTTTCAGACCCGGGCGCATGGGGCTATGCGGGCTTCACTATTTTCAGAGAAGATACGAACGTAACTCAGAGCCAGAACGGCAAAGGGCTTACAATCGGAATCGAACCTAAAGGGCGCGTGCTTTTGTGGAACGGCAGCAGAGAAGTGGGTCCGCTCGATGCGAACATAGTCGGCTGGAGCGTAAACGGTACGTTCGATATAAAGATCGTCGCTTACGAAGGCACGATTTCCGTCGCGATCAACGGCAGACCCGTCATGAACGTGTATAACTCCGAATACGTCGGCAAAGAGGGATATATCTCTCTTCACAGCGGATTGTTGCCGATAACGGTAACCAAGCTCGGCATAACCGAGATAGACGAAAGCTTTGCATTCCCGAAAAAGGGTGCGGCTGTTTCCGCTGCGGACGATACCAAGCTTGCAATCGAAAGATACGTTGCGGAAAAGGACGTTATCGGGGCTTTGGGTACGACCGTGGGAATAACCGATACCAACGGTAAAAAACATACCGTAGGCGTTGAATGGAAGGCGGACGGATACGACAGGACGAAAACGGGTAATTTTGATTTTATAGGCGTTCTTTCGGCAGACGATCTCAAGGCGGCGGGCGTTTCCAACGTGTATAACGTCAAGGCTTACGCAACGGTGTTCATCCGCTCCGAAATCGATGACAGCGTTTCGAAAAATCTTTTAAGCGTTGCCGCTTCTTTAAACGAGAACGAATACACGGCGGAAAGCTGGGAATATCTCCGGCTTAAAGTCGAGGCGATGAACAGTATTTTGAATAACAAATTCCTCGTTCAGTCGGACGTCAACGTGGGTATGTTCCAGCTTTACGACGCGATTTATAAATATCTCGTTTACGCTGGCGACACCGCCGAACTCGACGAAGCGATCGCCGTAGCCGAAGCTTTGGACAAAACGGCTTACACCGATTATTCTTACGCGGATTTCGACAAGGTTTTAAAGGAAGCTAAGGAATACGCGGCGCAGAGTCTCAAGACGTTTGCGGGTATCAAGGCTCAAACCGAAAACCTCGCAAAAGCAGAGAAGAAGCTCGTTAAAAAATCTTCCGTTGCGCCTGTGTTCGACGGCGAAAAACCCGAAATCAAAGATATTGCGGCTGATAGCGGCAAAAAAGGCTGCTCGTCGTCGGCGGGCGGACTCGGCGTTACGGCTGCGCTCGGCGCGGCTGCGGCGGCTGTAATAAAACGTAAGAAACGCGACGAATAACAAATAATATCGTGTTTCAGCAAAAACAAAGCGAAGGCTCCGTCTTTCGGCGGGGCCTTTAAAATCGGGCGCAACCCGGTTGCGGGTGACGCTATCGATTGCGCCGAACATAAAGAGGTAATTATGAAAGCTTTTATTTTCGATCTTGACGGAGTTCTGGTTTCGACGGATAAATATCACTACGAGGCGTGGAAGAAAATCGCCGACGAAGAGGGAATATATTTCGACGAAAAAATTAACGACAGACTGCGCGGCGTAAGCCGTATGGCAAGCCTTGAAATCATTCTGGAAAAGGCGGACAAAAAGTATTCCGAAGAAGAGAAAATCGCCTTGGCAACCAGGAAAAACGACTTATACAGGGACTTATTGAAAAATCTCGCCCCGTCGGACAGGCTCGAGGGCGTCACCGAAACGCTTGAAAAACTGAGAGAAAAGGGCTATCTTTTAGCCATCGGAAGTTCGAGCAGAAACACCCCCGTGATTTTGGAGAAAATAGGGTACGGCGGTTATTTCGACGCGGTGTCGGACGGGAATAACATCACAAAAAGCAAACCCGACCCCGAAGTGTTCGATAAAGCCGCGGAAATGCTTTCTCTTCCCCCGAAAGAGTGCTTCGTCGTTGAAGATTCCGTCGCGGGGATAGACGCGGCAAAGGCAGGCGGATTCAAAGCAATCGGCATAGGCGGCGCGGTGGCTTACCCGAAAACCGATTATCCGATAAAAACGATGACGGATATTTTAAAACTGATTTAAACATAAATCGAAAAAACAAGTCCGAAAGCGGCAACTGTAAACGTTGTCACTTTCGGACTTTTGTTGTGTCAACGAAAACCACGCGATAGTCGCGTGGTTCAAAAAGGTTAACCGGTGAGGAATAGACATGAAAACTCCGCTTGTGTATAATAAATTTGTGACCTGCCAGTTACAAATAAAACACAAGCGGAGGACATTAAATGAATAAAACAAATAATGACAGAAACAGTTTAGCACATACGGTATGGAATTGCAAGTATCATATAGTTTTTGCACCGAAATATTGCAGGAAAGTATTTTTTGAAGAAAAAAGGCTTGGAATAAGAGAAATATTTAGAAAACTGTGCGAATGGAAAGGAATCGAAAAAATAGAGGGAGAGATATGCCCAGATCATATACATATATTGGTAAGTATACCGCCGAAGTATAGTGTATCGAGTGTGATGGGATATATGAAAGGAAAGAGCAGTTTGATGATATTTCAGAAATGGGGAAACGTAAAATTTGCATACAGAAACAGAGAGTTTTGGTGTAAAGGATTTTATGTAGACACAGTAGGGAAAAATACGAAGATGATAAAAGAATATATATCGAATCAATTAAAACGAGATAAAGAGTCTGATCAATTGAGTATTTTTGATCCGAGAGACCCGTTTACGGGTAGCGTGTAAAACAACGCACGACTGGCAGGGCAATAAAAGACGCACTTGTGCGTTGCTAAAAATATTAGGGTTATACCCGAAAAAGAAAAGCCACCCGCTATGCGGATGGATATTTACTTTTCGATTGACAAAAGAATAAGATTTTGTTAAAATATAATTACCAAAACACAGGTGCCGATTGTTTCGGTGTGTTGATGGAGGTGATGTCTATGAAAGCCTTGCTTAAGGCTCTTATGATACTCTGTTTTGGAGTAGCCAAGCATAAATAAGTCGGCTCCCGAATGGCACCGCGGGTCACCTCCTGTGCGAATGAATCGAGCGTTGAATTTTTCAACGTTCTTTTATTTTGTTGATTTTGTAATTATCTTTTCGCATATAGAAAAACAAAGCACTCTCTTATACATAAAGTGCTTTGTTTCTTCTTAATTTTTAGTTCTTGAAATATACGATAAAGGCGAATCCGTCTCCTAATGGAAACGGGTTCGCCTTTAACTTGTTTGGTGACCCCTACGGGATTCGAACCCATGATACCGCCGTGAAAGGGCGATGTCTTAACCGCTTGACCAAGGGGCCTTATTCAGTTGTATATCGCAATGCGCTTTAAAAAAAGAGCAGTTGTTATCATCTGGTAGCGGCGGTCAGATTCGAACCAACGACCTGCCGGGTATGAACCGGCCGCTATAACCAACTAAGCTACGCCGCCATAAAAATTCGTAAGCAAGCAAACATGTCGCTTGCTTACTACAATGGTTGCGGAGACAGGATTCGAACCTATGACCTCCGGGTTATGAGCCCGACGAGCTACCAAGCTGCTCTACTCCGCGCCGTCAAATTGCTTGTTAATAATACTATATAAAAAAACATTTGTCAAGGGTTTTAAAGGGATTTTTTTAAAAAATATTTTTTTCTTTTTTGCTTGTTTTCTTGTTTAAAAAACGCATTATTGTTATAATGTTAATATGACGGTCGATTACGGCTGAACGTTTTAAAATTCAGCCTGTATTACAAAAAAAACGTGGCAGAGGAGCGTATTAATCGATGTTGAATTCCGATTTATTCATAAAAGGAGAAACGATTGCGGTCGCATTGTCGGGCGGGAAAGATTCCGTCTGTCTTTTCGATTTGCTGCTTTCGAAGAGCGAAGAATTCGGAATAACCGTCAAAGCAATCAACGTCGACCACGGAATACGCGGCGAAACTTCCGGGAGGGACAGTTTGTTTGTGAAGAATCTTTGCGAGAAGAAGGGTATTCCGCTTTTTTTCCGCAAAGTTGATTGTCCCGGATATTCCGCGGCAAACGGCTTGTCGGCGGAAGAGGGCGCGCGCGCGTTAAGATATAAGGTGTTTAACGAAGCGATTGACGGCGGCTTTTGCGATAGGGTGGCGACCGCGCATCATGCGGGCGACCGCGCCGAAACCGTTCTTTTCAATTTATTTCGCGGTACGTCGCCGCTCGGGATCGTCGGAATAAACGACGTCACGCCGGACGGAAGAATAATCCGCCCCATTCTCGGCGTCTGGAGAGAACAGATAGACGCTTACGTAAAAGAGCGTAAACTCGATTACGTGGTCGATGAAACGAATTTTATGACCGATTACACGCGTAATTTCGTCAGGCTTGAAGTTCTGCCGCTTATAAAACAGAGGTTTCCGGAGGCCGAGAAGAGTATTCTGCGTTTCGCCGACACCGTAAAGGACGACGAAAACTACCTGCGAAGTCTTGCCGAAAAGTCGTTGACGGAGAAAAACGGGGAAGTGTCTTTTCCGATTGATTTGCCAAAGCCGATTTTTATGCGTTCCGCCACGCTCGCCATGAAAAAACTCGGGATAAAAAAAGATTACGAAAAAATTCATCTCGAATCGGCGTATTCGCTGAAAAACGCTGAGAACGGAAAGTCGGTAACGCTTCCGAAAGGCGTCGTTGCGGTGAGGGATTACGGAAAGATAACTTTTTATAAAAAAGAGGAAAAACAAGATTTCGAAAAGCCGTTTTCGCTCGGTGATTTTGATTTTCAAGGTAAGACGTACCGATTTGAAATTGTTGACGATTGCAATGCAAAAAGGGTTGATAATCGACTTATAGCCGACTTTGTTAAGATTCCGCAGGGCGCGGTTTTAAGAACGAGAAAGCCTGGCGACACGTTTGAAAAGTTCGGCGGCGGCGCGAAAAAACTGAAAGAGTACTTTATCGATAAGAAGATACCGGAAAGGGAGAGAGATAAAATTTTACTCCTTGCGAAAGACAAAAAGGTATTTATTATTTGCGGAATTGAAATTTCCGACGCTATTAAAGTAGACAAAGCCACAAAAAATGTGTTACAATGTAGCATATACGACAACAGGCACTAAGGAGAAGCAAGAGAGATGTACAACGAAGTTTTGGAAAAAACGCTTATCACCGAAGAACAGATACAAAAGAGAGTGACCGAACTCGCTAAACAGATTGAAAATGATTATGCCGGCAAAGCGCCGGTGATCGTCGGCGTTCTTAAGGGCAGCGTTCTGTTTTATACCGATCTTATAAGACAAATCGATTTGCCGCTGACCGTTGATTTTATGTCCATTTCCAGTTACGGCGCGGGCGTGAATTCTTCGGGCGAAGTTAAGATTATCAAGGATATCGACGGAAAAATCGGCGGAAAAGACGTAATAATCGTCGAGGATATCGTTGACAGCGGCTATTCCATGAACTGTCTTTTGAAACTTTTCGGAACACGCTCGCCTAAAAGCGTTAAAGTGTGCGCGCTTTTAGATAAGCCGTCGAGAAGAGAAATCCCCGTGAAAATCGATTATACGGGATTTCAGGTCGCAAACGAATTCGTTGTCGGTTACGGTCTTGACTACGACGGGCTTTATCGCAACATTCCGTTTATCGGCGTGCTTAAAAAAGAAGTTTACGAAAAGTAAAAGATCGGGCTTGTCCCGCTTTGAATATTGTTTTATCGCCGCCCGCGGATTTCCGCGGGCGGTTTTTCTGCTTTAATGTTGTCGAAAAATGGCGAATAATCGACTTATAGGTCTGTTTTTCATCGCGTGAGCATATGTTTGCGCATATGTTTAGTTGTTAAAAACGTTGTTTGTGTTTGTCGATGAATTGTTGTTGCAATTATAAGCCGTGGAGGATAAAAGCGCGAGAAGAAGCAAAACCTGCGTAAGGTTGATATATCCATCCGCATACAAAAGATAAAGCAAACCTAAAAGAACTATGTTGGAATTCATAATACCTCCGAAAAAACAAAATTCTCTTTTATTATACCTTATGCGACAAAATTCGATTTTATGTTCCGTTGACTGTAACGATCGTTAAATAGTATAATTAAGACAATAAAACGCGGGCGATAAATGATGAATAGTTTATATGAATGTTCCTGCATAATATGGCAAAATAAAAAACGAGAGGTGGAAAAATGGGTTGCGCAACGCTTGTAATTGATAAAAAGACGTTCGACATGGTGGGAGAGTATCTTCCTTGCGAGGAAGTTTTAGACGATCTCGTCGGGTTCTTTTCGCTGTTTTCGGATAAAACGCGGCTGAAAATTCTTTGCGCGCTGGCGATTTCGGAAATGTGCGTGACCGATCTCGCGCTCACGATCGGACTGAACCAGACCACGCTCAGCCATCAACTCAGAATTTTGCGGTCGGTCGGCGCGGTGAGCGTGAGAAGAGAGGGGAAAATCATCTATTACGGAATAAAAGACGAAGTGATAAACGACGTCGTTTTTAAAGGTATGGATTTTTTAAGCAGATAAAATTTCACCCGATAATTCACAACGGCGATACAACAAGAAAAATCAATAAAAACGACAATAAAAAAAGCGTTTGTTCAACGCTTTTTTTAATATGTGGACTTATTGAATTATCTGCATTCGTCCGCTTTTCCCGCACAGCCGAGGACGTCGACGAGTTTGTGTTCGACGATCTTCTGAACGTTCGTTCTCGCGTCGCCGAGGTATTGTCTGGGATCGAAATGGTCGGGATGTTCAACCATATGCTGACGAACAGCCGCAGTGCAAGCCATACGAAGGTCCGAATCGATGTTGATTTTGCAGACAGCCATCGTAGCGGCTTTGCGAAGCATTTCTTCGGGGATGCCGATCGCGTCGGGCATTTTGCCGCCGAATTCGTTAATCGTTTTGACAAATTCCTGCGGAACGGACGACGCTCCGTGCAGAACGATGGGGAAGCCGGGCAGGCGTTTGCCGACTTCTTCGAGAATATCGAAACGAAGTTGCGGTTTCTGACCGGGTTTGAATTTATACGCGCCGTGCGAAGTTCCGATGGCGATTGCAAGCGAGTCGATACCCGTTTTGGTCGCAAATTCGTAAACTTCGTCGGGATCGGTGAACATAGCGTCGTCGGAATGAACTTTAACGTCATCCTCGATGCCTGCAAGTTTGCCGAGTTCCGCTTCTACGGTAACGTTTCTGTCGTGAGCGTAAGCGACCACTTCTTTGGTTATCTCGATATTCTTCGCGAATTCGTATTTGGAAGCGTCGATCATAACGGAAGTGAAACCGTTGTCGATACAACTCTTGCAAAGGTCGAAGCAGTCGCCGTGGTCGAGGTGAAGCACGATGGGAAGACCGGAGTCTTCTTCCGCGGCGAGAACGAGGTGTTTAAGATAAATGGGATTAGCGTATTTTCTCGCGCCGGATGAAACCTGAAGAATAAGCGGAGCGTTCTGCGCCTTACCGGCGTTTACTATTCCCTGAATGGTTTCCATGTTGTTTACGTTGAATGCGCCTATGGCGTAACCGCCTTTATAAGCCATTTCAAACATTTTCTTAGAGTTGACAAGTGGCATGATTCGTCCTCCGTGAATAATTTTTTCGGTATCATTATACACTTTTTTTTTGTCGTCTGCAATCGATTGAGGGGAGTTGCCGTCCGATTTTTTAAATTTTGGACAACAAACGCCAAAACGTCGCCTTTTTCGCGGAAAAAAGTTTACAAACACGCGAAAATCATATATAATGATATACGTAAAGTTATACGCTTGACGATTTTCGGCGCGTAACGCGATTAATCCCGCGCTTGACGATTTTCGGCGCGCAACGCGATGCAAACAACGCGCCCGATATTTTCGGCGCGGAACGGAGAAAACGGAAATGTCCGAAAAAATTTATAAATTATACCCCGAGTGCAAGGATTATCTCTGGGGCGGAGAAAGACTGAAAACCGAATACGGAAAAATTACCGACAAAACGCCTTGCGCCGAAAGTTGGGAACTTTCTTATCACAAAGACGGACCGACGAAAATCGCCGACGGAAGATATCTCAAAGACGTTCTCACCGAAGAGGATCTCGGAGCGAACTGCAAAAAGTTTGAGTTTTTCCCCGTACTTATTAAACTCATCGATGCAAAGCAGAATTTGTCCGTGCAGGTTCACCCGTCCGACGAATACGCTTTGAAGAATGAAAATTCTTACGGCAAAACGGAAATGTGGTATATTGCGGACGCGGCGGAGGGCGCGGGAATTTATTGCGGATTCAGACGCGATACGTCGAAAGAGGAGTTTTTGCGTTATCTCGACGAGGGAAAAGTCGAAGAGTTGCTCAATTTTATCCCGGTGAAAAAGGGGGAGAGTTATTTCATCGCGTCGGGAACGGTGCATGCGATCGGCGCGGGTTGCCTTATCTGCGAAATTCAGCAGAACAGCAATTTAACTTACAGGGTTTACGATTACAATCGCCGCGGCGCGGACGGAAAACCGAGAGAACTTCACGTTGATAAGGCGGTTAACGTCATAAACTTCGGCAAGTATTCGCCCGCGGTTTTCGACGATAAAAATAAAAACGGCGAACACGACGACAAAAAAGACGAAAAAATTATTGCGGAATGTAAATATTTTCGAGTGAGAGAGATTAAACTCCACGGCGAAACGAAGATAGATAACGACAGGAGTTTCACCGCGATAACGATCGTTTCGGGCGAGGGAAAAATCTCGGGCGAAAATTTTGAGGAAAACTTCGGAAAGGGCGACAGTTATTTCATATCCTGCGCCGCGACGGCGACTTTAACGGGAAAAGCAACCGTTATAGCAACGGATATACCCGAACAGGCGGCTGTCGCAACGGATATACCGGAGTAGCCGGACATACCGGAGCAGCCGGTTGCGCCGGAAAAGTTTTTCACTGATTTTTTCGGTTTATATCTCGCAATTTTTAATTAACCGATATATAATAATTCACAAACAGAGGAATGCGGGTAGGGGATATCCGCGAAACAAGGAGTTATATTATGGACTCGTATAAAGAATTAAGGGACGACGGACTCGTAAATCCGGAAAACATCATAGTCAGTCCCGAAATAAAAACCATACCGATGGTCGCGCTTCGCGGTAAGGTTATTTTGCCGAACGTTTTCACGTCGTTCGACGTGGGCAGGCTCAAATCGCTCGCCGCGATAAACGCTTCGGTAGATACGGACGAAGCGTTGATTTTTGTTTCCGCTCAGCGCGACGCCAAGGTGGAAGAACCTTCCGAAAAAGACGTTTGCAACGTCGGCACGGTTTGCAGAATAAAACACATAACCCGCATGCCGGGCGACAACATAAAAGTCAACGTGAACGCGCTTTTCGCCGCGGAGATAGTTTCTTTCGAGCCGAACGACAATTATTTTCTCGTAACGGTCAAGGAGAGAATCCCGGACGACTGCGACGACGCCGAAACGGAGGCTTATTTCCGCGTGGTGAGAACCGAACTCGCAGAATTTCTGAATATGCCCGAAGTTAAGGTTAACAAGGACGTTTTCGCGAACGTGCTTGCGCTCGAAAAACCCGAGGAGTTCGTCAACGCCGCTTCATACAATATGAATTTCAAAGAGGGCGACAAACAGCAGATTCTCGAGTATTCTGCCGTTAAGGAGAAACTCTACGCTTTTTTCAATTTCCTCGTTCACGAAAAGGAGATAATCAAAACCGAAAAAGAAATTTCGGATAAAGTTAAGTCGAGCGTTGAAAAAAGCCAGCGCGAGTATTATCTCAGAGAACGCCTGAAAGCGATTCATAGCGAACTCGGCGACGATGAGAACGAAAAAGACGAACTCAAAGAGCGTATTCTGGCTAAAAAGATGCCGAAAGAGGTGGAGGAGAAGGCTCTCAAAGAGTTTTCGAGAATGGATAAAATGAATCCGTCCTCGCCCGATTACACAGTGCTTTCCACTTATCTCGACTGGCTTTTAGATCTTCCTTTCAATGAGACGAGCAAGGACAGAGAGAGTATCGCGGAGGCTAAAAAGATTCTCGAAGCCGACCATTACGGGCTTGAAAAAATCAAAGAGAGAATTATCGAATATCTTGCCGTGCTTAAACTCACCGGCAAAACGGGCGGTTCTATTCTTTGCCTTTACGGTCCTCCGGGCGTGGGCAAAACGTCTATCGCCAAATCGGTGGCGCGGGCGCTTGACAGAAAATTCGTGAGAATGAGCCTCGGCGGCGTTAAGGACGAAGCCGAAATCCGCGGTCACAGAAAAACTTACGTCGGCGCGATGCCCGGCAGAATTATGTACGCGATGAAAGAGGCGGGAACGGTCAACCCCGTTATTCTGCTCGACGAAATAGATAAACTTTCCAGCGACCTTCGCGGCGATCCCGCGAGCGCGCTTCTCGAGGTTTTAGACCCCGAACAAAACGTCGCTTTCCGCGACCGTTATCTCGAAATACCTTACGATTTGTCCAAGGTTATTTTCATCACCACGGCAAACTCGCTCGAAACTATCCCATCGCCCCTTCTCGACAGAATGGAGGTTCTGGAACTGAGCGGTTACACGAGAAACGAAAAATACGAGATCGCAAAGCGTTATCTCGTGCCGAAAGAAACGGTTAAAAACGGGCTTGACGTTAAACGCGTTAAGTTTGAAGAAAGCGCTGTTTATCGACTTATAGACGGGTTTACGCGTGAAGCGGGCGTGAGAAATCTCGAAAGAGAGATAGGCTCGGTGTGCAGAAAAATCGCAACGGAAGTGGCGAGCGGAAAGACGAAAAAGAAATTCGATATCGACGATAAATCGATTGAAAAATATCTCGGCGCGGACAGATTCTCCTATACGGACGAATTGAGAAACGACGAAGTGGGCTGCGCGACGGGACTTGCCTGGACGCAGGTCGGCGGAACGACGCTCCCGGTAGAAGTCGCTCTTTTCAAGGGTAAGGGCAACCTTTATCTCACCGGAAAACTCGGCGAAGTGATGCAGGAAAGCGCGAAAATCGCTTTGACTTACGTTAAACTTCACGCCGAAGAAATAGGCGTTGACGGAAAGAAATTCGAGGACTACGACGTTCATATCCACGTTCCCGAGGGCGCGACGCCCAAAGACGGACCGAGCGCGGGCGTAACGCTCGCAACGGCGATAACTTCGGCGTTCACGGGCAAAAAAGTTCGCGGCGACGTGGCGATGACGGGCGAAATTACCTTGCGCGGAAAAGTTCTGCCTATCGGCGGGCTTAAAGAAAAGGCGCTCGCGGCGTTCAGACTTGGGATAAGAAACGTGATTATTCCCGACCGCAACAAAAAAGACCTCGAGGAAATACCCGACAACATAAGAAACGAAATGAATTTCATTCCCGTTTCGTCCGTAGGCGAAGTCCTTAAAGTCGCCGTCCGCGAATTCTAAACGGATTACGGGCGTGGTTCAAGCGGTTTTCAAACAAAGTAAAAAGCAGTAATCGGGGGATTTCAACGATGATTATCAAAAACGCAACGTTCATAACGTCAGCGGCGTCGCCGTCACAGTTCATAAAGCCGGACAAGCCGATAATAGCGGTGGTAGGCAAATCGAACGTGGGCAAAAGTTCGTTCATAAATATGCTCGCGAATCAGAAAAAACTCGCGAAAACGTCCGACACGCCGGGCAGAACGCGGCTCGTCAATTATTTCGACTTCGGCGAATTCGTTCTCGCCGACCTGCCGGGTTACGGCTACGCGAAGGTTTCCAAAGCAGAAAAAGAGAAGTGGGGCGTTACGATGCAGAAGTTTTTTGCGGACAAATCGAACGCGAATTACGTTTTTTCGCTCGTCGATATTCGCCACAAACCCACGGCGGACGACGTAACGATGGTTAATTTTCTTCATTCGTGCGCGTTTTCGTTCAGTTTCATCGCTACAAAAGCGGATAAACTTTCGAGAATGCAGGTTAAAAAGAACGTGGAGGATATCGCCCGCTTTTTTGCGGTGACGAAGCAGAACGTGATTGCCGTTTCGTCGGAAACCCGTCAGGGGAAGGACGAAGTGCTTGCTAAGCTCGACGAAATTCTCGAAAACATCGCCCTTTACGGCCCGGGCAGCGGTCGGGATGAGGACGATGAAGAGGACGAGGAGGAAGAAAATGCAGAATAAATCGACGTTATTCAGAGTTATTTCGATAGTTTTTTACGTGCTTGCGGCTCTGTTGTTTTTTATGCGAACCGAAGAGAACGGTTATATGACCTTCGCCGTGATTTCGCTTGCGATCGGCGCGGTTTTCAGTTCGGTTTCCGCCGCGATAACGTTAAAGAATAAGGATAAAAACGACGCGGACGACAACGCGGACGAACAAACAAACGATAATCCCGAAAAAAAATAAAATCGGAAAACGGCGTTAAAACGCTTGCGTTTTTCGGGATAATGTATTACAATCGAACCAACTTAACAGTAGAGATAGAGGCGCAGGGCTTAAAAGTAACCTCGTTCATAACCCGTCGAAGGGGAACGATGCGAAAGGAAGTCTTGCCGAAACCGTTGCGCGTTCGCACCGCGCGGCAGGTTGGGCGTCGATAAAACATATCGGCGACTGTCGCTTTTTGCGGAGGGCTATCGTGATATCAGCGGATTTTCCCGTGAGTATTGCTATGCGGCTCTACTCACGGGTTTTTATTTTCTTTCAGGAGGAGCATAAATGAAAAACAGACGCTCGATATTTTTAGTACTGATAAGCGTTTTTCTTATTTTTGCCTGCAGCGGTTGCGGCGGAAGAAATAACGCGAAACTCACTTACGTCGACCTTGTAAACAACGACACGGGGTTTGCCGCCACCGACGCGGATATCGCCATAGCCATAGGGCTTAAGAAAGGCGACGCGTATAAAGACAAGATGAATCAGTTTCTCGATAAACTCACCGCCGAAAAGCAGGAAGAGATCATGGGCGGGATTATCGGGATTTTAAACGACGAAACCGCGACTTTCACGCCGCGTTACGATTTTTCGTCCGTTACGGGCGGGGTTCTGAAAGTGGGAATGGAGTGCGCTTACGAACCGTATAACTGGACTCAGGACGACGACAGAAACGGCGCGCTCCCGATAAAAAACCTGAGCGGAAAATACGCCAACGGTTATGACGTTCAGATAGCCGCTATGGTCGCCGCTTCGATGAATATGACAATCGAAATTTATCAATACGAGTGGGAGAGCCTTATCCCGGCGGTTCAGAGCGGAAAACTCGACGCTATCGTCGCGGGTATGAGCCCCACGGAAGAGCGAAAAAAGGAAGTCGATTTCACCACGCCTTATTATCGTTCCACGCTCGTCGTTGTGACGAGAGAAGGTTCGGTCATCGCCGACGCGAAGAGTCTTGAAGAAATCGATAAAGAGGGGGTTAAAGTCGCGGGGCAACCGGGAACTTTCCACCTTTCCGCGCTTAAATCTCAGACGAGCAATCTTACCGTTATAGACAGCCTTGCGAACTTCGTCGATATGAGAATCGCGCTCGAAGCGGGAACTATAGACGGTTACGTCGCCGAACGTCCCACCGCGAACGCCGTCTGCAACGCCAAAAACGGCGAAGAAGAAGGTTTTTTCGTTTCGGTCGGAAACATTCTGAAAACGTATTGGAAAGACTTTCTGAAAGGTATAGGTTACACCCTTTCGATAGCGTTGATATCCACGGTCGCGGGGCTTTTAATCGGCTTGATTATAGGTATCGTGAGAACGGTTCCGCGCTCGAAAAAGAAGTGGGTGGCGGTTATTCAGAAAATCGTTGACGTGATATTGTCCGTTTATATCGAAGTGTTCAGAGGCACGCCGATGATGGTGCAGTCGATGGTTATTTACTGGGGTTACGCGTTCGCTACGGGCGGCAACACGCTCAATCTGTTTTTCTCCGCGCTCGTCATAGTTTCGATTAACACCGGCGCGTATATCGCGGAAATCGTGAGAGGCGGAATAATTTCGATAGACAAAGGTCAGTTCGAAGGCGCGAGGGCGCTCGGAATGGGGCATGTTCAGACGATGATTCACGTTATTCTGCCGCAGGTTATAAGGAATATTCTCCCTGCCGTTTCCAACGAATTCGTCATCAATATCAAAGATACTTCCGTCCTTAACGTGATAGGCGTAACCGAACTTTATTTCTTCACGAACGTGATAGTGAAGCAGACGTATAAAAACTTCCCGATTTACTTCATATGTTGTGTGATTTACTTCATAATGACGTTTACGATCACGAGAATTTTAAGGCTCGTGGAAAAACTTTTAGCCGGTAAGGATAATTACACGATCTGCGGTTCGCAGACGGACGCCGCCGCGATGATAAAAGTTACCAAGGAGGGAATTCCAAATGACTGAGAATATCATAAGCATTAAAAATCTTAAAAAATCGTTCGGAGAACACGAAGTTTTAAAAGGCGTCGATCTCGACGTAAAAAAAGGCGAAGTCGTTTCCGTAATAGGCGCGTCCGGCTCGGGCAAAAGCACCATGCTTCGCTGCATAAATCTGCTTGAAACGCCGTCGGACGGGGAGATACTTTATAACGGACGGAATATTCAGTCCGCCGATTTCGACGTTGCGGAATACAGAGCGAAAGTGGGAATGGTCTTTCAGCAGTTCAATCTGTTCAACAACATGGACGTGATGAAAAACTGCGTAATAGGGCAAATGAAGGTTTTAAAGAGAAGCAGGGAAGAAGCGGAAAAAATCGCGTTGGAATATCTCGGAAAAGTGGGAATGAGCGCGTTTATCAAAGCCCGCCCCGCACAACTTTCGGGAGGTCAGAAGCAAAGAGTCGCCATTGCCCGCGCGCTGGCTATGAATCCCGACGTTCTTTTGTTCGACGAACCGACTTCGGCGCTCGATCCGGAAATGGTCGGCGAAGTTCTTTCCGTAATGAAAGCGCTTGCAAACACCGGACTTACGATGATAGTCGTAACTCACGAAATGCAGTTTGCCAAAGACGTTTCTTCGAGAGTGGTGTTTATGGACGGAGGGTTTATCGCCGAGGACGACGCGCCCGAAGTCATTTTCGGAGAGCCGAAAAACCCGAGAACGAAGGAATTTCTGTTCAGGGTTTTGAACAAAGACATTTAACGTATAATAATGACGACATAATGACGACATAATGACGGCGCGGCTCGCCTTTTGGTTAAACAAAGGGCGAGCCGCGTGTTTTAACGGTATTTTTTATCG